>Ga0335070_10002863_pt1 | contig 20073 bp, 21 predicted proteins | sample Lox_Sample_13_FD_206722 | JGI IMG/M metagenome (GOLD analysis project Ga0335070, IMG submission 206722) | Soil microbial communities from Loxahatchee National Wildlife Refuge, Florida, United States - Lox_Sample_1.3 | ecosystem: Environmental > Terrestrial > Soil > Wetlands | place: USA... | reverse complement strand
CTCATGGCAAAGCGCTGACGGGAGCCAATCACGAGTACCGACGGCATGGAACGAGTACTCTGTTTGCAGCCTTGAACGTGACGACGGGACAAGTGAAAGCGGGCCATTACGACCGCCGCCGCCGCCGGGAGTTTCTGGATTTCATGAACGAGATTGTCGCAGACCATCCGGATAAAGAAATCCATGTGATTATGGACAATCTGAGTACCCATAAACCCAGAAGGGACCGTTGGATCAAACGTCATCCGAACGTCCATTTTCATTTTACACCCACGCATGCTTCCTGGCTAAACCAGATCGAGATCTGGTTTAGTCTTCTGAGTCGCTATGCTCTAAGGAGTGCCTCCTTTACCAGTGTTAGACAATTACGCCAAGCGATCGATGATTTCATTTCCGCCCATAACGAAAAGGCAGCCCCATTTGAATGGACCAAGCGTTATGTCAAATCAGTTCATCCTAAAAATAAGTACGCTTACTTATATAATTAGATACTAAATAGGGCAAATATTGTATTTTAGGATGAAAAAGGCTGTATTTAGGGAGAGGTCACAGGGTGGAATAACTATATAAAACTTGGTTCCCGATATGATTAAAAGGGCCACAATGCCCGAATTGTAGTTCCCGATCCCTTAGCAGATTCAATATAAAGCCCCCCACCTGAGAGCTTGGCTCGCTCCATCATCCCGGCGAGCCCCAACCCTCTGTCGGTGCGTTTCTGACCCAGCGTCGCTTCTAAATCGAATCCCTGACCGCTATCCTGAATAACAAATTCTATCTTGCTTTCCTTTATTTCTAAGCCAAGATTTACAACCTTGGCTTTGCTATGTTTGATAATATTGTTCAGAGCTTCCTGCGTAATTCGATAGATGACGGTCTTTATGGTTCCGGGTATTTGACCCTCCTGGATATTGAGCTTTGTTATGATTTGCATAGCTGGATTAGCCTTCTTAAATTCTCGAACAAACCAACTAATGGTTGCCAAAATTCCTAAGTCGTCCAGAAGTGCGGGTCGCAAATTCATTTGTATCCGGCGGGTTTCTTCTATCCCTGTTTGAATGACTGGAAGAAGATCTTCCAAAGGCGTGGCTATCTCTTTACCAAGTTGTTCGAGGACGTTTTCTAATTGAAGTTTAACAGTTGACCAATGTTGCCCGATCCCATCATGGATTTCCTGAGCGATCCGTTTCCTCTCGGTTTCCTCAGCCAAAAGCAACTTGAATGAAACATCTTTTAGTTGGGTCTTTGTTTCCCCCAATTCCTGCTCTGCATGATGACGCTCGACTCTTTCAGCCTGCAATGTTTCCTCAGCCTTTACCCGCTCTCCATTTCTTTCCCTAGACCAACGAATATGATTCTCTTCATACTTGTGCTCTTGATTATTCCTGTCTTTCCTGTCGCGTTGTAAATCTTCTTCAAGTTGTTTAATGCGAGCTTGAAGGGTTTTGTTTTCTGCAAGAAGCTCCTTTTTGGTTCGGCCATCTGTTTCCAGAAGGATCAGCTCCTTTCTTCATATTTTGGAATATATTTTCATGATTTCTTTAAAAAAATCAAGAAAAAAATTTCGGATAAGAGAAGCCAAGGCCTAATTTGTCGTCTTGCCTTTCTTCTTTCCTTTCGAAGGCTTAGCAGTGGTTGACCTAACGAGGCTTAAATGGAGTTTAAAAAAAACAGGTTAATTGTGATCCTGCCTATGTTGTTTCCTGACATCAACGATCACCCTCCGGTGATCGGGCAACATTAGCTAATATCCCAGTCAACTATTCCCAAAACAAATCTACACCTTTAACCGGAGACTGTCAAATCTCACTTTCAGGAAGAAGTCAACGGGGGGCCACAACCGGAAAGAGGGATCGAATGAGGGTCGCTGGCCCCGGAATAGGGAAAAAATGCGAACCTGTCGAGTGCGGAAGAGAGAGGCAGGGCAAAGGTCGGATGAACGAGGGAGCTGCAAATGATTTTTATCCTTGCTTTTAAAGACCCTTTCCTTTTATATTTTGACACGTAAATATTATCCTTCAAAAGGAGGGAATATGGCAGCATCAAAGAAACCCGTTACAAAGAACCAGATCGTGACCCACTTTGCTGAGAAGTTTGAACTTTCCAAGAAGGCTGTTTCTTCAATCATTGATGAGATGGCGATGTTCGCGATCGCGGAGACCAAAAAGGCTGGGGTCTTCACCTTCCCCGGAATCGGCAAACTTGTCCTTTCCAAGCGCAAAGCACGCAAGGGTCGTAACCCAGCTACGGGTGAAGAGATTAATATTCCTGCAAAGACCGTAGTGAAGATGCGCATTGCCAAGGCATGCAAGGAGGCAATCGTACCGCCGAAGAAGTGATGCGTGGCGATCGCAAGTAGTAGGAAATGAATGTGATCAAGTTGTGATAGAATTAAATCAAAAGGACTGAAATAGATAGAATAGACCGGAATAGATACAAAACCTTCTAACCCAATATTATCAAGGCTTAGCGGGAAACCAGACCCAGGGTCAAGGGGTTAGAAAAGGGGAGCAAAAATAACTCTTAATCAGTAGGTTACAGGTTCGATTCCTGTACGGCTCACCAATTATTTCAATCACGTTCGAAGTGTGCTGGTCCCTCAGATCAGCATGCCTCCTACTCTTTTCCCGCCCTTCGGCCAGGAAAATGTTTCATGCCTGCCGTGTTTCCTTTTCAGAACCATTTCTCGCCCTCCTGTTCTAAGGGATTCCATGTCAGGTTCAAGGTTGAAGCTCTCGGCCGTCTTGAGGGGCTGCCGGCAGCCGTTCTTCAAGAGCGGGCGGCAAGGAAAACGGTTTTCATTTTTTTCTTGACAATATTATTTCTCAAATTATAATAATTCTTATTTATGAAAAAAGACCCAACCGTCATAAAGCTCGGGCAAATAGGGTTAAAAGTGACCCCCCAACGGCAGGGCATTCTGAAGGTTCTCAGCGGAAATCGGACCCATCCGTCGGCAGAGAGCGTTTATCATGAGATGGTGAAGGACTATCCGAGGATCTCCTTTGCGACGGTCTACAACACCCTGTCAAGGCTCGCGGAGGCGGGAGAGATTCAGGAACTGGACATTGACCCGAGTAAGAAAAGGTTCGATCCCAGCAGGGTTCCCCACGGTCACTTCTATTGTAAGGTGTGCGGGGAAGTCTTCGATGTCCTTTATGATTCGCCTCTCCTGACGAATCTAAAAACCCTGAGTGCAAAAAACCGGGAAGGGCACGAGGTCGATTTGGTTCAGATAGAATTGAAGGGCGTGTGCAAGGAGTGCAAGAGAAAGCAGCAGGGCAATCGAAGGGGATTTTCTTGCGTAAAAGGAGGGAGGGACGGAGGCGGCAGGGAAGGATAAGAGAACAGGAGAATTTTATTCTTTGGACCGTCGAGAGTTTTGAACACCGTCCGTCGAAGTCCTTAAAAACAGAGTCGAAACATAAAAATTTCAGGGAGGGCACTTATTATGGCAAAGACAGAACAATTCTTAAGGGAAGCGTTTGGAGGAGAGTCTCAGGCAAACCGTAAATACCTGGCCTTTGCGGCGAAGGCGGACCTGGAAGGCTATCCTCAGGTCGCCCGCATGTTCCGAGCTGCTGCGGAGGCGGAGACCGTGCATGCTCACAATCACCTCAGGGCACTGAATGGAATTCGTTCCACGAAGGAGAATCTCCAGGAAGCGATTGACGGCGAAACGCACGAATTCAAAAAGATGTACCCCGAGATGATCGAGGCGGCAAAAGCAGAGGGGCAGCAGGTGGCGCAGAGGAGTTTTGACTATGCCAACTCCGTCGAGAAGATCCACGCCGAGCTTTATCAAAAACTCCTGGATGATTTCGGAAAAACGAAGGAGAGCTATCCCTATTATGTTTGCCCCGTATGCGGGTTTACTGTCGGGAAAGGGGCTCCCGGAACCTGCCCTGTCTGCGGGACGAAGGGTGCGATGTTTAAGAGGATAGAATAAGATCGATAGGGGCCTCCCAATGCGTTGACGGACGGACGAGATTAATTTTTTGCTCCCTTTTACCCCGGCCGCAGAAGGCCACGGCCTCTGGCCGTGGATGAATGCACCAACTTTTGGCCGGAATGTCGCCCCGCTTGGGCGTTAGTCAGGTGCCACGGGCTTTGCCCGTGGGGCTCCACTGGCGGAATGGGGGGCGGGAGGAGATAAGGAGAAGACCATGAAGAGGGTACTGATTTCGTATTTCAGCAGGACGGGCAAAACCGAGCAGATGGCACAATATATTGCCGAGGGCCTCCGAATTAGGGGGCAGGAGGTGGAGATCAAAAAGATCTCCGCTATCAAAAATGAAAAGGAGTTGGCTGGATATGATGGATACGTCATCGGCTGTCCGACCTATCATCGGACCATGCCGGGGCTTGTCGAGACCTTCCTTTTTCTCGCGCAGAAGGCCAATCTTGGCGGCAAAGTGGGAGGGGCGTTCGGATCTTATACCCACAGCGGGGACGCGCCGAAGATGATCTTTGACACGATGGAGTTTGTCTACAAAATGAAGATGGTGAATCTGGGCTCTTTTAACTTGTTGGAACATCTTGTGGAGACAAGAGAGGGGCTTAAGTCCTGCCAGGATTACGGCAAAGCCATCGGGGAGATGCTGGGGGCTTAAAGGACGGGAACAACCCAAGATGGATTGACCGCGGAGGCGTGACATGTGTCCTGAGTTGAATCGAAAAGCCTTTGAGAATCTGAGCTACGGCCTTTATATAGTCACTTCCCGGAATGAAGATCGGCTCAACGGCCAGATTGTGAACACCGTTATCCAGGTTACCTCAGAGCCGCCCCGGGTGGCCGTGATCATCAACAAAAAGAATTTGACGCATGAATACATTTCAACAAGCCGTTTGTTTGGAGTCTCGGTACTCGAGGAAGGGGCTCCTCTGCTCTTTTTCGGACCTTTCGGTTTTAGATCCGGCAGGGACTATGACAAATTCTCCAAGGTCGAGTTTAAACAGGGAACGACCGGCTGTCCTCTGATCACGCAATATTCCCTCTCTTTATTGGAAGCCAAAGTCATCGAGCAGCTCGACGTGGGGACACATACCGTCTTCATTGGCGACGTCGTGGGTTCCGAGGTGTTAAAGGAAGGAAGACCCTTGACTTACCACTATTATCGGGAGAACCTGAAAGGGAAACCCTCACAGAATAGTCCGACTTATGTCCCCACTAAATAAATGCGTTGTTCATCGTGAGCGAGTCGGCTCGCGGGGACTTGGGGTGAGCGAGATTGCGGCTTCAGCGCATCAGTTAACGCCGGTGACATAAGAAGTGACGGTATTCGTCCGTCGGACCTTGCCCTCCCGAACATATTCAACATAACATTCCAATCGACTGACATCAGGACGAGCCTTGATTGGCACTTCGATGCCGGTCTCCGATGAATATTTCAACTTCGTTGGTCTCAAGCAGTATGGACCATCCCCTGACCAGGTGAAACAAATCCTGCGAATCTCCGGCTTGCTGTCTGCTTCATATTTAATCGTGATATAATAATCTACGTTCAATTTGAGGGTCCCATTATCAGGAACATCCAGCCCTAATAGTCTCATCTCTCCCGGTTCGAGGGGTCCCTTCGGTACCGTCGAACAGGAAGAAACCGCCAACAAAATAGCCGCACTCGCCAGAATGGAAGTCAACACCCTTTTCATCTCGACGCACCCCCTATGAAATCTGAATCTTTGTTAACCTTAGTGAATTTTTATGGGGCTGTCAACAGGAATTTGAAATGAGCCCGGCTCCAGTTTTGGGCCCGCGCGAAGGTGTCATCAGGAAATTGAGGGACGTTGTGCTTACCTGGGCTTGAAAAGTATTTCTTGGCATGCTAAAGAATATTTAGCCGTCTCGTGAAAAGTAATCTTCTTCAGCAACGTGCTGCGAAAAGAGGAAGGAATGAAGCTAAGCAGCAAGAGGGTGTCTGGCTATTATGGTTTTTATGACCAGAGAGCCATGCACCCATGCGCTTAGAATCTGTTAACGCTTGCAAGAGAAGGGCCATGGGTGATTGAATCCATGGCCTTTTTATTTTGGGGCCGTCGGAAATGCGCGGGATGGCCACAGGATCGATGGGCCAGGAAGGAGTGGGACGAGTGAAATCTTTTGTCAGGATTTCAAGAGGAGAGGATCCCTTTCGGACGACCGAACGGGTCCTCCAAACGTTCCCCCTGCCGGGCCTGAAAGGCAAACAGGTTCTACTCAAACCCAACGCGGCCCGGCTGGCCTTCCCCGGGGAAGGGGTTACTACCCATCCGTCGGTGGTGGAAGCGGCCGTCAAGCATTTCAAAAAACAGGGGGCCGGCCGAATCGTCATCGGTGAAAGTTGTATTTTCGGAGTGGATGTGCAAGAGGCGTTTCGAGTGACAGGGATGAAAGAGATCGCTGAAAAAAACCGGGTGGAGCTTCTCGACCTGGATCGGGGATCTCCCATGGAGATCCCGATTCCCGGGGGAAAGGTGATTCAGAAGATTAAAGTCCCCGCCCTCTTGAAGAAGTTCGATTTTATTGTATCCATCCCGGTCATGAAAACGCATATGCACACCCGGGTCACATTGAGCCTCAAGAATATGAAGGGCCTATTATGGCGTCGAGAAAAGGCGAGGTTTCATCAGCTCCGTTACGATCAAAAAGTGACGAAGGGTCATAAAGAGCTGGATATCGCCATTTCGGAAATGGCCTCGGTTCTCTTCCCACACCTGGCGATTATCGATGGCTCGGTGGGGATGGAGGGAATGGGGCCGGCTTACGGGAGAGCAAAGAAGATGGGAGTGATCGTGGTGGGCAACAACGCCCTCTCGGCGGATGCAGTCGGCGCCCGGTTGATGGGCCTGAACCCCGAAACCATTCCTCACCTCAAGTTGTCGGCGAGAAGAGGCTTAGGGGAAATTCGGGGGAGAGGCATCGCCGTTGAGCCGAAGGACTACCTGAAATGGGAAAGTCTTTTCGCTCTTCCCCCCTCTCGGCTCTCCATCCCTTATCCGGATGTGAAGGTATACGACGAAGGTTCCTGCAGCGCCTGCCTCTCCACCCTGCTGGTCTTTCTTAACGATTATCACTCACGCCTGACCGACTATCATTTGCCCGACGGAAAGATTCATATTGGGATCGGCAAGAATTTGAGTGGGTGCCCCAAAGGAACCCTCTTGATCGGAAACTGCACTTCGAAGATGAAGCGTCAGGGGGTCTTCGCTCAGGGCTGTCCGCCCGTCGCCTCGCACATCTGGGAAACGTTATCAGGCGAGAGAGGGGAGGGGGATAGGTGATTCAGACACAAGACCTCGGACCTCGGACGTCAGACTTTTCATAGAGGAAGTTAACCTTCACATGATATCGAGACGTCCAAATGTCTTTGTCAACCTCTTTGTGTCCTTTCTTGCGACTTCCTCTTTTTGGGTCTGGTGTCTGGGGGCTATCGTCTGATGTCTGAATTATTTGTTCTTCTTGACATGAGATTTTTAATGTGTTAAAAAGGAAACAATTTGTGAGATTAAAAATGGATCAGACGCACATCATGAATTTTAGCAGTGGGTACAATTATTTTTGGTTTTTTTACGCCGGAGTCTACCCACTGGTGGCGGCTGACCGTTAGATTATCGAGTTAGCCAGTGAAGGCCGTGGGTAGATGAAGTTACCCGCGGCCTTTTTTGTTTACGAAGGCCGTGGAGGAAATTCCTCAGACGGCCTTTTTTATTTTCGTAGAAAGGAGGAAAAGGTTATGATTGGAAAACGGATTCGTATGGAGCGCATCTTGAGCCGGGAGACCGGGAAGGCGGTGATCGTCCCGATGGATCACGGGGTGACGATCGGGCCGGTGGCCGGGCTGGTCGACTTGCAGGAGACCGTCAATGCCGTGGTGGATGGAGGAGCGAACGCCTTCGTCGTCCATAAGGGGGTGGCGGAGGCCGGTCATCGCAGAAAGGGAAAGGATGTGGGCCTGATCCTCCACCTCTCGGCGAGTACCCAGATGGCCCCTGATCCAACCTCCAAGACCATGGTCTGCACCGTGGAGGAAGCGATCAAGTTAGGAGCGGACGGGGTCTCCATTCATGTCAACCTCGGAGCCGAGGACGAGAGATCCATGCTCAACGACCTGGGACACGTCGGCAGGGTGGCGATGGAATGGGGAATGCCGCTTTTGGCCATGATGTACACAAGGGGGCCAAAGGTGAAGAATGAATACGACGTGAAACTGGTAAAACATGCCGCCCGGGTGGGAGCGGAGCTTGGGGCGGATATGGTGAAGGTGGTCTATACCGGGTCTGCCGAGAGCTTCAGAGAAGTGGTCGAAGGGTGTTTTGTTCCTGTCGTGATTGCCGGCGGCGAGAAAATGGGAAACGACGAAGATCTCTGCGAAATGGTCAGAGGGGCGATGGCCGCCGGGGCCGCCGGGGTTTCCATCGGCAGAAACGTTTTTCAGCACAAAGATCCGGCGAAGATCGTCAAGGCCCTCAGCGAGATCGTTCATCGCAGGAGCCCGGCTGAAGAGAAGATCATGAGGTTAGAGGTGAGGCGGTGAAAAGGGTTTGGGTGAAGGTCATTCCCTGGGACCAGGAGATTGCGAGGACTGCCCTGGAGTGCGGGGCAGATGCCCTTTGGACTCCTCCCGGAATGGGACGGGAGGTCAGGAAGATGGGTATCCTTCCTACGGTGTCCGAGGACGGGGATCTCCAACTGGGTCGTGATGTGGTCGTGAAGGAGATTCGGGAGAAGAAGGACGAAGAGGAGATCGTTGCATTAAGCCTGTCGAAAAAGGTCGTGGTGAGGGGCGGGGATTGGTTGATCATTCCCCTCGAGAATCTGCTGAGCAGGACGAATAATCTCTTCGTCGAGATCCATGACCTCCAGGAAGGGCAGACGGCGCTCGGCGTTCTCGAAAAGGGAGTGGATGGCGTTGTGATCGACAACCCCGACCGTAACGCCGTGCGGCAGATCCTCCTTGCCCTCAAGGGGAGGAGCGAAAAGATTGAGCTCTCCAAGGCCAGAGTGACGCGAATCGAGCCGCTCGGTCCGGGAGAGCGGGTCTGCGTCGATACTTGCTCTTCGATGACGTTGGGGGAAGGGATGTTGGTCGGTAACAGCAGCCAGGGTCTTTTTTTGATCCACTCCGAGAGTGTTGAGAATCCTTTTGTCAATACGAGGCCTTTCCGTGTGAATGCGGGGCCCGTGCATGCCTACGTTCGACTTGCGAGTGGGGAGACGAAATACCTCTCGGAGGTTCAATCGGGCGATCAGGTGCTTGTTGTGAACTTTGAAGGAGCGAGCTATCCCGCCGTCGTCGGAAGGGCCAAGGTGGAGAAGCGACCGTTGGTTCTGGTCGAAGCGGAAGAAAAGGGCGAAATCCTCTCGGTCATCCTTCAGAATGCTGAAACGATCAGGCTGACCTCGCCTTCCGGCAAAGCGGTTTCGCTCGTCGATCTTAAAGTGGGAGACGAAGTCTTGGTCTACAAGGAAAAAGCGGGAAGACATTTTGGGGTTAAGATTGAGGAGACGATCAAGGAAAAATAGGGTTTTGACAGGCTGTTGAAAAACGCCCATCTGCGGTGTTCCCCTCATCCTTCGTCGTTGCAGCGTACATTCAAGTACGCCTCACTCCTCAGGACTTCGGGCGCCTTGCATCTGGGCATTTTTGATCAGCCTGAAAAAAAGACTTTTTCAACAAGCTCTTATTTGACCGGGCTGCGAGGTAGGGGATTCGATATCGGAATTTTAGACCAGTCATTGCGAATATTTCTTGGGTCGTGAGTCGGAAGGGCAATCAAGATGGGTGAGAAAGAAAAGATGGAAGCGGACCTGACGGTGGCTTTCTTGGGTCCTTTTGCCACCTTCTCGCACATCGCATGCATCCAGCATTTCGGCGGCTCCGTTCGCATGCTGCCGGAGAATACGATTCGGGATGTTTTTGAAGCGGTCGAGAGAGAGAAGACAGACTACGGGGTGGTGCCCGTTGAGAACTCTACAGAAGGTCCGGTCGGCCTGACCCTCGATCGGTTCATCCCATCGGAGGCAAAGATTTGTGCTGAGATCATGACCAAGATCTCGCATGACCTCCTCTCCCTGCGTGGAAACGCGGGTGAGGTCCAGCGGATCTATTCTCATCCTCAGGCCCTGAGCCAGTGCCGGGAGTGGTTGAGAGAGAACTTTCCTGATGTCCGACTTGAGGAAGTGGGGAGCACCGCCAACGCGGCCCAGATGGCCGCTGGGGATCCCCAGGCCGCAGCCATCGCCAGTTCGCTGGCTGCCCCTCTCTACGGGCTCAAAGTGATTGCCTCCCAAATTGAAGACCAGCTGAACAATTCGACACGTTTCCTCGTCCTCGGCCGCCGGGAAGCCGAGAGAACAGGGAGGGATAAAACCTCGGTCCTTTTCATCGTTTCCCATGCTCCTGGAACGCTCTTCCGCGTCCTTCAGGTCTTCTACGAAAAGAGAATCAATCTGACCAAGATCGAGTCCAGACCCAACAGAGGGAAGCCCTGGGAATATATTTTCTTTATCGACTTCGAAGGACACGCCACGGACCCGCACGTTGCTCAGGCCCTCCATGATGTGAAAGAACATGTTTTGTTCGTGAAGCTTTTAGGCTCCTACCCTCAAGGCTCTCAGTAGAGATAAGAGAGATAATCTTCGATGTGGGTTGCGTTACCCGGAGTCTCTCCCGATTGAAATCGGGGAGAGAAGGATGGCCTTGGAATTATTCAAAAGAGGCGTTAAACTTAGTTTATTGAGTATCTTCGGGAGGTGAACTTTTTCTATGCGTTATAGCCGGGACGTGCCCCGCAACCCCCGCCCTGCGGGCGGGGTTAAGTCGATGAAACCCGACCAAGGGGGGTACATTACGAAAGAAAAATTCCATTCCAGGAAGCGCCCCGGCTTAAGCCGGGGGAGGCTTCCACCGGGGCTGACGGAGAGCATCCGGGAGTTTGCAGTCGAGCGATTGGGCGTTGACTTAGTCGGCGTTGCGCCCGTGGAGCGTTTCGAAAGTGGTCCGAAAGAAGGGCGGCCAACAGATTACCTGCCCAAGGCGACATCGGTCATCGTCTTTGCAGCCAAAATACCCGATGCCGTTATCGAGGTGGCGGGCCACTACGAGGAGCCGGGGAAGACCCTTGGACCTTATATGTGGTACGGCTATGTGACGATGAATTGGGATCTCTCTACCGCGGCGAGGGGTCTGGTGAGGTTTCTGGAGAGAAAAGGGTTTAAGGGCCTGCCCTTTCCACCTACCGGGATACTTTACAAGTACGGAAACAGGTCGGACTTTTCCCATCGACACGCGGCCGTGGCTGGCGGCCTGGGTGAGTTCGGGTTCAGCGGGCTTCTGCTGACCCCGGAGTTCGGACCGAGCCAAAGGCTCGTCTCGGTGATCACGGATGCGCCTCTTCAGCCATCGCCGATGTACGATGGGCCCAAGCTGTGCCGGCCGGATTCCTGCGGGTACGCATGCATCAATGCCTGCCCGACCACAGCCATGACCGGGAAGGTATCCCTGACGATCGAGGGCAAAACGTTTGACTATGCGAAGCTGCAGAAGGTGAAGTGCAAGTGGCTTTTTGCTGAGAAGGGCTTCCGAAGGACCAAGGTCCCCATGCCGCCCGACCCGAGCGAGGAAGACTGGCAACAAGTGCTAAGAACCACGAGTCCTCATCCATACGATGCGGCCTTGAATCAATATACCTTTGTTCCGCAGTGCGGGGCCTGCATCTTTAACTGCCCCTCGCCTCGGTTTAATAAGGTTTCTTCAAGGGGTTGAAAGAATCAGCTTGCCTGGCTGAGATGAAAGGAAGGCAAAATCTTCACTGCAAAGTCGCGGAGTTCGCCGAGAAAGATTTTTTCAGTTTCTCTGCGTCCTTTGCGTCTCAGCGTTGAGAATTCTAATTTGGACAAGTGTGAATCCGGATTCTATGCCATCCAGAGAGTTTCCAGATAGCTCCCCTCAAAATCAATGACCAACTTGGGACGATTGTTTTCCAGATCCCAGGGAACAAAGGGCGTCAACTTTTCCTGAACCGTTCCCTTTTCCAGACCCAAACGGTCTTCGATCACCTCGCCGGCCATCCGCACGGTCGCAAGAAGAAGCTGGTCCGCTTGGATGCTCGCATTGAGGCTTCTCAAATGAGGATGCGTTTGAAGTTGATCGATCGCCTCTTCCCAATGGATGGCGCCGATTTTGCGCCGTAAGACATAAGCATTTCCCCTGTCCCGGATGACCAGCAAGACAGGATTGGCCTTCAGCGAAGCGCCTCCGACCTTTGCCAACGCCATTTCGGACGCGATGCGATCCAGGAGCTTGTTCTTTTTCTTCAACTCTGAGAGCTGCCTTTCCTGAAGGCGTTCAAAGATGAACTCTTGCCCGTCGAAGGTAATTTCCTTGAGACGGGTGGGATCGAATCCCAGATCCAGGAGGTCGCCGAGGGTCAACGGGTCGCTGTGGGATTTTCCCCGCTCGTTGAGCCAGGCCATGAAGGCCGGTCTTCGATAGTTGGGCAGGGATTCGATGAAAGACGCCGGCCTATTTTTCAGATCCTCCGGCAGTCGGTTCAATAGCGTCAGCTCCCCGTTCCCCAGCGCATTTCTGTTGACCAGTTCGCGAGGGGCATACGATTTCACCTCGAGATTGGCTACTTCGGGCATGAGGGTAATTTGCTCGATCGATTCGCCGCCTGTATAGCCTACCAAGTTCCCGATGCGGCGCCTGAAGGCGATCAATTTGGTCACGAAACGAGTGAAGACAAAACGCATGAAGGGCGAGGGTTGACCCTTCCGTATCTCGGGCTCGAAGTAGGTCAGGAGAGTCTGGTAAAGGTCCCGGAATTCGGCGATGGTTCTGCCAACCATGATCTCGTTCTCTCTCACGTGGATGACGGTGAGCCTTCTTTTCAGATGGTGGAGCAATTTTAAAACAGGCCCCTTCAGATCCGTGCCTTCAAGGGCCGGAGGGATGAAGATCATATAACGATCATTCCTGTCCAGGAGGGAATGACCGATAAGGGTCTGGATCGGTTCCCAGGACTGCTTGAGATAGATGTCGTAGGTAGGATCTTCGCTCGGGATGATGTTATTCAGAATCCCGAGGGCCGACTTATCGACCAGGAAGTCTCGGAAGTGCTTGAGGATGCGGGTTCCCAGCCCTCTTTTCCTGAAGGGTGCGGCCACCTCGACATAAACGAGGTAGTAACACGGGATCGGCTTCTTAAGATAGAGCATATTCAGGCGGCCCAGGTTTTCACCCGATTCTGCGTTGATTTCAAACAGCCGTAACCCGCTCTTGGAATCTTCGGGGTTGAGCCGATCGAGCTTGCTGCCCGACACAGTCGCATTCATCAGATCCCACAAATCACTAAAAAGATCCGCAACCATAGGAGCTTCGGGTAAGCCGCGGCGCATCCCTTCGTCAATCAGAGCGATCAGGCCAAGCCTTTCGTTGAGGCTCAGCGGTTTCTTCTTGTCGATGGGGGGCATCGACAGGGAACTCATCGGGGTGCTGATCGAGGAGATCCTTCGAGGAACGGTTTCAGCCTCGGACGATTTCTCCTTGTTGACCATAGGCCTATGCAGCGTTTCTGTCATATCTAAGTTAATCCCCCAAAAAAAAGGGCCATGGGTTTATCCCATGGCCCTTCACGATGCGCCGGTCCATGGGCAGCCTTTTACGGTCTGCCCACGGCCTGTATTTTTATCTGTTCAGGCAGAAGAGGGCAGACCCGCTCTTAAAGCTAAAGTAGCCAAAATAATAAAAGAAGCGATTCTGCTCTTTTCCGGCCATCATCCTTTTACCTTCTCTGAAAAGGGACTCCAATTATACTAACACTTTTTGTCGATAAAAGTCAATAAAAAAGAGACGTTTGCCCGCCGTTTAAGTTTCTCCGTCAGTGTCCTGATCAATGGGAGAACCTTAGATCCCTCTCTCCCCCTCTTAACTTAAGAGGGGAGAACGGAGAGCGGGTTAATCCTTCCGACGCAGTCTCGACTGCGATAGGAAGTGGATGTGTGAGGAATTGCCTTGATTAGTTGTAAATGATCATTATATTAATTGTCAGGAAGGGGGCGGAAGACATGAACAAAATGATCGACTGCAAGGATTTCGGATCTGACTGCACCTTTACTGCTTGTGCCACTACGGAACTGGAACTTCTTGAGAAGATCCAGGAGCATGACCGGACCGTTCACGGCATGAAGGAGTTCTCGTCAGATTTTTACAGTAGAGTACAAGAATCCATCCGAGAGGGAAGTTGCGATCTGGAAGAGGATTTTGACCCGTGCGAGTGTTGCTGCTAAACACTGGTTGCTGAAAAAAGGTCCTGCCAACCGGCCCCGGTCCCGCACTATCAATAGTCCGAGGGCGGGGCAGGCAGGCATCTGTTGCGCGCTTCGAAGAATTTTCCGGCCACGAAAGGAAGGAACGCATATATGCGTTCCCTACAAAGAAATTTCGAGGACCCCTGAATACGGGATTCCGAAAACTCAACTTGCGGGTGGCCCTTTTTCAGCAACCAGGAAAAGATGAGTTGTTTACCACTCTCCTAATGAACAAAACGCCGATATTCAGCCAACAATCCTCACAAAAAGCGGCCATTTTATCCCTGACGGTGCTGGTCTTTATCTGGGGATACAACTGGGTGGTCATGAAAGTAGCCCTCCGGTATTCCTCTTCCGCCGACTTCGCAGCGTTGCGGATTTTAGTAGGTTTACTTGGCCTGCTCGCCGTGTTCATTTCGTCACGGAAACCCCTTCTGCCCGGAAAGGAAGTCTTCGGGATATTTCTCACCGGATTGTTGCAGACGGGTGGATTTTACCTTTTCTCAACCTGGGCGCTTGTGAGCGGTGGGGTAGGGAAGACGGTCATTTTGAATTATGCCATGCCCTTTTGGGTCCTCCTCCTTGCCTGGTTTGCGCTCGGGGAACGGCTGCGAAGAATCCAGTGGACGGGCGTGGTCATCGCCCTGGCAGGCTTGCTTTTTATTCTCATGCCGTTCCGCTTCACGAAAGGGTTCTTCAGTGGAGTACTCGCTCTTCTGTCGGGTCTCAGCTGGGCAGCAGGGATCGTGGTGGCGAAGAGGGTCCAGCGGAGAACCAAGCTGGATCTCCTGTCGTTTACGACATGGCAGATGCTCTTTGGTAGCATTCCCCTCCTCCTGTGTGCCTTTTTTATTCCTTCCCCTCCGATTCAGTGGTCCCTTCCGTTCCTTGCTACATTGGCTTACAGCGGCATTCTTGGAGGGGCGGTTGCCTGGTCACTCTGGTTTTATGCGTTGAGCCGATTGCCAGCGGGCGTGGCCAGCTTGGGAACACTTGCGACACCCGTCGTGGGAGTGTTCACCGCGTGGATTCAGCTTGGGGAGACTCCGAGTTTCCTGGAGGGGGGCGGGATGGTATTGATTATCGGTGCCCTCGTTCTCAACTCGATCCAGGCTACAAAGGTTAAGCCTTTCCCGTCAAGACTGCCTTGAGCACCTCCGGGGTAAGCGTCTTACCCCCATCGCCCCATCCTTCTAAATCGATCTCCTCAATGAGACACCAGGTGTGGGGGATGAGGTTCTCTTTCGGGTGGGGGCGAGCCTCGATTTCTGCGACGACTTGTGTGACGCGAGAAATCATCTCTTCCTTTTTCTCTTTCGATAGAGCCCCTTTCAAAACCTTGATGTTGATGAATGGCATGACGATTCCTCCTTATTCCTATGATGGTAAGAATCAGACAGGCTGCGCGTCCTGCGGGTAGAAGGTCATCGAAATCTTCTGAATGTAGGCCCCAGCAGGATTGTTCTGAATTTCGCCCGATGAAGTGATCCCCAAAAACTTCCCGGTGGAACGCAGTTGCTTCATGTTGTAAAAGAAGACCGATGCCACCGGGATGATGAACTCGCGGAACGTGAAGACGTATTGGTCCTCGTCAAAGCGATAGGTGGTGGCAAGGTCGGTGTCCCCATGACCCCGCTGGACACCGACCAGGCACTGCCAGCCATAGCGCTTCGAACTGAGATAGATATGTTCGTACACATGTTCCGGGCTGTAACGGTAAAGCGAGCGGAGCCCGATCAGGTCGCGTGTTGGCGCAGGTTCGGGGCCCGTCGGCGGCACCGTCGGGCTTCCCACCACGCCCGTGAGGAACTGTTGGCTAACCTGAGGTTCTCCGGGGATCTTCTCCTGAGCGACCGTTGAGATAACGGCCAATACCCTTCGGGTTTGAGTGTTGACAATCAAGGTCATGGCTTCGCGCGGCCTGGACTGAGATAACGTGTCAATGAAGACAACGTCCTGGGCGACGTCGATGGCTTCATACCAGTCCCTCCCCGAAGTTCCGGAGCGAGGACCGGAAGCAAAACGCCACTCAAATATTTTTCCGTCAATAAACTTGATCATTTCGTCCGTGCCGTCGGCGAGAGTGATACGGAGCTCTGAACCGGCAAAACGACCCGTCCTCGGCAGGCGATTGGTTGCGATTCCTGCGGCGAAATCCTCATAGTTCTTCCAGTCGGTGGGCTTATCATCAGATATCGGGGTGGACATGGCGACCTCCTTTGGCGCGAATTGCCGTGGACTGGGCATCCTCTTTTTTGGGGCCCACAGTCGAACAGGGATGGAGTTTTCCTCCTACCCGTTGCCACAATTGTCCCAGCAGGGGTTTCCCCGGCCCCGGCTCGAAGCTGTCGGGGAGGGACGCTATGGCCGAAACGAGTTCCCCAGCGCATTCGCGCCGATGATCGAATCCACGACGAGCTGGGGGGACACTTCAAAAGAAAGATTTTGCATGAAGGAGCCCTTTCCAAGGGCGATCTCGGCCGCTTTCATCAGCTTGGCGGGGGATGCGTCCTTCACGCCAAGTTGTTCCAAAACGATGGGGAGGCCGACAGCGCTGCAAAAGCCGAATACCTTATCGATTTCATCCTTAGGATAATTTTCCAAGACAAGGTTGACGAGGGTGCCGAAGCCCACCAGCTCTCCGTGGAGACAATTTTCCGCTCCCTCTAATTTCCCGATCCCCACAGAAATAGAGTGGGCGGCCCCTATGCCGCAGTTCTCAAACCCCAGGCTGCTCGACAATGTATTGGCTTCTATCACCCTTTCGACGGCCGGCGTCACGACGTTTTGGTCAACGGCCAATTTGGCAGCCAGGCCGTACTCGAGAAGGGTATCATAGGCCAGCCTGGCAATGGACAGGCCCGCGGCAGTCGCCACGCCCCCTGAAAAATTCTTCGCGCCGGATTTTAAACACGTGCTGGCCTCAAACCAGGTCGACAGGGCGTCGCCCATTCCTGCCACAAAGAACCGTGTGGGAGCCTCGGCGATAATCTTGGAATCTACAAGAATGACATCCGGGTTTCTTTTCAGCTTGAGCTCTCTGTCAAACTGGTGCTCGTCCGTGTATTGCAAGGCCTCCGCACTGCACGGCGCGTCTGTGGAGGCGATGGTGGGAACCATAACGAGAGGCAGATCCATCTCATAGGCGACGGCTTTGGCGGTGTCGAGAGCGAGGCCCCCTCCAGCCCCTACGATGACGTCCGCACCAAAGTCCGTGGCTCTCTTTACCAAAGCGCTTGCATCGGACCGGGTCCCGTTTCCTGAAAAGACCACGAACTGACATTTCATGGAATTCAACGTCATGCTTTTCAAGACGGTTTCTCTCACGCTTGAAAGTGCCGATTTTCCCCCCAGGATGAAAAAGTGGCGGCCCAGGTGTGAGACATACTTGCCGACATTTTCCAGGACGCCACACCCCTGAATATAACGGTTGGGCGCTGTGAAGATTCTTACCATAAGGAAGTCCCTTTCCCTACTCGCCGGCCCCCTGTCCCGGAGGACAGAAGAACGCTTTCGATTCTCTTCAAGGCAAGAGTGAAACGGCATCGATCTCATCTTCTGGAACGTCGAAAATATTTCCGCTGGGCGGCAGTTTCTCCTCGAGGAAGAATTTCGGCAACCGGTCGTCCTTTTTGGTAAACCCTGCGGCCTTATTAAATTTCCTCTCCACTTTCAGGGTGGATACCCCCAACTGGGTCAAATAATTCTCATCCAGAGGGGAGCCGAGCTTGGCTGAGACACAAGCCACAAGGTGTTTCTGCAATGCAGGAATGTCCAAGAGGGGCAGAGACGCGAAGAGACAAAGCCCGAGGCTATCAATGGCAGCAAAATAGGATTGCAAAAACTGGGAGACAGGTCCTTGTCCCGTAGCCGCGCTCGGGTTGTAGGAAGGGTTTGCAGGGTTTGGAATCGCATTGCCACAGGTGTGATCTGCTCCCATCGGTGAAGTTGCATAGGTCACTCCCGTGCCTTTCAAGCTTCGTGGATCATAAGCGGCCAGACATTGGCCCTTCACATGAGGGATCCTTTTCGCCCCTAACTTTTCCCCCGTAAACTTACATCCGTTGCCAATCATCAGCCCTTTTTCAGTCTTCTTCCCGATTTCTTTGACGAGGTCGAGGGCAGCTTTCCCATCTCCCCACGCCAGCAGGCCCGCCTCCATCGCCACCCCGATTGCTCCACCCACATCCATGGTATCGACCCCGACGTCATTGCAAACTCGATTGATGTGAGCGACGATATCGATGTCATCGATCATGCAGTTTGAGCCGACCAAACCAATCGTTTCGTACTCCAGCCCTGAAACGATGGTCTCCCCGTTTTCACCCGTAAAGATATTGGAGCAATTGATGATGCAACCATTCATGCAGCGATGCACATGCTGACCGTTGGGTCGCTTTTTCATCAACTCGAGCATGCGCTCGCCAGAGATTTTTTCGGCCCCGGAAAACTGGCCGAGGGAATAGTTTTTCGTCGCCAAACACCCGTAAGCATTCATCATCATGACCAGACAGGATGTCCCCAACTCTTTGAAAATTCCGATCAGGGGATGAGACAAGATGCCTTTTGAAAGTGCTGTGGAAGCCTCCCTGAACCCGGCCTTATCCTTTATCTCCACTTGGTCACTCTGCGCATCGTCAATCATAACCGCCTTCAGATTCTTGGAACCCATGACGGCTCCCAGCCCGCCTCTCGCAGCGACTCGGATATGAAAATCCGGGGTCGTCACCGCCACGGCGGCAGCCTTCAGTTTCCATTCACCGGCTGGTCCGATCGAAATCACGCCAATGTTGTCCCCCAATTCCTTTCTGATTTTTTCGATGGCTTGATAATTGCCAAGGTTTCTGTAAGAAGTCGCAGGAACAAGACGGACCCCGTCCTTGTCAATTTTCAATGAGGTCAGATCTTTGGCTCTCCCTTCTACCACAACTGCCTGAAGCCCAAGCCTCATAAGCTTTTGGGCGACCGCTCCCCCGGAATTGGCCTCCTTGATCGTATGGGTCAAAGGACTCTTTGCCCCCACAGACAACCTGCTATTGTTAGGGGCGGTGGTTCCCGCCAGGATGCCCGCGGAGAAAACCAGCTTGTTTTCCGGACCCAGGGGATCGGTCCGAGGAGGAACCTCCTTGCTGACGATCGTAGAAGTCAGGGCGCGCCCTCCCAATCCTTCGTATCCCTTGGGCAGATCCTCGATGTTGGTTTTTAAATCTGATAGATTGACCCGCAATATCTTCGACATAGCTCACACCTCCTCTTTAGGGTGGGGTTCAGGTATCTTTTCGGTCACATAATCTCAATCCGGTCTGTCAATTATACCAAAGCAGAATCTTTGGCCGAAACGTCATCGGCAAGGGGAAAAATTGAATTTTCCATGCGGGAAATCTTGGAAAACGAATCGAGCACTTTTGGGTGGAAAATATCCTTATCCAGAGAAGAGTCGGTGGCTCGCATGATGCTAAAGATATCTTTGAAGTCCTGAGATCTTAACGGTTCCATCGGCGGAATGGAATTACAATTGTTGGATCGATATTTTACTATTCCAGAACGATATCCGCTTGCGTCAGTTTACCGTAAAGAGTAGATCCATACCCGCATAAGAACCAAGCAGGGTCTTAAGAAGAAACCCCACCCTAAAGCAACGGTTTATTTAACCACAGCCATCCCATGTTGTCAACATGCCTCCGGATTCGGTGGTATACGATTTGTGTGTCAGGAGGATATCGAGGTATGGGCAGCACAGATAAGATGGATTGTAGGGCAAAAGGTGAGGTCAATTTTTTAGTCAG
>Ga0335070_10002862_pt1 | contig 20073 bp, 25 predicted proteins | sample Lox_Sample_13_FD_206722 | JGI IMG/M metagenome (GOLD analysis project Ga0335070, IMG submission 206722) | Soil microbial communities from Loxahatchee National Wildlife Refuge, Florida, United States - Lox_Sample_1.3 | ecosystem: Environmental > Terrestrial > Soil > Wetlands | place: USA... | reverse complement strand
AAGACCGACGGCTGGATAATGGGAGCCGGATGAGCCGAGAGGTTCACGTCCGTATCTGAGAGAGCGCAGGGGGGAAGCTCCCCTGCGCCACTCACCTCCTCAAAACTGCTTGCCTACTCTAACTCCGATTCTCTTTTTTTCACAAACTCTTATTTGATTCGAGGACACATTGCCGATAAGGATTTCTGCTTAACTTCTTCCTCGTTCGCCTCAATCATGAACTACAATATAGCAAGCTGTACTCTTCAAATTTGAATTGTGCTATAATGGCAAAGACTTCAAGAGGTAATCGATGGGGTGGTACTAGGCTATGAGAGTTCAATCTTATCCATAGGCGGTATATCCGAGCCAGTTTGGCTAAGTTCAGATGTAAAGAAGTTAAGTGGCATGCTTGCCCTAACTAGAATGAAAGGTAAACAGAAATGCGCGTTTTGGGAGTCCGTTGTAGTCCAAAAGATTTCGCATACTGCGTGATCGAAGGAACGAAGACCAATCCAAGCCTTATCCATACCGAAGAGGTTCAGTTTCCACGAGCCTATGTTAAGCCGCTGACGCTGAAATGGTTAATGCAGGAAGTGGACGACCTATTGAAGAAGCATTCTGTAGATTCTATCGCCCTTAAGTCATCTGAAGGTTTGGCTAGACGTGGCAAGCCTTTCGTAGAGCGCACGGAATACGAGACCATCTTCATGCTTGTTGGTGCTCTCCGAGGATTGAAACCGATTGTCAAGAAAGTGAAAGCAGCAATAGCGAAGGACTTAGGATTCAAAGGCAAGGCTCACTATCTCTCAACCATTAATACCTCGGTTATTCCCAATTTCTCTGATCTGTCTGATAAATTACAGGAAGCTGTTTTAGTTGGTTGGAGCGAACTTCACTAATGGCTGCAACTTTTGATTTTATTAAGAGGCTTGGTTCGGGCCATTTCGGCGAGGTCTGGTTGGCCACAGATACTGGCCTTGGCGTGCAACGCGCCGTCAAGCTTATCCGCCCAGATAAGATCATCAACCCGAGCAATTTTTTTCATGAGGCTCAGTTGCTCAAGATGGCCGAGCACCCCGCTATAGTTCAGGTTCAAGAAACTGGCACCCTGAGCGACGGAACCATTTACGTCGCAATGGAATATCTTAGCAAAGGTAGCCTAGAGGACGAAGCAAAGGGGGCGTATGTACCACTCAGTAGGGCTAAGCGCCTTATGGTTGATGTACTGAGAGGTTTAGAATACGCCCACTCAAAGGGAATCATTCATCGCGATATCAAGCCAGCAAATATTCTCATTGGCGACGCTCTCCAAGGTAAGCTGTCCGATTTTGGGCTAGCTATCACAAAAGGATCGATTTCAAAATCAATTGGTGTCAAGGATTACGCATACATAATCCAGCTCGCACCTGAAATCAACACCATCAGTGATTACTCCGTGGCATCGGACATCTTCGCGTGTGGAGTCACTTTATATCGCCTCGTCAACGGCGACAGTTACTTGCCACGCCTAACGCTGGATAAGGTTCGTGATGGAATCGTCAACGGCACATATCCTGACCGAAATAGGTATCGCGAGTTTATTCCACGACAACTCCGTCGGACCATTAATAAGGCAATGTCCATCGATCCGAGTGCGAGATTTCAATCCGCCGAGGCCCTTAGGCACGCAATTGAACAGGTCCCAACACTTGTAAATTGGAACGAAAAATCCCTTCCGGATAGAACACGATGGACTTTTGGCCGAGAGAATGAGTGTGTCGAAGTTGAACACGTAATGATTCCTTCTGGCAAGTGTACTGTGCAGACGAAAAAGGGATGCTCGAAGCACAGCCTCCGTCGTATTACTAAGCTGTGTCGATACGATATCTCTGAGAAGGAAGCGCTTAAGTTTTCGCAAGGCATTCTCCAAGGTTTCGTGCTCGGAGAGTTCTAGAGTCACACATAAACTGAGGCAAACAGACCGCCTAACAGCGGCGCAAAAGTAAAACAAAATATTTAGTAAAGCTTATGGCTTCGTCTGTGCCGCCTGCCGTTATGCTCACTTTCGACCCATAATCGTCAAATCGTCTCATGTCTTATTTCTCTTGACTTGTAGGTGGAAGTCGCAAGAAGGTCTATCATTGTTTTCAAATCCACTTCTGTAAGGGTCAACATTTCAGCCACCCGGGCGCATCACCTTTAAGTCAAATGTGTCAAGCTGCCGTTTCCGCGCAGTTGCATCGTCTTTTCGCATTCCAGGCAGAGCTCATGGAGCAGCGGGAGAGATGTCACACGTGAGGTTGCGTCGAGAAGATGACGGAGTCCAGCCGGAACATGATTTAGAAAAGTCTTGAGCCCTTTCTTGAGGCCCAAAAATCCGTAGGCACCCAGGGCTTGCATTAGGCGCTGAGCTGATGCTTCGCAGAAATTGTTCTCGAAGACGATCCAGTCAAGATCCGATGATAGGTTATAGTAAAAATACAGTAGTTCTTCGTGTTGTTTGCTGGTAAGGTCCACATAGGGATCGTAGAGGAGGGAACCAAGATCGTAGAAGAGATTTCCGAAGCGCATCCCCTGAAAGTCGATAAGGAACGGCTCTCCGTCACGGACCATCACGTTCTGGGACTGCAGATCCCTGTGCACGAGGCAGCGCTTTGTTGCCAGAAGCTGTTCTGCCAGTCTGGAAAGCTCTGCCTCCAGCTTCTCCTCGAATGAATGATCGAGCTCGATTCTGCAGACATCTCTCACAAAATGATTTTTAAAGTAATTACGTTCCCACTTGTAGAGATCCTGGCCAAAACCCTCCATGAGCCGGACCCGTGTTGACGGGAAGTTATTCTCGGGAAAGGAATGAAGTTTTTGAATAATAGCAAGTGTCTTCTGATAAAGAACTCTTCGGGTTTCCCATGGAGTTTTGTCAAAAGCATAGAGGTCTTTATCCCCGACGTCTTCCATGAGGATAAGAGAAGCGGTTGGATCATGAAGGATCAGGCGGGGAACCGGGACTTTTATGTCACGGAGGAATACGGCGATGTCCGCGTAGTAGGCATTTTCTACCCGCTTCGGGTCGTAATGAATGAGAATGGCCGAATCTCCCCTGTTCCACTTTAGTCTAAAGAAAGTTCGGTCCGAGCCTCTCCCTTCCAGAGGACTGATTTGTATAGGGACGGCTTCTGAAAGGCCCAGTGCCTTTCGAGCAAAACGGATGATGTCATCTTGTGATTCCATCTGCCTCTTTCATGGAGGGCAATTCATGAATTGCCCCTACCAAAGAATTTTGCTTTTAGGCTCTCATAGGCCTCGATAGAGCCGATATCGTGCCACTCGCCCTCATCAATAACGATGCCGCGGATCGATCCAGGCTTTGCAACAATTCTTCTGATAAAGAATGGAACGACCGATTCGATTTTTCCGGCTTCGAGAAACTGGAGGATTGACGTCTCCACAGCATAGATGCCGGCAAAAAGACAGCTCTGAGTCCCCAGGTTTCCCAGAATATTCCTGAGATCGCAAATCTCGCCATTCTCAATAATGTTAACGTTTAGGAGAGGGCCGCGGCTTCGCAGAGCAAGGGTTACCTCAGGTCGATTCTGCTCATGATACTCGAGGAGTTTCTGCAAGGGAAGGTCAGTCATTATATCTCCGTTGTAGCAGAGGATCGCCTCATCCTCATTGAGAAGATCGTCGATGTTTTTTAGTCCTCCTGCCGTATCAAGAAGGACCGGCTCATGGCGAAAGATGATGGGGACACCGCGCCATTGCTTATCGGGAAATTTTTCGGTGTACACCTCCTGACAATGATGGGTGTTTACGATGAAGCGGTCCACGCCCACTTCCAGGAGATGATTCATCGCATGAGTGACCATGGGCCGTCCTCCGATCTCCAACAGTGGTTTTGGAATCCGCTGGGTCAGGGGCAAAAGCCGCGTTCCCAGGCCCGCGCCCAAGATAAAAGCTGTCTTGAATCGTCGTCGCTTCATTGGTCTTTCATGCCATTTGCTTTTTCTTCCCAAACTCCGGATTAATCTTAACCAGTCCTGTCACGATAAACCCGGGGATCGTTGCGGCCATGACCCAAAGGAAAAAGTTCTGGTAGCCCAGTTGCTCCTGGAGCCACCCGCTCGCCATGGCCGGAACCATCATGCCCAGAGCCATGATCCCTGTGGAAATGGCATAGTGCACGGTCTTATACTCTCCCTCCGATACCATAATCATGAACATTGTGTAGGCTGTAAAGCCAAAACCATAACCAAATTGTTCTACGGCAACGCAGAAGTTGATGAGAAGAAGGTTGTTCGGCATAGCTTGGGATATATAGACAAAGACGAGATTCGGCAGATGCATCACGCAGACCATGATCCAGATCCAGGACTTTAACCCTTTTCTGTAGATCGCATATCCACCCAGAATTCCCCCCAACGTGAGTGCAACCACTCCTACCGTTCCGTAGATGACCCCTACCTCGGATGTCGTTAGCCCCAGTCCGCCTTTCGATCTTGGATCGAGCAGAAAGGGTGCGATGATTTTGACAAGCTGGGTCTCGGCAAGTCGATAGAAGAGAAAGAAGGCAAGAATCGTAACGATATTTTTTTTCCTGAAAAAGAGGATGAAAATATGTAAGAACTCATGAAGGAGAGAGGTTGAAGGATTTCGGATTGCCGGATGATCCACAGACGGATAAGGAAGGACAAAAAAATGATAAAGGAAGATTGTCATAAAAGCAGCAGACGCCACAAAAAGGGCGATGGCCCAAGCCGTGGGGATATCGTGCCCGTTGGCTTCGAGAAAACCTGCCAGAATGATGAGCCCCCCCTGGGTTGCAATCATCGCGACGCGGTAGAAAGTCGTTCGTACTCCTACAAAAGCTGCCTGGAGATCCTCGGCGAGCCCTAGCATATAGTAGCCGTCAGCAGCCGTGTCATGGGTTGCCGAACTAAAGGCCATCAGCCAAAAAAAGGCGAGAGAATATTGGAAGAAGCGGGTAGTCGGGATGAAGAAGGCAATGCAGGCCAGCGACGCTCCGATGAGAATCTCCATCAGAAGGATCCAGTAGCGCTTTGTCCTGAAAAGTTCGATAAAGGGACTCCAGAAAGGCTTAATCACCCAGGGGAGGTAGAGCCAGCTTGTGTAAAGCGCGATGTCAGTGTTTGAAATGCCAAGCCGCTTGTAGAGGATGACCGAAACAGTCATGACCATGGCATAAGGAATTCCTTCGGCAATATATAGAGAGGGGACCCAGGCCCAAGGATTACGCGATGTTGGTTTATGTGTGAACATGTCTTTTCAACGCTGGAATATTGGAAAAATGGAATATTGGAATAATGATTTAAACCGAAATCAAAAAGGCGGGACCACGTTCTTTCGCCTTTTTGCTCTTTCCATTATTCCAACTGTTCTCTTTATTAATAAATCTTCCTTATTTCCACTCCCCTGAAATAATGTTTGAGGATTTCTTCTGCCGAGAACCCCTGGGTCGCCATAACGGCAGCCCCGATCTGGCAGAGTCCCACGCCATGTCCCCATCCAGCGCCATGAAAGACGACCCGATCGGCTTCAAGTCTCACAATGAATGCACTGCTGTAAAGGTGGGTATCGGAAAGGCAGCGTCTTATTTCAAGCTCCTTTCCTACGACCATACTTTTCTTCGAGCCAACAATTCTTAAACGGGAGATCCTTCCCGAAGGCCCACGGCTAATGGGTACGATCTCAGTCAACTCGCCGAAATCAAAGTCCGTTTGTTTTTGCAAGATCTCTTCGAGTTCTTTCCGGGAGCATTCAACTTCCCAGCGAAAAAAATCCTTCGTCTCCCGGTCAACTTCGGGAAGAATTCTTTCCAGGAGATGTGCGTCTTTTGTGTTGCAGTAGGCGTCGGGTTTTGAAAGGATCCATGCTGTGGCTTCTTCTTCCGTTCCGATTGGATGATGGGAGGTCGACGCGTCAGAAGTGCTTCTCAGGTAAGGGATTCGTTTATCATTCCATGCCGTTTCAAAGTTTTCCGTGATTCCGCCGCAGGCCTTTGAATATCGGGCATCACAGATTTCATTCCGGTAGGTCATCACCGTTCCGTTCGTTTTACGGATTGCTTCTTCAGCGCGTTGAGATATGACCTTTGTGATACCGTGATAGCGCTGGCAGTGGTCATCGCTGCAGACATCGAAGAGGTCGTGATCCTCCCGATCGTACCAGCGTATCACCTCTCCGTCCTTTTGAATGAGCTTCCGTGCCGACGTCTTTTCTCCTTTCCTTCGATCGAGGCCAGCCAGAAACCAGCTCCGGGATAGGATTGCGTGGGCCTTGAGAAATTCGATAGGAGCTTCAGCACTCATCTCCGAAGAAATCACACTTTTCAGATAATCCTCCAGTAAGATTTCATTAATGGCGCAGATTGTTCTGTCCTCGCCTAACTGTAGGATCAGGTCTCCCCGATAAACCTGATCCTCCTTCCTCTCCCAGTGGAAACGATTTCCGATGATGACGTTGGAGAGTTCAAAGGTAGAATCTTTCTGCGCTGTCAGCCTGATCGGAGTTGAACGAATGACTTCATGATCCGCCTCGTCAGCGAGGATGATCATTTGGCCCTCTCTTCTTGCTGAAAACCGGCCTGATACGAGGCCGGACGCATTCACGCGGAAATTTCCCTCCAGATGACCGATGACTTCGGTTTGGCCATCCATGATCCCCACTTTGACCTTCGGCTCGGTATTCATAGGATAAGGTTTGATAGGAGAATTCAACCCCGAATCTCCGCAGGGGAGAACCCCTGATTCACCTTGAATCTTTTTTTGAGAATGATGCTAAAACTTATTACTTTTTCCAACGTGTTGTCAAATGAAGAGTTTCTCTAAAAGCTCGAATAACGCTGATCTCCCTCAAACCTGCACATTGTGTGACTTGCCGGGCTTATGCCAACTCCCTCCAGACGATCGCAAGGGAAGTTGATACGCGAAGTGCTGGTAATTATATCTGGTTTAGGAGGAGGCTTAATGGAAGGAGACAAAGAATATGGCGAATGTTAACGAGAAAGAAACTGACGAAAAGATGGCCCCGGAGTTGAATGTGGATAGTTCCTCGATATCAACCGTCGCCTCGATGGTCGGGATGAAAATCCTCTCTGGATTATCGAGACTTGGACTTTCTACTATCTAAGTCCTCATCCACTAGATCGTAGATGTAACGAAGAATTCGCGGAGTTTCGTCCTCCCGGTAGAATAACGCTTTTGATACCTCTTTTGCCAAGCTGACGATTCTCATACGGATTTTCCCTCCCTAAAGTTCAATATATTACGATCACTGTGCAGATCAATAGGGAGACCTCAGTATATTGCAAAAGCAGATACTGTATTTTTGAATTTTTAGAGCCAAGCCTTCTAAAAAGCTTATAAACAAGTTTAGGTTTTATAGCACAACCTATTGATTGTTAGATATTTTTATCGCCATAATTTATGGTATCGGAAATCTTCTATTGATATCAGAACTATCGAAGAGTTATATTTTTTAAAACCGGAAGGCATAGGTGATCTGTGATGGCAGAAATTGGGAAAGTACTTCTGATCATACTTTTTTTGATCATTGCTTTTGGCGGGGGGTTATACATTCGAACTTTTCTCACCAAGAGGGCTATAATCAGAGTCATCGAGATTTTTTATGAGCATGATGCTGTGGGGATTTACGGCACCAAGACCCTGCAAGAGCTTGGACTGGAACGCCCGGATTTTTTCCAAAGGATGACAAGACCGCGTGACTATAGGCAGACGGCGCTCCAAGTTCTTATAAGAGAGGGAGTTGTTAATGTGACTGAAGATGGAAGGGTTTACGTGATCGAAGAAAAATTGGATCCAAGCTTAAGAAGGAAAAGGAAAGAAGTGTAAACGCAAGGAACACTCACCGTCATTGCGAGCACCCGGAAGGGTGCACGGCAATCTCATATTTTACTGGATTGCGGACCTGTTCCGAGCGGAGCGAGGAATCTCCCGGATTGGCGATATGAAAAAAGAGAATATGATCAGAGTTTTAATTACCGGGGGAACGATTGATAAAGAATATAATCCTGTCACCGGCGAATTGACGTTTGCAAAATCCCATTTAACAAATATGTTAAATCAGGTTCGATGCAGGGCGAAGGTTGTCCTAGAAGAAATCATGCTCAAAGACAGTCTCCAGATGAGAAGTGAAGATCGAGAAGAGATTTTGAAGAAGTGTATCGATTGCCCTGAGAGTAGAATTATCATAACACACGGAACGGATACGATGGTCGAAACAGCTCGTCTCCTTGGCAAAAATGTGAAGGGAAAAACGGTCGTGCTGGTAGGCGCCCTCATTCCTTACGCATTCGGAGCCTCTGACGCATTGTTTAATCTCGGCTGTGCTTTCTCCGCCGTTCAAGCCCTACGGGAAGGGGTTTATATCACAATGAATGGTAAGATCCTTTCATGGGATCATGTCAGAAAAAATAGAGAATCGGGCGAATTTGGAGAGATCTAAGAGCAGATGAAACCGTTTACAATCGTTATTTCTTACAGACCAGGAACCTTCTTTGAGAAGAGCCTTGATTTCCTGATGAAGTCAAGTCTGGTTGAACGTGCAGTCATTGTGAACGAGGAGCCGGTTCGTTTCAAGATGGAGAGGTGTCAGGTTTTTGTAGGGGGGCCACTCTTGTGGAACAAGACACTCAGGAGAATTCTATCAGGAATACAAACAAAGTACCTTCTTCTCTTTCCGGGAGGCCAGCGGATTCGGGTCGAGCCTGTAGCCCTTGAGAGAATACTCGGGAAGGCTGAGTCGACCAAGGCAGGGTTTGTCTATTCGGATTTCTACGAAAAAAGCAAAAGTGGGAAGACCCTCCACCCACTCAATGACTATCAATTGGGGAGTGCCCGGGACGATTTTGACTTTGGCGCTATGTTTCTTTATTCGGTCTCTGCTATCCGGAAAGCTCTGAAACAATACGGCCCGACACGTGACCTAAAATTCGCTGGCCTTTACGATCTTCGTTTGAAGGTTTCAATCGATCATTCCGTCTACCATTTAAGGGAACCGCTTTACTCTGGGATCAGAACGAACCCCTCTGCCAGTGACAAGATGTTTGCTTATGTCGAGCCGCGTAACAAAGCTGCACAGAGAGAGATGGAAATCGTTTTTACGGATTACTTAAAAAAGATCGGAGCCTATGTTTCAACTCGTCGTTTGAGGGATGTGGGGGAGTCTCGAAAACCTTTCGCCGTTGACGCCTCCATCATCGTCCCTGTGAGGAATAGGGAGAAGAAAATTACTGAAGCCGTGAAAAGCGCCTTGTCGCAGAAAACAGATTTCTCTTTCAATATTATTGTTGTGGACAATCATTCGATAGACGGGACAACGACAATTCTTTCTGATCTCGCCAAGAAGTATCCTCATCTGAAGCACGTTGTGCCGGAGAGAACCGATCTGGGCATTGGGGGTTGTTGGAATGAGGCCCTTCACCACGAAGCCTGCGGCCGCTATGCCGTTCAGCTTGATTCTGACGATCTTTATAGCAGCCCTCACACCTTGCAAAAAATGGTTGATATGCTACGTCAGGGCAACTATGCGATGGTGATTGGTTCCTATACCCTTGTCGATTCGGAGCTAAAAAAGATCCCGCCGGGGGTTATCAATCACCGCGAATGGACAGATGAAAACGGACACAACAATGCCTTGCGCATCAACGGGCTGGGTGCCCCGCGAGCATTCAACACTGGCGTTATGCGTAGGATCAAGTTTCTTAATGTCAGCTATGGCGAGGATTACGCAGCGGCACTGCGAATCTGTCGGGAATACCGAATTGGAAGGATCTATGATAGTCTCTATCTTTGCAGGCGTTGGTCGGGTAACACTGACGCGGCGCTTAGCATCGAAGAGAGAAACCGAAATGATGCCTTTAAGGACAAGATCCGGACGGCTGAAATTCTCGCTCGGCAGAAGATGAATCAAGGGAAAGCTCCCCTCATCCTTCCCCTCTCCCTTAGGGGGGAGAGGGCGGGGCGAGGGGGCAAATTATCAGGGAGAAGAAGACATTATCAAACAGAAGATTTATAGCACATTCGATGGGAAGGGAAGTCCAAAGCCTCTCCCGGAACTTTGTCTCGGCCTCCAATCAGAACAAAAAAAGACGTGGCAAGATCTGCAAGAAGGTTACGAATTACTCAAAGAAGTCAGAGAGCGAGATATCTTCTGCAATGGATTTTCCGTTCGCCTCCAGTACAATCCCGGTAGAATGAAGAGCAGTACAGCCGATGTGAGGGAAAAAGATGTAAAGGAAAGACAATGTTTTCTGTGCCTGGAGCATCTCCCTGAAGGCCAGAAGGGAATTCTTCACCGGAGCGAATATTTGGTCCTCTGCAATCCGATGCCCGTTTTTTCCTCTCATCTGACAGTATCTCATATAGACCATCGCGGTCAGTCCATCTCTGAAAATATCGACACGCTTCTTCAGCTCATGGAAGATTTTGGTTCAGGGTGGACGCTCCTCTACAATGGACCAAGATGCGGCGCTTCCGCGCCTGACCACCTTCATTTCCAGGCGGTACCTTCAGGGAAGATGCCAATCGAGAAAGATATAGAGGAAACGAGGCGGCTCACTTTTGTGAGACAGGTCGAAGGGGTTCCTCTCGTTCTTTTGAGAGATGTTGGGCGAGAAATCGTGATGTTGCAAAGTGATGACCCGAGCAAAGTGGGGGCTGTTTTAGAGAGATTTCTGAGCGCCTTGAAAAAGATTCTCCTCATCGCCGAGGAACCCATGATCAATATCGCCGGCTCCTATAGTGAAAAGAAATGGCGTCTCATTATCTTTCCACGCCGGAAACACCGTCCGGATATCTTTTTCAAGGAAGGAGATGCACGGGTAGTGGTGAGCCCCGGGGTGATTGATATGGGAGGTGTCTTGATCACTCCTGTGGTAAAGGATTTCGAGGGGCTCAATGCAACCGCCATAGAGAGCATCTATCGCGAAGTCACCCTGGAAAGTAAACTTGTGGAGAAAGCGATTGACACTACATTGAGGTAAGGCAATACATAAAGACCCTGCTACAACACTCTTGCCAGCTTGAGCCCACTGCGAGTCTTGCTCTTCGTCAGATATCTGTGAAGTGTATCCTTAGAAAGGATAACCTTGCCCATGACACTGGAGGCATGGAGCAGATGAATTCGATTCTTCACTCTTACTGCAATTCCTACGTGTTCTATATCCAGGCCTTCTCTATTCGTGGTAATCCCGACAAGATCGCCGTTGCGAATCCGATCCTCCAAACGCCTCAGTGCCTTCTTTGGAATAAAAAATAAGGATCTTTTGCTGATTGTTCTCTCAAGAGACTTCATTCTCCTAAGATTAGCGGCATCTCTTAGCGGAGGATAAAGATCCGGATGTGTCGTCATGAAAGTCAGAATCTTCCTGAAGGGCCTACCCCCGATCTCTGCTGTGATGTCCCTTAGAATGCCCTTCCTCTGATTATCATGAATCCAATCCGAAAAATAGTGAAGCCTGGAAGAGTAGCCTTGCAGCCGACCTTGCCTGTATCGTATCTTTTGGAGCAATTTTCGAAAAGTGTGAAAGGATTTCTGCTGAGATTCTATAAGCAGCGCCAGTGCAACAACGTTTTCAACAAAAGTGACGCAGTCACACTCCCTTAGATTAACGATAAGATGTTCGGCGGTTTTTTCGAGTGAGCCAGCTAGATAAGGTGTTCCCAGGAAGAACTTCCCTATCTTGAGGAGGAGCTGATCAGGATACTCCGATGAGGTTTTCTCCTGGTCAAAAGACCTGATCAGCTCTTCAAAAATCGTTCGGTCCTGTGAATTGACCATTCAACTGAGACTTCTCAAAATGTTCAAGAAACATTGGCAGGTCAATTGATTCCTACAATCTTTTTCGCCCAGCGTTTCTTTTGCTCAAGATTTCCCAGCCTTCCATACATGACCTTCTGCGTTTGAGGCGACCCCGCGCCATGCATGGACTCGACCAAAGCTGTTCCGCCGCTCATATTTTCAATAAGCCTGAGAATCTTCATACGGGCCTCCACAGGGACCCCTTTGGCGCCGGCCAGGTATTTCTTCACATAACGCCCCACTTCGCTGCTTTCCAGATCGCCTTGAAAGGGCATGGTTGCAATGATTCCGCCGGCGATATCGTGGGCAAGGCGAGCAATCTCATAGATGTGACGGGTGACATTATGTTTTGTTGTATTGGCCAGCAGTGGATCCGGATAAAAAGCACCGGAAGGAGTCTTGTATCCCATGGCGGAGCAGGCGACCGATCCTGCATAGATGGTTTCTGCAAGATGAATCATCTCGGCCAGTTTTTCTTTAACATGAGAGGCGCCCGCTGTCCCCTGATACTCAGCAGCCAGTGCAGTTGCCCCAACCAGGACGTCAGACACGCCCCCTTTGCACCCTCCATAGTTCTGTCGATGCATCGTTGCAAACCGTTCCACCAGTATTCCTGCCATGTCATGTTCGCCGCAGAGGAAAACCCTCTCCCAGGGCACAAAGACATTATCGAAAATAATGAGAGCTTCCCCTCCGACAAGTCCGAAGGGATTTCCGACATCCATTCCCTCCTCAAATTTTCGTTCTTCATTGGTCTGGCGGCCGAAGATGAGCACCACTCCCGGGGCATTCAGAGGAAACGCGCAGACCAAGGCATAATCCTTATCCTCCTCTCTCATCGCCTGGGTGGGCATGATGAGAATCTCATGCGAATTGACACCTCCTGTCATATGGGCCTTGGCTCCCCGAATGATGATTCCATCAGATCTCCGGTCCACCACATGGGTGAAAAGGTCGGGGTCGAGCTGTTTCGTAGGAGCGAGAGACCTATCACCCTTGGGATCGGTCATGCCTCCCACCAACATTACGTTGCTATCCTGGACATGGATCAGGTACTTCTTGAATCGTTCAAAATAGTCGGTCTTATATTTTTGATCGATGTCGTAAGACGTCATGTAAGTGGCATTCAAGGCGTCGAATCCCACGCATCGTTGAAAGCACGAGCCCGTTTCGTGGCCAATGAGGCGGAGCATCTGAACTTTTTTTATCAGGTCATCCACACTCTGATGGATGTGAGTGAATCGGTTGATCCTCCTGCCTGTAAGATGAGAGGTGGCGGTCATCAAGTCCTCATATTCAGGTCGACGAGCAAGTTCGTAGGTGAGGGCTGCAGCGTCGATATGAGGCCGAATGCCGGGATGCTCGGTAATATCCTCCACCCGCTTCCCGTTGTAATAGACAACATGATGAAGATCTTTGAGGCTCTGGACGTAATCTTCTTTGGTCACGATTCGTTTCATTTTGGTCTCCTTTTACAAGAATGGCGCATAGGGCATAGCGCAAAACGTTATAGACCTTTGAGCTTTCAACTTTTACCCTTGAGCTCTGAACGCTCTTCTCAAAAATTTCCCGGTAGCCGTTTTGGGTACCTCTTTAACAAATTCAACCTGTCTCGGATATTTGTAAGCAGCCATGCGCTCTTTGCAATGAGCTACGATTTCTTCTTCCTTCACCTTGCCTTCATATCCCTCCTTCAGAGCCACGAAGGCCTTGACGGTCTCTCCACGATAAGGATCCGGAATCCCGACGACTGCGACCTCGCGGACAGAAGGGTGAAGGTAGATGACATCTTCGACTTCTCTCGGCCAAACTTTGAATCCGGATGCGATAATCATATCCTTCTTTCTATCTAAAAGGTAGACCCATCCTTTGCTGTCCATTGTGCCCACGTCTCCAGTAAAAAGCCACCCCTGACGAAGGGCATGGGCAGTCTCTTCCGGTTTATTCCAATATCCCGGAACAATGCCCGGTCCCTTGACCGCTAACTCACCCACTTCTCCAGGAGCAAGTTCTTTTTCGGGATCGCTGAGGTCCATTATTTTTGCATCGTGGCCTGGAATGGGAACCCCAATGGCAATCGCTCCAGTCGAAGGATCGACGGGTGCTCTCGAACCAAGCGGAACCAGGGTCGCGGGGGAAGTGCTTTCTGTGAGGCCATAAACATTGTGAATGTAAGTGCCTGTTAGTGTTTCGAACCGTTCGACCACAGCAGGGATGACAGGAGCTCCTCCGCTGTAAACTTTTCGGAAGGAGGAGAGGTCATATTTCCCGATGTCCGGGTCATTCATCAAAGCAATAAAAACCGTGATCGCAGCGATGGTGCAGGTGGCCTTCCATTTTTCAATCATCTGAAAGGTTGTTTTGGGATCGAAACGATAAAACAGAATGAGGGGAGTTCCAGAGGCGATACACGTTCCAATGTGGCCGACCATGCCTGTGACATGAAAAAAGGGAGCTGCCCCTAACATCGTATCCGAAGGCGTCAGCTTCCAGCAATGACGGTAAACCTCAGAGTTAAAAGCAACATTGCCATGCGTATTCATGGCTCCTTTGGGAGGGCCGGTGGTGCCGGATGTATAGGTGAGGTAGGCGACATCCTCCCGAGAAAAATTGATCCCCGGAGGATGCTTCCCCCGATACTTCTCAACGAGCTTGACAAAGTCCAGAGTTTCCAACCCCTTAATTTTTTCAACTCCCATTAAGATCGAAGGGAGCGGACTGGCTGGGTCCATAAAATCCAACTCCGAAGTGGTCACCACATGCTCTACCCCTGCCTCTTTGCCCACTCTTCGGATCATCTCCCCATAAAGGGATTCCATGCAGACAAGAACCTTGACAGAAGCGTCCCGAAAATAATAGGAGAGCTCCTTCTCCCTGTACATGGGATTGAGAGGAACAATGATTCCCCCGCTTTTCCAAATTCCGAATTGGCCGATGATAAATTGCGGAATGTTCTGGAGATAAAGAGATACGCGCTCCCCTTTCTTCACACCGAGGCCTAAGAGGGCACAAGCAAAGGCATCGCTCATCTCATCCAGTTCTTTGTAAGAGATCACCTTATCGAAATAATAAAGAGCAGGCCTGTTGCCATGGCGTTGGACTGTTTTTCTCAGGTGCTCTAAAGAGTGACTGGCTTCCGGAGTCAAATCAGATGAATAATCTTTGGGATATAGAGAAAGCCATCGTCTGGATTGATTCGGGGAATCCATCAGAAATCTCCTTTCTGATCGAGTGATTTCAGCCAGCTAATTAAGCTATTGAAATCATTTTCTCCCGCCACGGAACAGTAGGGAATCGTTGTTGTATTCAGATTTTCTCCTGCGCAGGCCCTGTGGCATCCACTCATGAGAATCAATTCATCGATATCCGGTTCGTCATGGCGGAGAAAAAGAAATCGATCGTTGAATCGAAACTGAACCCGCTCAATCATCTCCACCCTTTCATAAGCAGGGTTGCAACCTCCACAGTACTTGATTCCAATTTTTTTCTTCACTTCTACTAAGGTGTCATGCCGAACTTGTTTCGGCTTCTCCCAGTATGGATTTGGTTCGATGTTCGATGCTGAAATTCTAGACCTTGACATGAGTTAAGGGTGACAGAAACCCATGTAGTCTTACCAGACGGTCCAGCCTCCGTCCACATAGATGACTTGGCCGGTGACGAAATCAGAAGCCTTGGAGGCAAGAAAAATCACCGTTCCCTCAAGTTCGGGGAGGTAGCCCCACCGGCCCATCGGGGTGCGCTCATTGATGAAATTGAATCTCGCCTGGTCATTTCGAATCTGCTTGACCATATCGGTTTCGAAATAAGTCGGGCCGATGGCATTGACCCGGACACCCTGCTTGGCCCATTCAAGAGCCATAACCTTTGTCATCTGTTCGACGCCTCCTTTAGAAGAGGCGTAAGCTAACTGGGTCGCAAGCCCCACTTTCCCAAAAATTGAACTCATATTGATCACTTTTCCGTATCCCCGTTCGATCATTTGAGGAACAACAGCCTGGGCCACCAGAAAATATCCTTTCAGGTTGGTGTTGATGATCAGATCCCACTTGTCCTCTGGATACTCAAGGACCGGAACTCGGTAGTTGGTGCCTGCGTTATTAACGAGTATATCGATGCGACCGAAGTGACTCAGTACCTGCTCGATTCCGTTCTTGATTTTCTCCTTGGAGAGGACGTCAAGTTCGAATCCTGCCGACTTTCGACCCATGGCCTGGATTTCTGCGGATACCCGTTTGAGATCAGCTTGATTTCTGCCGCAAACTGCTACATCGGCACCGACTTTGGCCAGAGCTTTTGCCGAGGTTTCGCCCAAACCCTTCGTGCTCCCGGTTACCAGTGCGACCTTCCCGGTTAAATCGAAAAGATCCATGTTAACCTCCCCCATCTCCATTGCGGAATTCGGAATGCGGATTGCAGGACGAAAAACAAGAACTCTAATCCGAACATCCCGATCGGACATATATACATACCTCAAACCTTTCTTCTTTGCAATCTCATGGGCTCGTTCTATAGTTGAAATGGGAGTAGGGTAGAGCAGAGCTTCTTTTGAGGACTAAATCGAATCTATCATCGAAGAACCACTGAATTGATTTCGGTGAATTAATTATAAGCAACGATAACTTCAATTTCCAACTCCAACTGATTGTAATAACAATATAATTAATAATTTAGTCTTCCGGCGAAATCTGCGAATTTACATTGACAAAATGCAAGCGCAGGCATAGAATTTTTCCGCATTAATCAAGGCATTGGAGTTTTCATGTTTTGCCCAAAATGTAAAACTGAATATACAGAAGGCTTTACTTTGTGTTCAACGTGTAATGTGCCTCTTGTGAATGAAGATCCGGGTCCAATAGAATCTGAATTTATAAAATTCGTTACTGTTTATGAAACGGGTGATCCTGCAACCGTTGCATTTGTTAAGTCAATTTTCCAATCTGAGGGCATCAAGTACTATATTAAAGGAGAGGGGTTACAGGATTTAGTCACTGGTGGCCGCTTAGGTACAGGGTTTAACCCAGTAATAGGTACTGTGAAAATTCAAGTCGATGAAAACGACGTAGAGAAAGCTAAAGAACTCCTGAAGCAAATAGAAAAAGGTGAATTTGAGCTGTTAGAAGGTGACGCCGACTATAACCATACAGAAAAAATCGAAGGTGGTAGCGCTAAGAAGCATACCTTCGGGTACATTTTGACAGGATTCATGATTGGGGTTTTAGTATCTGTGTTAGGTTTTATGGTGTATGATTACAGGGAAAAGCATTTGTCGGGGGTTGTAAAATACGATCTGAATAAGGATTCCAGGCCAGATTGCTTTTACTACTATGAAAATGGAGTCATTGTAAAGGTTGAGCAGGACAGGAATTTCGACGGAAAAATTGACTTGTGGTATTTCTACAAAGATGGAGACCTTCATCATGGGTTATCGGACAACAATTTTGACGGGATTGTTGATACCTGGTTTAATTTCAAAAGCGGGGTATTGACTCAAGTCGAAATTGATACGAATTCTGACAATAAGCCTGAGATAGTAGAATCTTATACCAATGGAGTTTTATCTGAAAAGGTGTGGATCGATGAGTCATCTCGTAAGATATGGAAAAAGGCATTGTATGGTAGTGGAGTAATGAGAGAGGAATATATTGATCAAAATTATGATAGGGCATTTGATATCAAAATAACCTACGATTCATCAGAACGTCCCATCAAAATCTATCCATTACATTGATCATCCGGGCTTGGGCCGATATCAAAAACATTAAACATGTGATATGATAAAGACATGAGGGTTAAACGGAATCAATCGACATTGAAAAGAACTTCTAAGGAAGATAATAGCTTTGTCCGCGCTTCTGCCGCGGAAAGGGTTGCGTTCATGTGGGAACTAACGGCTGAACTGTGGTCACTGAAAGGTGCAGAATATGTTGAACGAAGATTACAGAGAGATGTTACAAATCTTACTCGGCAATGACGTCCATTTCCTTGTTGTAGGGGCCTATGCGATGGGGGCGTATGGCTATCCCAGAGCAACTGGCGACTTTGACATTTGGGTTGATACCTCTCCTGAAAACTCCAAAAAAGTGTACTCATCGCTCGCAAAGTTTGGTGCTCCCCTCACCGATATTTCAGACCAAACATTTAAAGAAGAAGGTATCGTATTCCAAATTGGGATAGCTCCCCGCCGCATTGACATCATAACGCATATTGATGGCGTTCGCTTCAAGGATGCCTATGAGTCAAAAAAGGTAATAGAAGTCGAAGGCCTATATATCCCCTTTATATCCAAAAACGATCTTATAAAAAATAAGCGCTCAACCGGCCGTGATAAAGATAAATTGGACGCGGATTATCTGTCCCGAAGCCAAGATGTCTAACAAGGCAAGCAGTCGCCTTTGCGGCTGCGCTTGGCGCGCTAGCAGCTCATCTTTCTCTTGAGATTCACTCCCGCGATCGCCTCGTGCATTATATTTCCAAATCATCAAATACTTCTTGACAAGTACATACGGTGGATGCATAATAATACATATAAAAATACATATTATTTGGGAGGAGGTTATGAGAACAACTTTAAATATAGAAGATGACTTGCTTGACAGGGCGGCCAAGTTGACAGGGGTTCGAGGAAAAACCTCCCTGGTTAGGCTTGGCCTTGAAGCGCTGATAGCCAGGGAGAGTGGTAAGAGACTCGCCAAGCTGGGCGGAACCGAAAAGAAATTGAAAATGATTCCCCGCAGAAGAGCAGGAGACGCATAAAATGGTTCTTGTGGACACTTCGGTATGGGTGGCCCATCTTCGGGAAGGGATCAGCGGACTTGAAGCGCTGTTAGACGAAGGCGATGTTATGTGTCACTCGTTCGTTATCGGCGAGCTCGCTTGCGGGAATCTTGAGAACAGGGCAGAGATACTCGCTCTCTTACAGGCACTTCCCATGGCAGCCCATGCAGAACATGAGGAGGTAATGCATTTTATAGAAAGCTATAGCCTTATGGGCAAAGGTTTAGGATACATTGACATGCATTTGCTTGCTTCAGCTATGTTGACTAAGGTCCCTCTATGGACACTGGACAAAAAACTTAATGAGATTTCCTCAAGACTTGGGTTAAGTTTTTAATATTCACGTCAGAAAACAGAGCCTTCAATCGATATTAAATGGCAGCGTTGGATGTTGGCACAAGAATCTCAATAAGGAGAATCTCATGAAAAAATGGAAACCAGCTCCAGCGAAGGTGGTAGCGGCGTTTGAAGCTTCAACTTCTGGGTTACCGGGGGCCGAACCCAGGAAGATGTTTGGGTACTCGTGTGTCTTTGCGAGAGGCAATATGTTTGCCGGCCTGCATGAGGCGGGGATGGTGCTTCGGCTTCCAGAAGAACAGCGGGACGAGTTCCTTCGGTTAAAGGGCGCGAAACAGTTCGAGCCGATGCCCGGAAGGGTGATGCGGGAGTACGTGGTTACGCCCAGGGTTTTGCTGAATTCACCTGAGCGACTTCGTGCGTGGGTCGAAAAGTCGTTAGCTTATGTTTTATCTATGCCGGCCAAGCCAAAGAGGGAAACCACCAGTGGCAAGAGGGCGAGTAGCACAAAAAAGTGAGTTCGAGGTTCGGTCATGCGGCTATCGATGAGCTGAATAAGGAAAATAATGCGTCGTGTATTTATACTGGTATTTGTTGCCAACGTTGTACTTAGCCTCTTTTCGCTCGTTCTTCTGCCTCCCCGCGTGGCCATCCATTTCGGGTTTGGTGGCATGGCGGATAACTGGGCGCCCAGCTACGTCAATACGCTCTTTTTCATCGGGACCAACATCTTCCTCTTCCTTTGCCTTTACTTCACTCCCCGCCTGGTCTTTATGTTTCCCAGCAAGTGGATCAATCTTCCCAACAAGGACTACTGGCTGCGATTAGAAAATAAGCCCCGCACGGTGGAAATATTCTCTTCATTCATGTGGAAGTTCGGCACGGCGTTGTTCCTGTTTCTCTTCATTGTTGAACTTTTGGCAATTCAAGCTAACTTATCTCAGCCTGTAAAGCTCAACGAGAAGCTATTTCTTTCTGGGTTAATACTTTTCCTTCTTTATACGGTTTACTGGTGCATAAAACTCTTGAAAGGTTTTCGCCTCCCGAGCGAAGTGAAAAGCGCTAAAGGACCTACAGAGTAACTCGGAGAGGGCGGCCATCGAGTAGGCGGGGGCCTCACGGCCCCAACCTCTCACACCACCGTACGTGCCGTTCGGCATACGGCGGTTCGTGGTAAGTTCTGAAAACGTCGATGTTGTG
>Ga0335070_10002861_pt1 | contig 20074 bp, 19 predicted proteins | sample Lox_Sample_13_FD_206722 | JGI IMG/M metagenome (GOLD analysis project Ga0335070, IMG submission 206722) | Soil microbial communities from Loxahatchee National Wildlife Refuge, Florida, United States - Lox_Sample_1.3 | ecosystem: Environmental > Terrestrial > Soil > Wetlands | place: USA... | reverse complement strand
ACACCTTTACCTCCACGAAACCGCAACCAGATGGGGAAGACATGGCCCGCGATGGCAAAAACAGCAGCTAGGCCAGGAAGAATGCTGTGCCCAGGGAAGAACGCCCGCGTCAGAGCCACAGCGGCGAAGCCCTTGAGAGCATCCAGCGTGAGGGTAATGACTCCAAGTACCGGGGACGTGCGCGAGACGTTAGTGGCACCGATGTTGCCGCTGCCGGTCTGACGAACATCTTCACCGCGCAGCAACCGCACCAGAATGTAGCCGAAGGGAATGGAACCGAGCAGATAGCTGACAACGGCTGTGATTGCAAATGCTGTCATTGGCGGTTAGTCATCAGCTGACGGTTGCTTTCCGTGTGCAGTCGCTGCCGGCGAGACGCCCGCGCTACTCTTGGGCTGGCGACTGCAAGGCGAAACGTGCGAGCTTCGTGTATTTCGAGCCGCCCCGCAACAGCTGACTTTCATACAAAAAGAACTCGCGGGCTGTCATGGTACCAAACTCGGGAGCGGGGAGCGCCGAGAGCTTTTCCTGCAACTTCTGGAAGGCGCGGTTGGGGCCATCTCCTTTGTTCCATCCGGGAGCGCCGGAGCCTCGCCCGCCACGCGCCAGCGTCAGATGCGGGCTAAAGGTGTGATCTTCTTTCGGAATACCGAGCAGGGCTGTGGCCTCATCGATGGCCTTTGCTAAAGCTGCGAGTTTGGGACCGGCAGCAATGCCGATCCAGAAAACGCGGGCTGCCTTGGGAGTGGGGAAAAACCCGTGCCCACGAAAAGTCAGGTCGAACGAAACGGCGTGGATAGAGGACAAGGCCTGCTGCACGGCTTTCACCGCTGGCTCAGGCTTCTCACCGATGAACTTCAGTGTGACGTGCAACGACTCAGGCCGCACCCAGCGGGCGTCGGGCGCGAATTCGCGCACACCGTCCAGGAAGCGCTGCAGGCTTTGGCGAATGGCGTCGTCGATGTCGAGAGCGATGAAGATGCGCATAAACCTGGCCAGTAGTCGGTAGCTCTTAGCCTTTGGCCCTCCAATTTAAGAGCAAGAAGCTTGCAGCCAGCAGCTTGAGTGAGGTACTACATCAACTTTCTTCTCACCATATCCAGCGCCTGTTGCGTGGCAAACCAGCGGATGCGATGACGGTCACCGGGGAACTTGCGCTCGACGACCTCTGTTCCGGTCTCGCCCGAGAGCGCATGAAAAACTAGACCGACGGGTTTCTCTTCCGTGCCGCCCGTGGGGCCGGCGATGCCGGTAATGCCTACGCCGAACGTCGAGCCGCAACGCTTGCGAATTCCTTCGGCCAGCGCGGCCGCGACTTCTTTGCTCACCGCGCCATGTTTGCGGATCAAAGCTTCGGGAACATCGGCAAATGCCGTCTTGAGTTCGTTCGAGTAAACCACCGCCCCGCCCAGAAAGTAACGCGAGCTTCCACTGATTGAAGTGAGCCGCTCGGCCAGTAATCCTCCCGTGCACGACTCTGCGACGGCAATAGTTGCGCCGCGCATTTGCAGAAAGTAACCCACGATCTGTTCCAGAGAATCCCCATTGTCTGAGAAGACTGATTCTCGCAACTCAGCCTCAATTTCTTCGACCAGTAGGTCGACGCGCCGCTGGGCCGCTTCCATAGAACCCGCGCGGGTACGGAGGTGCAACTGAATTTCGCCCGGCCCGGCAAGAATCGTAGTTTGCACATCCATGTAGCGCTTGTAGATCGGCGCGACGCGAGCGTCACAGGCGGATTCCCCCATGCCGGTAACCTTCAACAAACGGGTAGCGATGAATTGCGGCGGTAGCTTGGCGCGCAGCCGCTCCAGGCATTGCTCTTCGAAAATCGCTTTCAGTTCATGAGGTGGCCCGGGTAAGAGCAGAATGATCCGATCGTGGCCATCGTATTTGCCTCCGATCCATTGGCCGGGTGCGGTGCCGTTGGCGTTGGGAAGGACGGTCGCGCCAGCCACGACGTCGGCTTGTTTCGTATTATTGGCCGTCATCTTCCAGCCGCGGGAGGCGAAACGCTGCTCGAGGGCCTTGACGATCTCGGGATCGCGGGAGAGCTTTAATTCCAAGGCGTCGGCAACAGCCTCGCGGGTCAGATCGTCCTCGGTGGGGCCGAGGCCGCCTATAAAGATGATGATGTCGGAATGGGCGAGGGCCTGGCGTGCGGCGGCTGCGATCTGTTTCCGGCTGTCGCCGACGATGCTCTTGCAGACAACTTCGACCCCCAGCTGATTCAGTCTCTCCGTTATGTAAAGCGAGTTTGTGTCCTGGCGGAAAGGAGTGAGCATCTCCGATCCGACGGCGATGATTTCCGCATTCACGGATAGAAGTTTAAATGATAACGGCTGAACGAAGGTTTCTGTATGAAGCTGTCAATCGCCGCCGCCGCGGAGTTTCGAGGCATTTTCGCGGTCAAGCAGAGACCAATGTGACCTCGAACGCGCCTCTGGCGTCGCGCACCAACCCGATGGCCTGAAGGAGCTCCCACAGGGCTACCATCGGGCGAAACACCCAGTATTTCCGGTACACGATTGCCAAAGCGGCTTTGAGTTCCGCTGGGTCGACGAGAAAGCGCGCTGTGCCCTCAAATACCTCGCCTCCGATCGACAGCTTGACCTGAGGCGTCTTCAGCACATTGCGTACCCACTGCCTGCCGATGTTGGCCGTGCTGAGAATGACTTTATCCCCATGCACAACGAACCAGATGGTCACGTTATGCGGTTTTCCGGTCTTGCGCCCGTAGTGGGTGAGAACGACGGTCTGCTTACGGGCAACGCGCGCCAAACGGAGCGATTGATCTGAATCCATAGTATTGTCACTGCGCAGAAGTGAAGTCGATTGTTGCACCCACTTCCGACTCTAGGACGCCGCATCCTGCGGGGCGAGGCTTATACTTCCAACTGCGGACCCACGATAAAGCGTATTTGTCGATCGAAGGTGATCCTGAGCTGCGCTTCAATTTCACATTCACTACTTTTCCGGATTCCTCGATCTGAAAGGTTACGACGGGCATCCGCTTGTAGCCCTTTGGGTCCGGAGATGGCGCGGCCGAGTGGTCCCGCGACTTGATAGGAATCAGCTTGCACTGTTTTGACCTCGGATCAAGCTGACCGGAAAGAGCGCAGGAAGCAAACAAGATCAGGACAAGCGCGACTTTCGCCGAATATCCCAAGCGTGGATACATCAGACCACCACCCCGAACCGTAATTCACCTTAACCGCTGTGGACCCGTGGCTACGGTGATACGCAGCACGCGATTGTGTGATTCGTTCTCTGCTGCGAGAGACTTATTCCCGCACCAGCGGCTGGCCTTGAATGTTCCAGGAGAGATGATGCACGGCATTCCCGGTGGCCAGCACTACAGAACGTCCGGGAGCGAAGGCCAGGCCTACCAGACCTTGTCCAGCTACTTCGAGTGAAGCCTGTCCGTTGGGTGTGATCTTCACAATGCCGCGTTTGCCGGAGAGGGACGCGGCCACGTAAAGGTTGCCTTCCACATCAAAGGCCAAGCCCTGGGGGCGCCCCAGACCACGGTAGAAGACGGACACGCCGCCATGTGGATCAACTTTGTGCACGCAATCAAAGCTGGAGGTAGTAGGCCCAGTCACGAACAGGTTGCCCTGGGGCCCGAAAGCAAGGTGGTAGGCGGAGACACTCGGCTCCAGCGTGGCGAATACGAAGATCTGCCGGTCGCGCGCGATCTTGAAAATCGTGCCGCTGCGGTCCCCCACGTAGAGGTTTTCTTCCCGGTCAAACGCGATGCCAGTCGCTATGCCCATACCTTCGGCGTAGGAAGACATAGTGCCGTTGGGCGCCACTTTGTACACGGTGCCGTCGAAGCGGGAGGAAACGTACATCTGGCCATCGCGATCAAAGGCAATCGAGGTCGGATTCATCATTTCCGCGACAAACGGCTTCATCTCATAGCTGGTGTCGATCTTGTAGATGGCAACCGGGACTTTCTGCCCGCGCGATCCTGAGAACGTCACATAGATATTTCCCTCGGCGTCGAGGGCGGGATTTGTAACTGGGTGCAGGTTCTCGGCAATAGGAGCCGCTACTTTGATCTGATGTGGGTTGCTGGAGTGTCCGTTGGTTGAAACCACGACCGATCCCGAAGAGGCGCCGTAGGGAACGCGCGCCACCACAAAATCATCCGAGCTGACAACGATGGCCCCATCCACATCGCCAAAGCGCACGCGGGGACGGCGCAACTCTGCGGACCGCAGCCCGCTGCCCGTAATGCGAATCTCGCCCCCGGGCAGAGCCGCCGACGGGTGCACGGCTTCAATGCGGGGATTACCGTTGATGTTCTTCTTGCCCATCAATCGATCGGAAATTCCCATGGACTCCCAATTTCTGGGCCGCTTTTGCGGCAAGGGTCATCGAGATAGAACTCCAAAATGCAACAAGAGTTGCATCAGCATCAAAGCGTAAAGCCCAGCCCCCACATCATCGAGCACAATGCCGGTCCCGTCCGGCAGTTGTTCCAGGCTGCGTATAGGCGGCGGCTTAACGATGTCGAACCCTCGGAAAATTATAAAACCCGCCGCCAGGGTTTTCCATGTGACCGGGGCGGCGATCAGCGTAATCAACTGGCCGGCCACTTCGTCAATTACCACGAACTGCGGGTCCTTGAGTCCCGAAGCTCTGGCAACCCGCGTGGCTGCCGGAATTCCGAGGGCAATGGCAAAGCAGGCTAGCGCGATCGCGGCAGGCGTTTGCCCATGAACAGGGATAAAGCGCGCCAGGAGCCACCAGAGCGCGACGGTCGCGGCCGATCCCCAGCTACCGGGCCCGGGCCGAAGCCTTCCCGCCCCGAAAAACGTCGCCACCAGCGTGGCCCAGAGGGGCGCCGGGGTCGGAATCGAAGTTGTGTGCGTCATCACTCCGTAGCGCCGCCGTCCTCGGCGGCTGTCATGCGGGCATCCTGCCCGCATAGCCAAAGCCACGGCCAATTCTGCAGGCCGGCGTTCCCAGGATTGTCCCGAATGTATGCAATCACGCGATCGAAGTCAGCCTGGTCGCGGACCAGGTGGTCATAGTATTCCTTTTCCCAGAATGTCCCTTGTGCGTGCAGAAGCCGGTTTGCCTGCTTCGCTGTATACGATTTCCAGGAGTGAATGACAGATGCTCGGTCGTGGCCGGGAAGGACGCTAAAAAGCACATGCACATGGTTAGGCATGATGCACCAAGCGAATAGGAGATAGCGTTGGCGGTCGAAGTGGGTAAGAGGGACGGATACTTCTTTCGCGATCCTTGGGTTCTTCAAGCGGCACGAACCGGCTCCGCTGTCGAGGTACCTCTCAATAGTCAGCGTGGAAAGACACTCTAGTTTCTTGCGTTCGTCGGGTGACAAAGAACGGCCGAGCTGTTGGGCCGTGGCAAGAATACTCTGCCTTTCTGATGAGATTTGATCGAGGACGGATTTGGGAAGGGAATCGGCCAGTCGAAAGGTGACGAAATAAATGCCGGCTTCTTTTTCCCAATGCGGAAGGTAGCCTCGGTTGCGGATTGTCACTGTACCAAACTGGGGGCGAGACGCTCCCGCGACAGCCGGCGGGACGCCGGCTCTACTGTCGGGAGCTTTGGGATCGTCAGTCGTCATCGGAACCACCGGTTTTGCCGGTGTCGGGCACATCAGAGGTGTCGCGCAATGGCGACGAAATCACATAAGCTCCGCTGGCCCACTTGCCCAGGTCGATCAACCGGCAACGCGCGCTGCAAAAGGGAAAGTCGGGGTTTTGCCGAGTGGTCGGTTTGTGGCATGTGGGGCATTGCAGTTTCAGCGAACGCTTGTGAGCCATAAGCGCCTACAGGATGGTTGCGACAAGATCGTAATCGTGGGCTTCGGTGACGCGGCATCGGTAGAACTCGCCTGGCTGCGGCGTCAGTCCCTCGGGGACATCGTTTATCAGGACCTTTCCATCGATTTCCGGAGCATGCATTGGAGTGCGGCCCTCCAGCAACAATTCGCTTTCCTCGGACGCCCCTTGCAGCAAGAGGTCGAACTCGCGGCCGACCAATAGCTTCTTCTTTCGTTTGCTGATGCCGCGCTGAATCTGCATCAGGTGTTTGCGTCGTCGTTCAACCTCATGGTGGGAAAGCTTCTTTTCCAGTGCGTGGGCTCCCGCCCCCTCCTGATCGGAATAGCCGAAAGTTCCCATCCAATCGAATTGCGCCTCACGGACAAAGTCGCAGAGTTCTTCGAACTCCTTTTCGGTTTCGCCAGGAAAGCCAACAATAAACGATGTGCGCAGTGTGACGCCGGGAATGATGCGGCGCATCTTCTCGATTGAGCGCAGAAATACCTCGGCTCCGCCGCCGCGTTTCATGCGCTTCAATACGCCGGCCGAAGCATGTTGCAGAGGCACATCAATGTAAGAGCAAATCTTCTCGTGCTTCGCGATCGTATCCAACAAGCGCGTTGTGACCTTGTTCGGATAGGCGTAAAGAAACCGGATCCAGCGCAAATCGTCGAGGTGGGCAAGCTTTGCCAGGAGGAGAGCCAGGCCATCTTTGAGATCGAAGTCTTCGCCGTAGCAGGTGGTGTCCTGGCCGATGAGCGTAATCTCGCGAACGCCGGAGCGGCTCAGCCGTTCAGCTTCCGCAATGACGGATTCAAACCGGCGCGAACGAAACTGGCCACGCAACTGGGGAATGATGCAGAAGCTGCAAGGATGATCGCAGCCTTCTGCGATCTTCAGATAAGCAGTGTAATGCGGGGTGGCCAGCACCCGGGGCGTGCTCTCGTCGTAGAGGTAATTGGGAAGGTCAACAATGGCACCCTCCCAATTTTCGCGCGAGAAACGCCCTTGGGCGGCGCGCGCATGCCCTTCGGCCCGAGAACTCAGAATGCGAAACGGAGAGCGGTCAGGTTGTGCCGAGGTCAAACCTGCGGCCGGCACAATGTCTGTCAGTTCCCCAGTGCCGACCACGGCATCGACTTCGGGAATGTTTTTGCGAATCTCATCGCGAAAGCGCTCGACCAGGCATCCAGCCACTACGAGTTTGCGAACCTTTCCGGAGTGCTTGTGCCGAGCCATTTCCAGGATGGCGTTGACCGATTCCTGCTGCGCGCTTTCAATGAAGGAGCAGGTGTTAACCACAATCACCTCAGCGTCTTCCGCGTGCTGAGTCAATTCGGCGCCGCTCTGCGTGAGCAACCCCATCATTACTTCGCTATCCACCAGATTCTTGGGGCATCCCAGACTGACGAAACCAACTTTGGGATGAGGGTCTTGGCCCTTCGCCTCGTCGGTCTCCAGAGCAGGTACGGTGAGCGTTTCGTGCGACATGCAATCCTTCTATTTTAACATTCGCGATGGAGAAGCCCTGACTGCCAACTGCGTGCAACTCTGTACTTCAGGCGCGCCCTTGTCCTTAACGGTGTTGCGGGCGGCATGTAAGCTCCAAGCAGTCGCCGCAAAAGCAAAAAGAACTACGAGGCGTGGACAGTGTTGTGTGATTCATCAGAAATTCACTGCTTTGTAACCATTCTGTAACACTTCACAAATAAAACGTAAGGTCATTCAGCACAAGGAGGAGCGATCGTGATTCGTCGAATTGCGCTGTTGTGTCTGGCTCTGGTGTTACCGGCCTACGGGCAGACCACTTTGAATGGAGCGGGCGCGACATTCCCCTATCCGATGTATTCCAAGTGGTTCAGCGAATACCACAAGATGCATCCTGACGTTGAAATCAACTACCAATCGATCGGCAGCGGCGGCGGAATCCGGCAAGTTCTTGCCGGGACGGTCGACTTCGGCGCTACAGATGGCCCGATGTCGGATGATCAGCTCTCCCAAGCCAAGAGTAAGATTCTGCACATTCCCACCGTGCTTGGAGCGGTTGTCCCCGCGTATAACGTGCCCGGTATTACAGGCGAACTGCGCTTCTCACCTCAGACCATCGCCGGCATATGCCTGGGTAAGATCACCACTTGGTCAGACGCGGCGATCGCAAAAGACAACCCGGGCGTAAAGCTTCCGGGCGACAGCATCATTGTTGTCCACCGTTCGGATGGCAGCGGGACGAATTACATTTTCACGGACTACTTGTCGAAGATCAGCGATGAATGGAAGAACGGACCGGGTAAGGGGACTTCCGTGAAATGGCCGGTCGGTCTCGGCGCCAAGGGCAACGAAGGCGTAGCCGGGATGATCCGCCAGATGAAGGGTTCTTTCGGTTACGTTGAACTGATTTACGCCGTGCAGAACAACATTCAGTACGGATCCATCAGAAACGCGGCCGGCACCTGGTTAAAAGGGAGTCTGGAGGGAGCAACCGCGGCCGCAGCCTCGGTCAAGAACATGCCTGCCGATTTCCGGGTTTCGATCACGAACGCCCCCGGAAAAGATGCGTATCCCATTGCAAGTTTCACTTGGCTGCTTATTCCCACTCAATCGAAAGACCAAGCCAGGGGCAAGATCATCGTCGACTTCCTCAACTGGATGCTCGACAACGGCGAAAAAATGACTACGGAGCTGGCCTACGCGCCTCTGCCGGACAATGTTGCCACGAAGGTGAGGGAGACCATCAAGCAGGTCCGCTAAAGATCGCGAGTTAAGACTTCAGACTAGTTCGCGCCTCTGGAAACCGATCGAGGCAAAAGGAGAGAAGATGAAGTCGGTTCTGAAGTGGTGGATAGTTCCGCTGTTGGCAACAACGCTGGTGGCGCAGACGGCTACACCGGCGAAAGCAAAGAAAGCCGCAGCCCGGTCCGCTACAGTCACGGCAGCTGACGTGCAATCGTTGCGCGAGGCGTTGGCGGCGCAGCAGCGGCAAATCGAACAACTCAGGCAGGAGATGCACAGCAGGGATGCTGCTTTGCAGCAGGCGCAACAGCAAGCCCAGCAGGCCCAGCAGCAACTGCAGCAGGCCCAAACGGCGGCGGCCGACGCACAACAGAAAGCCGCGGCAGCGGAGGCTGCGGCCAACGACCAGAAGGACACCGTTTCCAAGCTCAACAATGACATGAAAGACGTCCAGACCACGCTTACCAACAACGCGGTCGGTACTCAGGACGAGCAGAAGCGCATGTCGGCCTTGGAAGGTTTGGTGGGACGTTTCCGCTTCAGCGGCGACGTTCGGGTGCGCGGTGAGAGCTTCTTCCAGAACGCTGTAGCCGACCGCAACCGCGCCCGCATTCGCGTCCGCCTGGGAATCGATGGCAAGCTGAACGAGGATTTCATTGGCGGTCTCGCTATTGCGACCGGCTCCATTGGCGACCCGACCAGCACCAACGAAACCCTGACCAACTTCTTTGACCGCAAATTCATTGCCCTGGACCGCGGCTATATCACCTACAACCCGGTCGCCCACAAGTGGGTTTCGGTCACGGGCGGCAAGTTTGCCTTCACCTGGCAGCGCACACCCATGACCTTCGACTCCGACATTAACCCTGAAGGCTTCAGCGAGAAGTTCTCCTTCGATCTGCACTCGCATGTGGTGAAGAACATTACCTTGATGGCAATGCAGTTGATGCTGAATGAATCCTCGGGCGGCGGCGACACTTATGCTATTGGTGGACAGCTATCCAGCCGGCTGCAGTTCGGACGATGGACGGCTACGCCCTCGTTCACATCGCTGAAGTTCAACAATCCCGATGCTCTGCTGAACGCGGCCGCGTTTGCTGTGGCGCAGTCCCCGGGAGAGGGCCCCGGTTGCAAGGGAGGTGTCCAAGGCTTCCCGACCTCTACGGGAGGCACCAATTGCGTTTTTGCGCCGAACAACTTCACCAACGCGGCCACCAGCGTGGGTACGGTGCACTTCTACTCGCAATTCCTCTATGCCGACTTCATCATCAACAACCAGATCAAAACGCCAGCGGCTCGTTTTCCTGTGAACCTGTTGCTGGAATACCTGGTCAATCCACAGGCTCAGGACCACCCTCTGGGCTCTACTGGCGCAGTGCGCACGGATTTGGGCAGCCAGAACAAGGCTTACATGGTGGACTTCAGTCTGGGACAACAGCGCAACAAGAACGACCTGCAATTTGGGTATGCGTGGAACCGGATCGAACAGGACGCTGTCATCGCGGCATTCGTAGAAAGCGACCAACGTACACAGACCAACGTGTTGCAGAATCGCATTTATGCCTTGTGGAAGCTGCGGGCGAACACCACAGCGTCTTATACGTACTGGTTTGGGCGCACACTCAACACGTCTCTGCAGAACGCCACTCGGTCGGCAGGTGTTGCTGCCGGGCAACAGGACGCAAGGCTCAACCGGATGCAGTTTGACCTGATCTACTCGTTCTAGAGCCTGGAACGAATCGACCACGGCGCCGGAAGCCCTCCGGCGCCATCTTTATTTCGGGGAGGTATCATTGGCAGGAAAACTCGCGGCGATTTGGGCCACACCCTGGTGTTTGTCGCCTTGTTCTATACTCTCGACTGCCGTGAAACGGTATTTTGCCATCGGTTTGCTGCTGCCTGTAATGTGCGCGCTCAGTTTGGCTGCCTCCGGGCCAAAATATGAACCGGGGAAGATCGTGGATGTTGAGCAAAAGACGCGCACCCGGGTTCTGTATTACATTGTGAACACGCCTGTGGAGAAGGAAGAGCCGTACTACGAAGTCTCCGTACAGGTAAAGGACGTGATCTACACGGGCGAATACTCTGCGCGGCACGCTGCAGATAGCCAACCCGACGATTGGACAACCGGAGCGAGTATCCAGGCCCTCGTCGCAAAGCATTACGTTTACATCAAGCGGCCTTTTGGGGAAGACCTTCGATTGCTGATCACCAAGCACGAGGTGGTGCGAACCTCAACCCCTGAGCCGAGCGCCGGGTCCTCGAAAGCTCCCGACGCCAAACCCCAGAAGTAGAAGTGGTCTGGCCTGCATCGTGGCAGGGACCAGCACATCAATTCATTATGGCCCGCGCTTCGCTGGAGAATTCGGCTTATTACATCAACCGCGAACTATCCTGGCTGGCCTTCAACAGCCGAGTCCTGGAAGAAGCGCAGGACGAGGCGAATCCGCTTCTTGAACGCCTGAAATTTCTTTCCATCACCGCCAGCAATCTGGATGAGTTTTTTGAAGTGCGTGTGGCAGGACTCGTACAGCAAATTGAAGACGGCCATGCCGAAGCAGGCTCGGATGGGCTGACGCTGGTCGAAGAACGTGATTTGCTGGCCCGCGAGACGCATGATTTTGTGGATGAGCAATATAGATGTTGGAACGATCAACTGAGGCCGCAACTGGCAGAGCGCGGAATTCGCGTGCTGGGATTGCATGAACTGGATTCGCGCGCCCGTGAGTTTGTCGACGAATACTCAGAGCGCGAGCTCGACTTGTTGCTGACCCCAGTCACGGTAGATCCAGCTCATCCGTTTCCCCGCGTGATCAACAAGGCGTTGTGTGTCGCGTTCCTCCTGCGCCGCCGGCGCCGTTCCTCCATGACCTACACCGGGGTAATCACCGTGCCGCGGGCCCTCCCCAGGCTGGTGCGCCTCCCTTCGGACGGCACCGACGACTTCATCTTCCTGGCGGACCTGGTGGCTCACCACGCGGCTCGGATGTATCACGGGTACGACATAATCTCGTCGGCAGCCTTCCGGGTCACGCGCAACAGCAATCTGTACCTGGCAGAGGAGGAGGCCCGCAGCCTGTTGGAATCAGTGCGCACGGAACTGCAGAACCGGCGCAAGGGCGATGCCGTTCGACTGGAGATCGAGTCTGATGCGGACCCGGAAATTGTTGAACGTCTGCGCGTCAATTTCGACCTCGATCCCTGGCAGGTGTTTTCCGTCAACGGCCCGGTCAACCTGTCGAGGCTGTTCAACATATACGAGCAGTCGCGGCACCAGGAGTTGAAGTTCAAGACTTTCGCACCTCGCGAACTTCGGCTGACAGCCAAGTCCCATGATTTGTTCGAGGAATTGCGTCACCACGATGTCCTGTTGCACCACCCATTCGATTCCTACGACGCGGTGGTGTCATTCATCGAGTCAGCTGCCGAGGATCCTAATGTACTGTCGATGAAGCAGACGCTGTACCGGACGAGCGAGCATTCGCTGATTGTTCCCGCGTTGATCTCGGCGGCGGCGAAAAAGGAAGTCACCGCAGTGGTGGAGTTGAAAGCGCGATTCGATGAGGCTTCGAACATCCGCTGGGCGCGCGACCTGGAAGATGCCGGCGTGCAAGTCTTTCATGGATTGGTAGGATTGAAAACACACTGCAAGCTGTCGCTGCTGACCCGGCACGATTCCGATGGCGTGACCAGGCAATATGCTCATCTGGGAACCGGAAACTACAATACGACGACGGCGCGAATCTATACGGATCTGAGCTTACTGACGGCCGATCCGGCAATCACCAGTGCCGTCCACGATGTATTCAGCTTTCTGACGGCGTATGCCGAGAACCCCAGCTACGATCCATTGCTGGTAGCACCCATCAACTTGGCGGAGAATTGCCTTGCCTTGATTGCGCGAGAGGCGGAACACGCGCGGCACGGGCGGCCGGCGCGAATCATCGCCAAAATGAATGCGCTCTTGGACAAGAACATCATTCTTGCCCTGTATCGTGCCTCGCAGGCGGGGGTGGAGATCGATTTGCTGGTCCGCGGAATTTGTGCCCTGCGTCCCGGTGTGCGCAGCGTAAGCCAGCACATCCGCGTGCGCAGCGTTGTGGGACGGTTTCTGGAGCACAGCCGCATCTTCTACTTCGCGAATGGCGGCGAAGAAGAGGTTTATCTGGGCAGTGCGGACTGGATGCCAAGGAACCTGTATGAACGAGTGGAAGTTTTATTCCCTTTAAAAGACGAACTACTGCGCGAGCGTGTGAAATGCGAGATCTTGGACGCGTACCTCGGTGACAATGTCAAGACGCGGCTCCTGCAACGGGATGGAAGCTACATCCGCGTCTGGCAGGCAAAAGGGAAGCGCAAGCCGCCGGCGGGAGAGACCGCGTTCAACGCTCAGGAATTTCTCATCGGGGTGGCGGAAGGGAAGCGGTCCCCGGATGCAATCCCTACGCAAGCTCCGCAAAAACCGCGACGACCAGTCGTCGGGAAGGAACGATAAGGAATGATCGTTTACTTTCTGCGCCATGCCAGCGCCGGTGAACCGACGCCCAATGCAAAGAAGGACGAGAAGCGCGCCTTGGACGAAACCGGCATCCAGCAGTGTGGATATGTGGGACGGGCACTCACGGCATTGGATGTTCAGGTAGACGTGATTCTGACCAGTCCCCTGAAACGGGCAACCCAGACGGCGTCGCTTGTGGGCAACGAAATGGGTTACGAAGGGAAGTTAATTCTGGAGGACGGTCTGCGACCCAGCGCTTCCTTCGTGGATTTCCGCAAACTTCTCGACAAATATGCGAAGCACGAAGCGATCATGGTGGTAGGGCATAATCCGAGCCTAAGCGAGTTCCTGGGTCGCTCCATCAGCGAAGCCGGGTGCGAGGCCAGCGTGGAACTGAAAAAGGGCGCCGTTGCCAGAGTGGAAATCGACCGGAATTCTGCAGTCCTGCATTGGTGCCTGACGCCGAAGATTCTGCGCACGCTCTACGCTTCCGCCACTGAGAATTCGCGGCCGAAAACTTCCCGGAAATAGCTTCGTTCCTTTTCCGCTGCCCACAACTCCAGGTCGGCGCTGGCGCGCGGCTTTGTCACCAAAGTCAGGTGCACCTCACCGTCTCGCACACGGATTTGCGTTGTTCGAATCGCGCGACTGCGGCCGAGATTCAGTGCTCGCGCTAGGCGCAGTAACAGCGAGGCTTTCCGTACTGGCTCGCGATCCGCCGGCGCCAGCACCTTGATCGGGGCATCACCCGGGCCGGGCCGCGATTTCCCCAAGTAGCGCGCAATGGCCGCGATGATGGACCTCTGCTGCGGCGTGTATCCGAGAATTTCCGAATGAGAAATGATGTAGTGGGTATGCCGGTGCCGACCGTTGCGGTTCACATAGTCTCCGACTTCATAGAGCATGGCTGCGGCTGAGAGCCATTCTTTGTACTCAGGAGGAAGGCGGTGTACCGAATGCAAGGCGTTGAACAGGCGCATGGCGGAGTCGCGCACTTGAAGAGCGTGCTGCATGTCAACACGATAATGGTCAACGGCGGCGCGTATCGAATCCCAGCGTTCGGATTCGATCTGCCGGCGCGACCGCGTGCCGCGACCATATTCGGCGGCCATCTGGGCGAGAAGTCCGTCGCGCAGTCCCAGGGGAGAAAAGCGGAATCCGGGCAGATGACACCGTTCCAGCAATTCAGCGTAGACGGTTGCCCCGGCCACGATGATTTCCGCCCGGCGCGGTCCAATGCCGGACAGCTTTCTACGCCCCTCCAGAGGAAGTCTGGCAAGCATTTTGGCGATGCGCTGCATTTGGGCGCGGGACACTAAGGCTTCGCGCGAACCTTTCGTTTTGTAGATCCCGTGGCAAACAGCAGCCAGGGACTCTGCCGTGCCCGAGGTGGCAATTACAACTTTCGGGCGCGATCGCACGATGCGATCAGCGGTGCGGCCGATCTCGCGGCCGGCAAAGCCGCTCAAACGCCGCAGTTCCGCTTTGCGCGCCGGATCGTGATGCAGGAATTCGTTGGTCAACCGCACCGCGCCCAGAGGAAGACTGATGGCGTGGCGGATGTAGCCTTTATCGGAAATGGTCAGCTCGCAACTGCCGCCACCCAGGTCCATCATCAAAACCGGGGATATGTTCACGCGCAAGGCGGAGACCAGACCCAGGTGAATGAGCCGCGCCTCCTCCAGCCCGGAGATGACTTCCACTCTCCAGCCCGTGGTGGACCGCACCCACTCAAGAAAAGCATGGGAGTTGCGCGCATCCCGCATAGCGCTAGTGGCAACCGCGCGAACGGAATCGACGCCTGCGTTCTGGACCGCGCGGTGGAAGCGCCGGAGGACCTTAATGGTGTCGGCAATAGCGTCAGGGGAGAGAAACCCACTGCGAAATACGGATTCCCCAAGGCGAGTTACCTCGCGGTCCTCGTGAATCTCGTGTAAAGTGTGGCTGGTAAGCCGCGCGATCTTCAAACGGACGGAGTTCGAGCCGATATCGACCGCGGCAAACGTAGGCATGGCGGAAGCCCATTAGTTTACCGTGTGAAGACGTACACTGGCAGGCCGACTTTTTTATGCAACGGCGCGGGCGGGTGACACAGAAACAGATGGCTTGCGAGGCGGCGGGAGAACGGCAGATGCGGTGGGCTTCTTGCCTAAGGTCGCACGAGTTTCCATCAGAATGTCCACGGCTTGCCGGAACTTGGCTCGTGTCACGTTGCGCAGCATGATCAGCAAGGGGGAATCCCCGGCGGCAGCGAAAACCTCCTCCGCTCGGGCGGTCAGCTTGAGCCAGTCGTGCCAGTCTCCGATCACGTCCTGCATTCGCTTCAGCTTATCGATGAAGCGTTGAGCTTCGCCGTTTCGGCCAGCGAGTTCTGCCAGATATCGGGCACGCTTACCCACAATTCGGTACTGGTGCAAACCCTTTTCGGTGAGGGGCCCCTGGTCGTGGGCCAACCGTGAGAACTGACTCATGGCCAAAGCAAGAGGTTCGGCGGCCTCCGGAACTCGGATTTCGCTCTTCACGCGCTTCAACCGTTTTCGTAATTCCGCGACTGTCTCCCCATTCAGGACCTTGGTTAATTTCTTCTCTCGTTGCCCGCGTTCCTCGATCAACAGGCTCAGCAGTTGAGATTTTCGCTTCCCTTCCTGCGGAATCTTAAGATTGCGCAATGTTGCGATCTGCACATCCAAATCGCGGATGCGGCCAGCCTTCTTACGATTCCGAGCCAGCAGCCTGATGAGTTTGCGCTCGTTCCGGTTGGGCTCGGGAATCAGCACGTCCAGGAAGGCTTCCACGCGGCGGCTACTGGTGCGGAATTTGTGTACGCTCTCAATGGTGGGTTTTTTGGCTAGATTGGCTAAGAGGCGATCCAGCTTCTGCAAAGCGCGGCGGCAGCGTTCTTGGTCTACAGGCATATGCACCAAGTCGGAGGCGCAGTGAAGTACGGGGATTCGCTGGGAAATGCAATTAAACGGGAACCGGGAGTGCTCAGGCCGGCTTACAGTCCAGTTCCCCCCCAGCGGCGGAAAAACAGATGGATATTTTAACACTGTTGTAACAAGTTTCTGGTAGCTTGCACGCTGATGGCGAATCATGCATTAGGAGCGCCTCGTTTGACTGGCCCACAACCTGTTGAGCCAATGGAAGTTGTGGCTGAAGTACAGAGTGCCCCTTTGATCAAAATGGGAGGCAGCCTGTGGCCCGACCGCCTGTTTTCCTGGGCGATGTTGGCCTGCGGAGTATCCGTCCTGGCGCTGGTCGGCCTGATTATCTTCGAACTGTCTACCAAGTCGGGCCTGTCCTGGCACGCTTTTGGATGGAGATTCTTCTTCCGCAGTGAATGGGACCCGGTCAACGATCAGTATGGCGCCTTCCCCTTTGTTTACGGGACCATCGTCTCCTCCCTCCTCGCGCTAATTTTGGCGGTTCCGTTGGCCGTCGGCGTAGCCGTATTCATTACCGAGATGTCGCCGACTTGGCTGCGCGGCCCGCTAGCCTTTACCACCGAACTGTTGGCCGCTATTCCCAGCGTGATCTACGGACTGTGGGCAATCTTCGTACTTGTGCCCTTGTTGCGCGAGTACTTGCAGCCTTGGCTGGCCAAGTACTTCGGCTGGACAGGGTTGTTCGAAGGGCCGCCATATGGCATCGGCATGCTGGCTGCAGGAATCATTCTCGCCATTATGATCGTGCCCATTATTTCCTCGATCACGCGAGAAGTGATGACGGCCGTTCCACAGCAGCAGCGGGAGGCTGTCCTGGCGCTGGGCGCGACCCGTTGGGAGATGATCCGCACCGCAGTATTGCGCAACGCGCGCGCCGGCATTATGGGCGGAATCATTCTTGGTTTGGGACGCGCGCTGGGCGAAACCATGGCCGTCACCATGGTGATCGGAAACCGTGCGGAGATCGCCAAATCTTTGTTCGCTCCCGGATACACCATGGCTAGTGTTCTGGCCAATGAGTTCAGCGAGGCATCCGGTGATCTTTACCTCAGCGCTCTGGTTGAAGTTGGGTTAGCTCTGTTCCTTGTGACCATCATCGTGAATATCCTGGCGCAATTCCTGGTTTGGACAGTCACACGCGGTACGCCAGCGAGGGGCAATGCCTGAGGCTCTAGCCGCGACTCCCGCCGATTTTGTCACGGCTCCCATCAGCCTCCGGCGCCGCATCACAGATTACCTGGCTACCGGGGCAGCGGTGTCGGCCGTCATAATGGTGTTGGTGCCACTGGCGGCGGTCTTCGGATATCTGGTCTATCGTGGCATCGGTTCCATCAACTGGGCATTCCTGACCCAAACGCCCAAGCCGGTCGGCGAAGCGGGTGGCGGCATGGCCAATGCCATAGCCGGCTCGGTTCTGATCCTTCTCATCGGCAGCACGGTAGGAGTGCCTGCAGGTATCGGGGCAGGCATCTACCTCGCAGAGTACGGACGCAACCGCTTTGGTGATCTGATCCGCTTTACCGCCGACGTGCTGAACGGTGTCCCGTCCATCATTGTCGGCATCGTCGCCTACGGTCTGGTCGTGCTTGTGCAGAAGCACTTTTCGGCGCTCGCGGGCGGTGTCGCTCTCGCCATCATGATGATTCCGACGATCACGCGCACGACTGAGGAGATGCTCCTTCTGGTCCCCACGGTCACACGCGAGGCGGCCTATGGCTTGGGTGTTTCCCGCTGGCGCACTACGCTCTCCATCACTTTGCGCACCGCCACCTCGGGTGTGATCACGGGCATAATGCTAGCGTTCGCGCGCGTCGCCGGTGAGACAGCACCGTTGCTTTTCACCGCCTTCGGCAACCAATTCTGGAACTGGCGGATCAACCAGCCGACGGCTGCGCTGCCGCTGCAGATCTTTACCTATGCCATCTCGCCTTTCGACGAGTGGCACCGTCAGGCATGGGCGGGAGCTTTGATTTTGATTGTGCTCATTGTTATTTCGATCAGCGCCGTGCGCATCGCCGCCAGTCGCGGAATGCTTAAGGGAGCTAACTGAACTTATGGGTGTCGGCATACAGGTGGACAAACTGAGCGCCTGGTTTGGCAAAACGCAGGCCCTTTATGACATCAACATGACGGTTCAGGCCAACCACGCGACCGCTGTGATTGGTCCCTCGGGTTGCGGGAAGTCGACTTTCGTGCGTTGCCTGAACCGCATGCATGAGACCATTCCTGATGCCCGTGCCACAGGGAGGGTACGAATCGGTGAAGTCGACGTTTACAACGGTACTTCCGCAACTCACATCCGCCGCCGCATCGGAATGGTGTTCCAGAAACCGAATCCTTTCCCGACCATGTCAATTTATGGCAATGTGGCTGCGGGGTTGAAGCTCAATGGTTTTCATGACCGCAAACGCCTGGATGAGATCGTAGAACGCTCCCTGCTGGCTTCGGCGCTGTGGGAAGAGGTCAAGGATGTGATGCACAAGAAGTCCGGCGCCAGCCTCTCCGGTGGACAGCAACAGCGTTTGTGCATTGCCCGGGCCTTGGCGGTGCAGCCGGAAGTTTTGTTGATGGACGAGCCTTGTTCGGCGTTGGATCCCATCTCGACCGGCAAGATCGAAGAGCTGATTTTTCAGCTCAAGGAACGCTTCACGATCGTGATTGTGACGCATAATATGCAGCAGGCCTCGCGGGTGGCGGAATTTACCGGCTTCTTCCTCTTGGGCAAACTGATTGAGTTCGACAAGACTGAGAAGATTTTCACAACTCCGTCCGACAAGCGCACGGAAGACTACATTACAGGCAGGTTTGGATAATGCGAACGCGCTTTCAACAAGGATTGGACGACCTTCGGGCACGGTTGTTGCGCATGGGTGGTATGGCGGAACAGGCGATTGACCGGGCTTGCCAGGCCTACGTCGACCGGGACTTGGGCCGCTGCCACATGGTACTGGAGGGCGAAAGTCAAATCAACGCCGCCGAGCGCGACATCGACGAGCTCGCCTTCGATTTGCTCGCCATGCAGCAACCCATGGCGGTAGACCTCCGTTTCATTCTCGCCGTCACCAAGATCAACTCCGACCTCGAGCGCGTCGGTGACCAAGCGGTCAACATCGCGGAACGGGTCATGGACATGGTAGAGCTGCCCAAGGCCGATCTACCGGTCGATATTCCTCGCATGGCAACGGCGGTGTCGGCCATGGTGCGGCGCGCTCTCGAATCGTTCATTGAGGGCAAAGCAGAATTGGCTCAGGCTGTGCTGGAAATGGACAACGTGGTCGACCGCATGCGCGATGAAGCCTTCATCATGCTGGTACGAACTATGAATGAGCATCCCGAAATGACGCGCCAGGCCTTGGACGCTCTGCTGATTGCGCGCAACCTGGAACGAGTCGCCGATCACGCCACGAACATCGCGGAGGATGTGATCTTTTGGGTACGCGGAGCTGATGTGCGTCACAATGTTCAGCCGGAAGAGCCGGCACAACAGCCTGTTACCGATGTTCGCTGAAGGATTAGTTTAAGTTACAATATTCCCCGCCGGTCGGCCTCCCGACCGGCTGAGCTTTTTCAAGCGGTTACCTACACGGCCGCGCTGCTTACGATCCTAGTCCCGTGCCTCTTGGGGAACGACCCGCAGCTCTAGCTTCTCGGTACGCCGCAGAACGGTAAGTGCAGTTGATTGCCCAACACGGGCGTCGGTCAGAAGGCGATGCAAGTCATCCACGCCAGCGACGGGCTTGCCATCCAGAGCAACGATCACGTCACCCTCGTGCAATCCTGAGCGAGCGCCAGGACTGTTGTTCTCGACACGGAGCACTATCACCCCGCTGTCCTGGGGAAGATCATAGAAGCGTATCAGTCGCCGATGCAGCGGGGCGCTCTGCGCGTCGATTCCGATATACCCCCGGCGAATCCGTCCGTTCTGTAGCAGGCGGCTGGCCACGAATTTCGCGGTATTGATTCCGATGGCGAAGCACAAACCCTGTGCCCCCATAATGGTCGCAGTGTTTACACCGATCACTCGCCCATCGGACGCCACCAAAGGTCCGCCGGAATTGCCGGGGTTTAGCGATGCGTCAGTCTGAATCACGTCGGCA
>Ga0335070_10002860_pt1 | contig 20076 bp, 17 predicted proteins | sample Lox_Sample_13_FD_206722 | JGI IMG/M metagenome (GOLD analysis project Ga0335070, IMG submission 206722) | Soil microbial communities from Loxahatchee National Wildlife Refuge, Florida, United States - Lox_Sample_1.3 | ecosystem: Environmental > Terrestrial > Soil > Wetlands | place: USA... | reverse complement strand
TCCGGGCACATTCACACCTCCGGGTAACTCGACCTGCACAGTGACTCTCAGCAGCGCGGCGATAGCCAGCACGGTAGTGAGTCTGTCGAGCGGGAATGCGGCGGTGACGGTGCCGGCGTCGGTGACCATCGGAATAGGAGCCACCAGCAAGACCTTTACAGCTAGCGCCGCCAGCGCAGTGAATGCGGTGGTCTCGCCGCTATTGACAGCAAGCTGGAACGGGACGTCGAAGACTGCGACTTTGACTCTTAACCCGCCAACGCCGGTGCTGAGCAGCCTGGCGTGCAGCCCGGGGACGTTCACGCCGCCGGGGAACTCGACCTGCACCGTGACCCTAAGCAGCGCGGCGATAGCCAGCACGGTAGTAAGCCTGTCGAGCGGGAATGCGGCGGTGACGGTGCCGGCGTCGGTGACCATCGGCACGGGTGCCACCAGCACTACCTTTACGGCGAGCGCGGCCAGCGCGGTCGGCGCTGTTGTGTCGCCGGTGTTGACGGCCACGTGGAACGGAACCTCGAAAACCGCGGCTTTGACTTTGAATCCGCCAACGCCGGTGCTGAGCAGCCTGGCTTGCAGTCCGGGGACGTTCACGCCGCCGGGGAACTCGACCTGCACCGTGACCCTAAGCAGCGCGGCGATAGCCAGCACGGTGGTGAGCCTGTCGAGCGGGAATGCGGCGGTGACGGTGCCGGCGTCGGTGACCATCGGAACAGGTGCCACCAGCAAGACCTTTACAGCTAGCGCCGCCAGCGCAGTGAACGCGGTAGTCTCGCCGCTATTGACAGCAAGCTGGAACGGGACGTCGAAGACTGCAACTTTGACTCTTAAACCGCTGGTACCGGTGCTGAGCAGCCTGGCTTGCAGCCCGGGAACATTCACCCCGCCGGGAAACTCGACCTGCACGGTGACACTGAGCAGCGCCGCTACAGCGAGCACGGTGGTGAGCCTGTCGAGCGGGAATGCCGCGGTGACGGTGCCCGGATCGGTAACGATCGGCACGGGTGCCACCAGCGCGACCTTTACGGCGAACGCGGCCAGCGCAGTGAGCGCGGTAGTCTCGCCGCTATTGACGGCAAGCTGGAACGGGACCTCGAAAACTGCGACTTTGACTCTTAACCCGCCAACGCCGGTGCTGAGCAGCCTTACGTGCAGCCCGGGGACGTTCACGCCGCCGGGGAACTCGACCTGCACCGTGACCCTAAGCAGCGCGGCAATAGCCAGCACGGTGGTGAGCCTGTCGAGCGGGAACGCGGCCGTGACGGTGCCGGGTTCGGTGATGATCGGCACGGGAGCCACCAGCGCGACCTTTACGGCGAACGCGCCGAACGTGGTAACTACGAATGTTCAGGCGCTGTTGACAGCGACGGGAAATGCGACATCCCAGACCTTCTCGCTGAGTCTGAACGCCGGGCCGGTCACGCCAGCGAGTGTGTCCGCGCTCGCCTGCAGTCCCGCCACCTTGACTGGAGGGGGCACGGTCACGTGCACGGTTACTCTCAGTACGTCCGCGCCCAGTGGTGGAACGAGCGTTACCGTGTCGAGCAGCAGCCCAAGCCTGACAGCGCCCAACCAGGTGACCGTTCCGGCCGGCTCCATAAGCGCCGCGTTCACGGTGAGCACGCAGGTGGTGAGCTCGACTCAGAGTCCGACCCTCACGGCGACTTCCGCGGGCACCAGTAAGACCACTACCATTACACTGCAAGCGAGTGCGCCGACCTTGAGTTGCGCACCCGCGACCATCCAGACGCCGGGGAGCAGCACGTGCACGATCAGCCTGGCCGCTCCTGCACCAACCAGTGATACCTTCGCCCTCAGCTCAAGCAGCGCCAGTCTCTCGGTTCCTCGGTCAGCGACGATCGGGGCCGGGGCGACATCCACCACGTTCACAGCCCAGGCAACGGCAGTCAACACCAATACTGCCGTTACCGTGACGGCGACGGGCGCCGGATCGCAGATTCTCACACTGCTGCCGCAAGGCACGAACAATCCATCAAGCGGGATTAGCTGCAGTCCGTCCACGCTAACGGGTGGTGGGTCTATTAATTGTGCGCTGACGCTTCCGGCAGCGTCGCCCAATGGCGTGAGCGCGCAGCTCTCATCCAGCAGTTCGCAGCTCACCTTGCCGCCGGCAGTGATGGTCCCTGCGGGCAGCAGCACGGCACAATTTACCGCGACCAGCTCTGTGATCGACCACGATGAAAATGCCAGCATCGGCGCCAACCTGGGGAGTTCGTCGATGCAGACCACAGTCTCGCTGGTTGGACTCAAACCAGTGTCGCTGTCGTGCTCACCGAAGACGGCAGTTGGCGGGTCGCCGGTGATCTGTCAGGTTACCCTCAATTCCGCCAGCACCCTGGGCTCGATCCCGTTGGCGCTCACCAGCAGCGACCAGCACTTGATCCCGCCTGCTTCCATCTCAACCAAGGCGGGGCAAGCCAACGCGGCCTTCCAGGCGAACACCAGCGCGGTCACACAGTCCGAGGGTGCGGTAATCTCTGCGGTTTTCCACAGTGTCGGCGTGCAAGATACGGTTATGCTGGTGCCTTCGGGACCGGTACTTAAGGTTCCTGGCGTGCAGGCCACCCAGCCAGGCAAACCCTTGAACTTCACCGTCTCCGCAGCCGACACCTCGGGTACGACCGCAATGGTTTCAGTTTCAAGCCTGCCCCAGAATGCCTGGTTCGATTCCAGCCGCGGAGCCTTCTCTTGGGTGCCGGAAACTTCGCAAATCGGGCTTCACAAGGTGCATTTCACGGCGACAGATCTCGCCGGCGCAAGCAGTTCGGCCGACGTCATGATCAAGGTCCAGTCCAGCCCTCCGATTGTTCTTTCGATGTCAAATTCCGCCAGCTATGTCAATGACGGCGGTTGCAGCCCTGGAGGCGTTGTGAGTTTGTTCGGCGGCAGCTTTACGAATGCGCAGGGCGAGGCTTCACAATCCAACCCGCTTCCCGTCGCATTGAATGGAGTACACGTAAAGGTCAACGACGTTGACGTGCCGTTGTTGTACGCTTCAGAGTTCCAGGTGAATCTACAGTGCCCGCAGGTTGCGCCCGGCACTCCGCTGAAGTTGGTGGTGGAAACCCCGAATGGGTTGTCTGCGCCGCTTTCGTCCACGGCACAATATGCGACGCCGGGTATCTTCAGCCTCGACGGATCCGGAACAGGCCAGGGAGCCATCGTGATAGGCAACACCGCCACCGTGGCTATGACCCATGTCGACGGCATTCCAAGCCAGCCCGTCCGAGCTGGAGACTACATTTCCATTTATGCGACCGGGCTTGGGCCTATTGACACAAACTTGCCCAGCGGCCACCCTGCGCCGCTTGACTCCCTGGTCCGGGTGAAGGCAAAGGTGGATGTACTGATCAACGGCATCGCAACGCAAATGCAATTCGCGGGCCTGGCGCCAGGCTATATCGGGCTCTATCAAGTGAACGCCCAGATTCCGCCCAAGACTGCGGCAAGCGATGCGGTTTCGGTCCAGCTCGTGGTCCATCGTCCTGACGGCACGGGCGCCATCAGCAACGTGGTAACCATCGCGGTCGCTTCGGCGAACTAAAGCCCGGCATTATGAGACCCGAGCCGATCAGCCGCCGCGGCCCAGTTGCGAGTCCGAGCAGGTTTAGGGCTCAGTTGCCGAACATCACGGTCGAATCCACTTCAAAGCGGCGGTAGTCCCGGAAATCGATCCGGTTCAAAAAACAGGAATACGAATTCCGGAAGCAGCCAAACCAATATGCGGTGGTGGGAAGCAGGTACTCCGCTCCCCCGACGCGAACGACCCCAAAGTCAACAGAACGTTCGGCCCGGTCCAGGGGAAAGGCCGCGGGGATTTCGGTGGCCCCTAGCTCGACGTGAACGACCTCTCCTGTTTGTGCTTTGACCTTCATCGATCCTTTGTAGGCGGGATATATGACTTGAGACTTGAAAGTCACGCCGATGCAACCTGACGAGCGTCCCCCGCTGAACTCGTACACCACCAACGTCTCTCCCTTCGACTGCTCGGTGCCCGCCTTACGGAAGTCCGCGTCTGCCAACTCGGAAAACACGCAGTGTGAGAGGGTCTTGAAGTCACCGGTGCTCCAGGCTTTGTTCGAGAAATGCACGTAGTCGGCATCCGCCGTCACGGGAACCTCGGCAGGGTGCTTGCCATCGACGCGAATGTCACTGTAGGATTCCCGCTCATCTTCGTACGCAATTTCAGCGGTGACCACACCCTCCGGGATCCATTTGACCGGCTTTGAGAAGCTCCTGAACATACTCGTAACTTGCTTTGCACGGACGTTCGGAAGCCTCTCAAAAGCGTCGTTCACCGATCGCCGGACCAATGAAATGAGGTCATGTTCCGCAATCCGGGATGCCGCGGGTATCTGCCTCGGATTCGCGTGAAGAAACTCGTTGGGTTTCAGCCCCGTGTTCAGGCGAAGCCTTTCGAATGAAACGAACGGAGTGAGCGATCAACAGGCCCTTGTTACTGACTTCCGATTCCACCTGTACAAAATCGGTCATGTGAAACGAAGCCAGGGTTTCGGGCCGGGCATCCGGAAAATAGCGGATTTTGTCGCCCAATTCGAGCCGGATCACACGTTGATCGGGCAGTTCGACCGAAAGCGTTTCTCCGTCGGAGCAGACGAGAAATCCTTCCATCGTCACACGCGTATGTGGCCGTCCAAGAGGCCATCCGGGAGACGCAGGTGTTTGCGGTTGTCGTGGCGGCCGGCCAATCGTGATGGGTCCCACCGGCGAGCCCAAGGTAAGCTGAGCGAAAACGTCCACAGCGAACAGGACGGTCAGGAAGATCGAGGCAGCGGCTGGCGGCATCGAGCGGTTCCCCCAAGGACCGGGCACTGGACATTGTAATCGGTTCTTGGCGCAACCGCACCAAGCCTGGGTACTGTACGGACCGGGCCTTCCGGAGAGCCCTTGCCTACCGGATTTTGAGGGTCTCGACGACGATGCCCATGCCGTCCAGCAGGGGTCCAGACGGCAGGACGGATCAGATTTGAACCCGGCAGCGTTTGGCAGAGCCCTCCGCTCGCATCCAGAGCAACGCCTTTCCGGCGCGCTGGCACCATTGCCGGACATCATTTTCAAACGTAGGGCAGTCTGCGATGACCTCGAGTTGGTCACCTTTGGCCATGGATTTGGCTTCCACCAGCATCTTCAGTTGGGGTTGCGGACACTTCAGCCCACGCGCATCAATCGTTTTCACGTTCATAAGGTTTCTCTCCAGTTCCCGCGGCGACGGTGGCCAACCGCATTGCCGCATGTCTCATAAATTCGGATGGTTCACCCAGTTCCGCGGCGGCCGACGCTGCCTGCTGCGCGTAAGGCCCGATCTGACGGGCCGTCTCCTGCGCCTCCATCAGGGTTTTCGCGATCACCCCCATGCCATTTACCAACTCCTCGCTGCTGATGGTGGTCTCATCCAGCAGTTCCTTGGTCTGGCGCTCGCCGTCGATCATGCGGCGCATGGCTTCGGCCACCTGATCGAGGCGTCCGCTGCCTTCGTGAACCTTGGAAATGGAATCATCAATGAGCGCGGCGATATCCTTGGCTGCCTGCCCGCATCGCTGTGCCAGGTTTCTCACCTCGTCGGCGACGACGGCGAATCCCAGCCCGGCCTCGCCGGCACGCGCGGCCTCCACCGCCGCGTTCAACGCCAGGATGTTGGTTTGGAACGCAATCTCATCGATTACCTTGTTGATCCGCGAGATCTTGTCGCTTGCGCTGTTGATCTCGCTCATGGATCGCACTAGTCCGTCGAGGCCTTGCGAGGCCTCGGAGGCAATCCGGTCGGCCTGCTGCATGAGAGTGACTGCCGAGCGCGTGGCTTCCACACTCTGGCGCAGGATGGAGGTCATCAACTCGCTCGATCCGGCCACTTCGCCGAGCGAGTTGGCTTGCGACCCCGCTCCCTCTTTGAGAGCATGGCTACTGGACGCAACCTGCGCGGTTGCCAGGGCCACTTGTGCGGCAGCGTCCGCCATGCCGGCGGAAATCCGCTCCAGGTCCCCCAGAAGCCTCCTGGCTCTCCAATACAACGCCGCCAGTGCCGCCAAACAGACGATCGCAGCCGCGCTGATGACGGCGGGCTCCGGCCGGGTGACCACGGCGTATCCTGTGGCCGCCAACAGGGCGGCCAACCCCAACATGACCAGAGTCAGCGTCGTTTTGCTCGCCAATCTAAGTTCAGACACGCGTTCAGCCTCGTTTCACCGGAATCGCCAGCCGCAACTCGGTTTTTGCGGGAAGCCGGACGGCGGCCCACTCATGTCCGCCTATGTCAGCCATCGGCGGTATGCGGCCGGCGCTTTAGGTGTCTGGCGACCCACAAGAAGGTGCCGGGCATAATGTCCCAGCCGGGAATGGCCGATTCGTAGTAAAGATCCAGGACGGTTCTTGTCCTGAGGCCAAACCAGAGCGGTTCTCTGCTGTGAAAGGCGGCTCCCCTGATGCCAGAAAAACCGAAATTGAGCGTGTATTGGGCATCCTCCTGCGGCGGATGCGAGATCGCCGTTGTGAACCTGCATGAAAAGCTTCTTGAAGTCGACAGGAACTTCGATTTCGTTTTCTGCCCCTGCCTGCTCGATACCAAGGTCGCCGATGTAGAGGCCATGGCCGACCGAAGCATCGCGGTCACCTTCTTCAACGGGGCGGTACGCACCGGCGAGAACGAGGAAATGGCGCGCCTGTTACGAAAGAAATCTCAGATCCTGATCGCTTTTGGCGCCTGCTCGGTGTCGGGCGCGATACCCGCGCTCAGCAATCTGCATACCCGCGAGAGCCACCTGCGAACGAACTTCCTCGACAGCCCGGCGCTTGAGAATCCTGGCCAGGTGCTCCCTCAGACCCGGACGGAGGTGGCCGAAGGCACTCTCGAGTTACCCGCTTTCTTTGACACCGTCAAGACACTGGCACAGGTGGTCGACGTGGATTATTTCGTACCGGGCTGCCCGCCGGAGCCACACCAGATCTGGAGCATTGTGGAGGCGGTGATCCAGGGCGCTCCGTTACCGCCCCAGGGCGGGACTCTAGGCGCCGGCGTGTCTACGGTCTGCGCCGAATGCTCCCGGCTGAAGGAAGACAAGACCGTCAGCCGCTTTTACCGCACTTGGGAAATCATTCCCAACACCAGCCAATGCCTGCTCGAGCAAGGGCTTGTGTGCATGGGAATCGCGACGCGCCAGGGCTGCGGAGCGCTGTGCCCGGCCGTAAACATGCCCTGCACCGGCTGCTACGGCCCGCCGGAGGGTGTGCACGACCAAGGAGCCAAGATGATCTCCGCCCTGGGCTCGGTCATGGACATCGGCCCGTACAAAGGGATGACGGAAGCGGAGGTAATTGCCAAGACCGACGCCGTGCTCGACTCGCTGCCGGATCTGGCCGGCGGGTTCTATCGCTACAGCCTGGCTGGCTCCGCGTTGAGGAGATCCCGATGACGAAACGCATCAGCATCAATCCCATCACACGGCTGGAGGGGCACGGCAAGATCGAAATTTTTCTGAACGAAGATGGCAGCGTGGCCAACGCTTACCTGCAAGTACCGGAGTTACGGGGATTTGAGCAATTCTGCCTGGGCCGGCCGGCCGAAGAGATGCCTGTCATTACCAACCGGATTTGCGGAGTCTGCCCCGAGGCCCACCACATGGCGGCCACCAAGGCGCTCGACCGTTTGTTTGCCGCCGATCCTCCCCCGGCGGCGAAGAAGCTTCGGGAGCTGTTTTATTCGGCATTTTACGTGACCGATCACACCACGCATTTCTACGCGCTGGGCGGGCCGGATTTCATTGTGGGCCCCGATCAACCACCGGCGGAGAGAAATATCCTGGGAGTGATCCGCAAGGTCGGGCTGGACACGGGCAAGGAAGTGATCGCCTGCCGCGCACGGAACCATCACATCATCCAGATGCTCGGCGGACGCCAGATCCATCCGGCTGCGGGGCTGCCGGGGGGCTGGAGCAAGCCCATCACCGAGCCAGAGAGGGCCGCGATCGAGTCCATTGCGCGTAAGAACATCGAATTCGCCCTCTTCACGCTCAAGATCTTCGACTCGATCGTCTGGAACAATCCCGCCTTCCGCGATCTCATTGCCGGCGAAACTTTTCTTCATCGCACCTACTACATGGGCACAGTAGATGACCAGAACCGGTTGAACTTCTACGACGGCCGGGTTCGCGTGGTCGATCCGGACGGGCGTGAGGTCTTGAAATACGATGTGGCGGAGTACGCCACGCATATCGCGGAGCGCGTTGAACCCTGGACGTATCTAAAATTTCCGTTCCTGCGAAAGCCCGGCTGGAAGGGGTTTGTGGACGGCGAGGGGAGCGGCGTCTACTGTGCAACGCCTCTGGCGCGGCTGAATGTCTCCGACCGCCTGGCCACGCCGCTCGCTCAGGAACAGTTCGAGAAATTCTCCGACGCGTTCGGAGCCAACCCGGCCGGTGGCCGGCGCCCGCCGGTTCATCACCGCATGGCCACGCATTGGGCCAGGCTCATCGAGTTGCTGTACGCGGCGGAACGCATGCTGGAGCTGGCAACGGATCCCGAAATCACCTCGCCTGAAGTCCGGACCATTCCGCGCGAAGTGTCGGGCGTCGGTATCGGATCGGTGGAAGCGCCGCGTGGTACGCTGATCCACCACTACGTCACCGACGCGAAAGGCATGCTCGAGAAAGTCAATCTGATTGTGGGAACCACGAACAATCACGCGGCCATATCGATGTCCATCCGGAAGGCCGCTGAGGAACTGATTCGTCGCGGACAAATGGTGGAAGAGACCGTCCTGAACCGCATCGAGATGGCGTTCCGGCTCTATGACCCGTGTCTCTCGTGCGCCACGCATGCGCTGCCCGGGACGATGCCTCTGGTGGTTAACTTTCGAGATCCATCGGGCGCCGTGGTTCGGTCGTTCCGGCGGGATGGGTGAGGGCGCGAGTGGAGACCATCGTGATTGGCCTCGGCAACCCGGTGCTCAGCGATGATGGCGTCGGCCTCAGAGTGGTGCAATGGCTGTCTCAGCGTCTTCGCGGCGTGCAGGGGATCCAGGTGCGGGAGCTGTATTCGGGGGGCATCCAGCTCATGGAAGCCATGGCGAGTTTTGACCGGGCGGTGATTGTCGATGCGATTGTCACCGAGGGCGGCACGCCGGGCACTGTGTATTCGCCGCCGGTAAGCGATCTTTTCGCAACCAGGAACATCCACTCGACTCATGATGCCAACCTGGCGGTGGCCCTGGAGCTCGGGAGATTGGCCGGGCTGAGGCTGCCGTCCGAGATCCGGATTTGGGCGGTCGAGGCCGGAGACGTCACAACCTTCTCAGAGCGTCTTAGCGTGGATGTGGAGCGCGCCGTACCGGTAGTGCTGGACGACGTAGTGCGGTTCCTGGGCGTGACTGCGGGATCCAGTAATGGAGCAAGCACATGAAAACAGCGGTCTACTTTTGCAGTTGCGGCGACAACATCACGGAACAAATCGAATTCGAGCGGCTGAAGAACGAACTATCGGCCCATCCCGACATAGCTTATGTAAAGCCCGCCGGCTTTCTGTGCGCCGAAGACGGCAAGGAGTTTTTGAGAAACGACCTCCAGGGCGAGCGCCCCGACCGCGTGGTGATCGCCGCTTGTTCGCCGAGAGAATACGAGAAGGCTTTCATGCAGGTGCTAGCCGAATCGGGCATGAACCCCTACCTTCTGCAAATGGTGAACATCCGGGAGCAGGTTGCCTGGGTGACGCCGGATCCGGACCAGGCCCGCGAGAAGGCCTGCGCGTTGATTCGTGCCGCGGCGAGCAGGGTGGCGCTTCACCAGCCACTCGAAAAAAAGGAACTGGAGGCCCGCACCGAGGTGCTGATCGTCGGAGCCGGACCCGCGGGCTTGAAAACCGCACTGACACTGGCGCAGGCAGGACGCAAAGTCGTGCTGGTGGAAAAGACGCCTGTACTCGGTGGGCTTCCGGTGCGCTACGAAGAGCTATTCCCCAACATGGAATGCGGACCCTGCATGCTCGAACCGGTGCTCGGCGAAATCCTCCATGGAGAATACGCGCATAACATCGAGATTCTGACCCTCTCTGAAGTTACCGACGTGGCCGGTTATCTGGGCAACTTCACCGTCAAGATCCAGCAACAGGCGCGGTACGTGGATACCGTCCGCTGCATCGGCTGCGGCGAATGCATTCCGCCCTGCCCGGTCTCGGTGCCGAACGAATTCAATGAGGGCCTCGGCCAGCGCAAGGCGATCTCCCTGACCTTTGCCGGCGCACTGCCCAATGTTCCGTTCCTGGATCCTGCCGCCTGCCTGCGTTGGAAGGGCGAGGACTGCCAGTTGTGCTTGCAGGCGTGCCCGGTCGAAGGTGCAATCGAATTCGCCGACGGTGACAAGATCCATGAACGCAGCGTCGGCGCCATCGTTCTTGCCACGGGCTCGACCCTGTACGATTGCAGCAAACTCCCGCAACTCGGCTACGGAAGCATCCCGGATGTTTACACCAGTCTGGAATTTGAACGGCTGATGGCTTCCAATGGGCCCACCGGAGGCTCTATCCAAACCGCGGCAGGCAAGCCGCCAGAATCCATCGCGATCGTGCACTGTGTGGGCAGCCTGGACGAAAATCACAAGCCATACTGTTCCGGAGTTTGTTGCGAGTATGCGTTTAAGTTCAACCACCTGGTGACTTCGAAGCTGCCGGGCACGAAGATCTACCACCTGTACAAGGAACTCGCGGTTCCGGGCAAGGAGGAGTTTTCTCTCTACCAGCACGCAGCCAGTAGCCCTCATTCCCAGTTCATTCGTTATCGAGACATCGAGGATTTGCAGATCCGTTGGAACGGCGACGGAAAGGTCGTCCACTTTCGCGACACGGCAGATCGGGAAGATTCCCTTCATGCCGCCATGGTGATCCTCTGTCCCGCCATTGAGCCAGCCAAAGGCTCTGCTCAGCTGGGCCGGGCGATGGACGTCTCCTTAGACCGTTTTGGTTTCTATGAGGAGCTGCACGGGGCGCTCGACTCGGCGCAGAGCAAAGTCAAAGGCGTCTATCTGGCGGGTGCATGCCAGGCCCCCATGAATATCCAAAGATCCATCAGCCAGGGATTGGCCGCGGCGGGGTACATCCTCTCGGAACTGAGGGATGGAAAGAAGTTGCAGGTGGATCCGGTCACCGCCTCCGTCAATGAGACGGCCTGCTCCGGATGCCACATTTGCCGTTTCGTATGCCCTTACAAGGCCATCAGCTACACGGCTGATGGACGCACCGCATCGATCAACGCACTCCTATGCCACGGATGCGGCACCTGCGTGGCGGCATGCCCGGCGGGCGCGATCACCGGCAACCACTTCACCAATGACCAGATTCTCGCGGAGATGGAGGCGATTCTTCAATGACGCGCTTTGAACCCAAGATCGTAGGCTTCCTCTGTAACTGGTGCTCCTATGCCGGGGCGGACAAGGCGGGTGCAGCACAGACGCCTTACCCAGCCAATTTCAAAGCCATTCGCGTGATGTGCAGCGGCCGGGTCGACCCCCAATTTGTTTTGCAGGCGTACGAAAAAGGAGCAGATGGCGTCATGATTCTGGCCTGCCATCCGGGCGACTGCCACTACAAAGAAGGCAACTACCGAGCCACCCAACGCCACCGCATGCTACTACGCCTGCTGAAGCAGTTTGGGATCGAGCCCGAACGTTGCCGGTTCGATTACGTTTCCGCGGGGGAGGGCGAGAAGTTCGTGAAGGTGGTCACGGACATGGTCGAGACTATCCGGTCTCTGGGCCCGCTGCGGCCCGCGGTTCCCTCAACCGTAACGCGCCTCGGCGTGCGGTAAGAGCATTGCTGGTCAGCGGACCTTAGGGTCTCGACGATCATGCCCATGCCGTCGAGCAGAGTCCAGACGGCGCGCTCGTAACTAATAAGTGCTTTTTGATAACCGGTGTAAGCCTGCAGAAGGAAGCCTTGCACGGCGGCCAGGAGATCGGCCCCAATCAGACGCCGCACGCCATCCAGAGCGTCGCGATATGCGTATTGCGCCTGGATCACATCGACCTTGCGCTGCGCGACTTGAGATTGCGACTGGAAGATGTCGAGAGCGGGCAGCGCGCCAAGGTCGAGCGCCAACTTGTCGCGCTCGTAGGATTTCTGCGCTAAGTCGTATGATTGCTGCTGTACTTTTATATTGTCACGCGCTTGGACGGCGTCCCAGTACTGGCGCGCGGCGCCGGCTACGAGGTCGCCAATGCGCGCTTCGCTTTGCTCGGAAGTGATGAGCAACTGGGTGCGCGCGATCATCAGGGGCGCGCGATTTTGCAGATTGGCGCGGCCCTGCAAGAGCGGCTGGGGAATCGAAAAGTTCAGGGTCGTGAAGATATTGGGATTGAAGAAGACAAACTGGTCGTTGGTTGAGGTGCGAACAGTGCCGTTCGATCGCAGCAGCTTGTGCAGACGGTCGAAGCGGACCTTGATCCGTTTCATTTGGGTGCTGGACTGCGGAGGGATGGGCGCCGTCTTCGCTTGCCACCCAATTAGAATTAGGGCTGTCGAAGTCACCGCAGCCCAAGCAAGGCGCGAAACCGCCCGGTTGCGGCGCATCTGTTGTCCTTCTGAAACGAGGGGTCCTTATTATTAGACGCCGGATGTGTCTCGTTTGTTGGGTAGACGAGGCGTTTCTCTCAAATAGTACAGGAATTCGATCTGAAACCAAGGCACCAACGCTTCGTGGTGCTAGCTGCCGTCAGTCAGGCACGTCCACCGTGATCCTGGATCGCAACGTCTACCATTGCGCGCGGCTCCGAGGCCATCAACGCGGGCGCAGGCTTCGTCTGCTGTGTGTCAAACTGATCGGTATCTAGGAAACAGTATGAAGATCCTGTTCTCTCTGTATGTAGCCGGCTACCTGGCCTGCGCTGGGCCCGCTTTCAGCCAGGTCCCAGACCCGCTATACGGCTTGACCATCGACAGCATAAAGAACTTACCAGATATCGTGACTTCGGTAGGCGAGCTGCGAAACAAGCCCACGACTCGCGTCGTGTTCGATGAAAGGGTGCCGGCGAGTCAATATGTGGAGGCCGTCACCCAGCTTAAGAAGGTCAGCTACATCATGGGAGAGATTCTCGATTCTTTCCCCATGCACAAATACTCCGTAAATGACTATATAACCCGCACGCACGATTATCTGGGCACTCTCGGCGACAAAGTCGACATCTGGGAGATTGGAAACGAAATCAACGGAGACTGGCTTGGGAACACAACCGATGTTGTGGACAAGATGATTGGGGCGTACGACATCATCAAGAATGCGGGAAAGACGACTGAGCTCACTCTCTACTACAACCAGGGCTGTACCAAGAAGCCGTCAAACGAGATGTTTACCTGGGCACAAGCCAACATTCCGAGCAGGATGATGACTGGACTGGATTATGTACTGGTCAGCTATTACGAAGACGATTGCAAAGGACTGCAACCGAACTGGCCAAGCGTATATAAGCGACTTGCCATGATGTTTCCGAATTCTAAGTTGGGCTTCGGAGAGTGCGGGACGAAGTACAAGGCCCGCAAGGAACGATATATCAAACGCTACTACGGGTTGAAGATTAAGGCGCCGCGCTACGTCGGAGGCTACTTTTGGTGGTATTACAAGCAGGATATGGTTCCTAAAACCAAGCCGTTGTGGAGCGTGATGAACACCGCGATGAGGAGTTATTGAATGATGCGTCCGGTAAAACCTAAGCCAACCCTATGAGAAGAGTTAATTTGATTGCGAAGCTCATTCTGGCTTCGCTCGCTTTAGTTCGCGCGCCCTCCGCTCTTTCGGCCGACAAGGGTGCTGAGGCGGCCCATGACTGGCTGGTTACGTTCCGTGAAAACCTGCACCAAAACCTGCAGTTTTGGATCGACCATGCTACCGATCACGAATATGGCGGCCTGCTCGGCAGGCTGGATCGGGAAGGCAGGGCGATTCCACCGGGCGATAAGTCCGTGGTGCTCATTTCGCGGTCTATGTGGTCGTTTGCCGAAGCCTACCGTCGTTATCCCGATCCCGCCTACCAGCGCATGGCGACAGAGTGTTTGCAGTTCCTGCGTGACAAGATGTTGGACAAGGAACACGGCGGATATTACTTTTCGGTGAGTCGCGAAGGAACGGTAATAGACTCTACCAAGCAGTTGAATCCCATGTCTTACGTCTTGGAGGGACTCGCCGAATATGCGCTCGCTTTCCGTGATGCCCAAGCTTACCGGGAGGCTCTCGACTTATTCAATGTTATAGATCAGCACGCGCATGACGATAAGTATGGCGGCTATCGCATCGCCTTCACAGCCGACTGGCGCTGGCTCAAAGATTATAAGGACGGTCCCAATGCCTCCGGTTCGTTCGGACGTAAGTCTTACGATTGGCACCTCGGCTTAGTCGAAGCATTAGCTACTCTGTACGACGTGACTGGCGATGCGCGGGTCCGCTCCCGGTTAAACGAGCTGCTGGACATCTTCGCGAACAAGATTATCGATACCGAAAAAGGTTACGGCCGATATTACTTCACCGAAGACTGGAAGGTCGCCGACCGCGATGGTGATTCCAACGACTGCGAGTACGGGCTCGACCTGGAAGCAAGCTGGCTGCTCACAGAAGCCGCTGAGCGGGTGGGGCGTAATCAAGACGCCAATATCCGGCGCGCGAGTCTGTCGCTCGTGGACCATGCACTGCGTGATGGCTTTGACAAAGAGCATGGCGGAGTGTACCGCACGGGTCCGGCAGCGGGACCGGCGGCGAACCGGGACATGGAGTGGTGGCAGCAGGCTGAAGCACTGGTCGCATTGCTGAATGCTTATCAGTTCACCGGCGATCCGAAGTACTGGCACGCATTCGAACTCGAGGCCCGATTCGTCATGGACCGCTTTGCCGATCACAAAAATGGAGAGTGGTACACGACACTCTTCCACGACGGCCGGGTTGACACCGAGAAAGCCGGTCCATGGAAGGCGCCCTACCACATGACACGGGCTTGTCTCGAAGTGATCTCGCGATTAGGCAGAACGCTCTGAGACAGTCGGAGGCCTCGTCCTGGCTTGCCGCGAGCTTAGCGTTTCCCGATGGTCGCGTTACGGATCAGCGGCCGAGCCCAGAAGCCGGTACTGAGCACAAATCCAAACGTCAGGTAGAGAAAGAGCAGGCCGCTCCGAAGCCCGGCCGAGTCGCCGATGCGTCCCACAATCAGCGGCACCACGGCCCCGCCCATGATGCCGGTGCAAAGGATGCCGGCGAACGACCCTTGGTGCTCGGCCACGGAATTGAGCGCCAGCGACACCAGGATTGGCCACATTACGGAGGCGAACAGTCCAACCAGCGGGAAGGCGATCACCGCTGTCTCCCGTGTACCGAACAGGGCCGCAGTTAGGGCCGCAAGAGCGCCGGCGCAGCTCGCGATGAGCACCCGGGTGCTATCAAAGATCCTCAGCAGCAACATGCCGACAAAACAGCCGGCGGTCAGGAGTCCCCAAAACCAGGAAACTGCCTTGGCGCCGGTCGTGTGGGGGTCGTAACCATGATATTGGGCGAGAAATTTCGACATCCAGTCCGCTGTCCCCTGCTCGGAGCCGACGTATGCAAACACGCTCAAGAAAAACAGCGGGACCACTGGATTTCGTAGCAGCGCGCGATAGATGCCCCAGGTGCCGGCCAGCTCGTCTTCCTTACGGTGCACCACTGGAAAACGCGAAACCGCCAATACCACGATCATGAGTGCGCTCACCAGCGTGAAGATCCAGTAGAGCGATACCCAGGGCAGCGCGCGCGGCGTCAGCCCGGCCAGAATTCGCAGCACCGGCCCCGCCTCTCTCGGCAGACTGCCCAGGTTGCGGACCAGGTGGGAGTAGATGCGCGGGCTCAAGAAAGATGCTGAGCCGAAGACAAACTGGGCGAAGGCGGAATAGAAGGCAAAGTTCTCCTCTCCTCCGGCCACGCGGAGCAGCGGATTGATGGCTACTTGCAGAACGGCCATGCCGGCGCCGATCAGGAAGAGTGAACCGACGGCCACAGCATAGACGGGCGTGAGCGCGAAGCTCAGCGCCCCGGCCGCAGCCAGCGCGAACGCGCCCAGCAGCACTCTCTTCTCGCCCTGGCGTTCCGTCAGAACACCCGCCGGTATGGACATGACTCCGTAGGCGATGAAGAATGCAAAGGGCAGGACTGCGGCGGCGGTCAGGCTCACCTGGAAGCCGTCAATGATATCCGGAATGATGGGGCCGAGAATATTGCTCAGTAGCGAGATGACGAAAAAGATCAGCAGCACCAGCGCCACCATGTATGGGTTGCGCCGCATGCTCACCCTGCGATGGTGATTCCGCTCTGACGGCGAATCGTATCGCGCATAGTATCCAGGGATAACGCAGTTCTGCGCATCATGCTACTGCCAGCATTATGGCACCGGCTTCCAAAGAGCCGCTGGGGCAGATGGAACCGGGATTCGTGCCTGACCATGTTCAGGGCTGCTGCAGCTCTGCTACTCTTATGCGAGCCGGTCTGAAAGGAGGTCCAGTCCTTGCCAAACATGCTTGGCGCCTACGGAGATTGGGCGGCGCAGCTTGTGAGCGACCCGCCTCGCCTGTCTTTCCGGCGCCCCGGATGGGAAAGCGTCGAGAACTGGCAGCGACAGGCCCGCCAGCGTTATCGCGAGGCGCTGCTCCAGCCCGATACCGGCGGCACGCCGAAGGCAGTGATCCAGCACCACATCCAGTACGACGGCCTCGCCATCGAACACCTACATTGGCAGCTCCCCTACGGCCCTCCCACCGAAGCACTGGTTCTGAAGCCTGCCGGCGCCACCGGACGCCTTCCCGGAATTGTCGGCCTGCACGATCACGGCGGCAACAAATATTTTGGTCTCCGCAAGATCACGCGCATCAGCAAAGATCCGCACCCTCTCATCGTGAAGCACCAGGAACATTATTACGGCGGCGTCCCCTGGGCCAACGAGCTGGCCAAGCGCGGGTACGTCGTCCTGGTCCATGACGCCTTTGCTTTCGGCAGCCGCCGCATGCGCCTTTCCGATCTGCCGGACGTCATCAAAGACCACCTGGTCGAGACCGATCCGGAGTCCGAACCGGAAATCCAGCGCTACAACACCTTCGCCGCGGGCCACGAGCATATCGTCGCGAAGAGCCTGTTCTGCGCCGGTACCACGTGGCCCGGAGTGTTTACCGCCGAAGACCAGCGAGCCCTCGATTACCTCTGCTCGCGCCCCGACGTGGATCCCTCTCGCGTTGGCTGCTGCGGCTTGTCGGGTGGTGGGCTCCGTACCGTCTTCCTTACCGGGCTCGACGCGCGCATCCGCTGCTCCTGCTGCGTGGGCATGATGACCACCTGGCGCGACTATCTCTTGAACAAGTGTTACACGCACACCTGGATGATTTACATCCCGGGCCTCAGCCGCGATCTGGATTACCCGGAAATACTTGGCCTCAACCTGCCGAATCCGATCATGGTGCTCAACAATCGCGAAGACGATCTCTTCACCGTTCCGGAAATGGAACGCGCCGATCGAATCCTACGCGACGTCTACCACCGGGCAGGCGCCGACGATCACTACCGTATGAAGTTCCATCCCGGCCCCCACAAGTTCGACCGCGAAATGCAGGGCGAAGCCTTCCAGTGGTTCGACCGCTGGTTGAAAAGCTGAGCTACCCTACCCGCGGCGGCGCTTCCGCGGTAAAGTAGCTATAAGAGTTACAAGCTACAGCAATAGCCAACCCGCAATCGCGGACCGGCAGAAAGACGAAATGGGCAAATGCCGAGTCTCACTCGCGCATTAATTTTGTTCGGCTTTGTTTCAGGGCTTGCTGTCGCCGCACCTCGTTCCGGAATCTGTCAAATTGACTTCGCGAATTTCAAATATCCTTGTGGCGATCCGGACGAAGACTCGCCCTCATCCGCTCCTCCGTGGTTTGACCGAGTACCAAGGGGAACCGTTCAACTCGTGCGCGGCCGGCACGACTTCGATGAACCAGCAGAGCGCCCGTACCTCGCCCTTGTGTCGGTTACCTGCGGAGACCTCACTGGCGATGGTCAAGAAGAGGCTGCTGTGGATTTGCGTTACGGAACGGGTGGGACGGCGAATTGGCATTACCTGTACGTCTACATGGCAGACCAATCTGGAGCGCCAAAGTTAATCGGGACCGGTAGCGGAACCTCACTCCCGCCGCGGCGGCGCGCAGCATTCCGGCTCGCACGCTGAACCGCTCGCTGACGCGTGTGGTTCGGTGCCGGGCGGGGTGAGCCCTGGGGCGTATTCACGCCATGTGTAACTCCCAGCCGGCACCGAACCGCGAGCGTGAGCGAGCGTTCACCACTTCGGTTCGTATGCCGACATCTGCTCCCCCTGTTCCCAGATCACGTAGTGGACAGCCGCCGATACCGCTTCCCTGGTCCAGAGATATCGCGTGCTTCCGTGGCGGGCCCAACGCCGCCTGCCAGGAGAGTCCACTCCCAATTGTTCGAGCGCGCGGCTGGCATAGCATTTGAACGCGTTCATCACGCGCTCGGGGGTTTGGCAAGCTTCCACCACGACGTGCACATGATTGGTTCGGACGTGCGACGCCAGCAATCTCCATTCCCGATGCCAGCAGACCTCACGGAAGGCCGCCAGGATGGCTTCACGGCGCACGGCATCCAACAGATAGGGTGCCTGTCTCATTTGTCCTCGCGCCTTCGCTTCCCGATCTGCATCCGGCGCGGGCCTTCTGCTGCCCGGCACATTGTGGAAGCGATCCACCGCTCCCTCAGTACCCGGTAGCCGGGCTCCATAGCACACGAAGGTGATGACGTATGTCGACGCAAGCGCTCGCTCACGCTCGCGGTTCGGTGCGGCCGTGCGCATACCATGGCAGTGCACGCTATGGGTCACTCTTCTCACGGATGCGCGGCGGCGCGCAGCAGTCCGGTTCGCACACGTCGCTGCTCGGCCCGCCGTTTCCCAGCCATCGCGCCGGAAGCTCGCCCATGCGCTCAAGTACTAGCTCGCGGATCATGCTGACGAACGCAGGGTCGTTGCCGACGGTCGCCGCGCGCACGAAGTGCAACCCCAGCTCCCCGCAGAGAGCGCGGGCCTCGGTATCGAGATCGTAGAGCACTTCCATGTGATCGGAGATGAAGCCGATGGGCGCCACCACCACGTCGCGAACGCCCGCGGCGTGTAGTTCGCGCAAGTATTCGCTGATGTCCGGCCCCAGCCAGGGCTGTGACGGCGGACCACTGCGGCTCTGGTACACCAGTCGCCAGTCTTGGCGTTCCAGTTTTTCAGACACCAGGCGGCAAGCTTCCTTCAACTGCGCTTCATACTGGGAAGTCGCGGCCATCGAAACCGGCACGCTGTGCGCTGTGTACACCAGCGATGCGTTCGGCAGCTTCGCCAGCGCCTCACGCACTCGCTCCGTCACCGGCTCGATGAACCCGGGATGATTGTAGAAGAGGCGCAGCTTGTCGATCTCCGGCGCGCCCTCACCCGCCGCTTCCCGTGCCCGCGCGATGTCCTCCAGATACTGCCGGCATCCCGAGTACGAGCTGTACGCCGACATCACGAATGCCGCCGCACGCCGCACGCCATCGTCGCGCATCTTGCGCACCGTGTCCCCAAGCATCGGAGCCCAGTTGCGATTGCCCCAATAAACCGGCAGCCGTGGCCCCTGCTCGCGCAACTCGGCTTCCAGCAACGCAACCAGCTCGCGCATCTGTTGATTGATGGGACTCACGCCACCGAAGTGGTAATAATGTTCGGCGACTTCCAGCATCCGCTCGCGCGGCACATTCCGTCCGCGCAGCACATTCTCGAGGAAGGGAATTACATCCGCAGGCCTTTCCGGCCCCCCGAACGCGACTAACAGGATGGCATCATACTTCGGCAGGCTGAGCGGATTCAAAGGCGCTGCGTCCCCTGAAACCTGGCACCTAACACCTGGCACCTGCCTTCTAGGCCGGCGCCGGACGTTCGCCTTCAGACAAGCCCGGCAAGCGGCGGCCGCCTTCTGGCCGGAGCACCTGCTGAGAATGATCTTCAGAGTCCTTGGACTTGACGGCGCGCGGCGACAGCGGGA
>Ga0335070_10002859_pt1 | contig 20076 bp, 18 predicted proteins | sample Lox_Sample_13_FD_206722 | JGI IMG/M metagenome (GOLD analysis project Ga0335070, IMG submission 206722) | Soil microbial communities from Loxahatchee National Wildlife Refuge, Florida, United States - Lox_Sample_1.3 | ecosystem: Environmental > Terrestrial > Soil > Wetlands | place: USA... | reverse complement strand
CCAGGAGGCGCGCGGGCGGCGCTTCGCGGACGAGCCGCGCGAGAAGGTCGAGGTCCGCGGCGCCGAGAACGTTGACGGGCGCGATCCCGAGAGCCAGGTCGGCGCGCTCGCCCGAGCGGGAGCGCGACAGCGTGATCGCGCCCGGGCCGGTCACTTCGCGGCGTGCGTCGGGGTCGGCGTCGGCGTCGACTGACGGGCGAGCTTGTCGCGCTCGGCGCGCACCGCCGACTTCACGTTGGCGATGTGGGCCTCCGAGACCTTGACGTTGGCGATCTCGTTCTCCGGAGCGCGGATCTGCGCATCGAGCATGTCGTCGCGATAGCCCGCGTCGAGGAACTTCTTGACGAGCCTGTTGACGGCGACGAGGTACCCGAGCGAGTCGTTCACGCCGCCCGGCGGCCCGATCTCGCCGTGGCCCGGCACGAGCTTGTCGACCGGCACGCGGTCGAGGGTCGCGAGCGCCCGCTCCCAGCTGGACGGATCCACGTCGGAGGAGCCGAGGTACGGGATCCGGCCGTTCGAGACCAGGTCGCCCGCGTAGAGGACCTTGTCCAGCGGCAGGTAGACGACGAGGTCGCCCTTCGTGTGCGCGGCGCCGAGGAAAAAAATCTGGGCGGTGTGCAGGCCGTCGAGGAGGATGAGACGCTCCGACACCGACTCGACCGTCGGTCGAATACCGGTCTTGCCGGCCATCGGGTCGTTGCCGCTCGCGGGCGCCTGGGTCACCAGCGCGAGGACCTGCCCGGCGATGTTTTCCTGGCAGAGGATGCGCGCTCCGGCCGCCGCGAACGCGCGCGCGCCGCCCGCGTGGTCGGCGTGGGCGTGCGTCAGGACCAGGGTGCGGACGGGTTTGCCGCCGGTCGACTCCGCGATCGCCTTGAGGATGGCCGTGCCGTTGGCGGCGTCGCCCCCGGCGTCGACGGCGACGACGCCGTCGCCCAGAAGAAACCAGCCGACGTTGGCGCCCTTCTCGGGTACCCCCGCCCAGACGCCGTCGGCGAGCTTGTCGACCTTGACCTTGGGCTGCGCCAGGACGGGCGCCGCCAGCAGAACGAGCCCCGCGAGGGCGGCCGGAACGCGAACTCTCATGCGCCTTGCTCCTTCGAAGACTCTATCGCCCGGATCCGGGAAGACAACGCCGCGACGGGCCGTCTATTCCCTCGAACCGCCGCCGCGGGCCGACAGGCGCGCCTGGACCGCGCGCCGGAACTCCAGGAAGAGGCGCCGGGAAAGCCCGTCCTTCGCGAGGTTCTCCGGGTGCCACTGGACGGCGAGCAGCCACGGCTCGCCCGGGGCCTCGACGGCCTCCGCGACGCCGTCGGGGGCGGTCGCCGCGACCGCCAGGCCCTTCGCGACGTGGTCGATCGCCTGGTGATGGCGGCTGTTGACGGCGGCCGCGGAGCCGCCCGCGATCGCCGCGAGCCGCGTGCCGGGGACGATCGCGATCTCGTGATCGAGCCGCGTCTTCTCTTCCTTCGTCCGCTGGTGAACGACCTCGGAAGGCCGCTCGCTCGGAATGTCCTGCACGAGCGTGCCGCCGAGCGCGACGTTGACGACCTGAAGGCCGCGGCAGATCCCGAGAATCGGCATGCCGGCGCGCCGAGCCTGGTCGAACAGGCGGAAGTCGAGCGCGTCGCGTTCCGGGTCCACCTCGACGGTGCCGTTCCCGAGCGCGGGCCGGCCGTAGCGGGCGGGGTCGACGTCGAGGCCGCCGCCGAGGAGCAGCGCGTCGAACGCCCCGACGTCGGGCGACAGGGGCGTGACGACGGCGATCGCTTCGACCGGCACTCCGGCGTCGACGAGCGAGCGCCGGTAGTCGTTCGTCTCGGAGACGTCGGCGTCGCGGTCGAGCGTGACGGCGATGCGCATCGCTCGTCTACCTCTCGAAGAGGACGGCCATCCCCATGCCGCCCGATACGCAGAGCGTGGCGATGCCGCGCCGGGCGCCGCGGCGCTTCATCTCGTGGAGCAGCGTCGTCGCGATGCGCGCGCCGGTCGCGCCGATCGGGTGGCCCAGCGCGATCGCGCCGCCGTTGACGTTGACTTTCGCCGGGTCGAAGGCCAGCTCGCGCGCGCACGCGAGCACCTGGGCGGCGAAGGCCTCGTTCAACTCGATCAGGTCGACGTCGGCGAGCGTCAGCCCCGTCTTTTCGAGGAGCGCCCGGATCGCCGGCACGGGTCCGATGCCCATGCGCGCCGGGTCGACGCCCGCCGACGTCCAGGCCGTCACGCGGCCGAGCGGCTCCCCGCCCGACCGCCGGGCCGCCTCCTCCGAGGCGAGGACGAGCGCCGCGCCGCCGTCGGTGATCCCGGAGGAGTTGCCGGCGTGCACCGTGCCCTGCAGGTCGAAGACGGGCGGGAGCTTCGCGAGCGCCTCGACGGTCGTGTCGGGGCGCGGGTGCTCGTCCTCGGCGACGACGGTGTCGCCCTTCCTGCCGGCGATGGCGACGGGAACGATCTCGTCCCGGAAGCGACCCGCCTTCCACGCCTCTCCGGCGCGCCGCTGCGACTCGACGGCGTAGGCGTCCTGCGCGGCGCGCCCGATGCCGTACTCCCTTGCGAGCGTCTCGGCGGTCTCCCCCATGAGCTGGCCGCACAGCGGGCAAAGGAAGCCGTCGCGGTACATCCCGTCGACGACCTCCGCGTGGCCCATCCGCATCCCGAACCGCGCCCGTGGCAGCAGGTACGGCGTCGCCGACATGCACTCGGTGCCGCCCGCGAGGACGACCTCGTTCTCGCCCGCGCCGATCGTCAGCGCGCCGAGCGTGATCGCCTTGAGCGAGGACGCGCACGCCTTGTTGACCGTGAAGGCCGGCACCGCGTCCGGCACGCCTGCCCGACGCGAGACCTGCCGCGCCGTGTTCGGCCCGCCGCCCGCCTGACGCGCGTGGCCGAAGATCGTCTCGGTGACCGCGCCCGCCGGAAGCCCCGAGCGCTCGATCGCGGCCCGGGCCGCCGCCCCGCCGAGCTCCGCCGCGGTGAGGGTCGAGAGGGCGCCGCCGAACTTGCCGATCGGCGTGCGGACGGCGGAGAGGACGTAGACCGGTCGCATGAGGGGCGGAAGGTTATCAGCATGATCCTCTCGTCGATGGGCTCGCCGCGCGGCCCGGTTTGGCGAGTCCGGGCGAGCAAAGACGGCGGTCAGACGACGGGCAGGCGGACGGTGAACGTCGACCCCTTGCCCGGCGCGCTCTCGGCCGTGACGCGCCCCTTGTGGGCTTCGACGATCCAGCGCACGATCGACAGCCCGAGACCGGAGCCGCCCGGGTTCGCCCGACGCGAGCGCTTGCTTCGAAAGAAGCGTTCGAAGATGTACGGCAGGTCGTCCTCCGGGATGCCGATGCCCGTGTCCGACACCGACAGCGTGGCCTCCCCCGGAGCGGACGAGACGCGGACGAGGATGCGCCCGCCGGGCTCGCTGTACTGGAGGGCGTTCTCGATCAGGTTGTGGAGCACCTGCTGCAGCCGGCCGGCGTCGGCGAAGACGTACACGGGCTTCGGCGGCCCCGCGGCTTCGAGGTGCATCTGCCGGTCGGCCGCCGCGGGCGCGAGGTCGCGCACGGTGTCGGCGGCGAAGCGCCCGAGGTCGAGGTTGGCGAACGAGAGCGTGACGCGGCCGCTCTCGCCGCGCGTCAGGAAGAGGAGGTTCTGCGAGATCCGCGTCAGGTGGCGTACCTCGAGCAGCGCGTTGCCGATCGACTCGCGGTACTCCTCGGCCGGCCGCTCCTCCTCGAGCGCCACCTCGAGCGAGCCGCGCAGCACCGTCAGGGGAGTGCGCAGCTCGTGCGACACGTCGGCGATGAACTGCTGCTGCTCTTTCTCGGAGGCCGCGAGCGCGTCGAGACGCCGGTTGAGGTGCTCGGCCACCTGGCGCGCGTCGCCGGCGAGGTCCTCCGACGGAATGCGCAGCAGCGGGTGCGCCTGCGTCTCGGCAAGACGCTCCTTCAGCTTCGCGAGCGACGCGGGATCGGCGGGCGCCGGACGGGGCCGGCCGAACAGGGCCAGGCGCGCCTCCTCAGGCCTCGGGGGCGCCCGGCTCGCGCACGCGGTAGCCGACCCCGCGGACCGTCTCGATCAGCTTGCCGCGGTCGCCGCCGTCGATCTTCTTGCGGAGCGCGTTGATGTAGACGTCGATGATGTTCGTCGAGAGGTCGAACGAGTCCTCCCAGATGCGCGCCTGGATCTCGGAGCGGGAGACGACCTTGCCGCGCCGCCGCAGGAGGAGCTCGAAGAGCGCGCCCTCGCGCACGGTCAACCGGACGGTCTCGCCGCCGCGCACCATCTCGCGCGACTCGGGCTCGTAGGAGAGATCCTCGAAGACGAGCGGGCCGGGCTCGACGACCTCGGTGCGCCGCAGGAGCGCGCGGATGCGCGCCAGCAGCTCGCGGAACGAGAACGGCTTGACGAGGTAGTCGTCGGCGCCGGCGTCGAGGCCCTCGATCTTGTTCTCGACGGTGTCGCGCGCCGTCAGCATGAGGACCTTGGAGCGCACGCCGCGGCTGCGCAGCTCGCGGCAGAGCTCGATGCCGTCGCGAGAGCCCGGCAGGAGCAGGTCGAGGATCACGAGGTCCGGCGCCGCGGCGACCACGCGCTCGAGCGCCGAGTCGCTGTCTCCGGCGACGTCGACGGTGTAGCCCTTCTCCGTCAGCCCCTTCTTCAGGAACTGCGAGATCCGCTGCTCGTCCTCGACGACGAAAACCTTCACCCGAGGTCCTCGCCGTTCTCGCCGGATTCCGGCTCCGGCCGCCGGGTCTTGACGAAGGAGACGACGAACACCGTGCCGGCGCCCACCGCGAAGCCGGCCGCGAAGGAGGAAGTCGGCTGGGGAGCGGCGATGGCCACGAGCGCGCCCGCCGCGAGCAGGCCCATCAACAACGGGCGGGAGACGGCGATCGGCGGCACGGTCGGCATCGTCGAAGTCGAAATCATAGAGGACCGACGCCTGTATTATGACCGCCTTAATCAGAGGAGGACGACGATGAAGAAGAGCACCTGGGCCGCCGCCGGACTCGCCGCCGCCGCGCTGGCCTGGACCTGGGCCTGCGCGAGCACGCAGCCGGACCCGACGGCTCTGGCGATCATCGAATCGCGCAGCGGATCGACCGTGACCGGGAAGGTCATTTTCACGCAGCTGTCCTCGGGACAGACCCGAGCCGAGGTCTGGATCCAGGGCGCCACGCCCGGCAACCACGGCCTCCACATTCACGACAAGGGCGACTGCTCGGCGCCGGACGCCACGTCGGCCGGAGGCCACTTCAACGCCGCCGGGAACCCGCATGGCGCGCCGACCGATCCCAAGCGCCACAACGGCGACTTCGGCAACATCGAGATCGGGGCCGACGGCAAGGGCCACATGACCATCACGACCGACATGCTGACGGTCACGCCCGGGCCGAACAGCGTGGTCGGCAAGTCGGTCATCTTCCACGAGAAGGCCGACGACCTGACGACCCAGCCGACCGGCAACTCGGGCGCCCGCTTCGGCTGCGGCGTCGTCGTGCTCACGCCCACGGGCAACGCGAACGCGCAGAAGGTCACCAAAGGACGTTGACCCGGACCCCGTTCGATCGGCCGCCGGAGGAGCTGCGGCGGCTCGGCGCGCTCGCCGCCGACGCCGTCGCCTCCCACCGGGAGCGGCTGCTCGAGCGCCCCGTCTTCGGCAAGGTCGGCCGCGGCGCCGCGCTCTTCGACGAGCCGGTGCCCGAGGAAGGCCGGCCGTTCGAGGAAGTCCTCGCCTTCGTCCGCGAGCACGTTCTGCCGTTCCCGATGGGCAACTCCCACCCGCGGTTCTACGGGTTCATCAACGCCACCGCCGACCCCGTCGGGATCCTCGCCGACTTCCTGGCCGCGTCGATGAACCCGAACTGCTGGGGCGGCGACCACGCCGCGATCCACGTGGAGGATCGGGCACTGCGCTGGATCGCCGAAATGCTCGGCTATCCCGCGGCGGCGGAAGGCATCCTCGTCTCCGGCGGCTCGATGGCGAACTTCACCGCGCTCGCGGCCGCGCGCCGCGCCGTCGTGCCCGGAAACGTGCGCGAGGAGGGTCTCGGGGAGCCGAACCGGCCGCGGCCAATCGTCTACGCCTCCGACCAGGTCCACTCCTGCGTCGACAAGGCGGTCGACCTCCTCGGCTTCGGCACGAACCAGCTCCGCAAGATTCCGACCGACGCGCGATTCCGCATCCGCCCCGACGAGCTCGCGCGGGCCGTCGCGGCCGACCGGGCCAGCGGGCTCGCGCCGGCGATCGTCGTCGGCAACGCCGGAACGGTCAACACGGGCGCCGTCGACCCGCTCGAGGAGCTCGCCGATTTCTGCGCGCGGGAAAGGCTCTGGTTCCACGTCGACGGCGCGTACGGCGCGCTCGCCTCGATCGTGCCCGAGCTGTCGCCGCTCTTTCGCGGCATGGCGCGCGCCGACTCGATCGCCGCCGATCCCCACAAGTGGCTCTACGTTCCGTACGAGGCCGGCGCGACGTTCGTGCGCGAGCCCGGCCGCCTCGCCGCGGCCTTCCGCAAGTTCCCCGAGTACCTCGCGTCCGACCCGGAGAGCCCGTTCCCGGGGCCCGCCTGGTTCGCCGAGCGCGGCGTCGAGCTCTCGCGCGGCTTCAAGGCGCTCAAGGTCTGGATGGGCATCAAGACGCACGGGCGGCGCGGTTACCGCGAGCAGATCGCCCGCGACGTCGCGCTCGCGCACTTCCTCGCGGCCGAAGTCGACCGGCGGCCGAACCTCGAGCGCCTCGCCGAAACGGTCCTGTCGATCGCGAACTTCCGCTACCGGCCGGCGGACCGCGCCCTCGACGACGCCGCGCTCGACGCCGTGAACCGCCGCATCGTCAACCGCCTCGTCGGCGACGGCACGTTCTTCCTGGCGCCGACGATCCTCAAGGAGCGCGCGTCGCTGCGCGTCTCGATCACCAACTTCCGGACCCGCGAGGAGGACCTGCTCTTCCTGCTCGACGAAGTCGAGCGCGTCGGCCGGGAGCTCGTGCGCTAGGCCTTCCGCGCCTTCCAGGCCTCGAGGTTGCGCTCGATCTGGCGCGAGTGCTTCTCGAGGTGCTCGGCGTAAACCCGCAGCCAGTTCTCGCCCGTGTAGCGGCCCGACTCGGTGTGAGTCCCGGCGGCGGACCATGCCGATTCCGGGAGGCGCTTCAAGAGATCGGCGGTGTTCGCGCGCACCGCGTCGACCGTCTTCAGCGCGAGCTCGGGCGAGGCCGCGTGGTAGTCGAGGTTCTTCGCCCAGCGCTCCTGGTCGTAGCCGAAGATGGTCGGGTTCGGATCCGAGGCGAGGAAGCGAATGCGGACGTAGGCGTTCGACTCCGAGTCCGCGGCATGGCACACGACTTCGTGGGCCGACCACTTGCCCTCGGCCGGCCGCCATTTTCGGGCTTCGGGCGGCACGCGGTCCCAGGCCGCGCGCAGCTTCGCGGGACCGTCTTCGTAGCGGCGGATCAGGTCGGCGCGTTCGGACGCGGTCAACGTCATGAGGGCCTCCTTTTCACCACAGGGTTCCGTCGAGCGACACGACGGTCGCCGCGCCGACGACCGCGGCGGCGTGCCGCGTGCCGGCCGGCACGTAGATCCGGTCGCCCGGCCCGAGATCGAACTGCTTCTCGCCGACCGTCACGCGCAGCACCCCCTCGAGGACGGCGTCGCACTTCGGGTGCGTGTGTTCGTGCTCGGGGAAGACGGTGCCGGGACGGTAGGAGTAGACCAGCACCTCGTAGCCCTCGATCTCGAGGGCACGCATGAGCCGCTTCTCGGTCAAGGGTCCGTCCGTTTTCGACCAGCGCTCGAGCCGGACCTCGTCCATGCGGCCAGAGTCTAACGAGGCCCAAAGAAAAAGGGGGGCCTTCGCCCCCCGCAAGATCGCGTGCGAATCGGAGATCAGTAGCGCCCGCGGCCTCCGCCGCCGCCGCCCTGCGTCTTCGGACGCGCCTCGTTGACGGTCAACGCCCGGCCGCCGTACTCCTGGCCGGAGAGCGCCGAGATCGCGCTGCGCGCCTCGTCGTCGTTGCCGAACTCGACGAACCCGAAGCCCTTGGAGCGCCCGGTGTCGCGGTCGGTGATGATGGCCACCGACGCCACGGCCCCGTACGTCGAGAAGAGCGAGCGAAGATCGTCCTCACTGGTGTTGTAGGGAAGGTTACCAACGTAAAGTTTCATCGAAACAGAATCCTAAAATCCGGCGTCACATCTTCCGGATCCGTCGCGCCGCTCGGCGAATCCGACTTCCCGTTGTGAATCGTCGGACTTCAGCCAGCGCGGAAAGCGTGCATGGAAGCGGAGCGACTTACGAGAAGGCGCGCAGTATAGCAGCGGCCTCCCGGGTGGGCAAGCCGTCCTTAAGAAATCCTTAAGCCGTCCTGGCGGAGCCCTCGGAGAGCGCCGTCAGGGCCGCCGCGACCCACTTGCCGGTCATCTCCTTGCGCCACAGGAACGAGAAGTCCGTGTTGTCCATCGGCCGCGAGGGGACCGCCGCCGCCCGGGCCGCCTCGGCGATCGAGGCTTCGTCGAGCGGCCGGCCGGCGAGGAGCTCCTCCGCCCGGGCCGCGCGGACCGGCGCCGAGGCCACGGCACCGAGGACGATCCGGGCTTCGACGACGCGCTCGCCCTCCCGGCGGACGGCGGCCCCGACGGCGAGGACCGGGAAGTCGAACGCGCCCCGGCGGCGGAGCTTCCGGTAAGAGGCCGACCAGCCGCCCGGCGCCGGCACGCGGATCGCCGTCAGGAGCTCGTCGGGCCGCTTGGTCAGGTAGGCGATGCCGTCGTTGGCGTAGAGGCTCTCGAGGGCGGCCTCGCGCTCGCCGTCCGGCGAGACGAGAGAGACTCGGGCGCCGAGGGCGATCAGGATCGGCACCGAGTCGGCCGACTGGACGGCCAGGCAGCGCGGCGAGCCGGGAGCGACCCAGCAGATCGCGCCGTCTTTCTTCATGCAGAAGTCGATCGCCTGGCGCCATTCGTAGTTCTGATCGTAGTAGTTGCAGCGCGTGTCGAGCAGGACGTTGCCGCCGAGCGTGCCCATGTTCCGCAGGGGCGGCGTCGAGATCTCGGCGATCGCGTGCACGAGCGCCGGGTACTCCCGCCGCACCCGCCGGTGGCTCTCGATCGCCGAGAGCGGCACCGCCGCGCCGATCGACAGCCCGTCCTTCCCCGCGCGGAGTTTCCGGAGCGCGGCGACGCGGGAGAGACCGATCACCGTCTTCGGCGTCTGCTGACGGCGCTTCATGTTCGGGTACAGGTCGGTGCCGCCGGCGACGAACGCCGCGTCGGGACCCTCCCCCGCCTTGATGCGGAGGGCTTCCTTCACGCTCGTCGGCGCGAAGTAGCGGAACCGCGGGAGGCGCATCATGGGCGGACGCCCCCCTCACCCCCGCCTTCTCGCCCCGCCGGGGGGAGAGGGGGAAAGACGCTCATCGCACGCCTCCCGCCGCGGTCACCGGCGCGTCCTCCGCTTTGCCGTCGCCGCCCTCCTCGGGCGTGCGCACGTGGATCGGCGCCGGATAGGGAATCTCCGGGAACGACGCCGGTCCGAAGCGCGCCGGCCTGCCCTGCGCCCGGGCCTTGAGCGCGGCGAGGATTTTCTCGGGCGTCACGGGGATCTCGTCGACGCGCACGCCCACGGCGTCGTACACGGCGTTGGCGACCGCGGGCGGAACGGGCAGCAGCGGTCCCTGCCCGACTTCCTTCGCGCCGAAGGGTCCGTGCGCGTCGGGGTCTTCGACGAGAAACGTCTCGACCTCGGGCATCTCGAGGGTCGTCGGGCTCTTGTACTCGAGCAGCGACGGGAACTTGTGGACGACGTTGTGGTTGGCATCGCTGCGGTAGGCCATCTCTTCCATCATGGCTTCGCCGAGGCCCATGTAAACCGAGCCTTCGACCTGGCCGACGACGAGCGCGGCGTTGATGCACTTGCCGACGTCGTGCGCAATCCAGATCTTCGGCACGGTGTAGATGCCGGTCCCGGGGTCGACCTCCACTTCGACGACCGCCGCCGAATAGGAGTACGCGGGCGACGGACCGACGCCGGCGCCGCGGTAGCGCCCCGCCGACGGCGGCGGCGTGTACGAGCCCACGGTCCCGAGCGTGCCGAACTTCGACTCCGCCGCGACGGCGGCTTCGGGAAACGTCAGCCCCTTTTCGGGGTTCGTCACGTCGAAGACGCGGCCTTCCGCGAGGCCGACTCGCTCGCGCGGGACCTCGAGCTTCGCCGCCGCGGCCGCGACGATCATCTCCTTCGCGCGCTCCGCCGCCTGGATGGCGGCGTTGCCGGTCATGAGGGTGACGCGCGACGAATACGAGCCGAGGTCGACCGGCGTCAGGTCGGTGTCGCCCGTGACGACGCGGATGTCGAGCGGATCGATGCCGAGAACCTCGGCCACGATCGCCGCGAGGATCGTGTCGGAGCCCTGGCCGATGTCGGTCGAGCCGCAGAACACCGTCACGCCGCCGCCGCGGTCGACCTTCAGCTGCACGCCCGACTGGGGCATCGCGTTCCAGTAGATCGGCAGGCCCGCGCCCGTCAGGTACGCGCCGCAGGCGAGGCCGAGGCCGCGCCCGGGCGGGAGCTTCCCGCGGCGGCGCTTCCAGCCCGACGCGGCGACGACCTTGTCGATGCAGGCACCGAGGCCGATCGAGCCGACGCGCAGGAAGTTCGCCGTCAGCGAGTCCGGCGGCTGCAGGTGGTCGCGGCGGATCGCCGCCGGGTCGAGGCCGAGGTCGCACGCGATCCGGTCGAGCTCGGCCTCGAGGGCGAAGCGCGGCTGGGGCGTCCCGTGCCCGCGCTTGGGGCCGCACGGCGGCTTGTTCGTGAAGACGCGCGCGCCTTCGAACTTGTACGTCGGCACGCGGTAGGTCACGGTCTGGAGCGCGCCCGTGTAGTACGTCGACGCGACGCCGTAGGACCCGTAGGCGCCGCCGTCGAGCGCCGTCTGGAAGTGCAGCGCGGTGATCGAACCGTCTTTCTTCACGCCGGTCTTCACGCGCATCAGGGTCGGGTGGCGGCCACGGTGGCAGTAGAAGACCTCCTCGCGGGTCAGGCAGATCTTCACGGGGCGGCCCGTGACGCGCGAGAGGTGCGCGACGACCATCTCGTGGTTGAAGACGTCGGACTTGCCGCCGAAGCCGCCGCCGTTGGGCGCCGCGATGACGCGGATCCGGGCGGCCGGCATGCCGAGCACCTTCGCGAGCGCGCGATGGACGTAGTGCGGCGTCTGCGTCGAGGACCAGAGCGTGAGCTTCCCGTCGGGGCCGAAGTCGGCGACGGCGGCGTGCTGCTCGAGGGCCAGGTGCGTGTTGCCCTCGTAGAAGTAAACGTTGTCGTAAACGCGGTCGGCGCGGGCGAAACCTCCATCGACGTCGCCGAACTCCATCGCGACGAGCTTGTGGATGTTGACCGAGTCGCCATAGTCGTGGATCGGGTCAGCCGCCGGCGCGAGGCCGTCGGCGATCGACGCGACCGGCGGGAGCGGCTCGTACGCGACCGCGATCCGGTCGAGGGCGTCGAACGCGGCGTCCTCGCTGACGGCGGCGACGGCCGCCACCGGGTCGCCGACGAAACGCACGCGGTCGACGCACAGGGCGTGCTCGTCCTGCGAGACCGGCAGGATGCCGAAGGGCGTCGGCAGGTCTTTCCCGGTCGCGACCGCGAGAACGCCCGGCGCGGCGAGCGCCTTCGAGACGTCGACCGAAACGATCCGCGCGTGCGCGACCTTCGAGCGCAGGAGCTTGCAGTGCAGCATCCGCGGCAGGACGACGTCGTCGGCGAACTTCGTCTGCCCGGTGACCTTCGCGGCGGCGTCCACTTTGGGGAACGGGCGGCCGACGACGCGCGTGGGGTTGCGGGTCACGAGTGCCCCCTCACCCTCGCCCTCTCCCCCCGTTGGGGGGAGAGGGTAAAGAGGAAAGGGCACTCGGGTGCGTCGGCAAGAGGCCGCTCTCGTCGAAGTCGACGCCGTAGAGCGATTCCTTCCTCGGTTGCGCTTCCTCGCCGCGCATCCAGGCGGCGGCGAGCTCGACGGCCTCGAAGATCTTGACGTAGCCGGTGCAGCGGCAGAGATTCCCGGCGAGCGCGGCGCGGATCTGCGGCAGCGTCGGCTTCGGGATCTCCTCCAGGAGCGCTTTGGCGGTCAGGAGAAAGCCGGGGGTGCAGTAGCCGCACTGCGCCGCGCCGAGATCCGCAAACGCTTTCTGAAGCGGGTGGAGCCCTCCCGGTCCGGCCATGCCTTCGACCGTCTCGATGCGCCGGCCCTCGCACTCGACGCCGAGGACGAGACACGAGAGAACCGGCCGGCCGTCCACGAGCACCGCGCACGTGCCGCACTCGCCGAGCTCGCACCCGTGCTTGGTGCCCGTCAGGGCGAGGTCCTCGCGCAGGACCTCGAGCAGCGTCTTGTGGGGCTCGAAGGACGCCTCGACGCCCTCGCCGTTCAACGTGAAGCGGGCGCTCGCCTTCGAGAGCTCGACTGCGCGATTTTTCGTGCGACGCGCCATGATCGCGTCACTGTAATCCCTTTATTTTGTGAAGGAAAGATCCATTAGTTTGACTGACCGGTCAGACTCGGCTTCGCCGCGGGAAGCGGCCAGACCGGTAACTTCAAGAGGAAAAGCGGGTTGATCCGCGCGTCGTCCAGGCGCGCGCTCCAGTGGAGGTGCGGCCCGGTCGCGCGGCCGGTTGCTCCGGCGGCGCCGAGCCGGTCTCCCGCGGCGAGGACGTCGCCCGCCTTCACGTCGATCCGCGACAGGTGGAAGTAGCTCGTGAAGAGACCCGCCCCGTGGTCGAGGATCACGGTGCCGCCGGAGAAGTAGAGGTCCTCGGCGAGCGCGACGCGGCCGGGTGCGGGCGCGTCGATCGGAGCGCCGGCGGGCGCGGCGAGATCCAGGCCCGCGTGCGGGGAGCGCGGCGTTCCGTTGAACACGCGGCGCGAGCCGAAGCTCTTCTCGCGCACCGGCGCGTCGACCGGAAGCCGGAACGGGCCGCTCCAGCGCCGCCCGGCGTCGCCGCTCTTCCAGACCCGCGCCACCTTCTCGCGGTCCTCGCGGATCCGGTCGAGCTCGTCCGCCGGCGGCTCGACGTATTCCGGCGCGACGGTCAGCTTCTCGACGGCGAACCGGCCGGAACGGACGTCGATCGTCCGGCGGACCGTGTGCCGGTCGCCGCAGAGGCCCTCGACCTCGAGCGCGAGCGCGGCCGGCCCCGTCGCGGACTCGAAGTCGACGCCGACGAGGCCGCGAAAGCGGCCGTCCCCCCCGCTCTCGAGCTCGGATCCGTGGCCTTCGAACGAGGCCGAGGCGCGCGACAGCGCGACGTCGCTCCCGACCGTCACGACGACGATCGCGCCCTGTCTGGCGGCGGCGCCGGAGAGCGTCACGTCCAGGCGCGGCGCGCGGCAGTTGGCGCCCGGCGCCAGGAAGTCCACGACCGCGAGCGCGAGCGCGCCGCCGAGAGGGATCACCCGTTCACGATACGCCCGGCCTCACGGGCCGTACAGGACGAGCCCGAACGTTTTCGCGAGAAACACGGCCATCTGGCCGCGCGTGTTGGGCGCGTTGGGACAGTAGTCCCCGCCGCCGCAGCCGGCCGTGACGCCCTCGTGGGCGAGCTCCTCGATGAAGTCGACCGCGAAGCCGTCCGGGCACGGCACGTCGGTGAAGACCCCCGTGCACGCCGGCGGCGCGTAGCTCGCGCCGTTCCTGCCCTTGAGCAGGAAGACGGCCATCTGCGCGCGCGTCACCGCCGTGTCGGGACAGTAGTCGCCGCCGCCGCAGCCGGCGGTCACGCCCTCGGTCGCGAGCGTCTCGATCCAGTCGGCGAAGAGCGACGGACACGGGACGTCGGCGAAGACGCCGGTGCACGCCGTGGGCACGAAGTCGGATCCGTGCTCGGCCTTCAGGATGAAGACGGCCATCTGCGCGCGCGTGACGCTGGAGTCCGGACAGTAGATGCCGACGCCACAACCGCCCGTGATCCCGTGGTGGAAGATGTCTTCGACGAACGGATAGAACGGATTTGCGAGCGTGACGTCCGTGAAGCTCTCGCCGATGTGGAGCGTCCACGTCTTCGACGGCCCCGCGGACACCGTCTCATCGAACGTCGCGTCCCAGTGCGCCGCCGGCCGCGTGGCGGGCGCATCGACCGAGAACGCGTAGCAGTCCGAGGCGGCCGCGCAGCTGCCCACCGCGCCCGAGCCGATCGCCGCATACGCCGCCGTTCCGTCGACGATCGTGTACGTCGCCCCGGAGGGTCCAGCGAGGTTCGAGGCCGTCCCGCCGAAAGCGACGGCGGACGCGGTGTTGTTCGCCCACGACGGCTCGACCGCCACCGTCTCCCCGGGTTCCCAGACGCCGTTCAAATTCGCCGGCGGGCTGGCCGGGGCGACGTCGACCGCCAGCGCCACCGGCGCGATCGCCGCGCAGCACGCGACCCCGTCCGACAGCGTCACGGTGTCGACGCGCCAGCCGGCGCCGGAGACGCCGTTGTCGGACCCGAGGCGCCAGCGCAGCATGACCGGGGCGCCGGCGGCCGACGGGGGCAGGAGCGCGGTCGTCGTGACGTAGCCGCCCGACGCGCCCGTCCAGGCGTTGCGGCCCGCGAGCGGGTTGGCCGAGGCGGCGAGCGTTCCCGCGTAGCCGCCGGCGAGGAAGCTCCCGCCCGCGGCGACGATGTCGGCGAAGGGTCCGCCGCCGATCGCGATCTCGAGGACGCCGCCGTCGAAGCCGGCTTCCAGCGAGTAGCTCGACCGGAAGCTGACGCGCGCGTACGGCGTCGTCACCGCCAGCGCCGGCGAATACAGGGACTTGTCCGAGACGGTCGAGGGGTCGGACACGAACGCGGCGTTGACGCCGGAATCGGGCACGGCCGACGTGGTCGCCCAGAGCGCGCCGCCGCCGACGTCGTTCGACGCGGTCCAGCCCGCCGGCAGCGCGGGAGCGACGACCCCGTCGAAGCCCTGGGTGAAGACGGAAAGCGGCGTGCCGGTCTGGAAGACCGCCTCGACGCTGCCGAAGGACGAGGCGCCGTCCTCGAGGGCCAGCGTCGCCGTGACGGCCGCGCCGCACGACAGCGCCGGGTCGGCGGTGAACACGACGTCGCGGCAGACCGGCGCCCCGCCGGCCGGGACGACGCCGAAGTCCACGGGCGGCCCCGGATCGACGACGCCGCCGGCGGCCCCGAGCGTGCCCGTCAGGTCCACCGTGTCGCCGCCGCCGGTGTTCTTCACGCAGAAGGCGACGGTGACCGTCTCGCCCGGGTCGAGCACGCCGTTGCCCGGCAGGCAGCTCTCGGCGGAGATCGCCGCGCTCGCCGTGGCGAGGCTCGGCACTCCGGTCAGGCACGCGTTGAAGGTCGCGGTCACTCCGTTGACGACGACGACCGGGCCGCCGCCCGGCGCGAACCCGGGCCTGGAAACCGTGAGCGTGTACGATCCCGGCGCGACGTCCATGGCGTACGCCCCGGCTGCGTCGGTCACGCGGACGTGCCCCAGCCCGTCCGTCACGGCGGCGCCGGCGACCGGCAGGCCCGTGACGCAGTCGGTGACCGTGCCCGAGATCGTGCCGCGGGGCGGCGGCGTGCACGACGGGTAGGCGACCTTCGCGACGCTCGTGACCCAGTCGAACGTGGTGTTGGAGGTGTAGTACTCCTGCGTGTAGAAGAACGTGCAGTCGTCCGACGGGTCGACCGACAGCGCGCTGTAGTCGCCCCACCGGTTCGCCGTCGCGAGCTGGACGCCCGAGCCCGCGACGACGCTCGCTTCGCCCTGCGCGAGCGTATCCGCCGGGTCGGACGCCAGGCGCCCGGCCCAGAGGATCGACGGCGCCAGCGACGTGCTCGAGGCCGAGAAGCCCACGACGCTGTTGCCCTGGTTGTCCTGCGCGGCCGAGCCCATCCAGAGGTTGCGCCCGCTGACGCCGCTTCCGGAGCCGGGGGCGTACGTCACCTGGTTCTGGACGGTCACGTCGCCCGTGCCGGCGTTGCGGCGGAGCTCCGTGAACCGCACGCCCGCCTGATAGGTCGACGGCGAAATCGGGTTCACGCCGCTGACGTTGACGGTCCAGTTGCAGACGAACGACTGCACGCCGCCCGCGAGCGTCCGGTACGCGACGCGGTGCATCATGCGGTCGGCGACGCAGTCGACGGCGTCCGAGAGCGTCGCCGGCGGCGGCTGCTCGGCGCAGGGCCGCGCGCTCGGCGAGCGGGCGTCGAAGGGCGCGACGGCCAGGTCCGGCCGCACGGTCAGCGTGGAGGCGCCCGGATCGGCGAAGTCGACGTGGAACTCGTAGAGGCGGAGCGCGTCGAAGGGATCGCCCCACTCGTCGGCGCGGAACTCGAAGAAGAGGTTCGGGGTTCCCGGCGGCGGCGGCGTCAGGCCGTCGACGTCGCTCGGCAGCATGCCGCCGGCGCTCGGGTCGGTCGCGAAATAGTCGAAGTAGACGTAGGCCGCCGACGCGTCGCCGACGAGCATCTTCGACCGGTCGAACGCGAGGAAGCCGGCGCCGGCATACGACATCCCGCCGATCGCAAACTGGTTGTCCGACATGTAGTACCCGTCGGGCCACACGCCGAGGTGCGGGTAGTCGTTGACCTTGTCCGGCATGTGGAAGTCGTAGAGATAGAACGCGCCGGTGGGATCGGGCGTCTGCGAGACCGCGATGCACTGGTGAAACGGCGGCTGGAACCCGTTGGGCAGCCCGAACTGGCTGACGAGCCAGCGGTCGGCGAGCGAGTCGTAGAGAACGATCGGGTCGCCGTACTGGCCGCCGCAGCCCGATCCGAGGGGCGCGAAGAACGTGGCGAGCGACACGAGCGGCGTCAGCGGGTTGCCGTTCTTGTCGTAGACGCGCAGCACCGTGTTGACCGCCTGCACGTAGTGGTTCGGGCCGACGTCGCCGACGGTGTCGGGCGGCGCGAAGCGGCCGCCCACGGTGGCCGCCTGGTCGGCGCTGATGCCCGGAAAGGTCGCGCTCGGCCCGGGCATGGTCGCGGGGAGCGCCGCCAGCGGCGCCGCGAGGACCTCGCCGCGGCCCGGGTGAAACGGCCCCCGCGAGCGCGGCAGGCGGTCGTTGTCGCGGATCCACTCGGCCGGAATCGTCGAGTCGGGCGCCACCGTCGCGGCGAGCTCGCTCAGGCGCCCGGAGACGGCGAACCCGGCGGCGCGCCGCGTCGCCGGCGCGGACGCTCCCGGCGGAGGCCCGGCGGCCGCCGCCGGCAGGGCGGCCGCCGCGGCGAGCAGCGCCGCCACGAGGGCGAGGGGCGGCCGGTTCCGGCCGTGTCGTCGGGATCGCAAGCGTCTTCCGTTTCGAAGAAACCGAGGGTAGCGGGGTGTCGGGCCGCCGTCAACGCGTCCGGCGCCCCCGCCGCCCGCCGGCGCCTAGGGACGCGGTGGTCCTTTGAACACCTGACCGCCCTTCATCACGAAGAAAACCTTCTCGGTCAGGTGGATGTCCCGCAGCGGATCTCCCGGCACCGCGACGACGTCCGCCTGCTTTCCCTTCTCGAGCGTGCCGATCCGGTCGGCGAGCCCGAGCAGCTCGGCGGCCGACGGGCCGGCGGTGCGGAGCGCGGCCGCGGGGCTCATGCCGAGGTCGACCATCAGACCGAACTCACGGGCATTCAGCCCGTGCGGCGAGACCGCCGAGTCCGTGCCGAACGCGATTCGGACGCCGCTCTTCAACGCGCGGCGGAACATGTCGTCGTGCGCCTCGAAGGCCGCCTTGGCCTTGGCCGCGACCTCGGGCGGGAACCGGTCGAGCTTGCCGCCGGTCCACTGCCCGGCGAGGCACGTCGGCACCAGGAAAGTGCCCTTCGACTTCATGAGCGCGAGCGTGTCGTCGGTCAGAAACGAGCCGTGCTCGATCGAGTCGATGCCGGCCTTGACCGCGGCGCGCGCCGCGAGGTCGCCGTGCGCGTGCGCCGCGGTCTTGCGCTTGAGGCGATGCGCTTCGTCCACGATGGCCGTCAACTCCTCCTCGGTCAACTGGGGCGCCGCGACGTCGTCGCCGAGCGACAGAACGCCGCCCGAGGCGCACATCTTGATCACGTCCGCGCCGTACTTCACGTCCAGGCGCACGGCCTGGCGGCCTTCGTTGGCGCCGTGCAGGATGCCCTTCTCCATCCCCGGCTCGGGGCCGAACGTGTTCGGCGGGAAGCCGGTCTGATCGCAGTGGCCGCCCGTGGCGCCCAGCGCGTAGCGCGCGACGAGCATGCGCGGGCCCGGGACGATGCCGGCGTTGATCGCGTTGCGCAGCCCAACGTCGAGGTCGTCGGAGGACCCGACGTCGCGGACGGTCGTGAACCCGGCCTCGAGGGTCTTGCGGGCGTTGACGGAGGCATCGAGCGCCTGCTCCGCGATCGGGCGCCGGAGACCATTGAAGAAATCCACAATGTAGTTCTCGCCGGACTCGCCCGTCAGGTGCGTGTGGGAGTCGATGAACCCGGGCAGGAGCGTCGCGTCGCCGAGGTCGACGACGGTCGCGCCCGCCGGAATCGCCAGGCCCGAGCCGACGGCGGCGATCCTGCCGTCCTGCACGACGACGACCGCGTTCGGGATCGTCGCGTCCGAGCGGCCGTCGAACATCCGCGCCGCGCGGAGCACGGTGACCGCGGGCGTCGGCGCGGGGGTGGGCGCCGCCGTCTGCGCGGCCAGGGACAGCGGCGCCGCGAGCGCCGCCACGAACAGACCGAACCGTCTCATGAAGTCTCCTTCGGGGCCGCCACGGCGGCCCGGCCTCGCGCGGCATACACGATCGCGCCGGCGGCGAGCGCGATCGCCCCGGCGACGAAATTCTTGGTCTCGGCGGCCGAGAGGAAAGTCAGGCAGATGACGAGCGCCAGGATCGGGATGACCGGGCCGCCCGGAAGACGGACGGTGCGCGGAGTCGCCGGGAGCTTCCGGCGCAGGACCGGGACGGCCACACAGGTGCCGATGTACGTCGCCAGGCGCGCGATCGTCGAGAGGACCGCGAGCTCCTCGGCGACGCCGAGGGCGCCGGGCCGGAGCGCGTGGAGCACCGCGTCGACCGCGATCAGGCCGAGCGCCACGCCGGTCTGCGTCAGGATCGCGACGTGCGGCGTGCGGTACCGCGGATGGATGCGCGCGAAGACGCGCGGCAGCCTTCCGGTCTCGGCGAGCGCGTAGAGATAGCGCGGCCCGGCGAGAACGGTGTTATTGTTCGTGCCGAGGACCGACAGCACGGCGCCGAGCGTCAGCAGGAAGCCGCCGAGCGGCCCGAGGAGCAGCCGTCCCGCGTCGGCGAGCGGCGTCGGCGAGCGCCCGAGGTCCGGGACCGTCCCGATCGCGACGAGCTGGACCAGCGTGTAGATCGCCGTGACGAGCAGGATCTGGGTCACCAGCGCGAACGGCACGTCGCGGCGCGGGTTCTTGAATTCGCCCGCCGGCGCCGCCGTGTTCTCGAAGCCGGCGTAGGCGTAGAGCACGAGCAGCGCCGCCTTCGTGAAGTTCTGCGGCTCCGGCGCCGGCACCGGGAAGACGCGGTTCCACGAAATCGCGAAGACGCCGACGGCCACCAGCAGCACGAGCGGCAGCGTCTTGCCGAGCGACAGCACGACGGCCGTGCGCGCGCCCGACTTGATGCCGACGACGTTGATCCAGGTCAGGGCGAGCAGCGGGACGACGACCGTCAGCGCCTGGCCGAGCCCGTGGTTGGCGCCTTCCCAGAGGTAGCCGACGGCGCGCGCGAAGAAGACCGAGAGGCTCGCGATCGACGCCACGCGCGCGATCCACGTCATCCAGCCCACCTCGAAGCCGACGAACTCGCCGAAAGCCGCCCGCGTGTACACGATCGCCCCGCCGGGCGTGTCGAACAGGCTCGCCGCCTCGGCGAAGCACAGCACGAGCAGCAGCACGGCGACGCCCGCGGCGAGGATCGCCCAGATGCTCGCCGGTCCGAGAAGAGTCGCCGCCGCCACCGGCAGGATCAGGTAAACGCCGCTCCCGATCACGTCGTTGACCGAGAGAGCCACGATCTCCCAGCGCGAAACGGCGCGCAGGAATCCGGGAGATGGATCGGGCGGATTCAAGTGGCGTGAATTCTAGAACGAGAACCTCCGGCCTCTTGAACC
>Ga0335070_10002858_pt1 | contig 20079 bp, 20 predicted proteins | sample Lox_Sample_13_FD_206722 | JGI IMG/M metagenome (GOLD analysis project Ga0335070, IMG submission 206722) | Soil microbial communities from Loxahatchee National Wildlife Refuge, Florida, United States - Lox_Sample_1.3 | ecosystem: Environmental > Terrestrial > Soil > Wetlands | place: USA... | reverse complement strand
ACAGGATCGCTTTGAGCATACCCGCCTTTTATTCAGTTGGAAAAGTTCATTTTTTCCGCCGTTTTTTGCGATTCGGCGTTTATTTGCACAAAACCTACGTTAGGGAAGAAAGAGGGTAGAGAATGGAGAACAGTCCTGAGTACACTGTTCTCCGTTTTCTATTCTTCATTTTACGCTTTAATAGTCCCATGAATCTCGTCATTCCCGACTTCTGCCTCCTGCTGCTGGTCGGCGTGTCTGGCGCGGGGAAAACCACCTTTGCCCGCAGGCATTTTCGTTCCTCCGAAATCCTTTCCTCGGATTCCTTCCGGGCGATGATCAGCGACGATGAGAGCGACCAGTCGGCCACGCTGGACGCCTTCGCGGCTCTCCACCTGGTGGCCGGCTACCGCCTGGCTCGCCGGCACCTGACGGTGATCGACGCGACCAACCTTCAGCCCGATGCGCGCCGCCCGCTGCTGGACCTGGCCCGCCGCTACCACTGTCCCACCGCGGCGATCGTATTCAACCTCCCTGCGCAGGTGGCGTACGAGCGCAACGCCGCCCGCCCGGAGCGAAGCGTCGATGGGCGGATCCTGGCGCGCCAGCAGGCCGAGCTGGAACGGACCCTTCCTCGCTTGAGGTGGGAAAATTTGCGGCCGCTGTATGTGCTCGAAACGGTTGCCCAGGTCGACGCGGCGGTTGTGGTCCGCGAGCCACTGGCCATGGAGCACCGGGATGAGCAAGGGCCTTTTGATATCGTGGGGGATATCCACGGCTGTTTCGACGAGCTGGCCGGGCTGCTGGCGAAATTGGGGTATGGCCTGCGAGAAGACGGCCGGGAGTATGTCCTGGAGCCGCCTGCCGGACGTAAGCTGGTCTTTCTAGGCGACCTGGTCGACCACGGGCCGATGGCGCCCCAGGTGCTGCGCCTGGTGATGGGCGCTGTGGCTGCCGGACAGGCTTTCTGCGTGCCGGGCAATCACGACGACAAGCTGATGCGCTATCTCGCCGGGCAGGATGTGAAAGTGACCAACGGCCTGGGGGATACCCTGGCGCAGATGGCGCTGGAGCCGCCCGAATTCGCGGGCCAGGTGGAGCGGTTTCTGTGCGGCCTGCCCGATTACCTGTGGCTGGATGGGGGCAGGCTCGTCGCGGCCCACGCCGGGCTGCCGGAGGACATGATCGGGCGCGGTTCGTTCCGGGTGCGCCAGTTCGCCCTTTACGGCCAGACCTCGGACGACCTGCCTGCGCCCATGGCCTACCCTGTCCCAGAACGACAGGACTGGGGTCCGCCAGGACAGGCAGCGCCGCCCTGGCCTGACGGCCACGACAGCCAGGCACAGGTGGACGAGCTTAGCCTCCCGCAGCGCATGGAATGGGCTCGCGAATACCACGGCCGGGCGAAGGTGGTCTACGGGCACACGCCGGTGGCCCAACCGCGCTGGCTGAACAACACCATCAACATCGACACGGGCTGCATTTACGGCGGGGCGCTGAGCGTGCTACGCTACCCGGAACTGGAAATCGTCTCGGTCCCCGCCCGTTATATCTATGCGCAAACCAGAAGGGACTTCCTGGCCGGAAAGCCCTTCCCCCCGGCCTATCCCCACGGGAATGAATCCCCCGATTCAACCATCACCTGACCCCTGGCAGAAAAAAGATCACCATCTTAATGAACCGTTCTTAACAACCGATCCTGTCAATCTCAGCAGTCTGTTCCTCCTGATCAACCAATTCCCAATTGACGATTGCGCTCTAGGGTAAGGCGTAGGCGTTGAGGTGGTTTTCCTGGTCGGGGATGTAGAGGATGCCGTTGGCGACGATCGGGCTTTCCCAATGGATCCCGCCGATCTGGTGGTCCTGCCAGAGGATTTTGGCTGTAGATCACCCCCGGCCTGCCCCAGATCGCCCCTTGGGTCTCCTCGCAATCCGGTTTCGAGGGGGTTTCCAGGAAGTGGACAGTCTGGTCGCTGCACAGGGTATTGAATACCCGCTGCTCACCGGTAGCCAGGTTGATCGTGGTCAGGTGGCCCTGGTAATCCCCCTGGTCGCCGGGATAGCCGCTGCTGGCGACGTACAGGTAGCTCACCCCGCTTCGATTGGTGGCAAAGGCCAGGGAAGAAGACCCCTTTTCGTGGACGGATTTGGTGGTGGAAAGCTGGGGCCAGCCGCTGCCGGTGATCTCCTTTCCATCTCCGACCTGGTACTTGTGCACCAGGCCGTCGACCCCGTAGGAGTACACGTACTGGCGGTTGGGGTCTACCGCCGGGGAGGCAGTGGTATAGCACGCCCAGATTTTCTCAGAACGGTTGATATTGCAACCGTTGGGGCCATATTGGTGCTGCCAGATCACGTCGCCATTGGCGCCGTTCACCGCTACAGTGTGGCCATCGGTGGTGGTCAAGAAGACCAGGTCCATCTTTCCCTGAGGAGTAATCACTCCGCTGAGGTAAGCCGGGGCCGTATCTGCCTGACCGGGGATGGTGACCCGGAAAAGTAGCTTGAGGTTGGCCACGTTGGCCTGAGTGAGAATGTGCTCCTGGGTGTTGTTCCCGCCGTGCTGGGGTCACCGTTGAACTGGAGCCAGTCATATTTCCCCGGCTCCACGGTCGGCCCGGGCGTCGGTTGTGCAGCGGTGTCCGGAGGGTCATTATTGGTTGAATCGCGGGTGAATGGGATGGATCGATCAGGGGCCGAAATTTGGGTACAACCGGTGGAGAGAAGGAGGATCCCCACGACGGAGAGGAACCTCCAGAGACTCCTCAGTTTTTTAGACTGAGTTTGGTCCATTTCACATTATTCCTTTTCATTCAGGAAGGCGGCGTGGGGAAAATCACTTTATTTTTTCACGCCCACCTTAGGGCAGAGGTCGAGGAGGGGACAGCGCTCGCAGAATGCCCGGCGGGCAGTACAGATCTCGCGACCCAGGCGGATCAGGTTGAGGTGTGCGGCAGAATAAGCGTCTGGGGGAAAAAGGGTCGCCAGGAAGACGTGAGCCTGCGCGGCGTTCATTTTGAGCGGGCGCAGACCCAGCCGGCCGCTCACACGGTAGATATGGGTGTCCACCGGAAAGGCGGGCGTGCCGAGGGAAAACTGGAGCACAATCGAGGCTGTCTTGGGACCCACCCCGTCGAAGCGCATCAGCCAGGCGCGAGCCTCTTGGGCGGGCAGCGCGCGCAGAAACTCCAGGTCCAGCGAGCCGCGCTCGGCTGTGATCGAGCGCAGTACGGCCTGGATGCGGGGGCCCTTCTGGTTGGCCAGGCCGGCGGGACGGATGGCGGCGATCACCTCCTCCACTGGCGCGTCGCGGACCTCCTCCCAGGTGGGGAAACGCGCCGTCAGCGCGTTGAAGGCAGCATCGCGGTTGCGGTCGTTGGTGTTCTGGGAGAGGATGGTGGAGACCAGCTCGGCGATGGCTGGCAGCGGCGTACGCCACTCCGGCTGGCCGTAGTAGTCCAGGAGTCTGAGGTGGATCGCCAGGGCGCGCTCGCGTAGATCGTGCTCAGCGTCCATGGTAAATCGAGTACATCTTACCCACCTCGAGCTTGCGCCAATTATAAATCGGGCGGGCGTCAAAGGCGTTCAGTTGCGCCGCCTCGGCGGCCGAGATAGCGCCAAGCTGGCGGAGGATCTCCACCCCCACGCAGGGGCAAGCGCGGCCGAAACCATCGCCGTCCGCGATCTTGAAGGCGATCCCCAGCGCCGGAGTCCCGGGGCCCAGCGCCCCAGGCATGATGCCAATCCCCTGATATCCCTCGGCGCCGGACTTGGCCAGGATACGCCCCGAGGCCAGCCCCATGAGGACGGTGTCGAAGCGCTCTGGGCCGGCGACCATATCCGGGTTAGCGGTCATCGCCGCGCTGATGCGCCGGCAGGCCGCGGCGCGCTTGGGCTCCAGGGCAGCCGGATCGCAGAGGCGGGCGTAGGCCAGGGCGGCGCTGCGCAGAGGAACGGCAAAATTGGGCGCCGAACAGCCGTCGATGCCGACCTCCACCTGGTCGGGGGGCGCGCCGCACATTTCGGCAAAGGCCTGCAGGATGCTTTGCTGGATGGGGTGGCTCATGCTGATGTAATCTGCGGTAGGAAGCCCGCGCAGCTTCGCATGGGCGAGCATCCCGGTGTGTTTCCCCGAGCAGTTGTGGCGGTTGGGACGTAACCCTTCGCCGCGCAACAGCAGGGCATGGTAGGTAGGCTCGTGGTAGGGCGGGTGCGTCCCGCAGAGCAGATCGGCTTCACTGACCCCAATTTTCTGCTGCAAGGCGCTGACTACGCTGACGTGCTCGTCGGTGCCCGAATGGGAGGCGCAGATGATGGCCAGCTCGCGTGAGGTGAAGCCCAGGGTGAGATCGCCATCGCGCTCGACGAATGGCAGCGCCTGGAAAGGCTTGGCCGAGGAACGGAGAAAGGTCACTGTATCCGGATTCCCCCAACTGGCCAGAAGCGCGCCGCTGGAATCCACGACTGCCGCCGCCCCAAAATGGATCGATTCGACGATCTCCCCGCGGGTGAGCTCGACGATGGGCATGAAACTGGAAGAGGTCATTCGTTTCTGTCCTGGGCTGCTGAGAGATGGAGCAGACTATTCAATTTCTTCATCCACTTGGATCTCGCGCCTGTCGCCACGGAGGTACCGGCAGAGGCCCCAGCGCAGGCGCTGGCTGTATTGTTTGCGCCGGCTGGCGGGGATATCCTGCAGGCCGAGCAAGGGCGGGATCATTTCTTCCGCGGCGGCCTCCGGTTTAAGCCCCAGCTCGCCAGCCTGCGCCGCCAGGCGGGAAACCTCTGTCAGATAAAAAATCTGGCGGCGCACCTGTTCCTGAGGCACCAGGCCGCTGCGCCCACCGACGAGGAAATAACTGCTGTAGAGCGGAGAAAGGAGCAGCTCGAGGGTTTCCATCCAGGCATCCAGATCCGCCTCGGCCAGGAATGGCGGCTGGTCAGGGATCACCACATCGCCGATAAAGGCGACCCTGACGCCAGGGATCAGCGCCCAGATGGCGCCCGAATCTGGACCAGGGTGATATTCCAGGCGGATCGCCTCTTCGCCCCAGTGAATCGTCATCGAGTGGGTAAAAGTCAGCTCCGGGGGAGCCCAACGGAGAGGGCCAATGCCAGAGATCAACTCCCATTCGGCGCCGGTCTCCCCGGCCTGGCCTTTGAAGGTGGCAGGGCGATTTTGATAGGCCTGCCCGGTTTTTTCATGGGCTACGACCGTACATTCCATCGAGCGGGCCCCGAGGGTGCGGTCGTAATGGCTATCCAGGTTGACGAGAAGGCGGTCCACCCCACCCCCGAGGTTGAGCAGCATCGAGCGCCATGTCCGTGTATCGTCGGGTCGAGGCGGCGCGTCCACTAAAACCAACCCGTGGGCCAGACTGATGGCTCCTAAAGTCACCCCTGGGAAGAGCGTCTCCAGGTAGATTCCGCGGGCAATTTCTTGCATACACAGACTCCTATGCAGGTATCCAGTAGGGATCATATCCGCTCAGGCTGAAACTTTGAGGATTCAGGTTGGGTTCTGGGCCTGAGGCAGTGTGAAGAAGAAACGACTGCCCGAACCAGGCTGGCTCTCGACCCAGATCCGCCCGCCGTGGGCTTCGACGGCCATGCGACAGAAGGCTAACCCCAACCCCAGACCCTTGGGGCCATTTTCCGGGCGCAGGCGGGTGTACTTGTTGAAAATCTGGCGCTGCTGCTCGAGAGGAACGCCCGGCCCATTATCGGACACCCAGACCATCACCATCTGGTCCGCGCCCTGCGGATCGCGTTTACCGCCCACGGCCAAGCTGGCTCCACTGGGGGAGAATTTGGCGGCATTATCCAGCAAGTTGATCAGCACGCGGCGGATCATATCGGCGTCCACCCAAACCGGGGGCAAATTCGCTTCCAGATCGGTACTGACCTTCTGCCCTTTGCCATCCAGGACCGGGCGGAGTACTTCGAGAGCCTCCTGGACCAGGCTGGTGAGATCTGTGCTCTTCTGGTTGGCGATGGCCTGGCCGGCTTCCAGACGGTGGACGTCCAAGAGCGAACTGATGAGGCGTTGGATGCGCTCAGTAGAACGGATAGCGATGTGGAGGACCGCGCTGAGGGAAGGATTGCTGTCGGGAGGGAGCATGGAGGTGAGGATATCCAGGCTGGAGACCACGTTGGCCAGCGGGGAGCGCAAATCGTGGTAGATCATGGCGATCAGATCGTCGCGAAGGACGTCGAGCGCCTTGCGCTCGGAGATATCGCGCAAAATCCACTGGAGTGAATCGCTGCCCTCCACGCGGACACGGCGAACATGAACTTCGACCGGCAGGTCGTCTCGCCCCTCGATGCGCAGGAAGGATTCGTAGGAAATCGTTTCGTCGCCGGAGATCAGCTCCAAAGATGGGCCAGCTTTTTCGGGCTGGATCTGGTGGAGCTGGCCGATGGTCATGTCGAGAAGCTCCTCAGGGGCTCGCCCGCTGGTGCGGATGGCCCGGCGGTTGGCTTCGAGGATCTTCCCTTTAAGATCGGTGATCAGAATGGGATCGACACTGTCTTCGAACAGTTCCTGGTAGCGCTTCTGCGTGGCCTGCAACTGCTCATAGAGCTGGGCATTGTGAATGGCGGTACCCGCCAGGCTGCCGATCCCGGTGAGGACGAGCAGGGCGTCGCCGTCAAAAGCGCCTGCGAGGGGGTTCAGCGCAATGAGCACGCCGATGATCGTACCTTGAACGTGAACGGGGGCGCAGGCAAACGCGCCGAGCTTGATCTTTGGCAGCTTCTCCTCCATCTCGGCTGCTTTTTCGCGGGAAATGATCACACCGCGGCCTTCACGGGCCACCCTGGCGATCACGCCGTTATCCATGGGGATGGTGAGGCCAAGCACCGGCCGGGCCGGCTCCCCGGTAACAGCGCGTACCAGCAGCCCGGTCTGGGTCTCATCAATCAGGGCCAGCAAAACCGCCTCGACGCGCAGAGCGGAACAGGTCTGGTCTATGATGCGCTGGAGCACATCGTCGAGGCGGAGGGAAGCATTGGTTGTGGCCGCGGTCTCAGCCAGGGCGGTCATCACTCGCGCCTGGCGCTGGCTCTCCGCGTACAGGCGAGCATTCAAAATCGTCTGGCCGGCCTGGTCAGAAATGGATTGGATCAGGGCAAGATGCTCGTCGGTAAAAGCCCCCGGGGTGGAATGGACCACGGTGATCACGCCGACCATCCGCTCGCGGGCCATCAGTGGAGCGCAGATGGCCGATTTGGCCCCGGTGCGCTCCTGGGCATCGTCGGGGCGGCGCAGCCAGCGGGAATCTTTACTGGTATCGGGCACCAGGACGGGCTTTCCGGTGCGAATCACCCAGCCGGCCAGGCCCTTGTCGACGGTATCGCGGAGCTGGGTGGTAGTGTGGGTATGAACGCGCTTGCCGTAGACAATGGCAGCATCGACGGCGTTCCCCCGGTCATCCAGGACGACGATACTCCCGCGCTCGCCCTTGACATACTCCAGTGAGAGGAACAACACGCGCTGCAAGACGGTACGCAGATCCAGGGCTGTCGCCAGCTCCCGGCTGATGTGGTACAAAAGCTCCAATGAAGCGCGTGACTGGTCGTTCGACATGTGCGTCTCCGTTTTAACCACCCTTACAGATATTTTAAACCACTGCCAGTGTTAAACAAAACGACCCTCTCACCGGCCTGGATCCAATTGCGGGCGCAGAGCGCGTGCAGCGCGGCGAGCGTGGCGGCGCCCTCGGGGGCCACGAGGATACCCTCTTCCCTGGCCAGCTCGCGTTGAGCGGTGAGGATCTCCGCGTCGGAGACCGCCAGGGCAGTCCCCCTGCTCTCACGGATGGCGCGCAAGACCAACCGGTCGGCAAAAACAGTCGGGACACGCAGCCCTGCCGCGATGGTCTTGGCATTCTCCCAGGGCTCGGTACGCTCCAACCCCTGCTCGACGGCGCGCACGACGGGCGCACAGCCCGTGGCCTGAACGCTGACCATTCGCGGGCGCTTCCTGTCGATCCAGCCCAGTTCCTCCAGCTCGCCAAAGGCTTTCCACATCCCGACCAGGCCGGTCCCCCCGCCGGTCGGATAGATCATGACATCCGGGAGCTGCCAGTCAAACGCCTCGGCCAGCTCCAGGCCCATCGTTTTTTTGCCTTCCACCCGGTAAGGCTCTTTGAATGTGGAAACATCAAACCAGTCCCGGCCAGCCGCTGCGGATCTCGCAGCGCGAGCCGCGTCGTGGATCAAGCCGGCGACCGGGTAGAGATGCGCCCCGGCCATCTCAACCTCGACCTGATTCAGGCGGGGAGCGTCTTGGGGCATGAACACGTGAGCTTCCAGGCCAGCACGGGCCGTATAAGCCGCCAGCGCGCCGCCAGCGTTTCCAGCAGTGGGGATGACGAAAACGCGCGCGCCCAGCTCGGCGGCGCGCGATACAGCCACCGCCAGGCCACGCGCCTTGAACGAGCCGGTCGGGTTGAGCGCCTCTTCTTTGATCCACAGGTTGGGAACGCCCAACCCGACTCCCAGGCGGCCCGCGTAGAGCAGTGGGGTATCACCCTCACCCAGGCTCACGCGGCAGCCTGCCTCCCGGACAGGGAGCAACTCAGCCCAACGCCAGAGGCCTCGCGGGCGACGAGCGATCTCCTCACGCAGGCCGGCGCGGGAGCGCAAGGCGGAGAGATCGTAACGCGCCAGCAGCGGCGACTGGCAGGCCAGGCAAAAGGTTTGAAGCTCGTCAGCGGGATAAAAATGCCCGCATTCCGGGCATTCAAGATGGGTCAGCGTGTTTTGCGATGGTTCCTTCATCGATTAGGAGTATAGCATAAATTTGGAACCTAACCGCCCCGGCTCAGTCGACGACTCCCCCTACTTCCAGCTCCTGGATCAGCTCGCGAGCCCGCTCAATGACCCGTTTTTCGCTATCAAAACGGAGCAGGTTGTAAGCTTCCTCGATCTCCGTCCAACAGGCTTCGTTGACCTCATGATCATGATCCTTTGGATCGCCGGAACAATAGCGCATGAGGTAAAACTGGACGAATTTATGGAAGCGGATCCGCCGCCCGCTAATATCCGTGGAATAGTAAAAGTATTCGATCTTATCGATGGGGGCCAGCAGCTCGGTTTCGATCCCGGCTTCCTCGCGCACCTCGCGCAGCGCGGCCTCCTCACTGGTTTCCCCAGGGTTGATCATCCCCTTGGGAAGCTGCCAACGCGCCTGCAACCCGACCGAGATAAGAGCCACATCGACGTGGCCTTCCGTTTTCCGAAAGGCTACCCCCCCGGCGGATATCTGGGTTCGGGTTGGGATCGACATCATGGAGATATTATAATGCAAGAAACTCCATCACCCTATTGACCAGTTCCGCAATGACGCGCACCGTTCCGGCCGGATCGCCCTGGATCTCGAGGCTGTGATCGGCGCCCGGGAACACCAGGGCTTTACGCCCCAACCCCCGTTCGAGGCCGGCGATCAACTCGGGACGGTAGTAGCTGTCGGCGGCGCCGATGGCGAGCAGGCCGCGCGGCTTCCCGGCGGCAATCCACCGGCACACCTGAGCAGAGCGCAGCACGGGGGTCAGCCAGATGCACTCGCTGATCGGGAGGTCGGACCGGCCTTCGAGGAGGGCAGCCGTGGCCACGGTGCCCAGGGATTTACCGACCAGGGTCACACGAGTATAGCGGCGCTGTTTCAGGGCGGCGGTCAATGCGGCGGCAGCATCGGCCAGCAGCCAGGCGGCCTGTTCTGCTTCGCCAAGGTTGGAAAAACCCGAACGGGCGTAGGCGGTTTCGAGGTTGAGCAGGTCCGCACCCAGGCTGCGCAGGACCAGCCCGGGATAATAACAGACCGGCATGGCAGCGGTGTAGCCGATGCCGGGGAAGACTACGCCGAGGTGAGCGGTTTCGTCCTCCTGGCGGATGAAGGTGTTGGCGATGTGATGATCGCGGTAACCGGAGATTTCAAGAGAAGAGAAGGAAGGCATAACACTCTGCCCCAGAGCTGCTACACGACTTCGACCAGGTGGTAGGTCTTGCGGCCTTTACGGAGGACGAGGAAGCGGCCTTCGATAACCTGGTCCAGGGTGACGGTCATGGCAAGATCGGAGACGCGGGCATTGTTGAGATAGATGCCGCCTTCCTCGATCGATCGGCGGGCCTCCCCTTTCGATTTGGCCAGGCTGGTGGTGGTGAGCAGGTCGATGATGGAGATACCTTCACCCGCGAATCGGGCGAGGGGAACCTGGCTGGAGGGCACATCGGCGAAGATGTCGGCGATATCGGCAGCGCTCAGGCCGGAGATCTCGCCGCCAAAGAGGACGCTGGAAGCCTGCTCGGAGCGGGCCAGGGCAGTCTCGTCGTGGATCATGCGGGTCATCTCGCGGGCCAGCACACGCTGAGCCTCGCGCTGCTCGGGGTGCTCGGCAACGACCCGGGCGAGGGTTTCGATCTCTGCGCGGGACAGCCAGGTGAAGAACTTCAGGTAGGAGACGACGTCTTTATCGTCGGTGTTCAACCAGAACTGGTAGAAGCGGTACGGCGAGGTGCGCTGGGGCGAAAGCCAGACGGAGCCCGACTCGGTCTTGCCAAACTTGGTGCCGTCGGCCTTGGTGATCAGGGGATAGACCAGCCCGAAGGCCGGTTTACCGCACATACGGCGGATCAGCTCGGCGCCAGCGGTGATATTGCCCCACTGGTCCGAGCCGCCGGTCTGGAGAGTGCAGCCTTCGGCCTGGTAGAGGTGGAGAAAATCGTAGGACTGGAGGAGCATGTAGCTGAATTCGGTGAAGGAGATGCCATCCTCGCGATCCAGACGGCTGCGCACCGACTCTTTGGTGATCATGTAGTTCACAGTGAAGTATTTGCCCACATCGCGGAGGAAATCGATCAGGGAGAGAGGCATGAGCCAGTCGGCGTTGTTGAGCACCCGGGCCGGGTTGGTCTTGACCTCAAAGTCGAGGAGGTGGGCCAACTGGGCTTTGATCGCCTCGACGTTGGCTTCGATCACCTTGCGGCTCAAAAGCTGGCGCTCTGCCGCCTTGCCGGAAGGATCGCCGATCATGCTCGTCCCACCCCCGGCCAGGGCGATCGGGTTGTGCCCGAAGCGCTGCAGCCGGGCGAGGGCTATCAACGGGACGAGGTGCCCGACGTGGAGGCTATCGGCAGTCGCGTCAAAGCCGTTGTAGACGGTCACTTTCTCTCGGGCGAGCACATCCTGGATCCCGTCGACATAATCGTAGACCAGCCCGCGCCAATTTAATTCATCGAAGGCATTGTTTGCATCTGCCACGGGGATATCCTCCAGAAAAAAGAGAGCTGTGATTCAAGAACTGAGAATAGAGAACCGAAAGGCTATTATATCTCAGACTACCACTCGTTTCTGGTCGCGGGACTGGGATTTGAGCCATTTGCGGATCAGATTTTTAGCCCAACGGTAATGGTTGCCAGAGCACTCCCAGGCGTAATAGGCGAGAGTCCGGCTGCCGGTCCAGGGGTAATACCCCGGCTCGTAGAGCTCGACAGCGCTGGCGTTCTCGATCACGTCCTTGATCTCGAGGTAGCTGGAACGAAATTCCTCAAGGATCTCCTCCACAGGCCGGGGGAGATGCTTTTCGTAGATCATCCAGTTGAGCAGATCGAGGTCGCGCCAGGTCATTCCCGCGGCAGGGAGGGCAGGGCTTTCGCCTGCTTTCCCGGTTTCGTACCATCCGAGGAAACGCTGTTCCCAGTCTACCAGATGGGCGAGGAGGTCTTTCACCGTCCAGTCCCCGTTGACGCCGGGGATGAGCAGGTCGGCGCCGGTCAGGTTGAGCAGGTTGAGCTCGAGGCGGCGGCGCTCTGCCTGATTGCGTTTGAGAAAAGCGGCTTTTTGGGTTTCGAAGTCCATCAGAGCTGCCTTTTAAGTTACCACAGTCTTCATCCAGCCAGCGGTGTTATGGAAATTCGTGACCACACTGCCAGGCGGGTTCAGCTCGTCGCAGGCGGCGCGCTCGGCATCGCTCAAGCGCATCTCGAGGACGGGCAAGAGATCGACGAACTGATCGAGGGTGCGCGGGCCGACGATGGGAGCCGTGACCCCGGGCTGGTCCTTGACCCAGCAGAGAGCCAACTGCCCGGGGGTCTTGCCGGAAGCGCGGGCGATCTCGCTGAAGCGCGCGCCGACGGCGATCCCGCGCCCGGTCACCCGCTGAGCATAGTAGGTGCCCGGATTCTGCGCCGCGCGCGAATCCTGGGGCAGCTCGCTGCCCGGCGGGTAGCGGCCGGCGAGCACGCCCATGGCCAGGGGCGCCCAAGGGAGAATGGCCAGACTGTATTTCAGGGCCAGGGGGATGAGCTCGTTCTCGATGCGCCGGTCGAGCAGGTTGTACGGCGGCTGCTCGGAGACGTAGCGGGCCAGGTGGAAGCGTTCGCTGGTCGCCAGGGCTTCCATGACCATCCAGGCCGGATGGGTGGAGCAGCCGATGTAGCGTACTTTGCCCGCCCGAACCAGGTCCGTCAGGGCGCCGAGGGTCTCGTCGGGAGGAATAGTGGGGTCGGGGCGGTGGACCTGGTAGAGGTCGATGTGGTCGGTCTGCAGACGGCGGAGGGAATCCTCACAGGCCTTGAGGATGTGCAGACGGGAGTTGCCGCGGTCGTTGGGGCCGGGGCCCATGGGGAAGTGGACCTTTGTGGCGAGGAAGACCTGGTGGCGGCGACCGCCTTCAGCGAGGACATTGCCGATGATGCGCTCGCTCTCACCCTGGTTGTACTCGTCGGCGGTGTCGACGAAATTGATGCCAGCCTCCAGGGCAGCGCGGAGAATGCGGGCCGACTCGGCCGAGTCGGTGCGCTGGCCAAAATTCATGGCTCCCAGGCAGAGGGGAGAGACCTGTACTCCGGTACGGCCAAAGGCTCGATATTCCATAAGAACCTCGAACAGATGGGCAAATGACCAAAAAAGCAATTGAGCAAGGCTGAGAGCCTTGCTCAATTATATAAAGAAAGTTACCGGCAGGTAAAGACAGGAAAGGTCATGGGAAAATATTACGGTTCTCGGTTCTCAAATCCCGGTTATCGATCGATCCCTGTCCCATCTCCTCATAGGGCCTTGCAAACCTCTGCTCGTAGACGCCGTTTTGCTTGAGCTGGCTGTCCCAGTAATAGTGCAGCATGGGCAGGCGCGCGAGGAGGTGGAGGACAGGCTGCTGGAACCAGCGGAAGCGCTCGAAGGGGATTAGAGAGCGGAGAAGCGTGGGATCGAGACGGCCGGTGGCCCCAAAGGTCTGGCCAAGCAGGTACATGGTCTGGTACAGCCTGGCGCTGGCCTTTTCTGGCTGGGACTGAATGCCCTCCACACCGCCGCGGACGATGGTCCCAAGGTAGGGTGAGCCGAGGCGCGCGGCCAGCTTTTCGAGATAGCGCTCGACGTGGCGGGAGTGGACCGCCTCGGGAAAGCCGGATTGGACCAGGAAGCCGATCGGCGGATTGCCCGGGTTGCCGACGAAGGGTTCCAGGCTCTCGATGAAGGTCTTAACCTGGCCGGGCATGGCGTCGACGTAGAGGGGGAAACCCAACCAGACACATTCCGCTTCGGCAAAGGCCTGCTGAAAAACTTCACCGTCGTGGAGACGGTTGAGATGATAGATTTGGGAACTGCGCCCGGGATGGGTTTCGAAGCCGCGCAGAAAGTGGCCAAGGAGGAGCGGGGTGTTGCCTTTTTTACCGCGCGGCGAGCCGTTGAAGACGGTCAGGCGGGAAGGCGGCGCGACCTGGACGCCGCGGGTGGGGCCCAGCCCCTCGGCAAAGGCTACGCAGGCCCTCGGATCCAGGGGAGCGGTCATGGCCCGGGCCAGGTCTTCCAATGGGCGGCCGGTATCGGAAGCAAACTCGAGGCTGGTCTGCATGTTGAGCGCGGCGCGGCTGAAGATATCGGCGGTGATGGCCAGGTCGGCAGCGTCAGAGGAGGCTTCGCGCTCAACGAGCAGCCCAAGGCGGGGGTAGCGCTCGTAACGCTTGAGGTGGTGGGCCTCGCCGTGAGCCACCGCGAAGTAAGGATGGATGAGCGGAATGAGCTTGTCCATGGTCCGCTTGAGCAGCGCGGAGGGGAAGCCCATCAGCAGCGGCGCGGCGAGGAGGGTGAAATCGGAGCGGATCAGGGCCTGGCGGACGCACCAGCCTTCATCGGGCTGGATGCACTCGCCGGGGGTCCTGACCCAGCAGTCGAAGCAGCCGTTGCAGCCGCGCAGGTCGAGGTCGCGGAGAGTAATGGCGGTGACGGCGTGCCCCTGTTCGCGAAAGAGCTGCTCCAGGCGAAACAGGTACCCGTCGAGGCCGCCCTGGTTGCGGTCGGGGTTTCCGTTCAAAAAGGTGACGTTCATGGTGGTTCCCTACTTTCCAGCGCTGAAGGAATAAACGATGGCGTGGCGGGCGCAGTTATCCACACAGCTACCGCAAAGAATGCACTCGGGATGCTCCATGCGGCCGGCCTGGACCAGCGCGTTCACATCCAGGCTCATCGGGCAGTTGGTGACGCAGGTCTTGCAGTCGCTGCAGCGGGCCGGGTCGGCTTTGAGGCGCAACGAGGGCCAGACGGCCAGGTTGCGCAGCTTACGGCCGAGGATCATGAACGGGGCCATCCAGCAAATGGAGTGGCAGCCCGCCCGCCGCCCGACGAAGAAGGATAGGGCGACAAAAACACCCGCGACGAAGTAATAGATGATGTAAGCGAAGAGGATCGGGCGGTCGACCGACCCGGCCACGGAGATGCCGTTCTGGGTGTCGAGGGCCAGATCGATGGTTTTATAGCCACCGGCGAGGATCACGCTGGCGACGATGATCCCCAGCCAGGGGATCCAGATAGACCACTTGATCCAGTCGATTTTTTTGAGGCTCACCGGACGGTCGTTGACCGGGAAACAGATCTCACCGATCCCGCCGGCTGGACAAACCCAGCCGCACCACAGGCGGCCTAAGAGCAGCGCCGAGAGGAACATCAACCCAAAGGCGACCAGGCTGCCGTTGACGATGCCCTGCGAAGCCCCATCGATGATCACGTAGGGCGACAGGTAATTCATGGTGATGGGAAACAATAAGAACGAGAGAAGTAAGAGCGCTTTGCGCGTGCGCTGGCGGAGAGACCGGCTGTTTTTCATCATGGCTGCTTTCCTTGTCATATTGGTGAGTGGGCGAGATTCGAGAGCCGGGAACCGACCTGCGGCCGTGTTCTTATCCGTGGTTGCTCTGTCTATTCGTTAATCAGGTTGGTATTGAGGTTTTACTCTTGAGGCAGGCCGCCGCTTTCGATAGTCTCGATCACTTCCTCGACCCATGCCAGTTGGGTGCGCATGTTGCGGATGCCCAGGTCGAGGGTCAGGAACCAGAAATACTGCTCGCGAGGAGATTTGACCATCTCGACATACTCATCGATCTGGGCCGGGACTTTCTCATAGGTCTCCAGGATGGCGAGGAAGATCTCCCGCGCAACCTTGAATTTTTCCAGGATCTGCTCGTTCGTGAGGCGGCCGGCAAAAAAGACCTGGACCAGCGGGCTGCTTTTCGGATCGTCGCTGGGGAAGGGACCGCCCAGCCACTCCATAAAGGCCTCGCGTCCCCGGGGAGTGATGTGGTAGACCTTGCGGTCCGGGCGGTCAGTCTGCTCGACCACTTCGATCTCGGCCTTGCCCTCCTCGGTCAGGTGCGCCAGCGTGCGGTAGATCTGGCTCTGGTCCGCCGACCAAAAGTGCCTGACCGAGCGGTCGAAGAGCTTTTTCAGGTCGTAGCCGGTGAAGGGCTGGTAATTGAGGAAGCCGAGGATGGCATATTCGAGGGACACTATAGGAATTCTCCTGTATTCGATTTGCATAATATATGATTATGCATATATTAGCATGAACGAATAAGTTTGTCAAGTGCTAATTTGCACCCATTGTCATGATTTAAAAGATTTGTCAAAAAGGGTTATATCTCGCCAAATGGGATGGACAGAGGCGACGTTCTGCACGTCGTCGACATCCCATCAGAATTTATTATGGTATCTCCTGGGGGACGATCAACGGCTGTCGGCCAGCCAGACCAATGGGGCTGTGGTATCAAAATCGGATTGGCGATCCACGATGATGGCCCGCCGGCTGCCAATGGGCTGAAAAAAGATCTGATCCTCTGAAAGAAAGAACAGGGCCTTGCCATCGGCCGTCCAGGCAAGGGCTTCCACCGGGGCCATCGTGAAGGTCTGGATGTGGTGGCCACTCGCGTCGTACACTCGCAGGCCGGTAGTTTCTTTCATAATCCCGCTCCCACCTCCAATGAAGGCAAGCAATTTCCCGTCCGGCGAAGGTTGGGGCGGATGGATCCACCAGTTTTCATCAGGATAACTGACGCTACGCCCGTCGGCGTGGATCAGGACGGTCCCTTCCATCTGGCCGCTGCCAAGGGCAAAGGAGCGAGTCTCCGCCAGCCAGACCACGTGGCGCCAGTCGCCGCGCCGGATGAACTGGAAATTGGGCACACCGGCGGAGATCATATCCAGACCAGCGGCATTTCTGGAAAAATCATTGAGGATGAGGTCGCCCGGAACGGTCCAGGCGGCAGTCAGGGAGGTGGGATCAAACGCGGCGCTGGAAAAATGGCCGAAGTAGAGGCTGAATTCCTCGCCGGTATCCAGGTCGATGCGGCGGATATTATATTTCCCAACCGCGTCCTCGCTATAGACGATCATCTGGCGCCAGCCCCAAAAACCAAGCACTGTTTCGTCGCGGCTTTCTGCGGCATTATAGAGCTTGCGCGGCTGACCCGAATCGGCCAGAGCGATCCACACCGAATCAACCTGGCAGCCAGACCCGCTGCAGCCGCTGCCTTCTGCGTAAATCAACTGATTGCCGTCCGGTGTCCAGGCAAGGGGATATGCCTGTTTTGGGCCGGCGCTCAGGCGGCGGAGGGAGTTAGTCTGCGAGTCGAGGAGATAGACGTCTGCATTTGGCCCATCCAGCGCGGCGACGAAAGCCAGGTAGCGGCTTTCCGGAGACCAGAGGAGGGCGCCCGGCGCAGCGACTGCCTCCTTAACCGGGTTGGTGGTGGAAGAATCCTGATCTTGCGCGAATAGCGGCGTTAAAGGGTGGATCTGCCCGTCGGGCAGGTGAAAGAGGATCAGCTCCATCCCTGTCCGGGTCTCCACATTTTTCACCGTACGTAATGCGAGCCAGGCGCCTCCGGGCATGCGGCCGCTCTGCAGGTCGGAGCGGCCGTCGAGCAGGCTGCCGATAGGGACGACCAATTTGCCGCTGCTATCTGCATTGTAGACGGTTACCTCTTTTTCCCCGGCGGCCAGCAACCAGGGGCCTTGAACGCTCAATCCACTGTTGGGTGGGGTAGATAGAACGGGAAGCGCCGTTGGCTGTACCAGAGGAACGGCGGTGTGGGTGGGCGCGACCGTCGGGGTGTTGGGCGAACGGGTTGGCACGCGGGTTGGGACAACAGGCCGCGGGCCAAACACACCGCAGCCTCCGAGGAGAAGAGCCATGGTCAGGACGCCAACCAGGTGAAGAGTCATCCTGCACCTTTATTTGGTGTTAATCAGATACAACCCGCCGATGCAAACCAGAACGCCGATGATATTGGCCGGGGTAAGCCGATCTTTGAAGAGGAGCAGACCAACGGGCAGAAGGATCAGCCCCACGGCGACGTTCGAGAAGACCGCCGTCAGGCTGATATCCCAGCCAACACGATAAGCGAGGAGATAACCCACCTCCAGGCCAACGATCACGATCCCCAGGGAAAAGCTGGCCCAATTGAGCTGGCGGAAGGATGCCAGAAGACTTTCTTTGAGGGGAAAGAAGGGCAGGAGGAGCAGGGTGACCAACAGGGCAGTGATGTAGGTGGCGATCAAGCCAACCAGAGGATGCACGCTGGTCGAGGTGAGCTTCTGCGAGAGGTGGTAGAGAACGCTCGATAGAACAGTCAAAATGATGGGAAGGTAATAAGGAGGCATACGAAAAGCGATCCTGAGTGGGTGGTTTGTTATGAACGATCCTTGAGGCGGTAGACAAATTTCAAACCGGACCAATCTGCGTCGATCGCGGCGACCTTGACATCCACGAGCCCATGGGCCAGGCCTGTCTCGCGAATCTGGTTCTCGTTGAGGCCGGCGGCGAGCCTGGACTGGCCCTTGAGCCAGGAGATCCACAGCACGCCACCGGGCTTGAGGGCGGCCTTGAGGATGGCGAAATCCTGCTCGAGAGCGGCCCGGTCGCGGGTAAAGTAGTGGATAAAGTCGTACATCGCCGCTAGCGTGCCGCTCTCATGCTGCCAACCTGAATCCAGGCGTGCGCCTGGGGGAATTTCACCCAGCAGGACGGCATATTCCTGGGGGGCGTGGAGCACCAGGCCAGCACTGTTGGGCTTGAATCCCAGCTTCTTCACCAGGGGATTTCCCGAGTAACCAACCATCGCAAACCTCCGGAACGATCGGTGATCCTACCTATGATACAGTACTTTGGACCTCAAAGGAACCAGTTGACGAAGCAACGGCCTCTCGGCTCTATTTTGGCAGAAAACGACAATTCGCGATATAATCCCAATCCTTGGCAAGGGTGACGTTTCACCCGGCAGCGCTTCACAGCCCCAGCAGGGCCAATCTTGTAGCGGAGGTGACTGTTTGCCAGATTCAACGATCCATTTTCTTTCGCCAAAATTAAAAGCCGGATCGCATCCGGCGAAGGGCAATCTGGGGATCTTCGCCCGCGAGGCGATCCAGGCGAATGAGCTGCTGGTAGTCTGGGGAGGACGTATTGTGGCCGGCAAAGCGTTGGATGAGCTATCACCCTCGCTACGTAGCCATTCGATCCAGGTGGAAGAGGACCATTACCTGGTCCCTTCCCGGGAGGACGAAGAGGCCGATTTTTTCAACCATAGCTGCGAGCCCAACGCCGTGTTGAACGGTCAAATTACCCTGGTGGCGCTGCGAGATATTACCGCGGGCGAAGAGGTATGTTTCGACTACGCCACCTGCGATGGCAGCCCGTACGATGAATTTGAATGCGGGTGTGGAACTTTATCCTGCCGGAAGCGCATCTCCGGCGAAGACTGGCGGCGGCCCGAGTTGTGGGAGCGCTATGCCGGCCATTTCTCGCCCTACCTGCAGCGGCGGATCGATCGAATCCAGGTAGCAGGCCGGGATCAGGAAGTGCAGGCCAGCGAAGCGCCGTCCGCTATTCCACGAGGATCTTCTCGAGGATCTCGGTCGCGGAACGGACGCAGGCCGGGCAGAATTTTTTGAACAGCTCGCGCTCCTGGGCGTAGGCAAAGGCCTCCGGATCACCGACCGGTCCATACCTTTCCTTTCCATCAAATCCACTCGGCTTCGGCCGTGCGCTCGTTGCGCTCGGTGCCCGTATTGAGGGTCGATTTGGGCTCGAGGAGGAGCATGCTGACCTCACCGCGGGCCAGCGGGCAATGCTCCACCCCGTGGGGAACGACGATTATCTCACCTTCGTGGAGGACGACGTCGCGGTCGCGGAATTGAATGGTCAGCTCGCCGCTGAGGACGAGGAAGAGCTCATCTTCGGTTTCGTGGTGGTGCCAGACGAATTCGCCCTCGATCTTAACCAGCTTGACGTAGGAATCGTTCAGCTCAGCGACGATACGGGGATGCCAGTGATCGTGGATCTGGGATAGCTTGTCGTTCAGATTGATTTTCCGCATGATAACCTCTACAAGAATTTACCACAGAGAGCACGGAGATCGCAGAGTGGTTCAGCTTTTTCTCTCTGCGTTCTTCCTGCTCTCTGTGGTGAGGTCTTTTACCCAATCTTCCACGTTGCGCTCCAGGAGGTCGAGGGGGATGGCGCCAGCGGAGAGGACGGCGTCGTGGAAGAGGCGCAGGTCGAAGCGCGGGCCGAGGGCAGATTCGGCGCGGGCGCGCAGCTCGCGGATCTTCAACTCGCCGAGCTTATAGGCCAGGGCCTGGGCGGGGTCGCCGATATAGCGGTCGACCTCGTTGATCACGTTAAGCTCGGTGAGGGCGGAATTCTCGAGCATGTAATCGATGGCCTGCTGACGGGTCCAACCCAGGGCGTGCATGCCGGTGTCGACCACCAGGCGGCAGGCGCGCCAGATCTCGTAGGAGAGGCGGCCGAAATCGCTGTAGAGGTCGGT
>Ga0335070_10002857_pt1 | contig 20083 bp, 18 predicted proteins | sample Lox_Sample_13_FD_206722 | JGI IMG/M metagenome (GOLD analysis project Ga0335070, IMG submission 206722) | Soil microbial communities from Loxahatchee National Wildlife Refuge, Florida, United States - Lox_Sample_1.3 | ecosystem: Environmental > Terrestrial > Soil > Wetlands | place: USA... | reverse complement strand
GCCGTCCGACCCTGCCGACCAGGATCACATCGGCCCCGACCTCGCGAGCGACCTCGTCGATCACCCGAGGCGGGTTGCCCGTCTCCGTGCGGCACTTGCAGGGGACGCCCTGGGCTGCCGCGAGCGCGTCTGGGCCTGGTCCCATACCGTCTCGTACACCTCGCGCTCCGGAAGAACGTCCGCCAAGTCTGACACGAGGCTTGTGGTACCGGGGCAGATACTTAGAGACCGTCGACTGCACGAGCGTGAAGCCGAGCTTGAGCAGCTCGCCGTGGATCCGGGCGGCTCCCCAGGTGGGGTTCGCGCGATGCATTTCCAGGATCAGGTCACGAAGCTCGGCTTCGATCGATGGCCGTCCCGGGCGTCGCTGCCGAGGACCATGCGAGATGGTCGCACCAGGTCGCCACACCCCAGGCGCCTGTCTTTCGCGAAAGGTCTCCGGCATGCTCCTTGCTCTGCGACACCCGAGCAGGCCGATGCCGGAACCGAACCCGAAGTCCACGAAGAAAGCAGGGCAGAACGATCCCGCTTTCGGTTCCGGCGAGTCACCGCAGTCGCCTCCCGGGTGGGGTAGGGCCGAGGCGTGGAAGGCAGGGAGGTGCCGTCTATGAGCGCTGAACCGCCGCGGTTGGGGCGCCCTACGACCGTCCGCACCCGAGCGCTTACGCGTGCGTTCGATGGGCTCGTGGCCGTGGATCGCCTGGACCTGGCGATCGAGGCCGGAGAGATCTTCGGCTTGCTGGGCTCGAACGGAGCCGGGAAGACCACGACGATCCGAATGTTGACGACGCTCCTGCCGGCGACCTCCGGCAGCGCCGAGGTCGCAGGGTTCGACATCCGGGCCGAGCCGCGGGAGGTGCGCCGAAGGATCGGCTACGTGCCGCAGATGCTCTCGGCGGATGCGGCTCTGACCGGCCGGGAGAACCTTGTCCTTTCGGCGAGGCTCTACGGGATCGCGCGCGCCGAGCGGATGGAGCGGGTCGAGCAGGCATTGGCCTTCATGGGTCTCCGGGATGCCGCCGACTCGCTCGTCCGTGAGTACTCCGGGGGAATGATCCGGCGGCTCGAGATCGCCCAATCCATGCTTCATCGGCCCGCCGTCCTCTTCCTCGACGAGCCGACCGTCGGGCTGGACCCCGTGGCGAGGCATGCGGTCTGGGACCACCTGCGCCAGCTGACCGGTCAGCTCGGCACCAGCGTACTGCTGACGACGCACGACATGGACGAGGCCGACGCGCTCTGCGAGAGGATCGCCATCATGCACGAGGGTGTGGTGGTCGTCGCGGGCTCCCCCGCACGCCTCGAGGCCGATCTGGGTCCCGACGCGAACCTGGACGACGTCTTCATCCGATGGACGGGCGGGACGGTCGAGCACGGAGGTGCCTATCGTGACGTCGCACGCGCACGGCGAACAGCACACCGCCTGGGCTAGCGCCGCGCGAGCGGCACGGTTCCTCTCCGACGTCTCGGCCATTGCCGACGTCGAGGTGCGGAAGCTGCGGCGCGACTGGACGGAGCTCCTGACTCGGGCCGTCCAACCCACGCTCTGGCTGCTTGTCTTCGGCCAGGTGTTCGGCCGCATCCGGGCGATTCCGACGGGCTCGGTCAACTATCTCGAGTTCCTGGCACCGGGCATCCTCGCGCAGAGCGTGCTGTTCACCGCGATCTTCTACGGGATCGCGATCATCTGGGAGCGGGATCTCGGAATCCTCCAGAAGCTGCTGGTGAGTCCGGCGTCTCGCGGCGCGCTGGTGCTGGGGAAGGCGGCCTCGGCGTCGGTGCGCGGCCTCGCCCAGACGGTCATCATCTACGTGCTCGCGGGCGTCCTGGGCGTGCGGCTGCGCTTCGACGTCGGAGCGGTCGTGGGCGTGGTCGTGGCCGTGAGCCTCGGCTCGGCCGTCTTCTCGACGCTCTCGCTGATCGTGGCCTGTCTGGTGAAGACGCGCGAGCGTTTCATGGGCATCGGACAGGTCCTGACGATGCCGCTCTTCTTCGCGAGCAACGCCATCTACCCGCTCGAGCTGATGCCGGGTTGGCTCCAGACCGTCTCGAGGGCGAACCCGCTCAGCTACCTCGTCGACGCGCTGCGCGGCCTCATGATCGCCGGAGGTCACGCCGTTTTCGGGGTAGCGCTGGACTTCGCAGTCGAGATCGCCGCGCTCGGCTTCCTCGTCGCCCTGGCGGCCAAGCTCTATCCGACCGTCGCGCGATGAATCTTCACGCGGGCCGCGTGAGATCCCAGCCCTCCCGGAGTACTTGAAGTCCCTCCAGCGCAGCACCGCACCCGTCAGTAGCCAAGCCGGACCCGCCAAGCTCCTAATACCGAAACTGATGTAACGAAGCTCCATCGCGTACGATGCTCCGAAGGAACGGGCAGCCCGGCTCCCTGCTCTCCTCACCCGTGGCGATCATCGCGCTGACCAGGGATCCTCACGAATCGCGCAGGCTGGATCCATGGAGCTCCATCGACGTCTTCGCCATCTCCGGTCGCTTCTCAGCGTGCTCCTGTTCGGTGCGGCCCTGTGGATCGTCCGCCACTCGCTGGCGGGCTACCAGTATCGGGACGTCGTGCACGGCCTGGCGATGCTCTCGTGGCAGCGCATCGGTCTGGCGACGCTCTTCACGGCGTCGAGCTACCTGGCACTCGCCTGGTGCGAGGCGCTCGCACTCCGGTACATCGCGCATCCCCTCGGATGGCGCGGCGTCGCGACCTCTGCATTCGTGAGCAACGCCTTCACCAACAGCGTGGGATTGGCGTCGCTCGGCGGAGCCCCCATCCGACTGCGCTTCCTCTCGGCCTGGGGATACTCGCCGCTCGAAGTCCTGCAAGTGGTGGTGTTCGCGTCGCTGACTCGGCTGGTCGGGTTCTCGGCGCTCGCCGGTCTCATCTTCCTTTGGCAGCCGGTCCCCCTGCGGTCGGCGTTTCGCCCGCCGCTCGAGACCCTTCGCCCGATCGGCGCGCTCTGCCTCCTCGCGGTTGCCGCCTACCTCGGATGGACGATCTGGCGCCCGGCGTCGCTCCGGATCGGGGGCACCGCGTTCCGAGCGCCGAGACCGTCGCTCGCAGCGGAGCAGCTCGCAGCTTCGTCGCTCGACTGGGCCTGCTCCGCCGCCGTGCTGTGGGCGCTGCTCGGGAGCTTCGGAGCGATCTCCTTCTCCCAGGTCCTCGGCGCGTTCCTGCTCGCCCAGGCTTCGGGGTATGCGAGCAGCGTCCCGGGTGGCCTCGGCGTGTTCGAGAGCGTGTTCCTGCTGCTCCTGCCGGCGGGCGTTCCCGCTGCGATGGGCGCCGCCGCGCTGCTGGGCTTCCGCGTGATCTACTACCTCCTGCCGTTGGGCCTCTCGGCGCTGCTCATCGTGGCGCAGGAGATCCGCGAGCGCGCTGGGCCGATCGAGCAGGTGCGCGGCTCCTTGCAGCGGGCCGCTGGGCACGTGATCCCCGAGGTGTTCGCCCTCTCGAGCTTCGCGGCGGGGGCGATCCTGCTCTTCTCTGGTGCCGCGCCGGCGGCTGCCGGAAGGCTCAAGTGGCTGCGTTATCTGCTGCCGCTCCCCGTGGTGGAGATCTCGCACTTCCTCGCAAGCCTGACCGGTGTCGGCCTCCTCGTCCTCTCGCGTGCGCTCCACCGGCGGCTCGACGCCGCCTACGTCGCGGCGGCCGTGCTCCTCGCCGCGGGGGCGGTCCTTTCACTGGCCAAGGGCTTCGACTACGAGGAGACAACGATCCTGCTCGCCATGCTGACTGCGCTCCTCCCTTGCCGGCGCCACTTCTATCGGGTCGGCTCGCTCTTGCAGGTGCATCCGACGCACCGCTGGGTGGCTGCAGTTGTCATCGTGATCGGCGCGTCCGTCTGGCTATTCGCGTTCTCCCACCGCCACATCGAGTATGCGCCGCAGCTCTGGTGGCAGTTCGCATTCAAGTCCGAGGCGCCCCGGTCGCTCCGCGCAATGGTTGGCGCGGTCGTCGCGGCTGCAGCGATCGCGCTCGTCAAGCTCTTCGGCTCGCCCGCCGAGCGACCGACGCTGCCCCGAGACGAGGACATCGCGCGCGCTCGGGCCATCGCGGCCGATTCGACGAATACCTACGCCTACCTCGCCCTCCGGAGGGATAAGGCGTTGCTCTTTGGCGCCCGCGGCGATGCCTTCCTCAGCTACGGCGGCTTCGACCGCAGCTGGGTCGCAATGGGCGACCCGATCGGGCCGGCGCGCGAGGCCGTGGAGCTCGCGTGGCGCTTCTGCGAGCTGTGCGATCGATACGGCCGCTGGCCCGTGTTCTTCGAGGTCGGTTCCACCTACGCCGATCTCTATCTCGACCTCGGTCTCGGCCTCTTGAAGCTTGGCGAGGAGGCGCGCATTCCACTGGCGAACTTCTCGCTCGATGGAGCGGCGCACGCCGAGCTGCGGCAGACGCGCTCGCGCCTGCAGAGGGCCGGCTGCGAGTTCGAGATCATCCCGTCCGATCGCGTGCCGGGCATCATGGCGGATCTCCGCCGCGTCTCGGATCTCTGGCTGGCCGAAAAGACGACTCGCGAGAAGGGCTTCTCGAACGCGGCCTTCTCCGAGCCGTACCTCGCGCTATTCCCAGCCGTGGTGGTGCGGAGCGGCGGGCAAATCGTGGCCTTCGCGAATCTCTGGCTGGGCGCGCAGAGGGAAGAACTATCGGTGGATCTGATGCGCTTCGTTCCCACGGCTCCAGCTGGCGTCATGGACTACCTGCTCACAGAGCTCATGTCGTGGGGTCGGGAGCAGGGATACCGCAGCTTCAATCTCGGGATGACGCCGCTCGCAGGGCTTTCGGCCGACAGCGACACGCCGTTGTGGGACAAGCTGGCGACCTTCGTGTTCCGCCACGGCGAGCACTTCTACAACTTCCAGGGCCTGCGCCACTACAAGGCCAAGTTCCGGCCCGAGTGGCAGCCGAAGTTCCTGGCTTCTCGCGGTGGGCTCGCCCTACCCCGCATCCTGATCGACGTGACCGGGCTGGTGTCCGGTGGACTCGTGGGGATCGTAGCGAGATAAGGGCGGTGCGCAGTCGCTTCGCCCGGTGGCATTGGGTGCGGCGACCTTGCTGGGTCAGCGATCAGGATTATCCTTGATTTTGTCCATTGTTGTGACGGGTCGTCGATGCGACGTCTCGAAGCGCTGCGCGTGCGCATCAAGGAGTGAACCATACCCACCATCGTCGGGCATGCGGTTGTCGGATGGGCAACGGTTCGCCACGCGTCGAAACGGCTGCCTCCCGAGGGAGTCATCGCGCTCTCCTGGACAGCCGCCGTGCTGGCGATGCTGCCGGATCTCGACGTGATCGGCTTCACATTCGGCGTCCCCTACGGATCGAAGCTGGGCCACCGCGGCTTCTCGCACTCCCTCGTCTTCGCACTCGGCTCCGCGCTGATCGGCTATGCGTACAATCGCAGGCTGCTGCGGCGCAAGGAATTTGAGGCGCCCGGCGTTCTGGCATTCCTCTTGCTGTTTCTTGCGGCCGCGAGCCACCCCCTGCTCGACATGCTGACCGACGGGGGAATGGGGGTGGCTCTCTTCGCGCCGTTCTCCTGGACGCGACACTTCTTCCCGATCACGCCGATCCCCGTGTCGGCGATCGGCGTGGACGGGAGCACGGGCGGCGTGCTCGCCTGGGAAGCAGCGCTGTTCTCACCCTGGGTCCTGAGCGCCATCCTCCTCGAGAAGAGATGGTCGACGGGGCGGTCGTTGCTTCGATGGTTTCCGCTGGCGTTGACCGCGCTCGTCATCGGGATACGGATGGCCTGGGTGCCCGTCGGCGCCTGATGCGTTGAATGGACGGCGAAGCCCGCGGCCAGCCAGGACCTTGTTCCGGCGAGCATCGTCCGAGCCGCGCTTCGTCATCACTCGCCAGACGGGAAGAGCACAAACGTTGGCCACGTCTTCCTGAGTGCCGGACATCCACCGCGTCGCCGGCCGCGCACCTCTCCATCGCTGACGACTCGGAGCCTAGGACGGCCGGCGGAGCCTCCCGATCCGCCAGCCACGAGCGTCTTGGCCGCGCTCCCACGAGGCACTGCTCCAGCCAGCCGAGGTCGAGCTTCGCCGGAACATCGACGCAGACATTATTGATGCGGTCCGGATCACTCTCGGAAGTCGCGTTGGGGTGAGCTGCATTAGGAATTCTGGACCAGTTCGAGGGTGAGTTTTCGGCAAACTGAGGCCCGTTGGGCCAAGGAGTTTGCCGTGGAGAAGAAGCGTTTCTCGGTCGAGCAGATCGTCGCGGTGCTGAAGCAAGCGGAGCTCGGCATGCCGGTGGCGGACCTGATCCGCCAGGTCGGATCTCGGAGCAGACCTTCTACCTCTATGGACTGCTCCCGCATTGCAAGAGGATCCGTTCGTAAAGTGGCCTGAGGGAAGTCGGTTCTATACTGCGTCATCTGCCGAGGCAGAGCACCCGAATGGGAAAGCCGCCCACGCACGCCTCAATAGCTGGTCGGCCTCGAAGGCCGCGATAGAAATCAGGTTCCGTGCGTGTCGGTCCGACCTGTCAGTCCATTTCCTCGATCCTCTTCGCAACCGTTGGGCGGGTCTCTAGGCAGCCTCCCGGTAGGACTCGCCGGTTCGAAGGACGGCCCAGATGATTCGCGCGTTCTTGTTCGCAATGGCGACGGTCGCACGATTGAAGCCACGTCGCTCGCGGAATTGAGGTCCGCCGGTGGACATCGCGGAGACCGACGATCACTACACGGTGCTGTGGAGCTGCCGGGTGCAAAGAAGGAAGACTGGCGGTCGAGGTGGAGGATGGCCAGCTCACGATCCGCGGCGAGAAGGGCGCCGCTTCGGCTCGTTCAGCCGATCCTTCTCACTGCCGCCGAATGCCGATCTGGAGCGGCTGGACGCCAAGTTCGCAGACGGTCCTCATTCTCCGCATCGCGAAGAGCGAGACCGCCAAACCTAAGACCATCGCGATCAGGTAAGGAGGCCGGGGCGGGAGTCGCTGCTCACATGAGCTCGGACGCTGCCCGCTCGTCCTTCTTCTCCTCTTCGATCTCGGTGAGAGTCGCCTCGGCCAGCAGCAGCACGCTCGCGACCGAGACGGCGTTCTCCAGCGCCAGACGGACCACCTTGGTGGGATCGACGATCCCCGCTTCGACCAGATCGACATACTCGATCCGGCGCGCATCGAAGCCGAACGATCCGCTGCCTCCGCGCAGCCGATCGACCACGACGCCCGCGTCGGCACCGGAGTTCACCGCGATCTGTCGGACGGGCGCTTCGAATGCGTTCCTGAGGATGCGGACCCCCGTCGCCTCGTCGCCCTGGCACTTTTCCTCCTCTCGCTCCAGGGTATCGATCAGGCGCAGTAGCGCGAGGCCGCCACCCGGCACGATCCCTTCCGCGATCGCCGCCTTCGTGGACGAGATCGCGTCGTCGAAGGCATCCTTGCGGTTCTTCATCTCAGCCTCGGAGGGAGCCCCGACGCGGATCACGGCCACGCCGCCGGCGAGCTTAGCCAGGCGCTCCTCCAGCTTCTCGCGGTCGTACTCGGAGGTGGTGTCCTCGATCTGCTGGCGGATCTCCTTGCAGCGAGCCTCGATGCTCTCCTTGGCGCCGGCGCCCTCGATGATCGTGGTGTCCTCCTTCGTGACGACGACCTTCTTGGCGGAGCCGAGGTCGCGCATCGTCGCATTCTCGAGCTTGAGACCGAGCTCCTCGCCGATGACCTGCCCCCCGGTCAGGATGGCCATGTCCTGCAACATCTCCTTGCGGCGGTCGCCGAAGCCCGGGGCCTTCACAGCGGCACAGCGCAAGGAGCCGCGGATCTTGTTCACCACCAGCGTCGCCAACGCCTCGCCTTCCACGTCCTCGGCCACCACGAGCAGGGCGCGGCCCTCCCGCACCGCTTGCTCGAGCAGCGGAAGGAGATCCTTCATGCTGCTGATCCGTTTGTCGTGGAGCAACACCAGCGAGTCCTCCAGGATCGCCTCCATCTTCTCCGACTCCGTCACGAAGTAGGGCGAGAGAAACCCGCGATCGATCTGCATCCCCTCGACCACGCGGAGCGTTGTTTCCGTGCCTTTCGCCTCTTCGACGGTCACGATCCCCTCGCCGCCCACCTTCTCAAGCGCGTCCGCGACGAGCTGGCCGATCCCAACGTCGCCGTGCGCGGAGATCGCGGCCACCTGGGCCTTCTCCTTCGAGCCCGAGACCGGCCTCGAAATCGCCCGAAGCGCCTCCACGGCGCTCCGAACGCCCCGCGCGAGGCCGCGCTTCACGTCGATGGCGCTCGCGCCCGCGACCACGTTGCGGAGCCCCTCGGTGAAGATCGCGTGGGCGAGGATCGTCGCGGTGGTCGTCCCGTCCCCCACCGCGTCGCCCGTGCGCACAGCTGCCTCCCGCAGCATGCGAGCGCCCAGGTTCTCCTCGGGATCCTTGAGGTTCACCTCCTTGGCGATGGTCACGCCGTCGTCGCACACGAGCGGGCTTCCCCATTTCCGCTCGACGAGGACGCAGCGCGATTTCGGCCCGAGGGTGACCCTGACTGCGTCGGCCAACGCGGTCGCCCCAGCGAGGATCTTGGCGCGCGCCTTGTCGCGAAAGAGCAGCTGTGTGTGTGCCATGCAGGTTCGCCCCTCCGTGATCGGGTTGGTGCAACTGCCGTGCCGCGGAATACACCGCACTGCGCCCTGTGGGCGCATTCCCGGGCGTCTGTGTCGTCGACAGCCTCAGATGGGGCGAAATGCATCAGATAGGCAGGTCGGTCGAGCCGCGGGATGGGATCGATTCTTGCTCTCCCCAGATGCCGCTCCCAACGCTCGGAGGAATGCACCGTGCCCGCCAAGCGGCCGCGCCGGACGCCGCCCAACGCCGAGATCGCCGAGCGGCTACGCGAGCTGGCGCTCTTCCTGGAGATGGAAGGCGTCTCCTTCAAGCCGCGCGCCTATGAGAAGGCGGCGCATGCCATCGAGGCAAATGCGCGGCCGCTCGCCGAGGTCTTCAGCGAGGGCGGCGCCAAGGCGCTGCAGTCGGTCCCCGCCGTCGGCAAGGGCATCGCCGAGCGGATCGGCGAACTGTTCGAGGAGGGCCGCATCGAGGATCTCGAGCGCCTTCGCGCCAAGACCCCCGTCGAGATCCTCGAGCTGACCTCGATCGAGGGCCTGGGCCCGAAGCACGTGAAGGCGCTGTACGAGGCACGCGGCGTGCGCACGCTCGCGGACCTCGAGCGAGCCGCACGCACGGGCCAGGTGCGCGACGTCCCGCATTTCGGCTCGAAGAGCGAGCAGAACATCCTGCGCGGGCTCGCGCTCAGGAAGCAGTCGAGCGGACGCCACCCGATCGGTGAGGTTCTGGCCTTCGCACGCGAGATCGAGGCACGCCTCGCGCGGCTCGTCGGCGTCGAGCGCGCTGCCATCGCGGGCTCGCTGCGCCGGAGCAAGGAGACCATCGGCGACCTCGACTTCCTCGCCGTTTCGCGACAGCCCGCCGAGGTGATGCGCTTCTTCGTCGAGATGCCCGAAGTGACCGCCGTTCACGCCCAGGGCGAGTCCAAGTCGATGGTCCGCCTCGCGAACGGAATGGACGCCGACCTGCGCGTGGTGCCCGCACAGAGCTTTGGCGCCGCGCTCGCCTACTTCACGGGCAGCAGGGACCACAACGTGGCGCTGCGTCGAATGGCTCAGGAGAAGGGCCTCAAGCTGAACGAGTACGGCCTCTTCCGGGGAGAACGCGCGATCGCCGGCCGCACCGAGGAGGAGATCTACGAGGCACTCGGTCTGCCCTGGATCCCCCCCGAGCTCCGCGAGAACCGGGGCGAGATCGAGGCGGCCCTCGCGGGTGCGCTGCCGGAGCTCGTGGACCACGGCTCGCTGCGCGGCGACCTCCAGGTGCAGACGAACTGGAGCGACGGCGCGGCCTCGATCGAAGAAATGGCACGCGCGGCCCAGGAGCTCGGCCTTGAGTACATCGCCATCACGGACCACACGCGCGACCTCGCGATGGCGAGGGGCTCCGACGAGAAGAAGCTGCGCAGGCAGATCGCACACATCCGCGCGCTGAATCCCAAGCTCGACGGCTTCCGGGTGCTCACGGGCGCGGAGGTGAACATCCGCAAGGATGGGTCGCTCGATGTGCGCGACGATGCGCTGGCCGATCTCGAGGTGGTGGGCGCCGCCGTGCACTCGCTGTTCGGCCTGCCGCGGCCCGAAGCAACGAAGCGCGTGGTCCGGGCCATGGAGAACCCGCACGTCGACGTACTCTTCCACCCGACGGCGCGTCAGCTCGGTCGCCGCGAGTCCATCGATATCGACATCGAAGCCGTGATCTCCGCGGCGAAGCGCACGGGCACCGTTCTCGAGATCGACGGCGTCCCGGAGCGGCTCGACCTCAAGGACGAGTTCGTGCGCCGCGCAGTGGCCGCGGGCGTGCCGCTCGTGATCGATTCCGATGCCCACCACCCGAGCCAGCTGCGCTACGCGGACGAGTTCGGCGTGGGTGTGGCGCGACGCGGCTGGGCGCGTCGCAAGGACGTCTTGAACGTGCTGCCCGTGGCGAAGCTCCTCGGGCGGCTCAAGGACGGAAGAAGGCGCCGCCGGACCTCGTAGGCTACGCAGGGATGTGATATCACCGCGACCCTGCGAGCCACGAGGAGAGGCTGCTGCTTCGCGAAATAGCAGGCACCGCGTATCTGTTGCTGCCGCTGCTCGGAGGCGCGGTAGTCCACGGGCTGTGTCTCAGATATGGCTGGCTGGGATTCCTGGCGCGGCCGATCGACGCCGGAAGAACGCTGCACGGGAGGCCCCTGCTCGGGCACAGCAAGACCCTTCGAGGGCCGCTGACCGTGGCGGCCGGTGCCGGTGTCGTGTGGACTCTCCAGCGAACGGTGCTCCACCGATTCGGCGCGCTCGCCGGGATCGAGCTCGTCGACTTCGCGAGCTTACCGGGCTGGTCGCTCGGTGCGCTGGTCGGAGCGGTGGCAGAGCTCGCAGAGCTGCCCAACAGCTTCGTGAAGCGGCGGCTCGGAATCGAACCCGGCGCGACGGCGCGCGGTACCCTCTCTGTGGTCTTCTATCTCTGGGATCAGCTCGACCTGCTGGTGGGCTTCTGGCTGGTCGTCTCCTGGTTCGTCCCGGTGACGCCGCTCCGCATCGCCACCTCCATCGTGATCACCGTTGGAATCCACCCCCTGCTCACCCTGGTGGGCTACCTGCTCGGCATGCGCCCGACGCCGCGCTGAGCGGTTCCGCGACGACCCGCCCGATCTACTCCTCGGGCACCGCGATGCCGCTCGTGTCGGGCGGGTTGCGCCAACGGTCCTGTTGCTCGTCATAGGAGCCGCCGCGGCGCAGCGCGCAGCCGAAGCAGAGCACGGTGTCCACCCCGACCTGGTAGGAGCGATCGCGTCCCACCGAGATCTCGGCGCCGCACTCCGCGCATGCGAGGTATTCGGTCTCGGATCGATGCATCACACGCCTCCTCGTGGCATCCATATCGAGCCACTCCGCCCATAAAATACTGCCCGGTGGCCAGGAGCGTGGAAGAACCCGCGGCGGTAGCTTCCGACGCGCTCGATCCGCGTGAAGACAAGGAAGGACGTCGATGACCATGCCCACGCACGACGGCGGCATCTCGAATCCGAGGGACTGGCGTCTGGCCGGGACCGTCGGGGGGGGTCTTGTCGCGCTTGTCATCTCCACCGCCCCAATGATCGGGATGGCGGAGGAGCCTTCGGAGACACACGCCCTCACGTGTCGCGAGTTCCTCAACTTTCGGGCCTCCAACCAGGAGCCGTTCGTTGCGGGAGTCGCCGAGGGATACAGGGCCGCGGCGAGCCGGCTCCTAGCTCTGAGCATCAGCAGCCCGACGAGCGAGGGAATCGAGATCGCGAAGACCATGGACGCCCTCACGGCTGGAGCCGAGAACTTCTCGGCTGCGAGAGATACGAAGCAGCTGAGGGAGACCTGCTCACGCAACCCCAACCAGCTCGTGAACGCAGCGTGGCTGGAGCTCTACTTCCATACGGCTCCCCTGCCCGCGAAATGAGGGGGCTGCGCCTCCTCGGGCAGCGCTTCGCGGACGCACCGTGTGCAGAGTGCCGTGTCCGGGGTCTCGCGGAGGCGCTGGACCTCGATCGGACGGCGGCAGCGCCCGCAGTTCCCGAAGCCTTCGCTCGCCATCGCGTCGAGGGCGCGTTCGAGGGCGTCGAGGCGCCCCGTGCGCAGCGCGCGCAGCTCGTCGTCCAGGAAGACCGAGAGGCCAGCGGCGGCGAGCTCGCCCTCTGCGCTCCGCGACAGCGGGCGCGGGTTGCGTTGGAGCGCTGCACCCGCCTCGGCGCGGGAACGGCGGTTTTCCTCGACGATCTCCTCGTACTCCTCGAGGAGCTCGCGGCGCAGCGGGCGAAGCTCCGCGGCGCGCGCATCGGGCGCATCCGCGAGCGAAGAGGCGCCCCCCTCCTCGTCGCGCAGGCGCGTGGCGCGAGCCACCAGCAGGTCCCGCTTCTGCGCCGGCGTGAGCACGTCGCACTCCGCAAGGCCGACGCAGCGCGCCAAATGCTTCGCTTCGCAGAGCTCTTCCAGGATCTGCGAGCCGCCCTTGCGGTCCCGCCCGAGGTCGACCGCTTCGAGCGCAAGGATCCTCAGGTGTCCGCAGCGGTGGAAGTGGTGTCGCATCGCTTGCCTCCGTTGTGCTCCCTGCTTACGCAACTCGCATGCCAGCGATCGGGGCGAGGCCATAAGCCACACCCCGCGGTCGGTTTGCGAACCGTGGCACGTTGCCTGCATCCCAGACGTCCCCGGAGGCGAGGATGGCACACCCGGAGTTGGCTCTCTTTGCGCTCCACCCGGGAATCGCCTTCGGCAAGCGCGTCGCGGAGAAGCTCGGCGTAGGGCTCGCGGAGCACGAGGAGAGGGAGTTCGAGTGGGGCCAGCACAAGGTGCGGCCGCTCGTGAGCGTCCGGGGCAAGGATGTCTACGTGCTCAGCTCCCTACACGGCGACTTTGAGCAGAGCGTAAACGACAAGCTCTGCCGGCTGCTCTTCTTCCTCGGCGCCCTGCGCGACGGCTCGGCAGGACGCGTCACCGCCGTCGTTCCGTTCCTGTGCTACTCGCGCAAGGACCGCAAGACCAAGCCTCGCGACCCCGTGACCACCCGCTACGTGGCCGCGCTCTTCGAGGCCGTCGGCGTGGACTGCGTCGTCACGCTCGAGGTCCACGACCTAGCCGCCTACCAGAACGCCTTCCGCTGCCGCACCGAGCACCTCGAGGCCCACGGCTTGTTCGCGGACCACTTCGCCACGCGGCTCGGCGAGCGCGAGATCGTCGTTGCCTCGCCCGACGTGGGAGGGATCAAGCGGGCTGACCGCTACCGTCTCGCACTGGAACACCGACTTGGGAAGCCGCTCCCGAGCGCCTTCCTGGAGAAGCGGCGGAGCGCCGACGTGGTGAGCGGCGACGCGCTGGTGGGCGAGGTGCGCGGGCGCAGCGTCCTCCTCGTCGACGACATCGTGAGTGGCGGGACGACGCTCGCCCGCGCCGCCGAGGCATGTCACAAGGCGGGCGCCCGCGAGGTGCTCGCGGCGATCGCTCACGGCGCCTTCGTCCCCGAGGCGTCGCACCTGCTCGCGAACGCCCCACTCGAACGCATCGTCGTGCTCGACCACATCCCCCCGTTTGCCCTCGACGCTGGGCTCGTCGAGGCCAGGGTGACAACTCTCGACGCATCCGGGCTCGTGGCGGAGGCCATCTCGCGAATGCACACGGGCGGGTCGCTCGTCGAGCTGCTCGAGCCGTAAGCGACGCCCCGCCTCATGCCGGCGCTGCGAGCTCGAGGTAGCGAAGTGCCCGCTCTCGCCAGCTCTCCGGGTCGCGCACCTCGGGATCCTCGAGGTGCCAGAACGCGATCTTCGCCCGCCGCAGCGCCCGCGCGGTGCGATGAAAGCGCGGCAGGATGTCGGGCGGATCGTCTCCCGTGACCTCCCGATAGGCGCCGAAGAACCACCGGCCCACGCTGGAATTGCCAAGTCGCTCGCACTCGAGCGCGAGGAAGGCGAGCTCGTCGACCGGATCGACGAGGCGGAGCTCGCGGGAGAATTCGAGGCAGTCGATGATCGCGGGCTCAGCGGTGAGGCAGATGTGCTCGGGGCGCAGGTCGCCGTGGCCCTCGACGATGTGGCCCTCGCGCACGCGCTGGTCGAAGAGAGCGGCGTGGCGCTCGAGGAATTGGAGCTGCGACTCGGCGATGGCTTTTACTTGGTCGGAGGGAAGGCCGAACTCGGGACGGCACAGCTCTTGCTGATCGCTGCAGACGCCTTCCGCCAGCTGCTTGCGATAGGCGGAAGGCGCGAACGGGATGGGCAGAGCCTTAGCGTAGAGGCGGGCGAGCTGGAGCGCCGAGGGCCGAACGTCTGCCTCGGCGAGGTGCCCTTCGCGGATCAGGCGGTCGAGCATGCGTGCCGCCGGCAGACGCCGCATCTGCACCAGCCAGTCGACCGGCTCGCCCGCGCCGCCGAGCGCAAGCGCGCCATCCGCGTCGACCGTGAGGGGGATCACGCCGAGGTACACGCCTGCTGCGAGGCGCCGGTTGAGCCGCAGCTCCTCCTCGCAGTGATGGCGGCGAAGCTCCGGCGTGCTGAAGTCGAGGCTGTTCCAGCGAACCGGCTTCTTCAGCTTGTAGGCGTGGCGATCGGTCAGGAAGACCCAGGACATGTGGGTCTCGATCACTTTGACCGCGCGAGGTTGCTCGGCGTACGAACGGGGTCGGCCGAGGAAAGCGACCTTCTCCTGCGTCGAGGTCCCCGTCACGTCTCCTCGCGTTTCGGGGGGCGCGGGTGCGCCGCCTGCGCGAGCAGCTCGCGTACCTCCTGGTCCTCGACCTGGCGGAAGTCGTCGTAGAAGTAGCCGATCGCGCCGAATGGAAAGGGTGTGGCGAGGCAGACGATCTCGTCGACCTCGGCCCTCAGTGGCTCGAGGGTCTCGGCAGGAGCAACCGGGACGGCGAGGACGAGATGCTTCGGCCGGCGGTTGCGCACGGCGCGCAGCGCGGCCCGCATCGTGGCACCGGTGGCGATTCCGTCGTCGACCACGATCGCCGTCTTGCCTTCGATCGCGGCGCGCTCGCGGCCGGCCAGATAGAGTCGCCGGCGGCGCTCGATCTCCTCGAGCTGCCGAGCGGCCTGATCGCGGATCCAGGCCTCGGAGAGTGCAAGCGCCTCCACCAGGTCCTCGTTCATCACGAGCTCCATCTGCTCGCCGTCGACCAAGGCTGCCACCGCGAGCTCGGGCTGCATGGGGGCGCCGATCTTGCGCACGAGGACGAGGTCGAGCGGTGCCTCGAGCGCGCGCGCGATTTCGAAGGCGACGGGCACGCCACCGCGCGGCAGCGCGAGAACGACGGGGTCGTGATCCTTGAGGCGCATCAGTGGGCGGGCGAGCTGCACGCCGGCGATCTTGCGGTTCGCGAAGCTCACCGGGGCGCCTCCTTCAGCAGATGATCCGCGAACCACCCCGCGGCCAGGTCGATCACCTCCTCGAGCGTGCCCGGCTCTTCGAAGAGGTGGCTAGCACCCGGCACGATCGCGAGCTCCTTCTCGCAGCGCAGCTCCGCGAGCGCGGCGCGATTCAGCTCGACGACGACCGGGTCGCGGCTTCCGACGATCAGGAGCGTCGGGGCGCGGACCTGCGCGAGTGCGGAGCCCGCGAGATCGGGTCGTCCCCCGCGCGACACGACCGCGCCGATCTCGGATTCGGCGCGGGACGCGGCCACGAGTGCTGCCGCCGCGCCCGTGCTGGCCCCGAAGTAGCCGAGCCGCAGGGCCCGCGTCGCGTCGTCCTCTGCGAGCCAGCGCGTGGCGAGGAGGAGCCGGTCGGCCAGGAGCGGGATGTCGAATACCCGCGCCCGATCCGCGCCTTCATCCGGCGTGAGCAGGTCGAAGAGGAGCGTCGCGAGGCCCCGCTCTTGCAGCGCCCCTGCCACCATGCGGTTGCGGGGACTGAAGCGGCTGCTCCCGCTCCCGTGGGCGAAGGCGACCACCGCCGCCGCCCCGCGCGGGAGAGTGAGCGTCCCCGCAAGCCGGAAGGGCGGAATCTCCACCTCGCGCCTCGACGTAGTGGTCGTCGGTCGCGCCAGGCTTCCCATGCACTGAGGCCGTGCACGCACCATGCCTACCGCACCGGCCACTGGGCCGCCGCGTGCTCCGGGTCCACGGCGAGAGGTCACGCTAGTGAGCATTCGGGCCACGCCTGCTCCGCTCGGGGCGGCGCGCGACCCGAGGCCATCAGGTTCCATGCGCGGCCAGGTAGTCGACGCAGCCCGAGAGCGTGGCGAGCTTCGAGTAGTCGGACTCCGGGACCTCGATACCCGTGGCCTCGGCCAGCATCTGCAGGAAGCGGAGAAAGTCCATCGAGTCGAAATCGAGCGTCTCGCGCAGCTCGGCGCCCGAGGCGAGCGCCTCGAGGTCGGCCTCGGGGGCGAGCTCGCCGAGGGTGGCCAGCACGGCGGCGCGAATCTCCTCGCGAGTCATAGCTTGTCCGGCTCTTGCAGCAGGCGATCGACGGCGCACAGGAAGCGCGCGCCGCGATGGCCGTCGCTGGCGCGGTGGTCTGCCGCGAGCGTCGCCGTGACGACGCTTGCGCGCGGCTCATCGTCCGGCCGCTGCCATGGGCGCTGCTGTAGAAGCTCGCGGCGCCGCTCGGAAGTCCGGCCAACAGGTAGGAGCCGGTCTCCATGCTCCCGCCGATGATCACGGGTTGGCCGGTGGCCTGGTACTCGGCGGGAAGCTCGGGGTGGCCGGGTGGGAAGGCGCGTGTCGCTCCCTTGCGGTGCACGAGCAGCAGGCGCGGCGCCCCGTCGACCGTGTGCCGCTCGAGCTTCGCCGTGTTGTGCGCCACGTCGTAGACCGTGCGGATCCCGAGCGACTCGGCGTCGCGGCCGAACGTCGTCGCGAAGACCTCCCGGATGCGATGTAGGATCACCTGGCGATTGGCGAACGACATGTTCGCGGCGCAGCACATCGCGGCGAAGTAGGCCTGGCCCTCCTCGGAAGAGAAGGGCGCGCAGGCCAGCTCGCGGTCGATCACCGGGATCCCGAACTTGCCCGGCATCGCGCGCAGGAAGAGTTGCAGGTATTCGGTCGCGACCTGGTGGCCGAAGCCTCGGCTGCCGCAATGGAACATCACGACAACCTGCTCGTCGCGGTCCAGCCCGAAGGCCGCGGCCAGCTCGGCGGCGATCACGTTCTCGCGTCGGACGACCTGGATCTCGAGGTAGTGGTTGCCCGACCCGAGCGTCCCGATCTGCCGGATGCCGCGCTTGACGGCGTGCTCGGTCACCCTCGCGGGATCGGCGGCGGCGAAACAACCGTGCGCCTCGGTGTGCTCGAGGTCGTGCTGCGTGCCGTAGCCGCTGCGCACCGCCCAGCGCGCTCCCTCGCGGAGGACGTCGTCGAACTCCTCGCGCCCTAGCCGCACGAGCCCACACGAGCCCACGCCTGCGGGGACCGCATCGACGAGCGCGTCGACGAGCTCGCCCACGCGCGGCTGCACCTCGGACCAGGTGAGATCGGTGCGCACCAGGCGCATGCCGCAGTTGATGTCAAAGCCGATCCCACCGGGCGAGATCACAACGGTGTCGGCGTCGATCGCGGCCACGCCGCCGATCGGGAAGCCGTAGCCCCAGTGGGCGTCGGGCATGCAGAGGCACGCGCCGACGATGCCGGGGAGCGTCGCGACGTTGGCGGCCTGGGCGAAGACCCGATCGTCCAGCTCCGCGGCGAGCTTCTCGGTGGCGAACACGCGGACCGGGACGCGCATCCCGGAAGCTCGAACAGCGCCGGCGCGATCCGCTGCAGGCCAGCCGGAGCGGCCATGATGGCAATTCCTAGGGCGAGGACGCGTCCGGAGGCGCGGGAAGGACGACTGTCGCCTGGGTGCCCCCTTCGCCCGCCTCGATGTTGAGCCCGACTCGCTGACCTTCGGCGAGACCTTCGAACGCGATGCCGCCATGGACCGCATTGCGGTGGAAGTAGACACGCTCTCCGGCGTCGGTGAGGATGAACCCGTAGCCGCGGTCGCCAAAAACCTGGTCGACCACGCCGAGCTCCGGCGGCATGGATGGTCTCTCGTCCCGCTGCTGGGTGCGGCGATGTCGCATGCGCCAGACCTCGCGTTCGAACGCATCGAGCGCCTCGCCGAGCGCCAGGCCGAGATCGGGTTGGGAACGCGACGCGACGATCTTCTGGCCTCGCGCCTCGCATGCGATGCTGACCTCCTGTCCTCCGTGGCGATGGTGAGCCGTGGCCCGCACCGAAATCCGAAGATCGACGAGGTCTGTGCGGTCGCCCGCCAGCCCTCGAAGCCGCTCCTCTGCGGCCTGCCGCTCCGCATCCGCAAGACCCTTCGCACCGTGCCAGTGGATCTCCATGGCTCCAGAGCCTCCTCGAAGGAGGGTTGGTGCAACGCGTGTGCCTACCCATCGAAGCGCCCGGGGCCGCTCGAGCCCGCGCTGGTGCAATTCGCCCCAGCCGCCGCCGCACACCGAAGAGGTCGCAACCCGCGGTACCGAGGCATCTAAGAGTCACGAATGTCGAGGATTGCGATATTCATGACCCAGAATGGAACAGAATGGCACAGACGAACGCCCTGATTCCGCACTAGAGCCGAGGCAGGCCCGCGCTCTGGAGGCACTCGTCGCTGGCGCGACCGTTACCGCGGGCCGCCGACTCCGCGGGAGTGGACAGGTCTCGTGTCCACCGCTGGCTTCGGGAGGATTCGAGCTTCCAGGCCGCCTACAACGCTGCGCAGCGTAACCTCCGGCGAGAGATCGAGCAGCGCCTCCTTCAGCTTGCCTCCGCGGCCGCCGACGTTGTCGCCGCCGCGAGCCAGCGGGGCGATCTGCGCGCCGCCTTGGCGGTCCTGAAGGGCACAGGCGCGCTTGCGGGAAGCCCGCCCACGATCAGGAGCGAGGACCCGGCCGAGCTTGCCGAGGAGGCCGAGGTGGCAGACCACGAGCTGGCGGCGGCTCGCCTATGGCGAAGGATGGCCATCCCCTAGACGAGCCAGGTTGGAAGTGGTTCCTCTGGCGCCGGGGAACCTCTCAACCCCAACGCCGCGCCTCCGCCCCCGGCAGCTCTCGCTCGGCCATGAGCCAGTCCTCCACGTCGTGGCCGTGCTCGCATCCTCGCTGTTCGTAGAGCTGGTACGCGCGCTGGCGGATCCGCTCCTCCCGATCTGCGCTCCACCCTCCGGCCCTCGACGCCAGCTGAGCGACGGATTCCTCGGTGATCCTCGGTTGCAGTGCTCCCACTCGAATTCCCTCCTCTAGCTATCCTGCTCCGCCAGGCTCGGTGGCCGCTCCGCCTCCTCACCGATGCATCGTTCGTGCCTAGGATTCGGCGCTCCGCCTCTGTGCCTTTGCGTCGAAGGGCGTTGCGGCTGCACGGTCCCTGCGGCGCCGCTTGCAATGCGCACGCGACCGGGAAGGGCACGTCCCGTGGGGCCCCGCAGACAGGTCCTCCTGACGCTCAAATTCGCGGACGGGCGCCGGCGACCAAATCTCGATGTCCGCGGCCGTCAACGACTAGGAGGTTCTGCGCCGGCCTCGACGCGCCGTGGCGTCCCTCGAGACCATCGGCCACAGCCATCGCCTTCCCTTGAGGCAATAGCGGCTCCAGTTTCCACAGCCGCCGAGCGCGCGCGCCGAGATGCTTCGCGCCCCGGCGCGCCGCGTCGGCTCAGGAGATGCGCAAGGCTGTCTGAGCGATTTACTTCTCCGGCAGCACCTGCGTCCAATAGTCCAGGATGGCGTCCACCGACTTGAAGAACGAGCGGAGGATGCCGCTGTGTTGCGCCTCCAGGTCGATCAGGACGGGGGTCAAGTCCTCGATCCGGGATGTCGCGTCGCGCGCCGAATACTGGGAAAGCGCGGCCGTCAGCACCTCGAGATCGTGTAGATCTCCCAGGCTCGTCTGGAGCGCGCGGAGCGTCGCCAGCGCCTTCGGCGAAGCGCCAGGCACCTCGGGCGCGATCGCTTCCAGAAGGTATCTGAAGTTCTTCACCGCAATTCGGGTCTGGTGAAGGGTCTGGATCTCGTGCGGATCGATGGCGGCACGCCTCTCCCGGACCCGGTCGAGGGCGTC
>Ga0335070_10002856_pt1 | contig 20093 bp, 11 predicted proteins | sample Lox_Sample_13_FD_206722 | JGI IMG/M metagenome (GOLD analysis project Ga0335070, IMG submission 206722) | Soil microbial communities from Loxahatchee National Wildlife Refuge, Florida, United States - Lox_Sample_1.3 | ecosystem: Environmental > Terrestrial > Soil > Wetlands | place: USA... | reverse complement strand
AACCCGCCACGGACAGATCGCGGGGAAGCTCCAGGCCGATTCGGTGTGCCACAGAGATCACCGCGGCAGCCATGTCGTCGTTGCTGGCGAAGATGGCTGTCGGGGGACTGGCGGCCCGCAACATCCTTTCGGCGCAGGTTACCCCGTCGGAGAAAACGAAGTTGCCGGTTTCGATCATCGACGAATCCACTTGCAGCTGATGCGCGTGCATTTCATCGACGAAGCCGCGATAGCGCTCTTCCGTCGCGCCGTGTCCGGGCCGACCGAGTATGAAGCCGATGTGTTTGTGGCCGAGGGAGATCAGGTGGGCCGTGAGTTCCCGGGCGGCCTGATAATCGTTGATGCCGATGGAAGGGGAATCCGGTGCCGGTGCACGCGGCGCAATCTGCACCATGGGGATGGCGGCATCCCGCAGCGTCGTGCAGATCAGGCGGTCATCGCTCAGCGGCGGCAGAAGGATGACTCCGTCCAGACGCAACTGGCGCAGCAATGTGGTGACCTGGCGCGTGAAACCCGGGCTGTCCCGGTCCCAGGGTTCCACCATCAGGTGGTAGCCGGATTCGCGGCAGCGGTTCACCGCGCCCGCCTGGAAGTCGCTGAGATAGTCGCCCGGCTTGTCGCAGAACAGGCCGATCAGGTAGGAGCGGTCGCCCGCCAGGATGCGGGCACTCAGATTCGGCTTGTAGTCGAGGAGTTCGATGGCCCGCATAACGCGATCGCGCGTGCTCGGCTTGACGCCGGGCTCCGCGTTCGCGACGCGCGATACGGTCTTTGGCGAGACTTCCGCCAGTGAGGCGACGTCTTCCAACGTAGCCGGGTGCGAATGCTTGGTCATTGCGGACTCGTCACGATTGTAATGGGTCGGGTCAGGACGGGGAAGGGCTTGTTATCATCGAGTCTGCGCTTCGGCTTCGAACCCACTGCATCGAGAGGCGGCCAGTAGCAGATGACGGACTCCGTCCGCGCCACCCTGGGTGCGACCGACTGGATCCTGGTGGCGGCTTACATCGCGCTGCTCATAGCGCTTGGCCTGCTCGTCGCGCGCCGCCAGAGTTCCCCCGAGGACTATTTCCTGGCTTCCCGCGCCTCGCGCTGGCCCACCATCGGCCTGGCGCTCATCGCCTCCAACATCTCTTCGACCGCCCTGGTGGGTCTGGCGGGGGCTGCGTACCGGTACGGCATCTCCGTCTACAACTACGAATGGACCGCGGCCGTCATCCTGGTATTCTTCTGCGTGTTCCTGCTGCCGCAGGTGCTGCGCAGCCGCGTATTCACCATGCCCCAGTTCCTCGAGCGGCGTTACAGCACGAACACCCGTGTCTGGTTCGCCCTGTTGACACTGTTCCTCAACGTGTTCGTCGATGCGGCCGGAGCGCTCTATACCGGCTCCCTCGTCGGCCGCATCCTGGTCCCCTGGGCGCCTCTGTGGCTCCTGTCGGTGATACTGGCGGGGGCAGCGGGAACCTACGCGATTCTCGGCGGACTGCGCGCGGTGCTGCGCACCGAGGTCGTTCAGGCGAGCATGCTGATCGCGGGGGCTACGGCAGTTGCCTGGTTTACCTTCGCGCGCGCGGGCGGTTGGGACAGCTTTTTCCACCAGATCGCGCCGGACAAGGTGTCGCTGATCAGGCCGGTCGGCGACCCGGGGGTGCCGTGGCCCGGATTGCTCGTCGGCATCCCGCTGCTCGGCTTCTACTACTGGTGTACGAACCAGTTCATCGTGCAGCGGGTGCTGTGTGCGCAGGATCTCGATCAGGGACGTTCGGGAGCGATCTTCGCGGGGCTGCTGAAACTGCCGGTGCTGTTCCTGATGGTGCTTCCCGGGGTCTGCGCAGTGCTGCTGTTCCCCCATCTGCGCAATTCCGATCTCGTCTACCCGAAACTGATCGTGGAGGTGCTGCCCTCGGGGCTTGCGGGCTGCCTGGTCGCCGGATTCGTCGCCGCCACGATGACCTCGGTTGCCTCCACCCTGAATTCGGCCTCGACGCTGATCACCATGGATCTGATGCCCAACCTGAAGCCGGACCTCGCCAGGGATCGGATCGTCGCCATAGGCAGGTTCAGCGGAGGTGCCTGTCTGCTCATCGCGATGCTGTGGGCGCCGCAACTGCAGCACTTCCCGGCGCTCTGGCAGTATCTGCAGGCGGTGTTGGCCTATGCGGTACCACCGATCGTGGCACTGTTCCTGGTCGGCAGCTTCTGGAAGGGTGCCAACGCCTTCGGAGCCAACGCGACACTGCTCCTGGGCTTTCCGTGCGGTCTCGGCCTGTTTCTCTCGAATGAGGTGTTCGGCTGGACGCACATGCACTTCCTGTATGCCGCGCCGCTGTTGTTCCTGATCGACGTGGCGATCCTGATCCTGGCGAGCCTCATGCGGCCCGCGGGCCAGCCGACTGCCAGCGATGAATTGCTTTGGTCGCGACAGGCTTATGCGGATGAAACCGCGCGGCTGCGCACCACGCCGCTGTGGCGCAACTATCGTGTTCACGCCCTTGGACTGCTCGCGCTGACCACCGGGCTGGTGATCGCCTTCCGCTGAGGGACGACGTTCCAGCCGCGAAGCGCCACACTGGCTGGCGCCTGCGATGCGCGACACCGAACGACAATCGATTGCGATTCACCCGGCATGACGGACACGTAGTTGTCACTGTAATAGACCGGCAGGATCCGAGTTCCATCGGCATTCAGGACCGTCAGCTTCGCGAGCAGGGCAGGCTCCCGGGTGCGATTCGCGAGAGAGATCCGGAGAACTGTCTCACCCTGCGAGGTTTGCGCGCGAACCTTCATGTCGAGCGGTTGTTGCGGCATCCGCGTCAAGCTTTTCTGATGCGCTTCGTCCGCCGCCTGCCAGTAGACGTTGCGTGAAACGATGCTGCCGCTGCGATCACGCAATGTCAGTGTGACCAGCACCAGGCCATGTGCTTCGATCGCCTTTTGCAGAGGCATTGGCGCCAGCGTCTTCAGGGTATTCGCATCCACTTTCACTGACTCCAGCCGTTCAAACAGGACGCGCCCCTCGAGGGAGACGATACGGCTGGTGAGGTTCAGTGAAGCGTAAGCTTGCTGCCCGATGTTGACGATCGCCGGCCGGAAGTCCGGCAGATTCAGCTGCGCGTGCAGCGGCTCACACGCCTTGGCCACGGCGTAATACGCGGCCGGCGTATCGTAGTCGGACGTGTAGATCTGCCAGGTGTTGCTGGGCCATGCCGGATGCGTCATCCACAGCAGCCGGCCGCTGTTCTTCGTCCACAGACCCGCCTGAAATCCCTCGAAGAGGGCGCGGTAGGAGACGTAGTTCATCAATTGAGCCTTGCGCTCGAAATCCTCGAGATCCGTCGGGGCGCCCAGGCCCTGCTCGAGCGCATGCATGAAGGAGGCGGTGTCGCCGTTGCCGCCGAAATGCCAGTCATGGTACGCATGGACATCGCCGAGCGGCCAGCGGTCGGCCTCGGGAATCCACTGCTGCAGCGACTCGAGTGAGGACAGTGAGGGCGTTCCCACTTCAACGGAGAATCCCTGCGCGAGTTCGGTGAAGTACTGCTGCGGCGGGCGCCAGTTGTAGGGACCGCTGTCCTGAAGATTGATCCGGTTGGAGCTGCCGGTGTAGAAGCGCGTGCCGTCCTCCCTGGCGATCAGCGCGGCGAGACCCTCGTTGATGACCGGCTGCGGCACGCCCTCGTTTCGACCGATCCACACGGCGATCGAGGGATGATTGCGGAAGCGGCGCACCACATCGGCTGCGTTGGCGAGAAACAGTTGCGGATCCTGGGGTTCGACCTGGAAATCCTGGGTGGATGCCCAGAAATCGTTCAGCACCAGCAGGCCGTATTCGTCCGCAAGGTCGAAGAAGACCTCCTCCGTGTTCTGTCCGACCCAGTTGCGGATGATGTTCAGATGCGCCTCGCGATGCAGCCGGAAGTAGGGTTCCAGGTGGCTGCGGCTGATGCGCTTGCGCGAGTCATCGGTCCCCCAGCTGCCACCCCGGGCAGCGATCCTGACCCCGTTAACCCGAATCACCAGGTACGGCGTCAGCGTGGTCGCCGGCAGTTCCCGCACGGCCGGGGATGTCTCGCCGGCGGCGGTGAGTGAGGGTGCCCAGCCGGTAGCGGTCCGCTTGATGGCCTCGTGCTGCACGCTCACGAGTTCCTCGTTGCGCGCGGAGCCGGCGGTCGGGTCGACTTCCACGCGGCGCAGCTTTCCGGTGTGGTCGAACAGGGACAGCTCGTAGGTTATCTGCCTCACGCCGAACCGGACTGACTTCGTATCGGATATCGCATCGCCGATGCGAGCCGTGAGCTCCAGGGTATAGAGGTCGGGCGAGCCGTAGCCGTTCGGCCACCACAGCCGGGGCTGACTCATCCGCAGGGCCTTGAACTCGGAAGGTTCGAAGTCGACGACTCCGGGTCCGGGGCGCAACCGCGCCTCCTTGCGAACGAAAATGTCCCCGACACGGGCCTCGACCACGGCCTGGAGCGGTTCGGATGTGGCGTTCTCCACGGGGACGCGGATGATGAGATCCGCGACATCGGTACGCGGCAGTGGCAGTCGCGTCTGTACCTGTGGATCGAGTATGCGCACGCTTCCATGCGCCTGAAGTTCTACTTCCTGCCAGATACCGGTATTGCGGTCGCGGATCGCCGGGATCCAGTCCCAACCTTCGGAGGCAAGGAAAGTCGGGCCGTCGATCGCAAGGCTGCCGCCGTTCTCACCGGGTCCGGCGGCGACCGATTGCTCATGTGGAATTCCAGGATGTGGTGGTGGTGAGATGCGCACTGCAAGCGCATTGTCGACTCCCGGTCGAAGCAGCGAACCGACATCGAACGTGCCGCGAATGAAAGCACCACGAATCGAGCCCAGTTGCGTACCGTTCAGCCAGACCTCGGCCGCGTAGTTGATGCCCTTGAAGGTCAGTGTGAATCGTCTGCCTTCTACCGTGGTGGGAGGTACGAAGAGTGTGCGATACCAGTAATCCTGTCGGTTGAGAGACTCCGGGATCGCCAGGTTGTTCAATCCGACATCCGGATCCGGAAAGAGTCCGTTGGCGATCAGCGTCGTGAGCACAGTGCCCGGGACCTCAGCCGCGTACCAGTGGTCTTCGCGGTACCCGGGGTCCGAAATCTCTTGTGGCGATTGAGGGGCGACAGATAGTGGCGCGAGATGCCAGTGACCCAGGGTCCAGGTATCGGCGCGCGCAAGTTGCAGCGGAGGTCGCGACAGCGCGACTGTCGACTCTACCGGGCCTGACGGAGCGACCGGGGCTAACGGTGTCACCGGGGCTGACGGCGCGACCGAAGCGACCGGCGCCGAGAAGGGCGCATTGCCTCGCGGCAGGGTCCAGGCCGGTTGCGGTTCCTGTAGTCCGCGCCATGCATGCTCCTGCCAGGGCCAGCCGACGCCAACATGATGAAAGGGGATCAGGGAGAAATCCGATCCGGGCTTTGCGGCGTGCAGACGCTGGACCTGCTCCGCGGTCAACGCGTGATCGCCGAGCAGGAACAGTGCCAATGCGCCGCCGAAATGATTGCGGCCGGCGGGATCCTCGATGCTTGCCGGCGCAAGGTGCAGCGACGGTGTGACGGCGCTCGTGGAACGGGACCACTGTGCACGAGCAGCACCGTCCACGTAGAGATGCGCAGTGTGACCGTCGTAGGTCGATGCGAACGAGTGCCACATCCCGACACCGGCGTCTACACCGGACTCCATGATCTCGTGAGGGCCGATCCGCATGCTCAGCCGGTTGCCCACGAGCAGCAGGCACCTGCACCGATCGGGCGCTGTCTCGCCAACTGCCGCGACGACAACAGTGCCGTCCGTCGGGCTATCGATGCGTATCCAGCCGCTGATGGACCATTCCCCGTTGGGAGTCAGTGCGGTGGAAGTTGCCGACAGAGGACGATCGATGCCGATGCCACCGGCCAGGAAGATCGCGTTGTACGGCCCGAAATTCAGCGTGGCGTCGCTACTGTCTGCGGCCACCCAGAGGGGGAATGCGAGCAGGATCACCGCGGCTGCTCGCAAGGCACGCGGCCTATGCCGCGCCGAGGTGGATTCGCGGTCGGCGGACGCGCGATCCCGAAGGATGGTCAGCGCTGGCATTGTTTCACAGGCCCCCTCTCCCACCGTGCGCCGGCCGCTCGGGGAATTCACCGCGGAATGCGCGGTTGTTGCGCCCCAAAAGGCATCGGTCTGCAGCGGTGCAGATTAATACAAAACGTTTTACTAATCGATTGACCGCGCTGTCATGACGCGCTAATTTGATCCACGACTGGCCCTATGCGACCGTGGATCATGCGGATGTCGAGCGATGAAGAGCCGCTGACACGAGCCAGGCTTGCCTCGCTTCGCGGGCGGCTGCTCGAATGGCTCATCGAAGCGGCCTATCCCCTGTGGGCATCGCGGGGAGTCGACAGGCGCCGTGGCGGATTTGTCGAGATGCTCGGACAGGACGCGACACCGGTGCCCAGCGCGCGGCGGATCCGGGTCCAGCCCCGCCAGATATTCTCCTTTGCGAGAGCCGCGACATTCGGCTGGCGCGGCGACATTGCCGCGATCGTGCGCGGCGGCATCGCCTGCCTGGAAGCGGATTATCTCCGCGAAGACGGTCTGTTCCGTACTCTCGTGGGAGCCGATGGCGAGGTGGCCGACAATCGTGCCCTGCTGTATGACCAGGCTTTCGTGCTGCTCGGGTTCGCCGCCGCGGGCGAGGCGCTGGATCAGCTCGCGCTGTTCGAGCGGCGCGCCCTGCAGCTTCGGGGGCTGATCGAAAAACACTGGCGGGCCGACGCGGGGGGCTTTTCGAGCGGCGAGTCGGGCAATGACCTGCGTGAGACCAATCCTCACATGCACCTGCTCGAGGCCTGTCTCGAGTGGGCGCAGATCGGCAATGACCGCGGATGGCGTGCCTGGGTGGACGAGATCACCGGGCTCACTCTCAAGCGGCTGCAGGACCCGCCCAGCGGTCTCATCCCGGAAACGTTCACCTCCACCTGGGAGCGCCTGCCCGGAATCGGCGGGCGTGTGGTCGAGCCAGGTCATCAGTTCGAGTGGGCTTGGCTGCTGCTGCGCTGCCGGGGTGGTGACGAAGAGATCCGGGACCGAGCTGCGCTGCGACTCATTCACGCGGGCGAACGCGCAGGTACGCTCAATGGAGTTGTGATCAACGCCATCCTGGATGATTTCACCCCGCACGATCCTGCGGCGCGCCTGTGGCCGCAGACCGAACGGTTGAAGGCAGCGGTGCTCGCTGCGGAGATCACTGGAGATCCCGCCTACGCCTCCATCGCCGTCGAGGCCGCCTCGAGCCTCATGTCGTATCTCGATACTCCGGTTGAAGGACTCTGGTTCGATAGTCGGCGGCCTGATGGCCAAATGGTCGATGGGCCCGCGCCCGCCAGTACATTCTATCATCTCGTCACCGCCATCTCGACGCTTGCGCTGACTCGCGGCGGAGCCGCCTGCACCGGCGCGCGAGTCGTGTAGGTGCTCAGTCCGTAACCTGCAACCTGACTGGAGGCAGTCGTGCTGGCGCGCGCTCAACTCAGAATCATCGGCGTGGCGAGTCTGGCCGGCCTGCTGTTTGGTTTCGACACGGCGGTCATCGCGGGTGCCACGCAGGCATTGCGCGTCAACTTTGACCTGTCGCCGGCGGGTCTCGGCATGGCGGTTGCCGCCGCTCTCTGGGGCACTCTGTGCGGTGCGCTGTTCCTCGGCAAACCCGGCGACCGCTTCGGGTCGCGCACACTGCTGCGATTCATCGGAGCACTTTACGCAGTGGCCGCAATCGGCAGCGCGCTCGCCTGGTCCCTGTCATCCTTCGTCGTGTTCCGGTTCGCAATCGGCATCGCCATCGGCGGATCCTCGGTGCTGGCGCCCGTCTACATCGCGGAGCTATCGCCTGCCGAGCGGCGCGGCAGTCTCGTCAGTCTCTTCCAGGTCAACATCGTGGCCGGCATCCTGCTTGCCTATGTCAGCAACTTTGCTCTGGATGGGCTGCTCACGGCCGCCGTGGCCTGGCGCTTGAAGTTCGCGGTGGCGGCCGTGCCGTCCGCGGCATTCCTCGCGGCATTGTGGTTCATCCCGCACAGTCCGCGCTGGCTGATCAGCCAGGGCCGCGAGCAAGAGGCTACAGCGAGCCTGGTGCGCCTGGGAGACACGAACCCAGTCGCGACCGTCGCGGATATCGTGCAATCCGCGAGTACAGACGAGGGCGCCCGCGCCGCCAGCCTGTCCTGGCGATTGCATCGCTGGCCGATCATGCTTGCTGTCGGGCTGGCGCTGTTCAACCAGCTCTCGGGTATCAACGCAATCCTCTACTACCTGGGAGATATCTTCCGCGCGGCGGGCTTCGGCACCGCCTCGGCGGACGCGCAGTCGATCGCGGTCGGCCTCACGAACCTGATCGGTACGCTGATCGCCATGTCGTTGATCGACCGGGTCGGCCGGCGGCGCCTGCTACTGATCGGCTCCGTGGGAATGGCGATCGCGCAGTTTGGCGTCGCGGCCATTCTCTGGACCGGTCTGCACCGCGGCGGGCTTCTCTGGCTGCTCATGTTCTTCGTCGTCTCGTTCGCGATCTCCCAGGGTGCCGTCATCTGGGTGTACCTGAGCGAGATATTTCCGACGCCCGTGCGGGCTCGTGGGCAGAGTCTGGGCAGCGCGACCCACTGGTTGGCCAACGCCGTCATCTCGAGCGCATTTCCCATGGTGGCGGCGCTGTCGCAGGCGGTTCCGTTTGCCTGTTTCGGCTTCATGATGGCGCTGCAGTTCGGGCTGGTGCTCTACTGCCTGCCCGAAACGAAGGGTGTGGTTCTCGAACACATGGAGGCGGCGATGCATGCGCGCGCGCGCGCGTCCGGATCGAACTCGGCATGAGCGGTGCTGCAGGAACGGGCAGGAACAGTCTTTGCCCGTGTGGCAGCGGACGAAGATACAAAGCGTGCTGCGGGGAGCTTGCCGGCGGAGGAGGGGTGGCGGGCGCGACAGCCTTGCCGCAGGAACTGCAGCGCGAAGAGCTCCAGCATCTGGGCGAGCTTCTGCAAAGCGGCCGCTTTCCAGAGCTGGAGGAACGGGCGCGGATGCTGGCGGATGCGTGGCCTGCGTCAGGCCTGCTGTGGCAGATGCTGGGGGCGGCACGGGCCAGGCAAGGCAAGGACGCCCTGGAGGCGTGGTCCCGTGCGGTGCAATGCTCGCCGGACGATCCGGTCGCACTCCTGAACTTCGGCAACGCTCTGCGGGTTAGTGCGCGGCCGGAGGAGGCGGTCGCCAGCTATGAACGGGCACTGCGGCTCGCGCCGGGCTTCGCGGAAGCGCATTCCAACCTGGCGGATCTGCTGCTGGAGCTGGGGAGAGCCGACGAAGCGTTGGTCTGCTGCCGCCGCTCGATCGCCATTCACCCGGAGCGTGCCGAGTCGCACCAGATTCTGGGCAAGGCCCTGGTGAAGCTGGCGCGCACCGAGGAGGCCATTGCCAGCTTCCGCCGCGCTCTCGAGATCAGGCCCGACTTCGTCGAGGCGCACGCAAACCTGGCTCGCGCCCTGCGCAGCCTGGGCCGCCTGGATGAAGCCGTCGCAGCCTATCGGCGCGCCCTGCAACTCAAACCGACTTTGCTCGCCGCCCACGTCGAGTTGGCCACCGCGCTGCGGTTGCAACAGCGCACCGCCGAAGCCGAAGCGACCTGCCGCGCCGCGCTGCGGATGGATTCCGGTTCTGCCGCAGCCCTTGAAGTCCTGGCGGAGCTGCGCGCCGACAGCGGCCATTTCGCCGAAGCCGAGAGTCTCTTCAGGAGTGCGCTGCAGATCGACCCGGACTCCTCGGAAGCCTGGGCCGGGATCACGCGCGTGCGGCGCATGACGCCCGCCGATGCGGACTGGCTCGGGGCGGCCGAGCGTTTGTTGAAGCGCGGTTTGCCGCCCCTGCGGGAGCGATCGCTGCGCCATGCCCTGGGCAAATACTTCGATGACCTGGGCGACTACGTGAATGCGTTTCGTCACTATCGGCTGGGCAACGAATTGGGCAAGCGCTGGGGACCGCCCCACGACCGCGCCCGCCTCACGCGAACGTTCGATCTGATCATTGAGCGTCACGATCGGGAGTGGCTCGGCCGCGCGCGTGCTGCGGCGAACACTTCCGCGCGGCCCGTATTCATCGTCGGCATGTTGCGCTCCGGTACGACTCTTGCCGAGCAGATACTCGCATCGCATCCGCAGATTCACGGCGCAGGTGAGCTGAGTTACTGGAGCAGCTGGCTGGCCGCCGCGCTGGCGGGCAGCACCCCGCAGATCCAGCCCAGCCCTTGCGGGCTGGCCGTGCTGGGTGAGGGGTATCTGGCGTTGCTGCAGGGACTCGCACCGGATGCGGCGCGCATCGTGGACAAGCTGCCTACCAACTTCCTGTCGCTTGGGCTGATCCACGCAGCACTGCCGAATGCACGGATCATCCATCTGCGGCGCACTCCGGTGGATACCTGCCTGTCGATTTACTTCCAGCATCTGGAAGCCGCCAACACCTACGCGAATGACCTGGAGGATCTGGCGCATTACTACCGCGAGTATCGGCGACTGATGCGCCACTGGATGGCCGTGCTGCCGGCGGACTCGGTGCTGGAGGTTCCCTACGAGGGACTGGTCGCCGACCTCGAAGCGTGGGCGCGCAGGATGCTGGAATTCCTTGCGCTGTCGTGGGACCCGCGCTGCTTGGAATTTCACGCGACGGCGCGCAGCGTGGTCACGGCTACCCGCTGGCAGGTGCGCCAGAGGGTCCACGCCGGATCCGTGGAACGCTGGCGGCACTACGAGGAATTCGTGGCGCCTCTGCTGCCGCTGCTGCGGGATGGGCTGGATTGAAAGGGTTAAGCGAACTGCCGCGTTGCGCACTGGGACGGCCCCGGCCGGCCCGTATCGGCCCGGCGCCCCGCGCCGGGAAGACCGGGCCTGGCGTGCCCGGGCGAAGTGCTGCCGGTCGCTGTCGGGGGCTCCTTTAATTAAATAAAACGTTTTTAATGATTTTTTGACAGCGCTGACAATTGGGTCTAGTCTCGCCCCCAGCATCAGCGCCGCGATTGAAACGGTGCGGTGTGAGGGGGAGTTCAGGTCTTAGGCCGTCAGCGCGTAGCCCTCACGGCCTGTTCGTCGCCTTCAGGACGGACGCCCCCTGTTTCGGTACAACCAAGCCCCAGGGGGACGGAAAATGTCGCATCGAGTCCAGAAACGCGCCCGGCGTGCCGCGCGGGCCGCGATGATGACGGCAACCACTTTGCCGGCGATCTTTCACTACGGCGCGGCGTCCGCGCAGCAGGCAACGGCACCTGCCCCATCCGGCACCTCGCAGAGCGCGCCTTCGGATCTGCAGGAAGTCGTGATCACGGGATTCCGTGAGTCACTGCAGTCCGCACTGGATGCGAAGCGCGCATCCATCCAGCCGATCGAATCCGTCGCGGCGGAGGATATCGGCAAGATGCCCGACCAGAACGTGTCGGAGTCCCTGCAGCGCCTGCCGGGTATCTCGATCAACCGCTCCGGCGGCAAGGGCACCCAGGTGCTGATCGACGGCCTCGGCAACAACCTCATCACCCTCAACGGCGAGGTGCTGCTCACCGGCAGGGAAATCTACGTGGCCGGGGAATCCTCCGGTGGCGGCGGCAACGCCGGCCTGCAGTACTCCTCGCTGGAAGGCATCCCGAGCGAGGAGATCGGTGGCATCGACGTCATCAAGAACCCCACCGCGAGGGATCGCGAGGGGGGACTCGGCGGACAGATCGATCTGAAGACACGCTCGCCGCTTGCCCAGCAGATGGGCCTCAATCTCGGCGGCAACGTGCGCGGCACGAAGGCGACCGATGCGGAGGGCGGCGTGACTCCCGTGGCCACCCTGGTGGGTGGCTACAAGTTCAGCGACGACTTCGCCATCACCGCCAGCGCCTCGTACGACGACGAGAAGACCCACGACAAGCAGTTCCAGGATCAGAACCGCAACCAGTGGCTGATCACGAACACGGCGACCGTCGGCTCCTACGTCGGCAGCCCGATTGCCAGCACCAACACCACGCTGCCCGGCGGCCAGACCTACATCGATCCGCAGCTCGCCTACTTCAGCGACATCCTCGACCAGATCAAGACCAAGGGCGCGACCCTCGGCGTGGAGTGGCGCTGGACCGACGACATCAGCAGCACGTTCAACTATTTCTACATCGGCGAGGACGAGACCAGCATCACCTACTCGAACAAGGCGTGGTTCTCCGGAGGCAGCGGCGAGACCAATCATCCGGCGCCGCCCGCGGGCACCGGTCCGGCCTCGTTCCCGGGTATCGATCCGTCGCAGCCTTACTCGATCGATGGCAACGGCGTGGTTCAGTCCGCCACCTTCATGGCCAATGGCGCGGAGACTGCCACGCTCTTCGAGAGCAACAAGACCACGGCGCACAACTTCCAGTTCAACACGAAGTTCATGGGGGACGGGCCGATCACCGGCAATCTCGGCGTGGTGTATGCCAAGGCCACGGGTGACTACGAGGCGGCCCAGGCGGACGTGGAGCACGGATTCTACGGCGCGTTCGGTAGCGCAAGTCCGTCCATCCAGCCGACGGCTCCCGGATGCAACAACGGCGCCAACAATTGCACCAACGGCAACCATGGGTACGCCTGGGTGTGGAACAACGGCGGCACCTCGGGTCTGCCCTCGGCCAGCTACCCCAACAACTACGGCTACACCAATGTGCTCTCGAATCCGGCCTACACGCTGTTCAAGTCCAACTGGGCGTGGGCGAACAAACTGGATGAGAAGCAATACGCGTTCAAGGTGGACATGCACGCCAAGGCCGGCATCATCGATCTGACGGGAGGCGCGCGCTACCAGGATCGTGAAGTGAATTACGTCCATGGCCGCTACCTGGAAAGCGGTGTCGATCCCTACGGTATCGGCGGGGTAGGGGCCGGCACGGCGGCGGGAAACTGCTGCATCGGATCGGGATCCGGTTCGTGGCTGTACTACCAGGATCCAGGTTACGCCACCATCCCGTACTCGACGCCGCAGACCAATCCGAATCTGCTGCTGAACTACAACAACTTCGCGAGCGGTCCCATCGCGGTCAAGAACCCCTATACGGGCGGCATGACCAATCCCTCCACGTTCCTCAACACACTGTGGACGCAGGCGGGCGTTCCGAACGGCACCGAGAAGTTCTTCGCCGATCCGTTGAATTCATACGACGTGACCGAGAAGTCCACCGCAGTATTCATCATGGGCGATGCCGGTGGCGAGAGCTACCACGCCAACTTCGGAGTGCGCGTCGTCCGGACGCAGCTGACGGTTGATGGCGCCCAGACCAATCCGAATGGCTCGACGTTCGTCGGCACGGCGTCCTGGAACGGCGTCAATGCCAACGACGTGCCGTTCGAGAGCAGCCGCACCTATACGGACGTGCTGCCCTCGCTGAACTTCGTGTTGGATGCCACGGACACCCAGAAGCTGCGTTTCGGCGCCGCGCGTGTCATGGCTCCGCAGAATCTGCAGCAGCTGGGCGCAGGTCTGCAGTACGGGTTCACCCGTGCCGCCCCCGGAGAGTGCACCGGGGGTGCCGCGGTCTGTTTCAAGTTCGACGGCGGCAACTCGGGCAATTCCAAGCTCGATCCGTTCCGCGCCTCGCAGTTCAATCTGTCCTGGGAGGATTACTTCGCCGAGGGCGGCCTGATCAGCGTGGGTTACTTCTACAAGGCGGTGGACAACTTCGTCACCACCGCAAACGTGCCCACGCTGGTGGCGGACGGCACTGGCGGCACGGTTGCCAACGTATCCACGCTGGTGAATGGCGGCACGGGCACGATCAAGGGACTGGAGCTCGGCGGCCAGTATGCCTTCGCCAGCGGATTCGGCATCCAGGCCAATTACACGCGCGCGGATTCCGATTCCACCCAGACGAGCTCGTTCGCGGGCCACCTGCCCATCCCGGGGGTGTCGAAGAACGCGGTGAATGTGATCGGGTACTACGAGCGGGGCGGCTTCTCCGGCCGACTGGCGTACGCCTGGCGCAGCACCGCGGTCAATTCCTCGGGCGTGGGCTCATCGTTCGCATTCCAGGACATCGCCGGCAATTCGAAGGTATACACGGTGTACTCGGCCCCGTACGGGCAGCTCGATGGCCAGGTGGGCTACGATCTGAATCGTCATTTCGGGGTGATCCTGTCGGTGGTCAACCTGACCAACGAGAAGCAGCACACCTATCTGCAGTGGCCGAACGAACCGTTTACGTACGACGATACGGGTCGGCGATTCTTCTTCGGCTTCAAGGGCCGGCTGTAAGTCCGGGTCCTGGCGAGGGCCGCACCCTCGCCAGGACTGCACCCGGAGGTAGCGGGGTAGACGCCACGGAGGCACCATACGCGGTTCGCAATAGAGCGCCGCCGGGGTGCCGTGGATCATCGTCGGCAACCCGTGCGACTCGAAAACGAAGTGCAGTATGTCGGACCTACAGCAGATCCCGTCCACTTCCCGATCCGCGCGCCCCGGACCGCGAAACGACCAGCGCATCCGGAGCATCGCGATCGTCGGCGGAGGTACCGCCGGCTGGCTCGCAGCCAGCATGCTGGCGCGCGCGCTGCCGGGCACTGGCATGGCCATTACCGTGGTCGAGTCGCCCGAGATCGGCACGGTCGGAGTGGGCGAGGCCACCATCCCGCCCATCATCGATCTGCTGCGGTACTTGAGCATCAGTGAGCCGGACTTCATCCGGCACACGAATGCCACCTACAAACTGGGTATCCAGTTCACCGACTGGTCCCGGCCCGGACACACCTACTGGCATCCCTTCGGCACGTTCGGAGCGCCGATCAATCGCCGGCCCTTCTTCCACGCCTGGCAGCGGGCGCGGCGCGATGGGCTGGCGCCTCGCTTCAATGATTTCAGCCTGTGCGCGGCACTCGGGGACGCAGGCCGGTTCCGCCAACCGGACAGCAACCCGGACAGTCCGTCGGGGGGTCTGCGCTATGCGCTGCATTTTGATGCCACCCTCGTGGCGAAATACCTGCGCGGCTACGCGGAACGTCTCGGCGTGACCCGCATCGAGAACACCGTTGCGGACGCCACGCGGCGGCCGAACGGGTTCATCGACGAGCTTCAGTTTGCTGATGGCAGCCGTCTGCAGGCGGACCTGTACATCGACTGCAGTGGTTTTCGCGGCGTACTGATCGAGAAGATTCTCGGCAGCGGTTATCTGGACTGGAGCGGCATGCTGCCGTGCGATCGGGCGGTGGCATTTCCCAGCGCAGTGCAATTGCCGCGGGCTCCCTTTACTCGCTCGCTCGCCCGGCCGGCCGGCTGGCAATGGCGCATCCCGCTGCAGCATCGGGTCGGCAACGGGTACGTGTACTCCAGCACTCACTGCACCGATGAACAGGCGTTGGCCGATCTCCTGGGTGTCACGGGCGCCCAGCCGCTTGCAGAACCGCGCTTTCTGCGCTTCGTGACCGGCAGGCGCAGGCTTTACTGGAACGCCAACTGCGTGGCGCTGGGACTGGCTTCCGGGTTTCTCGAGCCGCTCGAGTCCACCAGCATCCACCTCGTGACCAGCGGGCTGTTTCATCTGCTCGAGCATTTTCCGGACCGGAATTTCGATCAGACCAACATCGATTCCTACAACGGCGAGCTGAGCGAGGAGTGCGAGCGGATCCGGGATTTCATCATCCTGCACTATTGCCTCGCCGGACGCGAGGACACCCCGCTGTGGCGTTACTGCCGGTCGATGGAGATTCCGGACAGTCTGCGCGCACGCATCGAGATGTACCGGGCCACCGGGCGAATTCGCCCCCGCCGCGGTGAACTGTTCACCGACCTCAGCTGGTTCTACATCTTCGAAGGGTTGGGGGTGCAGCCGGACAGTTACGATCCGCTGCTGGATGTGGTTCCCGCGGACAGATTCGCCGAGATCCTGGCCACGATCTCCGCGGCCAATGCCGCGCTCGTGAAATCGACTCCCGCGCACGACAGTTACTTTGCGGCAATTCCCGCGAGCGGCGCCCACACTGCTGCAGCGTCATGATGCGTGATGATCCCGTTCTGGCAGGGGTTGAGCTGGGTGGAACGAAATGCGTTTGCCTGCTGGGTACGGGCCCGGGCGACATCCGGGAACAGACCACGCTGGCCACCGGTTCGGACCCGCAGGCGACTCTCCAGCGCATCGACGGGATCCTGAAGGGTTGGCAGAACGCGCATGGCCGCGCCCAGGCGCTCGGCATCGCCTCATTCGGCCCACTCAACCTGACCCGCGGCTCGCCGGGTTACGGGTTCATCACCTCGACGGTCAAGCCCGGCTGGTCCCAGACCGATGTTCTGGGGCGGCTTGCCGGCGGCGGTGTGACCCGGGTCGGATTCGACACGGACGTGAATGGGGCCGCCCTGGCGGAGCAGCGCTGGGGCGCGGCCCGTGGCCTCGATGACTTCGCCTACGTGACGGTCGGTACGGGTGTCGGAGTGGGACTCCTCGTGCGTGGGCGGCCGGTGGCCGGACTCCATCACACCGAGCTCGGCCACATTCGCGTGGCCCGATTTCCGGGAGATGACTGGCCGGGAATCTGTCGGTATCACCTGGACTGCGTGGAGGGACTGGCCTCAGGTCCCGCAATCGCCGCGCGCGCCGGCCTGCCGCCCGCGGAGATTCCCTCCGACAGCCCTGCATGGGACCTTGCCGCGCACGCACTCGGGCAACTGCTGCACACGGTCGTGCTGGCGACGGCGCCGCGGCGCATCCTGGTCGGCGGTGGTGTCGTGGAGGCGCGGCCGGAGCTGCTGAGGCGGATTCGCGCCAGGTTGCGCGCAAGTCTGAATGGATACCTCGGACTGGAAGAGGTCACCGAGGGCATCGACCACTACGTCGTACCTCCAGGGCTTGGAGCCCAGGCAGGTCCGCTCGGCGCGCTGGCCCTGGCGGCCGATGCCTGCTCATCCACCGAATCGCAGCAGCGGAAGGCGCCGGATGCGTAAGTCCGGTAGTGCAGGCTGGTCTGTGTCCACCGGTCGAATGAATGGACCGGAACTCTCCGGAACCAATCTCGAGCGCGCGGGCGATCACAATCAACGCGTGACACTGCACGCCATACGTGTCAATGGCCCGGTCATCCGCGCAGATCTCGCGTCCATGACCGGGCTCACGCACGCTGGCATCGCGAACATCACCAAGAGGCTCATCCGCGAGGGACTGATACTGGAGGCGGGCAGGGTGCGCGGGGCACGTGGCCAGCCGGCGACCCGACTGGTGATCAATCCTGACAGGTGCTTCTCCATTGGCCTGAATGTGGATCGGGACCACATTACGCTGGTGCTGCTCGACTTCCTGGGCAAGGTGCGTGCGCGCTCGGCTCGCGAGATTGCCTTCGCGCAGCCGGCCACGGTGCGCACGTTCTACCAGAGGTCGGTGGGTCAGCTGCTGGCGAAGGCGCGGGTCTCCCGCGAGCGCCTGATCGGCGTGGGGGTCGCCTTTCCGGACGATATCTCGCGCGCACATCTGCCGGATCAGCCGGGCGACTATGCGGCGTGGGCATCCATCCGGGTGGATGAGCTGATCCGGGACGTCCTCAACGTGCCGGTTTTCGTGGAGAACGATGCGGCCGCGGCGGCGATCGGTGAAATGCAGTTCGGCGCCGGACAACAGTACCGCAGTTTCTTCTATCTGCTGGTGACGGCAGCTCTTGGCGGGGGCCTCGTGGTCGACGGCAGTTACTTCCGCGGCGCCAGCGGGCGCAGCGGGGAGATCGGGTGGCTGCGCGCGCTGGATGCCTCGGGCGCGGACACGCAACTGCAGAACATCGTTTCATTGTCAGCGTTGTACCAGCGCCTGGCCGACCACGGATTCAGAGTCGCCTCGCCGCGAGGACTGACGCGGCTCGAACCCGGTGCCCGGTGCATCGTCGATCAATGGGTGCGAGAATCCACCGATGCGCTCGTCAACTCCTTCCTCGCGGTCAACTGTTTGATCAATCCCGAAGCGATTCTCATTGGCGGACGGCTACCGGCACCGCTGGTGGACCAGCTTGCCACCTCGCTGAACGATACTCTGGCGCGGTTCAATGTGCAGTTGCCGGCCGTGGCGCCGGTTGCGCGCGCCGCGATGTCCGACGATGCGCCGGCGGTCGGGGCTGCGATTCTGCCCTTCAGCAACCGATTCCTGCCGACCCGTTCGGCGCTGATGAAGACCGCTGGAGCACTATGACGGCCGAAAAAGTGATGACGTCGGGCACGGGCGGCGGCAAGAGTGCCGCGTTCGCTTCCGTGACGACACTGTTCTTCGCCTGGGGCTTCATCACGGTGACCGTCGATCCGCTGATCGCCGCGCTCAAGACCATCTTCAGTCTCTCGTACGCCGAGGTGATGCTCACGCAATTCGCCTTCTTCATGGCGTACGGGCTCGTATCCCTGCCGGCCGCAGGTCTCATCGCCCGGCTGGGCTACGTCCGCTCGATTGTCGGCGCCCTCGCCATCATGGCGGTGGGCTGCCTGTGCGTCCCCCTGACGGAAAAATTCAACACGTTCGAGGTCGTGCTCGGGGCTCTGTTCATCATCGCGAGCGGTATCACGATACTGCAGGTCGCCGCCAATCCTCTGGCCGCGTCCCTGGATGATCCGGCGCGCTCGCACCTGCGGCTCACTCTGGCCCAGGCGTTCAACTCCCTCGGGACGTTTCTGGCCCCCTATCTGGCATCGTCCGTGATACTCAGCGGTGCCTTGTTCTCCAGCGGCGGCGGCTCCCTCGTGACTGAAGCGCAGCGCACCCAGTCGCTGCATCACATCAGCCTGGCGTTCATGGGCGTCGCCGGACTGATCGTGTGCCTGGCGCTTTTCATCTGGGCCGTGCGAAGACAATTTCAGGGTATCCACTTCGTGAGTGAGAGCGGCGCGGCTGCCGGCGTCGCCGGCGCGCTGCGCTCCAGGTGGGCGCTGCTCGGAGCGGCCGCCATATTTCTCTATGTCGGGGCAGAGGTGTCGATCGGCAGCGCGATGACCAACCTGCTGCATCAGAGCGACGTCCTGGGGGTCACGCTCCAGGAGGGTGGCCAGCGCGTCAGCCTGTACTGGGGTGGCGCCATGATCGGACGCTTCGTGGGCAGCGCTCTCATGGTCAGATTCCGCGCCGCTGTGCTGCTTGCCTGCGCTGCCGCGGTGGCGGCCGCCCTGTGTCTCACCGTCGGTGAGGCGCCAGGAGCCCTCGCAGGCTGGGCGGCGCTGTCGATCGGACTCTTCAATTCGATCATGTTTCCGGTGATCTTCACGCTGACGCTCGAGCGCTCGAGTGCTTCCAGCGCTGCCACCTCGAGTCTGCTGTGCGTGGCCATTACCGGTGGGGCGGTGCTGCCGTTACTCTTCGGGCGAATCGCCGACCTGAGTGGAATCAGGAGCGCTTACGTCGTGCCCCTCGTTGCCTATGCGTGCATCAGTGCTTTCGGTCTCATGGCGGCAAGGACGCCGGCCCGCGAACTGAAGCAGCCGCAGTTGTCGCACTGAGTTTCGATCCGTCTGATCCGGCGGGCGGCTGGCTTGTCCTGGCGACCCGAGGCCGGTGCTATTTCGCTCTGCGCCGCCGCGTGGGCTCAACGGCCGCATCCGGGCGCATGAAATCGACAATCAAATGGTCGCCGTCGAACTTGACCAGCTTTCCAAGCAGGTCAGGGCGGACGTGAAAGGTTCGGCCGCCGGACTTGGTCGTGAGCGCCGCGACGACGACCATGCGGATCGGCAATTCGCCGTCGCGCGCCAGGTTGAGGTGTTCGAGCAGGAGTTGGTTGTCCCTGGCGCTGCGCGTCTGGCTCGAGAGGCGGGTTTCGTACCGCAGCACGCCCTGGGCCGGATGATTGAAATTCGTACTGGAGCACGTCAGGACCAGTGCGCCATCGGAGGCGATCGCCGAGAGGCTCGAGAATCGATTGCGGGGCCTGGCGCCAAATCGGTCGAAGGCATTCGTAAGGCTGAGGTTCATACAGGCGGGCCTCCTGGGGTCCGTGGGTACGGGCGCGGTTGCACGCCGCACTCCCGCTAGCAGACTGCTCGTTACTTCGCACGGACGCAAGCGGCGGCCGGACCGGCTACACGCCTGTAAGAATGGCCCTGAACGGCGA
>Ga0335070_10002855_pt1 | contig 20098 bp, 17 predicted proteins | sample Lox_Sample_13_FD_206722 | JGI IMG/M metagenome (GOLD analysis project Ga0335070, IMG submission 206722) | Soil microbial communities from Loxahatchee National Wildlife Refuge, Florida, United States - Lox_Sample_1.3 | ecosystem: Environmental > Terrestrial > Soil > Wetlands | place: USA... | reverse complement strand
TTGAAAGGTTTGAGGTTGTTGAAACCACCTCGGCTTCAAGCTGGCGACACTATAGGTGTGATCGCTCCTTCACATCCCGTTCAACCGTTTCAGGAAAAATATGATCAAGGAATTCGAAACCTGAAGAAGTTCGGCTTCACGGTGAAAGAAGGAAAAACGGTCAGGCTTCAGCATATGGGTTACATGGCTGGTACGGATCTCGAGCGTGCCGGTGACATCAACGACATGTTTGCCGATGAAGAAGTGAGCGCCATTGTCTGTGCTTTGGGCGGATCTATCGCGATTCGCTGCTTGCGTCACTTGGACTATGATCTGATAAGAAGGAATCCCAAGATCTTCTCAGGGATGAGCAACATCACAACCTTCCACATAGCGTTCCTGGCCAAGACCGGCTTGACTGGGCTTCATCAGACTGATGTGGTATTCGGGCTCGGAGCGGATATGAATAGTGAGGAAGCGAAGTACGAGACTGACCTTTTCTTTAGGGTTACCAAGAACGCTGAGCCGCTAGGCCAATTGCCAGCATTGACGAAGTGGGAAGTTTGGCGTGAAGGCAAGGCTGAAGGCAAGTTATTCGGCGGAAGCATAAACAGCGCCGAGACAATGTTAGGCACGCCTTACTACCCGAAGCTGAACGAAGACATCATCTTTTTCTGGGAGTCGATTGGACAGCCTTTGGACGAACTTGATGCAAAGTTTGCTCATTTCAGAGAATCAGGCATTTTTGAAAGGACCAAAGGCATGTTAATCGGAAAATTCAGAGACGAAGTGTCTGACTTATCGGTCAAGACCGGCCAAACGATCAGAGATAGAACCGATGAGATTAGAGGCCTCGTTATGGATCTGACGGCAGGCTACGATTTTCCGATCATCGGAAACATGGATTTTGGCCATTACACACCCAATTTGCCGTTACCGATCGGCATCAAAGCTGCAATGGATACTGAAGGAATGAAAGTCTGGCTGAAAGAATCTTACGTCAAGTAATCTTGCTTCTTCGCGAGGGCTTCTGCAACTTCAAAAACGTTGAACATGCGCACACGGATACTGATGAGAGCCGCTTGAAATTCGATATTGCTTTGCATGTGGAGGATAGAATTTCCCTGCCCCAAACCTTGGACTAGCTTGTTATTCAATTCTCTCAGACACCAAATCGTTACGGATGCGCCCTGGTTACTAGTCCTCTTCCCATTTAGTTATCCATGAGCCTATGACGATGCACACGAACCCAAGCACGCTGACTATGCCTGTGTTGAAGACAGCCGTCTGCGCTTGTCCGAAAATCATTGATGCCCTAAGTCCATCGCTGACGTAGGTCAGCGGGAGCACGCGTGCGATTGATTGCAGGAACAGAGGCATTTGGCTCAACGGGAAGAACGTTCCTGAGAGAAACATCATCGGGAAGGTTATCACGTTTGCTGCTGCGTCCGCGCCGTCAGGATCCTTCACAAACCTCGCGATTATCATTCCCAGACCCGTGAACATGAGTGAAGCCATAGTTACCATGAACAGCGAGATGGCGTCGATGGTCATCTTCATTCCGAACACTGCAACTCCCAGAACGATCATGACGGCCATGCCTAGAAATGTTATGAGGACGTTGTAGACGGTTCTGGAAAGTATCCATTCGTAACGCTTCAGAGGCGTCGTAGCAAGTTTGTGGAAGACACCGTTTTGTTTGAATTGAGCACTTATCGAGACTGATGTGAAGATGCTCGTGGTCATAGCGGTGACTCCGATCATTCCTGGCAAGAAGAAGTCGATGTAACCATAACGTTTCGGAGCTATCATCAGATCTTGGACGTTTAGGTAGTTGACTCCCCTTGAGAGTTGAAAGTTGATGCTTCCGATTATGCTCTTCACGATGCTGCCCACGATCGGAGCCGAGGATGTGGACTGATCGTACACGAAAGTCACGTTTTCAAGGCTCTGGGTATGGGTCAGAAGCGCCATATTGGCAGAGTCGTTGAAACCCGACGGAATGATGAGAAGGCTGCTCAGCCTGTTCGATATCGCGTAGTCCGTTGCGTTGATGGTGGAGTTGAGAGTCTGAAGGTTGAAAACGCCTGAAGAGTTCAGCACGTCCACCAGGGAACTGGACCAATAGGTGGGTTTTCCGTCTACCAGATCCTGATTCTGAAGGTAGAGGTCATACTTCACTGATGAGTAACTGAAAATGGCTCCGAACAGAAGGATGAGCACGGATGGAAATGCGATCGTCCAGAAAATCGTGCTCTTGTTTCGCGCGAAACTCTTCACACTGGCCTTTAGATCAATTACTACATGGCTCATAAAGTGTCCTCCTCTTCTCCGAGCGATTCTCCAGTCAGATTCAGAAAGACATCTTCGAGGCTTGAACGTTTCAACTGAAGTTCACCGAACGGGATGCCGCTGGTGCTCAGACTGTGAAGCACGTCAGAGACAGCGACGGAGTGATTCAGGTGAACAGTAACATCGCCCGTTGTCTGATCGTAGTTTGCCTTTATCCCGAGTTTCTCTATGTTCGGAACGGCCGTCAAATTCGTGTTTTTGAGTATGAGAAGGTTGCGTTTGCCGTACTCAGAAATGAGTCCCTGCGGCGAATCCATGGCTACGATGTTGCCGTTGTGGATTATACCCACTCGTCCAGCAAGAATCTCGGCTTCCTCCATGTAATGTGTCGTCAAGAAAATTGTCTTTCCTTCCTTATGAAGCCCTTCGATCATGTGCCACACACCGTGGCGTGCTTTGGGGTCCAGCCCTGCTGATGGTTCGTCCAGGAAGATCAGTTCCGGATCATTGACCAAGGCCACGGCAATTCCGAGCCGTTGTTTCAAGCCTCCAGACAAGTGTTTGAAGAGCACGTTTTTCTTGTCTTCTAAATCCACGAGCTTCAACAAACCGTCAACGTCCGGATGGCTGTCGAACATGCCGCCGTAGTACTGAATGGTTTCTTTGACGGTGAGCCTTTCATACGTGTAGAAGTCCTGTGGCAGAACACCAGCCTTCTTCTTAATAGCCATCTGATCTTTTGCGATGTCGAGTCCGAGAACGAAAGCTTTACCACTGGTGGGTTTCCGAAGGCACTCAAGCATTTCCACGGTTGTGGTTTTGCCTGCACCGTTAGGTCCGAGAAAGGCGAAGATCTCTCCTCGGTCAACAGTGAAGGAGATCCCGTTGACAGCGATCAAATCTCCGTAACGCTTGGTCAGTCCTTCGACTCTGATGGCTTTATCACTCGTCAAATTCAACACGCCCGACGATCAAACAAATCGCTTGTCCTCAACACTTTGCAACGCATATTGCGCAAAGAGAGTTTGTCGAGAAAGATTTCGGCCTCTTAAGCCTTTCTGCATCGATTTAGAAAATGTATAAAAAACCAAGCCTATGTTTTGGTCAAACCAATGGCCAAAGGTGATGGCGCTGTGAGACTTTAAACAGAGCGCGCGTTACTTTCTGGTCCACCAATCCCAATGTAACGCGCTGAAACCTACGTAGAGCACAAGCAGGATTAAACCCCAGCTTAAGGCTATGCCTGCTATTTCCAATATCAGAGTATCATGAAGGTACGTGTAACTCGCCCACGCGCTGACGCTGCTCAGTCCAATCAACAAGAACACGAATATTGCTAAATGAATCGCTCTCTCAGCCGTCAATGATTATCACCTGCTATTCTACTTCTTAGGCTTGGCTTCACAATAAAACACTATCGCCAACGTTTATTTCATCGTCTTGCCAAGAAGCTGTTGAGGTCGATGATGTAAAGAAGAGCCGTCTGATTTGTGACGACATCTCAAAAGGCTGAGGCTTCAAATCACTCTTAGATTTCATCATGCTTGCGGGGCAAGTGCACTTCTAACATTCCCTTTTTGTAATTGACGATCATCTTCTTCATGTACACCGGAACCGGTACGCGCAGCTGGCAATGGTATTTCTTAAACTCACCTTTGCAATGAGTCACTCCGAGATCGTTGAGTTTGACTATTTTGTTCATCTTTGCTGTTATCTCAAGAGAACTAGTGCCTAACGGCTTGACCTTGACACCGACCTTGTTCGTAAAAGGCAAATCAACCGTCACCAAGACTTCCTTTGGCTTCACAACCACTTCCCGCAAGGGTTCTAATGAACATTCACGCAAGTCCCAGCTTGGTCTTTCTCCAAAGGCACCTTCCACCCGTTGAGTCCACCCTTCCAAATCTGCAAAGTATTCGTCGATAATCTCTGACAATGATCGTCTTCTTCTTATCGCCATTTCCCTCGTCCTCCCTAAGAAACGTACATTGGAATGTCCAGTTCCTGAGGTTTCTTCATTTTGGACATCTCTTCCTGTGTTCTCTTCATCACGTCTCGTCCTCTGAGTCTGATTTCTTCTCCTTTCGCCAAGAGCTTCGCCACGTCCACCTTGATGTCCGTGATCTTTCCAAGCACTCTCAGTACTTCAGCGGCTGCTTCTGGGTCTGGATAATTATAGAAACATTGAGCAAGCAGAGCGATAGCGGGAACCCCGATGTCTGAAGCTTTTTGCAGCATGATTGCTTGAGTCCCAACAATGTACCCTTCCTGCAAGATCTCTATCTGCTTGTCCTCAGCTATTTTCAATGCTTCCGGACATGAGGCGGCGGCAAATCCCTTCAATTCCTTGATGTCCTGCCGGTCCTCAACAGGAATTCCACCCAAAGAAACCATCATCTTGATCTTCTTGCTTCGTCCCCATTCCATCAACCCATCCATTATTGGATAAACGGCCTCTGCGGGCACCGGGGCTTCAGAAATCACCAAAAGAAGGCCTTCACCTGCGAAGATCCTGATTGAAGAATGGGGCAAACCCTCGTGAAGAACGACGAGCGGCGGCAGCAATGTCGAATCCAAGTACGCCACTTCTTCAAGTTTCAATTCCTCAACCAGATGCGCCGCAGCTATGACGCCCACGAGCCCAACGTCAGGAAAGCCGAAGACCATTGTTGCATCGGGCGGAATCTTCCTTTTCTCGATTATTTTCACTTGTTCATCCAACTTCAACCCTCAAGAGTTTCTAAGTTTTGAGGAATGTAAAAAGCTTGCGGAATGGTGGTTGAAGAACGGAACAGCTATTAAACACTTGAAAGGTTCTAGTTCTGAGGAAAATAATGTCTCTTGAACACTTGGGCTCTTCACTCTACGATGCTCTGAAGAAGGTTTTCAAGGCCTCTGTCGTCGACGAGGCAACGGTCAAAGAGCTCGTTCGCGACATTCAAAGGGCTCTACTTCAAGCAGACGTGAACGTGCAACTAGTCCTTGACATCTCCAAGCGAATAGAAGACAGAGCGTTGAAGGAAAAAGTGCCTCCAGGGATATCACGACGTGAACACGTGATAAAGGTTGTTTATGAAGAGCTGACCCGTTTTCTCGGCGACAAACCCGTCCCGCTGAAGGTTGAACCTGGAAAAAGAAAAATAATCATGCTCGTAGGCATCCAAGGTTCTGGAAAAACTACCGCTGCCGCCAAGCTTGCACGGTATTTCCAGAAGAGAGGACTGAAACCTGCCCTGATCTGCGGGGACACTTTTCGTCCAGGAGCGTACGCGCAGCTTCAACAGCTTGCAAACAGAATAAATGTCCCCATTTACGGTGACGTGAAGGGCAAAGATTCCGTCAAAGTCGTCAATGAAGGGATGAAGCAGTATGAAGACAAAGACTTGATAATAGTTGACACTTCAGGCCGCCACAAAGAGGAGAAGGAATTGATCAAGGAAATGAAGATGCTTGAGAAGAGCATCAAACCGGACGAAGTCATGCTTGTGATCGACGGAACGATCGGACAGCAAGCTCTCGTTCAGGCAAAAGCCTTCAATGAGGCGACTCCAATAGGGTCTATCTTGGTGACGAAGCTAGACGGATCAGCCAGGGGGGGTGGGGCTCTCTCTGCTGTTGCAGCCACGGGGGCACCTATAAAATTCATAGGCACGGGTGAGAAAACCGAGGACATTGAGGCCTTTGTGCCGTCTCGTTTCGTTGGCAGACTGCTGGGAATGGGCGACTTGGAAACGCTGCTGGACAAAGTAAAAGAAGCCGAGATAGTCGTTCCCGAAAAGAAAGCCAAAGCGATGATGAGCGGAAAATTCACCCTAACCGACATGTACGAACAGTTCGAAGCCATGAAAGGCATGGGCACGTTCAAGAAGATTTTCAAAATGCTTCCAGGAATGTCTTACAACATTCCAGACGACATGCTCAACATGGCTGAGGGCCGCCTAGAAAAGTGGCGCGTGCTCATTCAATCGATGACACCTGAGGAAAAGGACAACCCCAAAATGTTCAATTCGTCCAGGATAAAGCGCGTTGCCAGAGGCTCTGGCACGACTGAGAAGGACGTGAAAGAGCTTCTGAAACAGTACATAATGATGCGACGGATGCTCAAGACGATGCGAAGAAAAAAAAAGTTTCCCTTCTTCGGAAAAGGCATGCCGATGGATATGCAGTAGACTCTCCGAAACGAAGGTCATAGAATGGACATTTTGCAGGGCGTCCTGAAGATGCTCGAAGCTTATCCTTTGTGCGATCACTGCCTCGGAAGGCAATTTGCCCTACTTGGCCATGGACTTGACAATGCTCAGAGAGGTGAAGCATTAAAACTCGTTCTGACCCTTAACGGACATGAATTGGCCCTTTCGGACGAAAAGAAAGGCGAAAAAATCCTCAACGTGCTGGCGGTCAACGGTTTTTTCACTACTGCTGAAGACATACTGGCAGGTTTGGGAAAACCAGTGTCAACGAACAAGGAATCGCCGAAATGCTACCTGTGCGAGAACAGATTTGAAGCAATACACGGTCTTGTCGAAGAATCAGCGAAATCTCTCGAAGATTATGAGTACAACACTTTCCTCGTTGGCACCGAATTGCCGGTTGACGTTGCGGAGCGTGAGGACGAGTTTCGAGCAGAATTCAACGTTTTGCATGCCGAGAGCATGCGGAACGAGTTTGGCAGAGTGCTGGGAAAGGAATTAGCCAAACGTGTCGGAAAATCAGTGGACTTCAAGAGGCCGGAGATTGTTGTATTAGTCAACCCGTTTCGCGAGAAGGTGACTCTCCAGCCCAATCCACTTTTCGTTTCGGGAAGATACCGAAAGCTCACCCGCGGTATACCGCAGTCAAAGTGGTTCTGCTCAAACTGTCATGGCAAGGGATGTAAGAAGTGCAATTGGACAGGGAAGATGTATGCAGAGTCCGTGCAAGAAATAGTTGAAGGTCCCTTTCTGCAGGCTACTAGTGGTCTGAAAGGGTCTTTTCATGCGTCTGGAAGGGAGGATATAGACGCTCGGATGCTAGGGACTGGCAGGCCTTTCGTGATCGAAATCACCGAACCCAAGAAACGTTTCCTGAACCTTAAGAAGCTGGAGAAAGAAGTGAATGCCCAAGGGAAGGGCAAGGTTGAGGTTTTAGGTTTGCAGTTCGCCGACAAAGACGTTGTGAGAAAACTGAAGAAAGGTGAGTCAACCCAGAAAGAGTACCGTTTGATATTGGAGTTTGAAAACAGGATTCTGACAAAGGACCTTCGTTTCCTTGAGAAGAGTCTCTCCAACGCGTTGGTAAAACAACAGACGCCGTTGCGAGTTATGCACCGACGCGCAGATTTGACGCGGGAAAAGTACATATACGAGGTGAACGTTAAGAAAATGTCACCTCAAAAGGCTGAAATGAGAATACGATGCCAAGGAGGACTGTACGTTAAAGAGTTAGTGACCGGAGATGATGGAAGAACAGTTCCCAGCGTTTCAGAGATTCTCAAAAACAAAGCGAAGCCTTTGAAACTTGACGTTTTGAGCGTAATTATGGATGACGGAGAGTTGATGAAAAAATGAGGAAATCAAAGGGTTATCGATCTGGCACACGTCGTCTCATGACGAAGGAGCCCAGAGAACGTGGCAAACTGAGTCTCAGCAAACTACTTTATGAGTATCAACCGGGAAGCCAAGTGGTGGTCAAAATCGAACCGAGCGTGCAAAAAGGGATGCCGCACAAGAGGTTCCATGGAAGAGTTGGCACGATACTGAACAAGCGAGGAAGAAGTTACGTGGTGAGCGTTTCACAGGGAGATGCCGTGAAAGAGATAATCGTCAGACCCGAACATCTACAACCATACAAGAGCGATTGAAATGTCCGAAGAAAACGTTACGGAAAAGAAATTGACCTTGCCACAAGTCAAAAAGATAATGGAAAACATCGGAGAAGAAAACCTCGACCAGCTGCAGCGCCGCACCTTTGACTACATCTCAAAGTTCGCGAAGGTCGACGCTCCGACCAGCGAGAAGCTCGTGCAAAAACTCGTGACAGATTTCGGTCTTGAAGAAGTGGAAGCGGTTGAAATAGTGAACTGCATGCCAAAGAGCATAGAGGAACTGCGGGTTTTCTTGGCCGGTGGTCGCAAAATCATTGAAACCTCCAAGTTGGAAGCGATAATCAAGCTGCTGAATGAACACAGAAATCAGAAGTAGTAGGGCTGTCACCCTAACTATTTTTAAACAAAGAGAGACTATGTATAGGCTGTTATGACTATGATGGAGAAGCGGTACGAAGAGTACGCTTACATTCTGGATTTCCTTCCCCACGGACGGCCCGGCGTTCACGTTTCGGGCCGAGCTGGATACCGAGCGGGAGCGCTGGTTCAACTGCTTGGGGAGGAGTTCTTCACGTTACTGGAAGCTCTGGTCAAAGAAGGCGTTGCGCTAAAACCTCATGATCGAGTCTTCGTTGGCAAAGAAGCACGGGACGAAATAACATACATCATCGGACGAATCGGCTTTGACGAGCTGACCGCAGCGGCCAAAAACGAGCTTCCAGCGGTCATCAGCAGAATAGTGCTGAACCGTGAAGAATACTTCGTCCAATTCTTCAACACTGCTCGAGCCGTGACTCCGAGAATGCACGCGCTGGAGCTGGTGCCAGGCATCGGTAAGAAATACATGTGGCAAGTCATAAACCAACGCGAAAGGAAACCTTTCGAAAACTTCGAAGACCTTCAGAAGCGAACTGAATTGCCTAACCCCGTGAAGCTGGTAACAAAACGGGTTATGGAAGAGCTAGGTGGCGACAGCAAGTATCGGCTGTTCACGAGGGCCCAATAACATAGTTATTTTCGGCAAATTGCGGGTGCCTATGAGTCTCCTAGAAAAAACGAAGTCAATACTTCGAAATCATCGAAGTTTGCCGAAAAAATCGTTCGGACAGAACTTCATCATTGAACAATCAGTCTACGAACAAATGATCAGCCATGCTTCACTGGACAAGAGCGACACAGTTCTGGACATCGGAGCAGGTCTTGGCTTCTTGTCACGTCTGATCGCTAAAGACTGCAAAAAAGTTCTGGCCGTCGAAGCCGACGCGCAAGTAGCTGAAATCTTGCGTGAACAACTTGAAACCGTGCCTAATGTTGAAGTTGTTGAGGGTGACGTTTTCAAGATCAATTTCCCACTATTCAACAAAATCATCTCGGCTCCCCCCTACAATGTTTCCTCGCGACTGGTCGTTTGGATTCTGGACCAGAGCTTTGATTGTGGTGTTCTTGTTTTTCAAAGAGAATTTGCAGAGCGCCTCGTAGCCCCAGTCAGAAGTGAAGGTTACGGGTGGCTCACCGTGTTGACATACTATTACGCAGAAGTTGAGCTTCTGGACAGCGTTCCAAAATCGATGTTCTATCCGCAACCAAAAGTCGATTCGGTTATCACTCGTTTGACTTTGAAAAGACCTGAACCGCATAAACAATTAGCCGGAATCGCGTTCAAACAATTCTTGCAAATGCTCTTCACACAACGTAACAAAAAGGTGAAAGGAGCTGCCTTGTCATATCTGAGGGCCGTCAAAGGAATGACTAAGCCAGCTGCGGCTCAAGTTGTGGAAAACCTTCCCTACGCGAACAGGCGGGTCAGAGAGTTGGCTCCTGAAGATTTCGGAGTACTAACAAATGCCCTCAACGAGTAAGAAAGTGTTCTTTGAAGATTTCACTTTTCTCGTGAATCAGAACGTTTACGAACCAGCTGAGGACTCGTTCCTTTTTGCCGAAAACCTGAGCGAAAAGAAATCCTGTAGAGTCATCGATGTGGGCACTGGTTGTGGTATTCTGGGCATCATTGCTGCAAAATGGGCTGAAGAAGTGTTTGCGGTCGATATCAACCCCTACGCCGTTCGCTGTGCAAAGCAAAATGCAAAGCTAAACGATGTGATAGACAAAATGGTCTTCATTCGAGGAAACCTTCTCAGCTGCTTCGATAGAACCGTGAAGTTCGATTTGGTACTCTTCAATGCTCCGTACCTGCCCTCAGAAAAGACAGATGGGTCGTGGCTTGAGTACTCTTGGGCTGGAGGCAAAGGAGGAAGAGAGGTGATTGACCGTTTCATCGATGAGACACTGAAATATCTCGCTCCAGAGGGGCAAATTCTTCTTATGCAGTCCTCTCTTTCAGACGTGGACAAGACAATACAGCGGTACGTGAATAACGGTATCAGTGCCAGAGTAATTGCGATGCGAAGCGTGCCCTTCTTTGAAACGATAGTCCTCATAAGCGCCGTTCCACCGTAAGGTTATGCTTTTCTGCGATGTGTTTATGTCCAACATAGAGCTAAGATTCGAACTCAAGGGGTAGATTGAAATTGACCGCGAAAAGCGAGCACATTACCATGTTGCACGGGGCCGGCGGGACAGTAATGCATGATCTCGTAAAAAATTATGTAGTGAAATATTTTGGAGGCCCAAGTAACGCAGAAGTTCCGCTTGAAGCTATGGACGACGCGGCGGTCATCGGCGGTATAGCTCTAAAGAGTGACTCGCACGTGGTTAAACCAATATTCTTTCCCGGAGGAGACATTGGTCGCTTAGCAGTGTCGGGCACCGTGAACGACATATCTGCCGTGGGAGCCGAGCCCTACGCCTTGGCGTGTGGTTTTATCTTGGAAGAGGGTTTAGCCATTTCTGATTTCGAAAGAATTCTGGTCAGTATGCAACGTGCGTGCCGCGAAGCTGGTGTGAACATCGTCACTGGGGACACCAAGGTCGTGGAGAAAGGAGTTCTCGGTGGTTGTGTGATAAACACGTCAGGAATCGGGAGAAGAACAAAGGCGCTGGATGAAAATTTTGAGGTTGTCAAGTCATATGGGCACGATTTTAGGACCCGTTGGACTCTTGACTCGAACCTAGGCGCTGGGGACAAGATGATTGTTTCTGGAACGATCGGGGATCATGGGCTGGCCGTTTTGTCTGCTCAGGAAGGTCTGCGGTTTGGAAGTGAAATAAAGTCCGATGTACAACCCCTGAACCGTCTGGTTCAACGTTTGCTGGGTGAAGCTGGCGGAATCGTGTCCATAAAGGACCCTACTCGCGGCGGTCTCGCTGACGCTTTGAATGAATTCAGTGAGAAATCGAAGGTAGGCATTTTGATCTACGAGGACAAGGTTCCGATAAAGAAAAGTGTGCGCGCAGCCTGTGAGATGCTTGGTTTGGACCCGTTTGAGGTGGGCAATGAGGGAAAGATCATTGTGGGCGTTGTGAAGGAAAAGGCAAAAGACGTTCTGAGACTCTTAAGAACAACTTCTGAAGGGAAGGACGCCGAAATCATCGGTGAAGCAACAAAGGAATTCACTGGTGTGGCCATGCGAACGGTCGTGGGTGGAAAGAGAATAGTTGCTAGACCCGTGGGGGATCCCGTTCCTCGAATATGCTGAGAGGAAACCGTATGTCAAAATCTTGGCACTCAAAGACCCCTGAAGAAACGTTGAAGGAACTGGACGTTTCTGAAGCTGGTTTGAGCCAAGCAGAAGCCGAAAAACGTTTGACCGAATACGGGCCAAATGAACTTCAGAAAGAAAAACATGCGTCCCCTATCAAAATGTTCTTGAAACAGTTCACGGACATTCTCATTATCATACTGTTGTTCGCAACGGCGTTCTCAATAGCCATCGGGCAGACGACCGACGCAGTGGTTATAATTGCTATAGTTTTCGCGACAGCTATGTTGGGATTTGTCGAAGAATTCCGTTCAGAGAAGGCTGTAGAGGCATTAAAGAAGATTACTGCCCCCACGGCGATGGTGCTGCGCGACGGCAAAGAAACCAAGATATTGGCAAACAAAATTGCCCTTGGGGACATCATTCTTTTGTATGCTGGAGACAAAGTCCCAGCTGACGCACGTCTGATTAAATCCTTCAATTTGAAAGTTGACGAGGCCTCTCTGACTGGCGAGTCTTCTCCCGTGAACAAGTCCGTTGATTTGTGCGGTGAGGACACGCCGCTTAATGATCGTCGAAACATGGTTTTCACAGGGACAGTTGTCGTCTATGGCCGCGGTGAGGCAGTTGCCACGTCAACAGGCATGAACACCGAATTGGGAAAAATCGCTAAAATGGTCGAGATGCCCAAGAAGGAAGAAACGCCACTTGAAAAACGGACGCGATCGATCGGCAAGTGGATTGGCATTCTGGCTGTTGTCGTTTGCTTGGGTGTGGGTGCAATAGGAACGGCGCAAGGGCGCAATCCAATCGACATGATTTTATGGGGGGTCAGTCTTGCAGTGGCCGCAGTGCCAGAAGCTTTGCCGGCAATAGTAACCGGAGCACTTGCAGTCGGTATACACCGGATGGCTAGGGTTAACACGATTGTGAAAAAGCTTCCGGCCGTAGAAACGTTAGGCTGCACCAGCGTCATATGTTCCGACAAAACTGGGACGATGACAAAGGGTGAAATGACAGTCCAGAGAATCTACGTTGACGATCAAATCATCAAAGTCACAGGCGTTGGTTACGCGCCTGAGGGCAACTTCTTCATCGAGAACCAGAAAATAGACCCAAAGGACGAGAGGCTTCAAATGCTCCTTACCTGCGCAACGCTGTGCAATGACGCAAAACTGGAAAAAGACACCGCGACTGGAAAGTGGATTATCAACGGCGATCCAACAGAAGGGGCATTGATTGTTGCAGCGGCGAAAGCCAAACTGTGGAAGGATGACTTGGAGAAACAGCAGCCACGCGTCGGTGAGCTTCCATTTTCTTCAGAAACAAAACGCATGACAAGCGTGCATGAATCTTCAGGGCAGAAGAGAATGGCCTACATGAAGGGAGCGCCAGAAATAGTTCTGAGCAAATGCACAAAGGTTCTGGTGAACGGCAAGGTCTCCGAGCTCACGGATGACTGCAGGAAGCGAATCCTTGAAGTAAACGAGGCAACAGCGAGACAGGCTCTGCGTAACCTGGGATTCGCCTACAGAGAACTGCCTAAAACGGTTAAGACATTTGATGAAAAAATCGAAAAAGACTTCACTTTCGTAGGCATCATGGGTATGATTGATCCTCCTCGGGAAGAAGTAAAAGCCGCGATAGACATCTGCCGAAAAGCCGGAATACATGTCGTGATGGTCACTGGTGACCACGAACTGACCGCTGTGGCAGTCGCTAAAGAGCTGAACTTGCTAGGCGAAAATGAAGAGGAAGGAAAAGTTCTGACAGGAGTGGAGCTCGAGAAACTGAGTGATGACCAACTGACCGATATTGTTCAAAGAGTTGTCATTTATGCTCGGGTTTCTCCTGAACATAAAATGAGAATAGTAAAAGCTTGGCAAGCCAAGGGCCAAGTGGTTGCAATGACTGGCGACGGCGTCAACGATGCTCCTGCGTTAAAGCTGTCTGACATCGGGATTTCCATGGGGATTACGGGCACTGAAGTGACCAAGGAAGCATCAGACATGATCTTGACGGACGATAACTTTGCGTCGATTGTAAAAGCAGTGAGAGAAGGACGTGAAATATACGATAATATCAAGAAATATCTGACCTACCTGATGCGCTGCAACATCATGGAGATCTTGGTGATCTTCATAGCGGAGCTTTCTGTTCCTTTTCTCGCCAAGGTTTATTCGCCAAACGCTGACGCAGCCGCTGTCAGTAGCGCGACTATCGCGCTAACCGCGGCTCAGCTGCTTTGGGTCAATTTAACCACTGACGGCCTGCCTGCAATAGCCTTAGGCATTGATCCAGGCGATCCTGACATAATGGAGAGACGACCACGCGACCCAAACGAAAGCATCTTCACGCGGGATGTCAAGGCCTATCTAAGTCTAGTGCCAATACTTATGACTGGTCTTCTCCTGTTCGGATACTTCTTTTATCGACCATGGGAAAGCGCTACTCAGTTGACAGAGGCGCGGACCCAACTGCTGACAGCTATGATCCTGATGGAGTTGGCTAATGCAATCTCTGCGCGTTCGCTGAAGTTCCCCGTCTGGAAAGTAGGCGTGTTCAAGAACAAGTTTTTGTGGTACGCTGTGCTTTCGTCTTTCTTGCTCCAGCTTATCGTGCTCTACGTGCCAGGTCTAAACTCCGCATTTGGTCTGTCAGCACCTGAACCGCTCGATTGGGGCTTTGCGATACTGTTCACCGCGATAACCTTCGGTTCATTGGAGACCACAAAATGGATAATCAGCAGGAGAGGCAAGGAGCAGGTTAGAAAGACTTAAATTTGGAACGACGCGAAAAAAGCTGTAACCAAAGAAATTCTAGGGCTGAAAAAGAAATGAGCGAAAAACTGGCAAATCCTGCGCCGCTTGGACTGTTAGCCTTTGGACTGACGACAGTTCTGTTGAATCTGAGCAACGCTGGCGTTTTTGGTATGAACAGCATGATCTTAGCGATGGGCATAGCCTACGGCGGACTAGCTCAAATAATAGCAGGCTCAATGGAGTTCAGGAAAGGAAACACCTTTGGCACAGTTGCGTTCTCATCTTACGGGTTTTTCTGGTGGTCTCTTGTGATTTTGATTTTACTTCCAACTGTTTCTGGTCTCGAAAGGTTCGCACCTACCTCAGAAGCTATGGCAGCGTACTTCTTCATGTGGGGCTTGTTCACCTTCTTCATGTTCTTCGGCACATTGAAAGCGAACAGGGCGATACAGTTTGTCTTCATGAGCCTAGCAATCCTGTTCTTCCTGTTGACTGTTCACGAATTGACCGGCAACGGAACGTTGCTCACTATAACAGGATACGAAGGCATAGTCTGCGGGTTAAGCGCGGTGTACCTCGGTTTAGCTGAAGTCATCAATGAAGCCCATGGAAGAGCCTTCCTCCCCATAGGTCCTATGAATCAATAAACGCCTTCCCCCTTTTTTGTTTTCAACTAAAAACGTTTATATTCACGAAAGGAGGTCTTTCCACAAAATCCATGGCTGGTTTGAAAATGTCTGAAACAAGCTTACCGTTTAACGATAGAGTGTATCCAGGAAAAACGCTCAAAGACGAATGGGAAAAGTCCATAAGAAATCCTCAAGAGTTTTGGGCGGAAAAGGCGAGGGCGATCGACTGGTTCAAGACGTGGGACAAAGTGTTGGACGATTCCAACAAGCCGTTCTTCAAATGGTTTTCGGGTGGAGTCTTGAACATCAGTTACAACGCGTTAGATAGGCACTTGAACACTTCTAGAAGAAACATGCTTGCCTACATTTGGGAGGGTGAGGATGGCGAGGTCAGAACTTACACGTTCTACCAACTCTATCGCGAGGTCAACAAACTCGCCAAGGTCTTCAAAGACCTGGGTCTGAAGAAGGGCGACAGGGTCGCTGTCTATCTGCCGATGATTCCGGAGCTTCCCATCACGCTGCTTGCGTGCTCCAGAATAGGAGCGGTTCACACGGTGGTTTTTTCGGGCTTTAGTGCCGAAGCACTTGCTGACAGGATAACCGACTGCGGAGCAAAGGTTTTGGTTACCGCTGACGGAGCCTACAGACGAGGAAAAACAGTCACCCTGAAAGACACCGCAGACCGCGCGTTGCAGTCGACTCCAAGCGTGCAAAAAACACTGGTCGTCAAGCGTACGAAGCAGGAAGTGCCGATGAAACAGGAGCGCGATGTTTGGTTCCATGAGGCGATGAACAAAGTTGAGTCGAACGCTTACGTTCCGCCTGAACCGATGGAATCCTCTGATCCACTGTTCATACTGTACACGTCTGGAACGACTGGAAAACCGAAGGGGGTTCAGCACGGTACTGGCGGTTACTTGGTTTGGGCTTATTGGACTCTCAAATGGGGCTTCAACCCGAACGAAGAGGACATCTGGTGGTGTACGGCGGATATCGGCTGGATCACTGGGCACACGTACAACGTGTACGCTCCGTTGGCTGTGGGGGTAACGTCGTTCATTTTTGAGGGGACACCCGATTATCCGGCTCAGGACAGATGGTGGGAGATGATCGAGCGCCATGGAGTCACGATACTTTACACGACGCCCACAGCGGTCAGGATGTTCATGAAATTCGGGGAGCAATGGGTAAACAAGCATGATCTCAGCTCGCTCAGACTGTTGGGAACGGTGGGTGAGCCGATAAACCCTGAAGCTTGGAAATGGTATTACCGCGTAGTAGGAAAAGAGAAGTTGCCAGTCATAGACACTTGGTGGCAGACTGAAACAGGGGGTTTCATGATTGCACCGTTGCCAGGACTGGAGCTTGTTCCGCTTAAGCCTGGCTCTGCGACGAATCCGCTGCCGAGTGTTCAAGCTGAAGTTTACGATGAGAAGGGACAGCAAGCGCCTACAGGTGTCAAAGGTTTCCTAGTCGTTAAGACTCCTTGGCCAGGAATGCTGGAAACAATATGGAAGGACCCTGAGAGGTACAAGCAAACGTACTTCGGAAGATGGCCCAACGTCTACTACACAGGAGACTATGCGGTAAGGGACCCTGACGGTTACTTCTGGCTGCTTGGAAGGGCAGATGAAGTCTTGAAAGTTGCAGGGCACAGAATAGGCACCGTGGAGCTTGAGAGTGCACTTGTTTCGCATCCAGCGGTTTCAGAGGCTGCGGTAATGGGCAAAGAGGATGCGCTCAAAGGTGAGGTTCCTGTTGCTTTCGTAACGCTCAGAAGCGGTTTTCAGCCATCGGATGAATTGCGCGCTGATCTCGTGAAGCACATTCGAAACACGATCGGTCCGATCGCGACGCCGGACGCAATTGTGATCGTGAGCAGGCTTCCGAAGACGCGGAGTGGAAAAATCATGAGAAGACTGCTGAAAGCAGTGCTGGCAGGACAGGCGCTCGGCGACGTGTCAACGCTGGAAGATGAAGCTTCAGTCGACGAAATCAAAGCAACATACGACGAAATGAAAAAACAGTTGGAAAAGAAGTAATCTCCACTTTTTTTACTCTGTTCTTCATTTGAAATAGCTCTGCTGTAGTGAATTGTGCGCACTTATATATTCTGGAAAAACCAAAATGGTACTGCGGTGTGAGATTTGCCACTTCCACTAGTTGAACGTTCTAAGGATGAAATCGCTGCGAAAATCAAGAAAAGAGTCGAGTCGGTCGAAGGGGTGAAGGGTATTCGCCAAATCGATGTGCGCGTGAGCGGAAAAAGACTCGACGTAAACCTTCTGCTTTTGGTACGTGCAAGCCTCAAATGGGAAGATAGTCATAAAATCTCGTTGGCCACTGAAAGAGAAGTGATGTCCGAGTTTCCTAACGCCAGGGTCACGGTCAACACAGAGCCTTTGGGAAACAGCACCGAAAGCGTTTGGAAGCTCGTGAAAGACGTCGCGGAAGGGGCACCAGGATCTAGAGGAGTTCACAATATCCATATTCAAAGAATAGACAAGAAACTGTACATTGACTTACATCTGGAAGTCAGTGCTGAAATGACTGTGAAACAGGCCCACGAGGTTGCTGACCAAGTTGAAACAGAGATAAAATCCGTCAATTCCAACATTTCTGATGTCACTGTCCACATCGAGACTGCTTCAGAACGTGTCTCAAGAGAAATGGCAGGGGTCGAAACCGAGTTAGAATCATACGTGGCTCACGTCGCTGAGGACTTTCCTGAAATCAAGGACGTTTGCGCTATCAAGGTTCGGAGAGTTGGAAACTCTATGCACTTGGTGCTTCAATGTCGCTTCGACGCTAATCTGAGCATCGAGAAAGCCCATGACATTTCTAGTAAGCTCGAAAAGGTGATTAGAAGCGCCTATCCCAACATCACCAGAATAGACATCCATGAAGAACCTGTATAGACTGATCGTTTCATCGCAAGAGCCTGATAAAACTAGTAATGCCTATATACCGCTCAGCAGAAGTTAGTCTAACCCTTAATTCATACAATCCACGAGGACCATACTTGAGGCGGATTCAAGAATACGGCGAAGGAGAAAACATCCACCACCCAGAAAGACTGCTGGTCTGTTCAACCTGCAGATGCCTATCAGCTAGTTGAAAGTGGTGAACAAGGCCTATCAGCACAGGAAGCAGAAAGACGTCTCAAGGCGTATGGCCGCAATGAGTTGCCGAAACATGCGTTCAGCACTACTCAAGTTGTTCTCAGACAATTCAAGAATCCCATATTTGCGATTCTCATCGCCTGCGCCGTTGTAGCCGGCGTGTTCGAAGCGCCTGAGCAAGCTATTATAATACTTTTGATGATCGCAATCAGCGTTGTCCTCGGATTCTACAATGAATACAAGGCAGAAAGAATCGTTGAAAACCTGCGTCAGAACGTGGCGATTAAAGCCGTCGTCACCAGAGATGGAAAATCAATTCAGATCGACTCAAGACAACTGGTCCCAGGAGATCTGGTCTCGGTCTATGTCGGCGATATCGCGCCTGCTGACATGAGGATCGTGAAATGCACAGACCTGCAGACTGATGAAGCCACTTTCACGGGTGAATCTTTTCCGGTGGAGAAGACTTCCGAGCCCGTCAAACTTGAACGCCCAACTCCCCAGCAACTTGCAAATTACCTTTTCATGGGTACGGTGGTTGTGCATGGAACGGGTCAGGGAATCGTGGTTTCGACTGGAAAAGCTACGCAGTTAGGGGCAATTTCCAAGAGCTTGGTGCGCTCTCATCCTGAGACGGAATTCCAGAGGGGTGTTCGGCAGTATGGGACCATGCTCATCACGTTAACCCTTGCCCTGACGATTGCCATTTTTGGTTTGATGACCGCAGTCGGCAAGCCACTGATTGATTCTCTGTTGTTCTCTCTTGCTGTTGCTGTCGGATTGGTGCCTGAACTGATGCCGGCCATCGTCACGATAAGTCTAGCTCGTGGCGCCAGCAGAATGGCAAAGATGAAAGTCGTCGTTAAGCGGCTTGTTTCAATCGAAGATTTTGGCAACATGAGCGTTTTCTGCACCGACAAGACGGGAACGCTGACTGAGGGGAAAGTCACTCTTAACGAGTGCAGGAGTCTCGGAGAGAGAGAAGACGAAAGAGTGCTGTCCTATTCACTGCTCTGCAACTCAGCGGTTGTGGGCGAAAAAATCGTTGGCAACCCCATGGACACGGCGATCTGGGAATACGCCATAAAAGCTGACGAGCAAGAGAGTATCAAGCCTTACACAAAGATCCACGAGATACCTTTCGACTATCAACGTCGAATCATGTCGGTAATCGTCAGGAACAACAATGACCTTCTTCTAATCAGCAAAGGAGCTCCTGAATCGATCTTCGCCAGGTGCCAATTTGCGGATATGGATGGGAAAATCAAACCCATAGACTCCGTTAAAGATGCTATCAACGAGAAGTTCTTCAATCTGTCGGAACTAGGTTATCGTATCTTGGCGGTTGGAAGCCGACAGACAGAACTGAAATCGTCCTATTCTGTTGATGACGAGAAGAACCTGACTTTGCTGGGTTTTCTGATATTCACGGATCCGCCTAAGAAAGATGCTCACCAAGCCATTGACAGGCTCAAGCAGATGGGCGTTGAAGTGAAGATTCTAACCGGCGACAACGAGTTAGTTGCCAAAACCGTCTGCGATGAACTGAAACTACCTGTTAAGAAAATACTTGTCGGTTCAGATCTCACGCAGATGAGTTGGACAGAAGTCAAGGCAGCGGTCGAAGAGACCACGATCTTTGCGCGGATAACACCTGACCAGAAATTAGACGTCATCAAAGCGCTGAAGGAAAACGGTCATGTAGTTGGCTTCGGAGGCGACGGCGTCAATGATGCCCCTGCTCTCTATGAAGCCGATGTAGGCATATCCGTTGACACGGGCGTCGACGTTGCAAAGGAAGCGGCAGACATCGTTCTTATGGAGAAGGACCTCTTGGTCATGGCAGACGGCATAAGCGAGGGGCGCAGGATTTTCGGAAACACTATCAAGTACGTTTTGATGGGTACAA
>Ga0335070_10002853_pt1 | contig 20100 bp, 18 predicted proteins | sample Lox_Sample_13_FD_206722 | JGI IMG/M metagenome (GOLD analysis project Ga0335070, IMG submission 206722) | Soil microbial communities from Loxahatchee National Wildlife Refuge, Florida, United States - Lox_Sample_1.3 | ecosystem: Environmental > Terrestrial > Soil > Wetlands | place: USA... | reverse complement strand
GTGAGCGGGGCCGCAGGCATGGATCTCGACGTCCACGCCGAGCGCCTCGGCCAGGTGCGCGATCTTCATCGCGCCAGTGATGCCCATGTCGTACTCCGGGTCGGAGCGCAGGATGTCGGTGCCCCCCTGGATGAGGAAATCGGCCTTCGGCTCCACGCCGCGCACGTGCTCGGTCTGCAGGATCGGGGTGTCGATCATCTCGCGCAGCTTCTTGTGGGCGAAGGCCGACACTCCCGAATCGCGAAACGGGTCCTCGTACCAGAAGTAGCTGGCCTCGTCGCACGCGCGCCCCACGTAGAGTGCGTCGGCGAAAGTACGCAGCTCGCACGCCGGGTCGATCATCAGATTCATCTTGTCGCCGACCACCTTGCGCACATGCAGCAGGTTCTGCGCCTCCTCGCGCGCGTTGCCGTCGTTCCAGCCGTGGATCTTGAAGGCGCGGTAGCCCATCTCGTAGCAACGCAGCGCGAACTCGCCGAACTTCTCCTTGCTGTCCAGTCCGCCGTTGCGATCGCCGTGATAGGTGCTGGCGTAGGTAGCCAGGCGCTTGCGATAGGCGCCGAGCAGCTCGGACACCGAGCAACCGAGCTTCTTGCCCTGCAGATCCCACAACGCGATGTCCAGCGGCCCGTGGCCCATATGGTCGAACTGGCGGGCCTGGCGTTTCAGATCGTCGTAGATCAGCTCGCGCTCTTCCGCTTCCCGGCCCAGCAGGTACGGCGCCAGCATGGTGGTCTGCCCCAGCGCCGAGCCCGACGCTACCCAGTGGGTGACGTACTCGCCGCGCAGGCCGTTGTCGGTAGCGATCACCACCGCGTACTTGGTGACGCGCAGCTTTGCGCCCTTCGCGTAGCCGAAAGCGCCCACCCCGGCGCCGCGCACCGCTCCCAGGTTCTGGGCGTCGAACTGGAAAACGTGGACTTCGACCCGGTTGATGCGGCTCATTGCCTCTCCCTCCGTCAGTCTGATGCATTAAGGATAGCACCCCACCCCGCAGGAATCGGTTGCCGGGGACAGGCGGGCCCGCGTGCTGGCAGGCGCTGCCGAGCTGGCGGACTATTTGATGCAGATCAAGTCCGTCGGCCCCGCCGGCTTCAAGAATGGCCCCGCAGGGCGTAACGCAGCTTGCCCCGGAAGTGGGGGCAGGGCAGAGTGGAGGCTGCGCGCAGGCGCGCGCGTCAACGCACCCAGTATGGCGGCTGCCGTGACCGACGCAAGCCGCATCGTCCTCGGTTTCGATCGCTGTGTTCCCTGGAGGATGAGCGCGCAACGCGCGTGAGACGAGCCGATGCACGAGATGAGCCTCGCCGAAGGCGTATTGAGAATCGCGGAACAGGCCGCGCAGGCTCAGGGCTTTGCTCGGGTGAAGGCGGTGTGGCTGGAGATCGGCGCGCTCGCCCCGGTCGAACCGGAAGCGATGCGCATGTGCTTCGACGCCGTGGCCCGCGACAGCATCGCGGAGGGCGCGCGACTGGAGATCGTATCCACGCCCGGTACGGCTTGGTGCATGCGCTGTTGCGAAACCGTGCCGGTGCAGGCACTGTATGACGACTGCCCGCGCTGTGGCGGCCGGCAGCTGCACGTGACGGGCGGCCAGGAGATGCGCGTCAAGCAACTGGAAGCCGAATAGCTCGGCTGAGGAGAAAGCGATGTGCGGCACCTGCGGTTGCGAAGGCGGCGATGTGCGCGTGGAGGGCCAGACCCTAGCCCGAGCTCATGACCACCACGCTCATAGCCATGACAATGCCCGCCCGCAGCACACCCACGCGCCCGGGCTGTCCGTCGGGCGCATGGTGCGCATCGAGCAGGACATCCTCGCCCACAATAATGCTCACGCCCAGGAGAACCGCCGTTGGCTCGCGCTACGCGGTATCTTCGCGGTCAACCTCGTGTCCAGCCCCGGCTCGGGCAAGACCGCGCTGCTCGCCAGGACCATCGAGAGCCTGCGTGGCCGAATGACGGTGAGCGTGATCGAAGGCGATCAGCAGACCAGCCACGACGCCGATCGCATCCGCGCCACGGGCGCGAAGGCGGTGCAGATCAACACCGGCAAGGGCTGTCACCTCGAGGCGCACATGGTGCAGCAGGCCCTGCATCAGCTCGATCCCGCGCACCACAGCGTGCTGATGATCGAAAACGTGGGCAATCTGGTGTGCCCGGCGGCTTTCGATCTGGGTGAAGCGCACAAGGTCGCCGTGCTCTCCGTGACCGAAGGCGAGGACAAGCCGCTGAAGTATCCGGACCTGTTCCACGCCGCCGCGGTGATGCTGCTCAACAAGATCGACCTGCTCCCTTACGTCAGCTTCGACACCGCACGCTGCCTCGAGTACGCCTGCCGGGTCAACCCCGGCATCCGCGTGATGCAGGTCTCCGCCACGCGCGGCGACGGCATGAAGGCGTGGCTGGACTGGATCGAGACCGGGGCACGCGGCGCGCGTGGGGGGTTGGTATCCTCTCTCGAGCCGCGCGTACCACACGCTCAGCCCTGGGTCGCCGGCCAGGACGCGTGAGCGGGACGGGAACATGCTCGGGCAGGCGCGCCCTCAACCGATCGCCGGACGGCCGCGGCCGGCCCCCGGCGCGCTCGCGCGGTGCGCGCTGCGGGTGCGTGGCGTCGTCCAGGGCGTAGGTTTCCGTCCCTTCGTCTTCCGCCTGGCGACCGAGTTGCGCCTGTCCGGCTTCGTGCGCAACGATGCCGAGGGCGTCGCGATCGAAGTGCAGGGCAGTGACGAAGCGCTGGAGCGGTTCACCGAGCGCCTGGTCAGCGAGGCGCCGGTCCTCTCGCGCATCGATGCCGTCGAATGCAGCGCGCGCGCGCCGCAGAGCGAATCCGGATTCGTCATCCGCACCAGCCGGGCCGGAAGCGCGCGTACCGGCGTGGCGCCGGACGTCGCGGTCTGCCCCGAGTGCCTCGCCGACTTGTTCGATCTCGCCGGACGCCGCTGGCGCTATGCGTTCGCCAACTGCACCCAGTGCGGGCCGCGTTACACGATTACCAGCGCGCTGCCCTACGATCGGCCCAACACCAGCATGGCGCATTTCGCGCAATGCGCCGATTGCCAGGCGGAGTACGGCGACCCGCTGAGCCGGCGCTTCCACGCCCAGCCGAACGCCTGTCCGGTTTGCGGCCCACGACTGACGTTGGTCGACAGCACCGGCGCGCTGATCGACTGCCAGGACCCGATGGCCGAAGCAGTCGCGCGCCTGCAACGCGGCGAGATCCTGGCGATCAAGGGGCTGGGCGGTTTTCACCTAGCCTGCGATGCGCGCAACGGCTTCGCGGTGGCGACATTGCGCCGGCGCAAGGACCGCGAGGAGAAGGCTTTCGCGCTGATGGCCGCGAACGCTGCCTCGCTGGTCGATTTCGTCCACCTCGACGCCACCGCCCCGGCGCTGCTCGAATCACCCGAGCGCCCGATCGTACTGCTGTCCAAGACGCCGGCTTGTGACACGCTGCTGCCCGGTGTCGCACCCGGCCTCGCGCTACTCGGTGCGATGCTGCCGTACACGCCGCTGCAATACCTTCTGTTCCATGAGGCTGCCGGCCGTCCATCGGGAACCCGCTGGCTGCGCGACGCGCAGCCGCTGCTGCTGGTGATGACCAGCGCCAACCCCGGCGGGGAGCCGCTGGTAATCGACAACGAGGAAGCCGTAGCGCGCCTCGGGACCATCGCGGACGCAATGCTCGTTCACGACCGGGATATCCTGGTACGCTGTGACGACACCGTCGTCCGGTACGACGCAAACGCGCGGCGCGCAGTCTTCGTGCGCCGCGCGCGCGGCTACACGCCGCGAGCGATCAAGCTGCCCGCGGGCGGACCGTCGGTCCTCGCCACGGGCGCTTGGCTGAAGAACACAGTCTGCGTCACGCGCGGCGACGAGGCATTCCTGTCGCAGCACGTCGGGGACTTGGACAACGCGGCAACCTGTGTGGCGATGCAAGAGGCCGCGGCGCATCTGCTGGACGTGCTTCAGGTCCGGCCCGAGGCGGTCGCGCACGATCTGCATCCGGACTTTCACAGCAGCCGGTACGCCGCGCGGTTCGCGCGTGAACGGGGCATCCCGGCCGTCGCCGTCCAGCACCATCACGCGCACATCGCGGCCGTACTCTCGGAGCACGAAGTGAGCGGAGCTGTTGTGGGCATCGCTCTTGACGGCGTCGGGCTAGGGGAGGACGGGACAGCGTGGGGCGGCGAGCTGCTGCGCGTCGAGGGTGCGGGAATGGAGCGGATCGGACACCTGCGGCCGCTGTTGCTGCCGGGCGGCGATCGCGCGGCGCGCGAACCCTGGCGCGTGGCCGCGGCCGCGCTGTTCGCGCTTGGGCGCGGCAAGCAGGCGGCGACGCGATATGCGGGCCTCGGCGGCGCCACGATCGCCCACATGCTGGCCCGTGGGATCAACTGTCCGGTTACGACCAGCGCGGGGCGCTGGTTCGATGCTGCCGCAGGGCTGCTCGGCGTGAAGGAGGTCGTGAGCTACGAAGGCCAGGCAGCCATGTTGCTGGAGGGCCTTGCTCAGCGCCATGGCCCGGTCGCGCCGATGCGCGACGGCTTCAGCATCGATTCGGACGGAACGCTCGACCTGCTGCCGCTGCTCGCGCGGCTGGCCGACCCGCTCGATCCGGCGGAAGGTGCAGCGCTGTTCCATGCCACGCTGTCCGCAGCGCTCGCTCAGTGGAGTATCGGCGCCGCCCGTAGGGAAGGTGTGGGCATCGTTGCGCTTGGCGGCGGCTGCTTTATGAACGGCATCCTCTCGGCCGCGCTGCGAGGGCGTCTGCGCGAGGCCGGGATGCGCGTGCTCGAAGCCGAGCAGGCGCCGCCCAACGACGGGGGGCTGGCGCTCGGGCAAGCGTGGGTGGCGATCTGCGCGCTGCGCGCCGGCCAAGGCCTCGGCCGGTGCGACATCAATTGAGGAGACCGTCATGTGCCTCGCAATTCCAGCGCTCGTAGTCGAACGCAGGGACGGCGACGCCGCTGTCATCGAGCTGGACGGCGTGCGCAAGGAGATCTCGCTTGCGCTGGTGCCGGACACGCAAGTAGGCGACTACGTGATCGTACACGTGGGCTACGCGCTGACGCGCTTGGACCCGGCGGAAGCGCAACGCACGCTCGAGCTGTTCGCGCAGATCGACACCCACGGGAGCGCGGCATGAGATACGTCGACGAGTTCCGCGACGGCGAGCTCGCCCGCCGCATCGCCGGGCGCATCGAGACCGAAGCGCGCACCGGGCGCGACTACAACCTGATGGAGTTCTGCGGCGGGCATACGCATGCCATCTCCCGCTACGGCATCGCCGATCTGCTGCCTCCGAACATCCGCATGATCCACGGACCGGGCTGCCCGGTATGCGTGCTGCCCATCGGGCGCATCGACAATGCCATCGAGCTGGCTGCGCAGCACAAGGTCACGCTATGCACCTACGCCGACACGATGCGGGTCCCGGCCTCCGACCGATCGAGCCTGCTCAAGGCCAGGGCGCGCGGCGCGGATATCCGGATGATCTACTCGGCGGCCGACGCCCTGCGCCTGGCGCTCGAGCAGCCGGAGCGCGAGGTGGTGTTCTTCGCCATCGGGTTCGAGACCACTACCCCGCCGACGGCGCTGGTGATCCAGGAGGCGGCCAAGCTCGCCCTGCCCAACTTCAGCGTGTTCTGCAACCACGTGCTCACGCCCGCGGCGATCTCCAGCATCCTGGAGTCGCCTCAGGTGCGCGACATCGGCGCCGTGCCCATCCACGGGTTCGTCGGCCCGGCACATGTGTCGTGCGTGATCGGCAGCCAGCCGTACGAGTACTTCGCCGAGGAATACCAGCGGCCGGTGGTGATCGCGGGCTTCGAGCCGCTGGACGTGATGCAGGCGATCTGGATGCTGGTGCGGCAGCTAAACGACGGCCGTGCTCAGGTGGAAAACGAGTTCACCCGCGCCGTGACTCGCGACGGCAATGTTCGAGCGAAGCAGCTGGTGGCCGACGTGTTCGAGCTGCGCCGCAGCTTCGAATGGCGGGGGCTGGGCGAAGTCCCCTACAGCGCACTGCGTATCAACGCAAGGTACGCGCGCTTCGATGCGGAGCAGCGCTACGGGATCGGCTACCGGAGCGTCCCGGACAACAAGGCGTGCGAGTGCGGCGCGATCCTGCGCGGGGCCAAGCAGCCGCGCGATTGCAAGCTGTTCGGCACGGTCTGCACGCCGGAGAACCCGATGGGGTCGTGCATGGTGTCGAGCGAGGGGGCATGCGCGGCCTGGTACACCTATGGGCGCTTCCGCGACGCGTCGCGGGCCGAAGTTTCGCAGATAACCACGGCGGACAGCACATGAGCGCAGTCAAGCGGGGCTACCTCCGGCCGATCGACTTCAAGCAAGGCCGCGTGGAGATGAGCCACGGCAGCGGCGGCCGCGCGATGGCGCAACTCATCGACGAGCTGTTCCTGGAAGCCTTCGACAACGACTGGCTGCGCCAGCTCAACGACCAGGCATGCTTCGCCGTCACCACCGGCCGGATGGTGATCGCCACCGACAGCCACGTGGTCGCGCCGCTGTTCTTTCCGGGTGGCGACATCGGCTGCCTCTCGGTGCACGGAACGGTGAACGACGTCGCGATGTCCGGGGCCAGGCCGCTGTACCTGTCCGCCAGCTTCATCCTGGAAGAAGGGTTCCCGCTGTCCGACCTCCAGCGCATCGTGATCTCCATGGCCGAGGCGTCCCGGGAGGCCGGCGTGCCGATCGTCACCGGCGACACCAAGGTGGTCGAGCAGGGCAAGGCGGACGGCGTGTTCATCACCACCACCGGGGTGGGCGTCGTCCCGGACGGCGTGAACATCTCCGGCGAACGCGCGCGTCCAGGCGACCGGGTCCTGGTCAGCGGGACGCTCGGCGATCACGGCGTGGCGATCCTGTCCTTCCGCGAGAACCTCGCGTTCGAGACCAGCATCCGCTCGGACACGGCAGCGCTGCACCGCCTGGTGGCGCGCATGTTGGAGGCCGTCCCCGACCTGCACTGCCTGCGCGATCCCACGCGCGGCGGCCTGGCCACCACGCTCAACGAGTTCGCCCGCCAATCGAGCGTCGGCATCCGGCTGCACGAGAAGGCGATCCCGGTCAAGCGGGAAGTGGCCGCCGCCTGCGAGTTGCTCGGCCTGGATCCGCTCTACGTGGCCAATGAGGGCAAGCTGGTCGCGATCTGCGCGCGGCAGGACACCGACCGATTGCTCGAGGCCATGCGCAGCCACCCACTGGGAGCGGACGCGGCAGTCGTCGGCGAAGTGGTGGAGGACCCGCACCACTTCGTGCAGCTGCAGACCGCGTTCGGCGGATGGCGCATCGTGGACTGGCTCAGCGGCGAGCAGCTGCCGCGGATCTGCTGACCGGCCGCGCCATGCGCATCCTCTTCCTGACGCACGCGTTCAACAGCCTGACCCAACGGCTGTACGTCGAGCTGACCGCGCGCGGCCACGAGGTTTCCGTCGAGTTCGATATCCACGACAGCGTGAGCGAGGAAGCCGTGCGCCTGTTCCGGCCGGACTTGATCCTGGCGCCTTTCCTCAAGCGCGCGATCCCGGAGTCGATCTGGCGGCAGCAGCGCTGCCTGGTGGTGCACCCTGGCATCGTCGGCGACCGCGGGCCTTCCGCGCTGGACTGGGCGGTGCAGGACGACGAGCGCACCTGGGGCGTGACGGTGCTCGAAGCAGTGGGCGAGCTGGATGCCGGGCCGGTCCGGGCGGCGGTCGAGTTCCCGATGCGCGCGGCAAGCAAGGCCAGCCTCTACCGCAACGAGGTGACCGAGGCGGCGCTGAATGCAGTGCTGCTGGCGATCGAGCGGCTGCCTGGCGGGCAAGCTTCTCCCGGGCCGGCCGATCCCGCCCCTTCGCCCGTGCGGGGCAGGCTGCGCCCCCGGATGCGCCAGGCCGACCGCGCCATCGACTGGAAACACGACGACTCGGCGACGGTGCTGCGCAAGATCCGCGCTGCGGATGGCGTGCCGGGCGTGCTCGACGAGCTGTACAGCGAAGCGGTTTATCTGTTCGACGCGCACGAGGAGGATACGATCCGGGGCGGCCGTCCCGGTGAGATCATTGCACGACGCGGCGGGGCGATTCTGCGCGCCACCTTCGACGGCGCGGTGTGGATCGGACATCTTTGGCGCAAGCCGCAGGGCCAGCCGACGCTGAAGCTCCCTGCCACGCAGGTGCTGGCCGACAAGCTGATCGACGTGCCCGAACTCGCCACGCCGCTGGAGCACGCCGCCGGTCGCACCTATCGAGAGATCTGGTACGAGGAGCACGGCACCGTCGGATATCTGCACTTTCCGTTCTACAACGGCGCGATGAGCACGCAGCAGTGCGAGCGCCTGCGCCTGGCGTTCCAGCGCGTTGCGCTGCGCCCGACGCGGGTGATCGTGCTGATGGGCGGGCCGGACTTCTGGTCCAACGGCATCCATCTCAACGCGATCGAAGCGGCGGCCACGCCGGCGGACGAGTCCTGGGCGAACATCAATGCCATCGACGATCTGACGCGCGAGATCCTCACCTGCCGCACCCATCTCACGCTCGCCGCACTGCAGGGCAACGCCGGAGCCGGGGGCGTGTTCCTCGCGCTCGCCGCCGATCGCGTGCTGGCGCGGCGCGGTGTCGTGCTCAACCCGCACTACAAGTCGATGGGCAACTTACACGGGTCGGAGTACTGGACCTATCTGCTGCCCCGGCGCGTGCCGCGAGACGTGGCGGCAGGGCTGGTCGGAAACCGGCTGCCGCTGGGGGCCCTCCAGGCCGCAGCGCTCGGCTTGATCGACGGCTGCGAAGGCGACGATGTGGCGGGCTTCCGCCGCTTCGTCGATGCGCAAGCCCTGGCGATGGCGGCTGCGCCGGCATTCGAAGCTGCCCTCGCGCGCAAGCTCGAAGCGCGCGATGCCGACGAGCGGGCAAGGCCGCTCCAGGACTACCGGCGCGAGGAGCTGGAGCGCATGCGGCTCAACTTCTATGGCTTCGATCCGAGCTACCACGTAGCCCGCTACCACTTCGTGTTCAAGGTGCCCAAATCGCGCACGCCGCTGTACCTCGCGCGGCACCGCCTGCGCATGACGCAGACCACCAGGGGCGACCCAGGCCCCGGGGAGACGGGTGTCTACGCCGCGACCTTGCCCGGCATAGCGGCAACCGGCCGGGTCTCGTGCACGGCCGGCGAATAGATCTCCAGGATCTCAAAGTCGTCCGAACAGGCAAGCTCGTTGTGGACGATGGCGGCTGGCTGCAGCACGCAGTCGCCGGCACGGAACGTGAGCTCGCCCTCTTGGCCCTCGTAGACGAACTTCACCCAACCCTTGAGCACGAAGAACATCTGGAAATTGCACAGATGCTGGTGCAAGCCGGTGGTGTGCATGTCGTGCTCGCCCTCGCCTTTGCGGTCCTGCTTCACGCGCAGCACATGCGCCCGGAACTGCCCGTTGGTGGCGTTGGCGATGCCCAGGTCGCGATACTCCAGGAAGTCCCGCAGGCCGTCGGTATAGACCGCATCCTTGGCGTAGCTCACGGAGAATTTCTGCTTCTCGTTGCTCATGATCGGATCTCCCTCTCTTTCGGGTTGGAACTTCCGCTGAAGAACATGCGCCTGCGCGTGGGCGAAGCTCGAACTTGACCCCGTGGCGGCGGCTCGCGCCTGCGGCCCTAGAACGCCCGGCTGCGGCCCACAGCACCCCCGTCGATCGTGACGATCGTACCGCTGATGTAGGAGGCGCGCGACGAAGCGAGAAAGCACACGATGTCGGCCACTTCGCTCGATCGGGCGGGCCGTCCGAACGGCAGATTCATTTCGTCCAGCAACTCGCGCCAGCGCCCGGCATCGCCGAATCGCTCGCGCGCCCGTTGGCTCAGCAGTGTGACCATGCGATCGGTCTCGACCAGCCCCGGGTTGACGCCCACCACGCGCACGCCGTGCTCCACGCTGGCGCTGCCCAGCGCCCGCGTCATCGCCATGAGGGCCGAATTGGCCCCGGCGCCGGCGATGTAGTGCGCGGCCGGCCGCTCACCCCCCGTGCCGATGACATTGACGATCACACCCTGACCACGCTCCTGCATGCGCGCCAGCACTTCGCGCATGAGACCGACGTAGCCGAACACCTTGAGGTCCCAGGCGCGCTTCCAGGTGCGGTCGTCGATGAGGTCGATGCTTCCGCCCGGGATCGCCCCGGCGTTGTTGACCAGGATATCCAGTTGGCCGCATGCGGCCGCCAGTCGCGGCGCAGCGCCCTGCTCGGAGAGGTCGATGGCATGGAGCGCAACATCGACCTGGTGCAGCGCGAGGATCTCGCGTCGCGCGTCTTCCAGATCGGCCAGCGTTCGCCCGGCGAGGTGCAGCCGGCAGCCTTCGCCGGCCAGGCCAGCCGCCACGGCGCGCCCGATGCCACGCGATCCGCCAGTCACCAGCGCCGTCTTGCCAACCAGTTCGAGGTCCATAGGCTATTGCATATCCTAGCACCACACGCTGGCGCGATCCCGCGCCTGGGTCTGTAGCGGCATGGCCTCGGAAGCGACGTTGACACAGGGGGTGGCCGGTCGCAGCCGCCATGCTGCGGGCGCTATACTCGCGCATATCGGGATCGGGAATTCGCGCCGCGATCGCGACACACCGGGCGGCGTCGACACGGCAATCCGCTCCGCCCCGGGACACCCATGATCACCAAGCGCACCGTCAGCGCAACCGCCGACGCTAACCGCGCCCGGGGCGGCGCCAGGCTCACGCTGTCGCGCCCGACAGGGCGACGGCCATGAGCGAGATTCGCATCCGCCGGGCGCACAACCTGCCGTTGGAGCAGGCTCGCGCCCTGGCCGAACAGATCGCACGGCGGCTGCGCGACGAGTTCGACCTCGACTACCGCTGGCGCGGCAGCGCGCTCGCGTTCCGCCGCGACGGGGTGGAAGGCACGCTCACCGTCTCGGCCGCAGAGATCCGGCTGCAAGCGCGGCTGGGCTTCCTGCTCTCGTTCCTGAAGCCGCACATCGAGCAGGAGATCGAATCGCACCTCGACCAGCTGTTCGCGCAGGCGGCCCGCCGGCCCAGGCGAAAGCGCACCTGACCGGCCTGTGGCTCAGTTCCAGTGCGTGAACAGCGGCCCGCCGGCGCCGGACACCGGATCGCATTCCGGCAGCGGGACGCGCGCCACCGCCTCAGCGCGATGCGGCTGACTCGACTCCTGCGGCCTGCACATGTCGGGGTGCGCGCCGGTGGGATAGGCGCCCACGATGCCGAGCCTGCCGCGCGAAGAGAGCCTCTTGTGGCCGGTGCCGGCAGGCAACACGATCACGTCGCCGGGCTTCGCGGTCAGCACCACGCCATCGTCGCCGCCGAACTGCACGGTGACCTCGCCACTGTAGACGCCGAGCGCTTCGTGCGCGTTGCTGTGGAAGTGATGGAACGGGTAGACGCCATTGCGCCACGCAGCCGGCCACCGGTTGCGGTCGAACAGCGCTTCGAACGCGGCAGCCGGATCCTCACCGGCGATCGCGACCGCGCCAGGGTACACGAGCAGCGGCCAGCGCGGATGATTGGGGATGCCACCGCTGGCCGCGAGGCGGTACGCGATGACGCGCGGGATGTCTTGCGGCGCCGTGTTCATGCGAAATCCCCCCTCGCCGAGCTGGCCAGTCGCCAATGGTAGCAAGAACCACCCTGCCCTCGGGCAGCTTCGGAGGTATCGCGCTGACGACGCCATCCCGCCGCATCACACGCTACTGCAGCCCCTGCGCCACCTCCACGTAGCGCTTCATCGCATCCTGCGCGCTCGTCCCCTTGAGCCTGGCCCAGGCATCGAACTTCGCGCGGCCGACCAGGTCCGCGAACCCAGGCCGCTTGCCCTGCACGTCACCCTCGCGCGCCTGCTTGTACAGCGCATACAGTTCGAGCTTGACCTCGTTTCCAGGGTCTTCCTCAAGCTGCTTGACCGCTGCTGCGGCGGCCTCGAACCTCGCCTTCAGATCGCTCATCGCACCCTCCCGTCGGTTGCCGGTTGATTATCATAGGTACACTGGCCAGCTCTAACTTGAACCATGTCAAACCGCGAGCGCATGTCCGGCGTCGACACTGCCTGGCTGCGCATGGAACGCCCCACCAACCACATGATGGTCGTCGGCGTGCTCATGCTGGGCGAACGCGTCGACTTCCGGCGGCTGCGCAAGGCCATCGAGCAGCGCTTCGCGGCCATCCCGCGCTTCCGGCAGTTTCCGGTGCTCGAGCTGGCCGGCGGCTGGTGGGAAACCGACGAGGCATTCGACATCGATCGTCACGTGCTGCGGGTGCGCTTGCCGGGCCGCGCCGGGCCTGCCGAGCTGAAGCGCTTCACCGCCAGGCTGGCTTCTACACCTCTGCCGCGCTCCAAGCCGCTGTGGGAGTTTCACTTGGTCGAGAATTACGACGGGCGCAGCGCGGTGGTCACTCGCATCCATCACTGCTATGCGGACGGCATCGCCCTGATGGGCGTGCTGCTGTCGTTGACCGATCCATCGCCGAACGCACGCCGCCGTCCGCCGCCGCCGCACCCTGCCCAGCATCACGCCCCGGGGATCTGGCGAGCGCTGGGGCCCTTGTCGGAAGTGCTGTCCAGCGCGGGCTGGATTTCCGAAGCCGTGCTCGCGAAGTACTTCGAGCTGCTCCAGCGCCCCGAGCAGGTGATCGACTACGCCAAGCTGGCGCGCCGGGTCGCAGGCGACGTGATCGAGCTGGCGACGATGTCCTATGACTCCCCAACGCTGTACAAGGGCCAGCCCGGCGTCACCAAGCGGGTGGCCTGGTGCGAGCCGCTCTCGCTCGACGAAGTCAAGGCCGTGGGCCGCGTGCTGGGCTGCTCGGTGAACGACGTGCTGCTGTCGTGCGTCAGCGGCGCGTTGGGCGATGATCTCGCCCGACGCGGGCAGGATCCGGCCGGATTGGAACTCCGTGCGCTGGTTCCGGTCAATCTGCGCCGTCAGACCGATGACGGCAGTTTGGGCAACTGGTTCGGGCTGGTGCCGCTGCTATTGCCGCTGGGGATCGCCAATCCGCTGGCGCGGCTTTACGAGATCCACCAGCGGATGGAAGCGCTCAAGCAATCCTATCTGGCCCCCCTGTCGCTCGGGCTGCTGGCTTTCGCCGGCATGGTGCCTGCGATCGTGCAGCAGGAGATTCTGGACTTCCTGGCCAACAAGGCCACCGCGGTGATGACCAACCTGCCGGGGCCGCAGCAACGGCTCTATCTGGCTGGCGCACCGCTCGAGCAGCTGATGTTCTGGGTGCCGCAGTCGGGCAACATCGCGATGGGCGTGTCGATCCTGTCCTACGCTGGCGGCGTGCAGTTCGGGCTGGTGACGGACGCCGCGCTCACGCCAGCCCCGGAACGGGTGGTCGAGCGCTTCCGCCCGGAGTTCGAGCGGCTGTTAATGACGGTGCTGATGGAGCCGTGGGACCTGCGGCGTGATCCGAAGCTGGTGGAGCGGGAGTTCAAGGCGGGGGGTAAGGCGCACCGGGTCGCCCGTCGCGGCCGAGACATCGTAGCCGCCCGGCCCCGTCCGCACCCCGGCCACTCCGGCCCGAGCGAGAGTCGGGGCAAATAGGTCGTTCGCCCGACTACCCTTCCAGCTCTTCCTTCGCCAGCTCCACGTCCAGGCGCTCCATCGCATCCATCGGCTGCTGCTTCGCCGCCTCGGCGTAGAGCTTCTCCGCCTCCTTCATGCGCTCCTCGCCGAACATCAGCGCCAGCCCGTTGGCGTATTCCATGCGGGCGATGGCCGAATCCGGGTTGAGCCTGATCGCCTGCCGGTAGTGCTTCAAAGCCGCCTCCCGGCTCGCCCCGTAGGTGAGTTTGCCCACCATCGCACCGACCTTGCCGATGACTTCGGCATGCCAGGCCCCCAGCGCGATATTTGCGTCGGCGTGCTTCGGCTCAAGCTCCAGTGCCGCGTCGAGCGCCTTCCTCACCTTGGTGCCGAGTCCTTGTGTCAGGGCCTTCACCACCGAAGTCAACTGGGAATAGCGTCCCGCCGCCAGCGCGTATAAGTAGTGCGCGTTGTGATCGTCTGGGCGCTCCGCCATCGCCTCCTCGCCCCAGGCCATCGCCTCCTGGAACAGCTTGAGCTTCTTCGCTTGCGTCGCCTCCAGGTAGGTCGCGTAGATCACCTGTGCCTTGATGGCAGCGTTGCGTCCCGCGCCACCCAGGGCGAGCCCTTGCTCCACCGCTACCTGAAAATCGCCCGCGTGGTAATGGCGCCAGGCTTGCTGCAACGCCGAGTCCTCCGGGAAGGGCTCGCGGTCTCCGGCGTGCAGGCGCGCCCAGGCCTTCTTCAAGGCCGCGCCTTCGTAGGCGTAGGCGGGGTCGGCATGGGGGAACTTCGTCCAGGAAGACTTGGCCATTTCCGGATGTGAGGTCGGAACTTCAGTTGCGAGTGAGGTATTCGCGGGCCAGTCGGCGGAACAACATGCGCGCATCGCCGCCCAGGTAGGGAGCGATCATGCACATCACGTGATAGGTGCCGCGCGCGAGCACCTCGCTCTGGACCATGTGCCGCGGGTTGCGCACGTATTCGAACGACAGCCAGCAGGTGGCCGTCGCCGTCATGTTGGTGGACAAGGCGTGCAACTCGCTGTCGTCCGCGCGCATCTGCCCGAGCGCCACCAAGCCCTCGCACAGGGCGCGGGCGGTGCGCTGCTTGTGCTCGACGATGCGCTTGAAGTGCGTCTCCAGCAAGCGGTTGCGCGACAGCAGGTCGCTCAAGTCCCGATACAGAAACCGGTAGCGCCAGATCCCCTCGAACAGCAGATGCAGGAACAGCCAGATGTCCTCGACGTTGACCGGCCGGCGGGCCGGCGCCGAGAGAATGCCTTCGACCTCCTGCTCGAAGCGGGCGAACAGCGCCTCGAGGATCTCATCCTTGCCGTGGAAGTGATAGTACAAGTTGCCCGGGCTGATGTTCAGCTCGTCGGCGATCACGGCGGTGGTCACGTTGTGTTCGCCGAAATCGTTGAACAGCTTCAGGCTCACCTCCATGATGCGCTCGGGCGTGCGGCGCCCGGGTTTGCGCTCCATGGTGTTCAGCCGGCCGCGGCGGCCCTGCCGCGAGTCTTGAGCCAGCGCTCTAGGTCGTCCAGGGTGCGCGCCAACCCCTCGGTCGCCGCCATGGCTGCGGACGCGATAGTGCGCTTGCGCGGCCGGCGCACCAGGCGCAGGTCCGGGTCGCGGACTGTATGCAGGTCGATCTCGATTCCGTGACGCGCCAGAACGGGAGCGATTGCATCGCGGCGCTCGTACAGCTCCTGCCGCGTCTTCTGATAGGCGTGCTCGGCTAGTCGGCGCCGGCTCGCATAGCTGAAGATATTGGTGAAGAACATCTCCGCGTCGTGGCGGTTGGGCTCGAACAGAACGACGTCCGCGTCCTTGTACTCGAGTGAGTAGCGCTCGAAGCCGACCTGCATGCGCGAGTGGATCAACGACCGGAACGTCTGCGACAGTACTACCGGCAGCCCGCCCTCGACAATATGCGCAGGCGCCGACGGCAGTCGCTGCGGAGCGGCGGGGTCGAAGGGAACCAGAGGGTTCACGCACAGCAGCAGCTTGGCGCCATGCTTCAGCGCCACCGAGGCATGCAGCGTCTTCTTCAGCGCCCCGTCCACATAATGGCGGCCGTCGATCTCCACCGGCGGGAACAGGCCCGGCAGCGCCGCGCTCGCCTGCACGGCAGTGGAGATCGGCACGTGATCGTGGCCGCGCGCGCCGAACTCCACGGTCTTGCCCGAGTCGAGGTCGGTCGCGACCAGATAGAGGTGATGCTTGAGCTCGCGGAAATCGTTGGTGCGGCCGGGCTTGTCGAACAGGGCGCGCAGGTAGCGGTCGATCGCGCGGCCGTCGAACACGCCGGTGGGAATCGCCCGGCCCAGGCGCTGGATCGAGCCCAGCAGCGATATCCCTTCGCCTTCGCTCACATAGCGCCAGATCGAAGTCAGCACCAACGGCGGCACGGACAGCGCCCGCTGCGCATACTCTTGAAATGCAGGCTTGAGCAGCATCGAGGGATCGAACGGCTCGCCCGGGCTGTCGCTCTCGATGAACATGCGCGAGAGCGCGAGCGGCTGAATTCCGTTGGCCAGCCCGGCAGCCAGGAACGCACCGGAACTCACCCCGATGTAGACGTCGAAGTCATTGAAGTCGACGCCTCGCAGGCAGTCGGCCAGGGCGTTCAGGACGCCGATCTCATATACCGCGCCAAGCGGCCCGCCGCCGGCCAGCGCGAGCCCACGGCGGGGCCGGCGGGCCGGTTCCCGCCCGCCTGGCTTTGCCATACCGCTCACCCCTGCCGCCTCACGCGATGGCCGCTTGCGTCACCCGCGTGCGCGGTCGTGCGTCCCATTCGCAAGCCCCCGTCGTCAAGCGTCGTCATCGAGCCGTTTCCGCTGCTCTGCCTGCAGGCGAGAGGGCGTGGGGGCTGCGGGCAAGAAACCGCCTCACGCGCTCGTGCCGGCGCTCGCTGACTTCCCGCTGTTGCCCTTGCGCCTGCGCGCGGCCGGCTTGGCCGGAGCCGCGCCGGTGAGCGTGTGGACGCTGTGCGTCAGCTCTTCCACGCGCTTGGCCAGGGCCTGGATGTCCTTGTTGGTCGGTACGCCCAGCCGCTGCAGCGCGCGCGCCACGCGGTCCTCGAACACCTGTTCCAGCTTGTCCCAGGTCGCGGTGGCCGACTTGGTCGCCTTGCCCACACTGGCGGTCATCTGGTCGACCTTGCTCTGCGCCAGCTTGCGGGTGCGGGCTTCGACCGCCTTGCCTTCCTTGACCAGCGCGTCGAACACCTTGACCCCCTCTTCCTGGGTCTTGGCAAAGGCGCCCAGCCCGGCCAGCCAGATCTGATGGGCGCTTTCGCGCACCGTTTGCGCCAACTCGCTGTCCTTCGCACCCACCGCCGCCAATGTCCTCAGTTTCTTGACCATGATCAGATTCCTCCGTTGGAAAAAACGCTGCAATGCTGCCTGGTACGTAGGCTCCGCACCTTGACCTAGATCAGTGTAAGGCGCGGATCTAGAGGATGCACACTAAAGCGCGGCCAAAGCCTTCCCGGCGGCTGCGCCACCAGGAGGCGGAACATGCATTACTTCATTACTGGCGCCACCGGCTTCATCGGCCGGCGGCTGGTCAAACAGCTTCTCGCGCACCGCGCGGCGACCGTGCACTTCCTGGTGCGGCCCGGCAGCGCCGCGAAGATCGGGCCGCTGCTCGCGAGCTGGGGCGTGGATCGTACCCGTGCCGTGCCGGTCGAAGGGGATCTCACGGCGCCCGGCCTGGGGCTGTCGGCCGATGCACGCGCAGCGCTGCGCGGCAAGATCCGTCACTTCTTCCATCTCGGCGCAGTCTACAACCTAGAGGCCGATGAGGCCTCGCAGGTCGGCCCCAACGTGGAGGGTACTCGGGCGGCCGTGGCGCTGGCCAGGGAAATTGGCGCTGCACACTTCCACCACATGAGCTCTATCGCCGCCGCCGGGCTGTTCGAAGGGATCTTCCGCGAGGACATGTTCGACGAAGCGGAGGGGCTCGAGCATCCCTACTATCGTACCAAGCACGATGCCGAACGCATCGTGCGGCAGGAATGCCGCATCCCCTGGCGCATCTACCGCCCCGGCATCGTCGTGGGGGATTCGCGCACCGGCGAGATGGACAAGATCGATGGGCCGTACTACTTCTTCAAGCTGATCCAGCGCATGCGACAGATCCTGCCGCCGTGGATCCCCACCGTCGGCCTGGAAGGCGGCCGCATCAACCTGGTGCCGGTCGATTTCGTCGTCGCGGCGCTCGACCACATCGCGCACAAGCCAGGGCTGGACGGCAAGTGTTTTCACCTGGTCGACCCGCACCCTTATCGGGTCGGCGACGTCCTCAGCCTCTTCGCCCGGGCCGCGCACGCGCCCCCGATGGCTATGCGTGTCAACGCCGCGCTGTTCGGCTTCATTCCCTCCCACATTCGCAAAGGGCTGCTGGCGCTGACGCCGGCCCGGCGCATCCGCAGCGCGGTCATCAAGGATCTGGGACTACCGCGGGACATCCTGACCTTCGTGAACTACCCGACCCGGTTCGACTCGCGCGAAGCGCAGGCGGCGCTGGCGGGAAGCGGGATCGAGGTCCCGCGCCTGGAGGATTATGCCTGGCGCCTGTGGGACTACTGGGAACGTCATCTCGATCCCGCGCTGCACCTACGCCAGACCCTCAAGGGCCGCGTCGCCGGGAAGGTAGTGCTGATCACCGGCGGCTCCTCGGGTATCGGCCTGGCCACTGCACACAAGGTCGCGGCCGCCGGCGGCATCACGGTGATCGTCGCGCGCGACCCCGAGAAGCTCGCGGCGGCAAAGCGGGAGATCGAGGCCGCCGGCGGGCGCGTCGTCACCTACGCCGCCGACGTGACCGATCCCGACCAGTGCGCCAAGCTGGTCCAAACCCTGCTCGCCGAGCACGGAGGCGTGGACATACTGGTCAACAACGCGGGCCGCTCCATCCGCCGCAGCATCGAGAACACGTTCGACCGCTTCCACGACTTCGAGCGCCTGATGGCGGTCAATTACTTCGGGGCGCTGCGCCTCACGCTGGGCCTGCTGCCGCGCATGCTCGAGAAGCGGGCGGGACACGTGGTCATGATCTCCTCCATCGGGGTGCTCACCAATGCCCCGCGCTTCTCCGGCTATGTCTCGTCGAAGGCGGCGCTCGAAGCCTGGACACGCTGCGCGGCCTCGGAGTTCTCGGATATGGGCATCGAGTTCACCGTGGTCAACATGCCGCTGGTAAAGACTCCCATGATCGCCCCGACGCGCATGTACGAGCATGTGCCCACGCTCGCGCCGGACGAAGCGGCCGACCTGGTGGTGCAGGCCATTGTGGAACGACCGGCGCGCATCGCCACGCGGCTGGGAATATTCGGCGAGGTTGTGCATGCGCTGCTCCCCAGGGTGGCGCAGATCATCATGAATACGATCTTCCGCATGTTCCCGGATGCGCCGGCTGCACAAGGCGGGAAAGCGGGCGCGCCGCCGCCGCCGACTGCGGACCAGATCGCGCTGTTGCAATTGATGCGAGGGATTCACTTCTAGCGTCGCCTCGCCTCGTTGGATGCAGTGAGGGAACCGGGGTCAGTCCAGGCGTTGCGCCAGCGCCTGGCGCACGCGACGTGAGAACACAAAGACAGGTGTCCCACTCCGGGCCGCACGCAGCACCGGAGCTGCGCGCGGCGCGATCCCCAGCAGCATCACTGCCAGCAGCGCCTGCGGCCAGCCTTGCGCGCGCCAGATGGCACTCTCGATCACCACGTAACAGCCGGTTTGGATGGCGAGGAGAAGCAGCAATCCGCGGGCAGGCTCGCCCACGCGCCTCAAGCGACTCGGTCTGCCCGCGCAGCCAGGACCTCGGCCAAAGCCGAGGCGTTGCGCGCAGCCAAGGCGTAGATAGTGAGCTGCGGATTCGCGCCCAGGCTGGTAGGCAGCAGCGACCCGTCGTGCACCGAAAGGTTCTCAACCTGCCAGTGCCGGCCACGGCTGTCGACCACGCCGCCGTACATGTCGGCGCCCATCGCGCAACCACCCATCACATGGGCACTGACCACGCGCGTGAGCAGTGGCCGCATGGGCAGCCGCTCGATCAGCTCCCGCGCCTGCGCCCAGCTCGAGCACGGGCGGGCGTGCTCGTGCACCGGCAGCACCTGGCGCGCCCCGGCGGCGAACTGAATCTCCGCCATCGACAGCAGCGCCCGCCGCGCACCGCTCCAGACAAAGTCGGTGATCGGATAGTCGAGCACCGGTGAGCCGTCGGCGCGCAGCGCAACGCGTCCGCCGGGGCTTTCGCGATGGAATCCGTCGCGCAGCAATGCGAGGATCGCCTGCGCATCCGCGAACTGGGTCATCAACGCGGCGTGCCCCTCGCCAAACCCCTGCAATGTCATGCCGAACAGCAGGGGATGCAGCGGCGGCACTTCCAGCTTGTAGCCGATCGCCCCGTCGATCGGCCCTGACCCCAGGAAGTGATCGGAGTACACCGTCTGCGGCGCACCGGAGAACCCATTCACTGCCTCGGGCATCAGCGCCGCGGAGATGACGGTCGGATGCAGGAAAGTGCGCGCGCCG
>Ga0335070_10002852_pt1 | contig 20100 bp, 17 predicted proteins | sample Lox_Sample_13_FD_206722 | JGI IMG/M metagenome (GOLD analysis project Ga0335070, IMG submission 206722) | Soil microbial communities from Loxahatchee National Wildlife Refuge, Florida, United States - Lox_Sample_1.3 | ecosystem: Environmental > Terrestrial > Soil > Wetlands | place: USA... | reverse complement strand
CTGGAACTTGCCCTGAGGCCACCAAGCGAAAAGACCGCATGACCCGGGGATACCTTGTGTCGGCGGCAAGCTCTGAGAGACCATGCGGATTGCCTACTTCGATTGCTTCTCCGGTGTGAGCGGCGACATGATCCTCGGCGCCCTGGTGGACGTGGGTCTTGATCCTGACCTGCTCCGTGACCAGCTCGGCCGTCTTCCTCTCGGGGGCTACCGTCTGGAGGTGAGCCGGGAGAGCCGCGGCCACCTCTGGGGAACACGGGTGAGGATCAAGCTGGAAGAGGAGGAGAGAGCCCACCGCTCCTGCGGCCAGATTCGGGAGCTCATCAGCGGCAGCGCCCTCCCGGGACCGGTGAAGGAGAAGAGCCTTGCGGTGGTCGCGCGGCTCGCCGAGGTGGAGGGCAGGCTCCACGGCGTCCCGCCGGATGAGGTGCACTTTCACGAGATGGGCGCCCTGGATTCCATCGTCGACATCGTCGGTGCCTGCCTTGGTATCCACGCCCTCGAGATCAGCCGCATCGTCGCCTCACCCCTCCCCATGGGCAGGGGCTTCGTCCGTTGCGACCACGGGCTCCTGCCGCTCCCGGCCCCGGCAACCTTGGGGCTCCTCGAGGGCGCACCGATCTACGATGCCGGTCAGGACCGGGAACTGGTGACCCCCACCGGTGCCGCTCTCCTCCGCGTCCTCGCCTCCGAGTTCGGAGGCGTCCCCCGGATGCGGATCGAAAGGGTCGGCTACGGCGTGGGCCAGCACCGGGAAGACCACCCCCCGAATCTCCTCCGGGTCATCACCGGCCAGGCGGAGGCCGCGCTTCCTGCGGAAAAGCTCCTTCTCCTCGAGACTAGCCTGGATGATATGAATCCCGAGATCTACGGCTACCTCATGGAGCGCCTGTTCGCCGCCGGAGCGCTCGATGTGACTATCATTCCGGCGCAGATGAAAAAGAACCGGCCTGGGCAACTCCTCCGTGTGCTTCTGCCCCCGGGGCTGCGGGACCGACTGATCGCCGTTCTCCTCAGCGAGACTACCACACTCGGCGTTCGGTGCCTCGAGGTGGAGCGCGTGAGTCTTCCGCGCACAATCATCCGGGTCCGGACGCCCTTCGGTCTCATTCCGGTCAAGGTCGCCCGGAATCCCGAGGGCGGCCACACTGTCGCCCCCGAGTACGAGGTCTGTCGCAGGGCCGCCCGACGTCACCAGGTCCCGATCCGGCTCGTGTACGAGGCGGCACTCTGCCAGGCCAGGGAGCGTTTGGCAAAGGATAGGTCGGAGGCCGGAATTCGAAGCGATGCAACGAACCCGCCTGAATGATCTCATCGTCTTTCTTGCCACCGGCTGTTTCTCCGGGTTCCTGCCCCGAATGCCTGGCACCTGGGGGACCTTTGCCGCCATACCTCTCGTCCTGCTGGTGCACCGGGGAACGTGGTGGCTCCAAGGGACTGCCACCGCAGTCTTCTTTTTCATCGCGGTCTGGATCGCCGGGCGAGGGGAGGCCCTCCTCGGCGCTCGAGATGCCCCCGCCATCGTCATCGACGAGATGTGCGGATTGCTCGTGAGCCTGTTGTGGCTCCCTCTAACCCCGCTCACGGTGATCGCCGGCTTTCTCCTCTTCCGGTTCTTCGATATCATGAAACCGCCGCCCATCCGGAGCCTGGAGCGGAGGCTCCCGGGAGGCTGGGCGGTGGTCATGGACGATGTCTTCGCAGGAATTTACACCACGATTGTGCTCCGGCTCATGCTTGCGAGCTTCAAAGTTATATGAGCCTAGCGTTCTGTCCCAGAAGTCCTTTGCCATTGCGCCGACCGGTGCCGGCGCCCAAAGCAGGAATTGCCATCGGGTTGAACGTGGTTCTGAGTGCGGGATCCTTGTCCCCCTCCCCCCACCCCTCCCGCCAGGGGAGGGGAAAATACTGGTGAAGCCGGAGAATCTCCTCCCCCTTGACGGGGGAGGATCAAGGTGGGGGTGACACTGAATCCCTCAGAGCAGGCACCGATTTGCCATCGCTCTTGATGATATTTGCACCACGGCGTCCCCACCTAAAGCGGTGTGATATTTTCAATCAACCCTTGGGATAAGATACGAATTAAGAGCGAGAATTGGAGGGCGGTAGGGGGTCCCTGTGATTGGCGAACTTGTTACCGTAGGCGATGAGCTTCTCTCCGGCCGGGTGGTAAACAGCAATGCCGCCCACATTGCCTGGCACCTCGGGTCGGCGGGTTACGAACTGCGCTGGATGACCGTGGTCGGCGACCGGGAGGATGATATCGTCGCCGCTCTCCTGACCGCCATGGACCGGGCGGCCTTTGTGCTCGTCACCGGCGGCCTCGGCCCGACCACGGACGACCGGACGAGCGCTGCGGCCGCAAGAGCCTTGGGGCGGCCCCTCGAGCGGGATCCCGTCTCGTGGCATATCCTCGTCAGCCATCTCGAGAAGCGACAGATAGTCATGACGCCGGAGATCGCCAAGATGGCCGATCTCCCGGCGGGAGCCCGACGGATCGATCTCACCCGGCCCAGGGCCGGCTTCTTCATCGGCGATGCGGGGAAGCCTCTTTTCTTCCTCCCCGGAGTTCCAAACGAGATGGCCGATATGCTGAGGGATTTCGTCCTTCCCACCTTGCAGAACCGCGTTCCGGTGTCGGGAAGTGTGCAGACTCGCCTGCTGCGGACCTTCGGCTTGCTGGAATCGGAAATCGGCGGCCGTCTCGCCGGCCTCGAGGGGCGGTATCCGGCCCTTCGCCTTGGCTACCTGCCCCGTTATCCGGAGAACCATCTGGCCCTGACGGTGAGCGGCACAACCCCCGAGACCGCCCGGGCCCTTCTGGATGAGATCGGGGCGGAGGTGAGCCGTCGCCTAGGGCGGCGTTTCATCTATGGGGAGGGAGACGATACCCTGGAGACGGTAGTGGGGCGGCTCCTCCAGGAACGAGGAGAGATCCTGGCCCTTGCCGAGTCCTGTACCGGTGGCCTCATCGCTCACCTCGTCACCAACGTACCCGGAAGCTCAGCCTACCTTGACCGGAGTCTCGTAACCTACAGCGACGGGGCCAAGACCGAGCTCTTGGCGGTGCCGGCCGTGACGATCTCCCGATTCGGCGCTGTGAGCGCCGAGGCCACCCAGGGCATGGTGCGAGGCCTCCTCCGCGGGAGTGTGACCATGGCGCTCGCGGGCACCGGGTATGCCGGACCCACGGGGGGAACCCCTGCTGCGCCGGTGGGAACTGTATTTCTCGCCCTCTCCTATCGGGGAAAAGAGCGGCTGAGGGAGTTCCGCTTCCGTGGCAGCCGCTGGGAGATCAAGTCCCTTACCGCCCACACCGCTTTGAACTGGCTGCGCCGCGCCATGATCGACGAGGGCTTTTTTGGTGGCAGAGAACGTCCCTCACCCTGACAGCGACAGGCCCCACCTCATCCTCGTAACCCGGGCCTCACGAGGTCTCACCGGCTCGGGCGGACGGCTGGGGGTCCTCGGCGGCGCTTATAATCCCATCACCCATGCCCACCTGGTGCTCGCCCGCGCCGCGCTCGAGCAGGCCCACCTGGACGAGGTGCTCTTCGTCCTCTCGAAGATCCCGCCTCACAAGCGGATCGAGGGCGCCACCATCGACCAGCGCCTGGAGATGATGCGACTCGCCGTGGCCGAGGTGCCCTGTGCCGCAGTCGGTCTCTGCACCCACGGGTTGTTTCTGGACATCGCCACGGCCCTTCGGGAGGGCTACCAGGGAAAGCTCGAGGTCTTCTTTATCGTGGGCCGTGACGCCGCAGAGCGGATTCTGACCTGGCCCTATCCGGACCCGGCTGCGGCGCTCCAGGAGATGTTCACCGCTTTTCAGCTCCTCGTCTTCAGGCGGCGCGGAGAGTTCACTCTGCCGGCCCTCCATCTGCTCCAGCGCTACGCGGACCGGATCCGTGCCCTCCGGCTCAGGGAAGATCTCGATTGGATCTCCTCAACGGCGGTCCGTGAGCAAGCCGCGGCGGGAAGGCCTCTCCAGGGCCTGGTGCCCGAAGCAGTAGCCGCCTATATCCGCCGCCACGGTCTCTATCGCGCCTGTCCCTGTGAGAACAGCCCGTGAATCACCTCGGCCAAGCTTTCCCGCCACGGCCTGGGTTCGATGTGGAAGGTCCTGGTGAAGAGCGAACAGTCGAGCGCTGAGTTAGCAGGACGTTTCGCCGGGGTGGGGTATTGGGCAGCGGGAATAGGTTCGACCCTCTCCACCAGAAGAGACGTGTACTTTCGAGCCTCGGCGAAGATCGCCTCGGCAAAGCCATGCCACGTGGTCACGCCCTTACCGGAATAGTGGTAGGTGCCCCATGGATTCCTATCCCACTGACCGGCAATCGCCAGGATGACCTCGGCGAGATCGGCGGCGTTGGTTGGGCACCCCTGCTGATCGCTGACGACCCGGAGCATCCGGCGCTCTTGTCCCAGACGGAGCATGGTCTTCACGAAATTCTGGCCGTGGATCCCATACACCCAAGAGGTCCGAAGGATGATGTGCTCCCGGAGGCGGGACCGCACCTCCGTGTCGCCCTCGGCCTTGCTCCGGCCGTAGACGCCTAGAGGCGAGACCGGATCCGTTTCCCGATACGGGCCTTGCTTGCTGCCGTCGAAGACGTAATCCGTGGAGATGTGAACGAGAGGAATTCGGGCTTTCCCGCAGGCGGCGGCCAGATTTGCCGGGCCGTCTCGGTTCACGGCGAGGGCGAGTTCCGGCTCCGACTCGGCTCGGTCCACGGCGGTGTAGGCGGCGCAGTTGACCACGAGTGCCCATCCCCCGCCGCACACCTTTTCTTCCACGGCACGGGGATCGGTGATATCGAAAACATCAACGTCCGTCGCTTCGACGGCGAAGCCGCGCTCCCGACCGCGCCTAGTCAGCTCCCAGCCTACTTGGCCGTGGGCTCCGGTCAGCAGGATCTTCATCGTTTAGCCTCGTAGAGGGGCAGCCGCTCCCGGGGAATCTCGCTCAGGCAGGGAAGCCGACCGTCTTTGGGGGAAATAATGGGGTCGGAGACGGGCCAGCCGATTCTGAGGGCGGGATCGGACCAGAGGATACCGCCTTCATCCTGAGCATCGTAGAGTTCCGTGCATCCGTAGATGACGTCGGCCGTGTCGCTGAGAACGCAGAATCCGTGGGCGAATCCCCCTGGAACGAAAAGCTGGCGTCGATTCTCCCCGGAGAGTTCGACGCCGGTCCACAGGCCGAAGGTGGGAGAGCCTTGGCGGATATCCACGGCGACATCGAAAATCGTCCCGCCTAAGACGTGGATCAGCTTCGCCTGAGGACGGCGGAGCTGGTAGTGAAGGCCTCTCAGGGTCCCCCGAACGGAATGGGAGTGGTTTACCTGGACCACAGGCGCCCCGAGACCGGCTCCTCGATAGCGCTCCTCCTGGTAGATCTCCATCAGAAAGCCGCGGCTGTCTCCGAAGAGATCAGGCTCGACGACCCGAACGTCGGGTAGGGATGTGGGGATGACCTTCATGGCAACCGTATTCTTTTCTCGAGATGGCAGGGGAGCGGCCTCCCCATCCTGTTCAACGGCGAGGCCGGGGGGACTCCTCCCGAGCCAGTGTTCCGTCCCATAAGTATTTTAAAAGAGTAAATGGTGCTGAACGTTACCTGAGAAGGTGCCACGGGCAAAATTCGAAGCACGAGATCCGAAATTCGGAACAAGCCCAAAATTCAAATTTTCAAATGTCTTAAAGAGGTTTCGAATTTTGGTCATTTTGCTATTCGGATTTGTTTCGGGTTTCGTCCCGTCAAGGCGGGATTCGAATGTCCATTCTATCGATTCAGGCAACCTACTCTCGTTCAGAGAATGGACGGCATTTCTGACACAAGACGCTAGGGCAGTTTCCCCTCGAACTTGAGGATATCCAGGAGGTACTGGCCGTAGCCGTTCTTGATCAGCGGCCGTGCCAGCCTCTCGACCTGCTCGGCGTCGATGTATCCCATCCGATAGGCGATTTCCTCGATGCAGGAAACCTTGAGACCCTGTCTCTCCTCGATGGTCTCGATAAAATTGGCGGCCTGCATCAGGGTCTCGTGGGTCCCCGTATCCAGCCACGCGATGCCGCGGCCCAACTTCTCTACCCGAAGAGCCCCCAGGTGGAGGTATGCCCGGTTGACATCGGTGATCTCCAGTTCACCGCGGGCCGAGGGCGTGAGACCGGCCGCAATGTCGGAGACGCGGTTATCGTAGAAATAGAGACCGGTTACCGCCCAGTTCGATCTGGGCGCTGCCGGCTTTTCCTCGATATCCACCGCCTGCCCGTCCGCGCCGAAGGCAACCACCCCGTAGCGCTGCGGCTGCTTCACCCAGTACCCGAACACCGTCGCCCCCTGCCGCCGTGAAGCAGCGGCTCGGAGTTTATCCGGAAGCCCGTGGCCGTAGAAGATATTGTCTCCCAGAATCATGGAGACGTTACCACCGCCTATGAAATCGCGGCCGATGATGAAGGCCTGCGCCAGCCCCTCGGGGCGTGGCTGCTCGGCATAGCTGAAGGAGAGGCCCCACTGGGAGCCGTCCTGGAGGAGCGTCCGGAAGCGGGGAAGATCTTCAGGGGTCGAGATGATGAGAATCTCGCGCAGACCGGTGAGCATCAGGATCGAGAGAGGATAGTAGATCATGGGCTTGTCGTAGACCGGCAAGAGTTGCTTGCTCACCACCCGCGTGATGGGATAGAGGCGGGTCCCTGAGCCACCGGCAAGGATGATGCCCTTGTAGCGCGGCTGTACCATGGGTGATCACCTCTCCAGCTGTTCCCTTTGAATCCGGCCTCGCTGAACCTCGACAGCGCATGAAGGGAAAGGCAAGCGTCAACGGTTGCCGTAGTTGACGTCGATCCATGTCCGGTACGCACCGCTCCGTACGGACTCCACCCACTCCATGTTCGTCAGGTACCAGTCTACTGTAGCCTCCAGGGCCTCCTCGAATCGGTACCGGGGCTCCCATCCGAGCTCCGTCTTGATCTTGGTGGCGTCGGTGGCGTAGCGCCGGTCGTGTCCCGGCCGATCGGTGACGAAACGAATGAGCCGCCGACTGGAGTCCTTCCCCCGCCGGTCCAAACGGGCATCCATCAGATCGCAGAGCGTCTGGACGACCTCGAGATTCTCCCGCTCTGCACCAGCGCCGATCCCAAACGTTTCCCCGGGTCTTCCTGCCTCAAGCACCCTAAGGAGGGCGTGGCAGTGATCGATGACGTAGAGCCAGTCCCTGATGTTTCTCCCATCGCCGTATACCGGAAGGGGTCGCTCTTCCAGGATGTTCACGATCATGAGGGGAATGAGTTTTTCGGGGAACTGGTAGGGACCGAAATTGTTGGAACAGGAGGTGACTAGGGTGGGAAGGCCGTAGGTGCGAAAGTATGCCCGGCCCAGGTGGTCGGCTGCCGCCTTGGAAGCCGCGTAAGGGCTCGAGGGATCGTAAGAGGTTTGCTCGGTGAAGTGGCCCTCCGGGCCGAGACTGCCGTAGACTTCGTCGGTGGAGATGTGGAGAAAGCGGAAGCCTTCCGGCCTCCCTCGCCGGTGCCACTGCCTGAGACATGCATCGAGAAGCCGAAAGGTCCCAACCACATTTGTCTCGACGAAGGCCTCCGGCCCGAGAATGGAACGATCCACGTGGGACTCGGCGGCGAAGTGCACCACGCTGTCGAAGTTCTCCTCTGCGAACAGGCGTTCGAGCAGGGCCGCGTCCCGCACGTCGCCGTGGACGAAGCGGTGCCTTGTGGCCTGGGCGGGGGGAAGGTCCTTGAAATTCGCCATATTCCCGGCGTAGGTGAGGGCATCCAGGTTGACGACACGCCAGGCGGGCCGCACTGCCAGGGTATGGCGGATAAAATTGCTGCCGATGAAGCCGGCGCCGCCTGTAACCAGCAAGGTAGTATCGCCCATGGATAACTCCGACGTACCAAACCCTTCCGGGTTCCCCCTCTTCATCAGGTGAGCCGCCCTCTGCCCGGATGTAAAGCGAGCCTCGTCACTGGGCGACAACCACCCGCCCATGCAAAACAATCACGTGCGCAAGACGGGTACCGAATTCCGAGCGGATGTTGAACCATCCGCGCGCCCACTATGGTACAATCGCGTCCCGAAATCAAGTCGCGTCGCGGGCGGCAGGCACCTCAGACGGGTCCCACCCCCTTTCGTGCGTGCCGGGTCCCGCTGAGGGATGGGCTCGGGGATGTGGCATTGAATTTGTCGCATCAACGTGGCGCGACGGAGCCGGTATCGGGAAGATTCTCTGCAATCGAGACCGGCAGTCAGTAGTGGCGGGGAGCATCATGTTCCGGGGGCAAAAGGTCATCGTCGTCATGCCGGCCTACAATGCGGCCAGGACTCTGCGGCGGACCTATGACGAGGTCATGGCGCAAGAGGTTGTCGACCTGGTCATCGTGGTTGACGACGGCAGCAAGGATGAGACCGTGGCGATTGCCAGCACTTTGCCGAACACCAAAGTCCACGTTCATCCTGGCAATCAAGGCTACGGCGCCAACCAGAAGACGTGTTACAAACTCGCCCTGGAAGAGGGCGCCGACATTATCATCATGGTCCATCCCGACTACCAGTATACCCCGAAGCTCATCCCGGCCATGGCCTCCATGGTCGGCAGCGGCATCTACCCGTGCGTGCTCGGATCTCGAATTCTCGGCGGCTACGCGCTGAAAGGCGGCATGCCCCTGTGGAAATACCTGGCTAACCGGTTCCTCACCCTGATGGAAAACCTGCTGCTCGGTGCGAAGCTTTCTGAGTACCACACCGGCTACCGGGCCTTCTCCCGCAGTCTGCTGGAGCAGGTGCCCTTCGAGGCCAATTCAGACGATTTCGTTTTCGACAATCAGATCATCGCCCAGATTCTCTGGTTCGGCCACACGATAGCTGAAGTGAGCTGTCCCACCAAGTATTTTCCCGAGGCCTCGTCGATTGACTTTCCGCGGAGCGTAAGCTACGGCCTGGGTTGCCTTGTCACCGCCATCGGGTATCGCCTGGCCGCTCTGGGTATGAGGCGCTCGAGGCTCTTTCCACCTCGCGGTTCGAGTGCCGGCCATGCGTCGTGACCTCCTTGTGTGCCTCCTTCTTGTGGTTGCAATCTCTGCCGTATCTTTCTCCTCTTTTGCCTGATGACAGGAGCGCTTTGGCAAAGCGCTCCCGCTGCCGCTCTCTTCGCCTTGCATCCCCTCCATGGCGAGTCCGCCGCTTGAATCTCGGAGTGATCGGAGTTGGCATCTGATTTGCTTGATGCTCCTCTCGGGGCTCCGGCCAATAGCGCGGTCGCCGGGGCGCAAAGCAAAGCCCCGGGATATCGCCTCCCAGGTATCCCTCGCTCCGACAGACCCCCAGAGCAAGGGAATGCCTAGGGTGTTGTCATTCTCGGTCGTATGATGGATGATGAGACCTGGGAAGGTAACCCTCTTCTCACGTCGAGGCATATGAGGAGGGAGGCACGCGTGTTCCCTTTCTCCCCGGCGAGTCGGTAACGGCAGTATCGGGCTATCAGCGGTGAGGATCGTACCATGTCCGCTCCAGACGGAGGCGTCGCAACCGAACCGAAGACCGGCGAGGACCTCGTTGACCTTACGGTGATTTCTCCTGTATTCAATGAGGCCGAAAACGTCCTCTCCAGTGTGTCAAGGATCGTCGAGGCCCTGAAAGCCATGCAGGGAACCTGGGAGCTCCTTCTCGTCAACGACGGCAGCAGCGACGACACGCTGGCGATCGCTCGAGACCTGGAGGGCTCCACCCCACAGCTCCGGGTTCTCTCCTATCCCGTGAATTGTGGCCGGGGCAGGGCACTACGACACGGTTTCACCCACGCCCGCGGCCGTTACGTCATTACCATTGACTTCGATCTGAGCTACAGCGAGGACCACATCCTGGCCCTGTACAGAGAGCTTTCGGATCCTCGGCAGATGAATGATGTCGTTCTGGGAAGCGCCTACATGGTTGGCGGCAAGGTAGTCGGCGTGGACTCCACCCGTTTGCTCGTGAGTAGACTCGGGAACAAGATCCTCGAGTACACCTTTCCCCAGGCATTCAAGACGACGACCTGCATCCTGAGGGGCTATCGGCGAGAGGTATTGCAGGCTCTTGAGCTCGACTCTGACGGTAAGGAGATCCATCTGGAGATTCTCTCGAAGGTGTGCGCCTTGGGTTTTCGGGTGAAAGAGATCCCAGCCACCCTATCCTCGCGGAAAAAGGGAACATCAAAATTTCATTTCCGAAAGACGTCTCTGACGCACCTCCTGTTTGCCATTTTTGAACGGCCTATCGTTCTCTTTGGAGCTGCAGGTCTCATCCTAGTCTCAGCCGGGTTGTTGATAGGGTGTTACATCATCTGGCTGAGATATTCAGGCACCCTCAATCCGGGTCGGCCGCTTATTCCGCTCATGATCATTCTTCTCATCATGGGTACTCAGTTCTTTTGCTTCGCGTTCATCGCCTCACAGAACAACTACCTCAGAAATCAAGTGTACCGATTACAAAGGCAAATCAACATGTTAAAAGATAACAAAGAATGACTACCACGCCATCGGCCCTTTGCTGCAGAAATCGGGGTGAGGACGGCCTCAAGCCGCTCGGTGTCCTGCATGCTTAAACAAAAGATATGTCTGGTTACACATCTTTTTCCCGTTAACCCGAGTGACTACAAAGGCATTTTCGTCCGTGACCTGGCCGACGCGTTGAGCGACCGCGGCCATGAGGTCCACGTCGTTACGCCTCTGCGTTGGGGTGCAAAGAGGAGGGAAGCACAAGACGGTATTTCCATCCATCGTTATCCCTACTGGGGCTGGCGCAGGGCCGCCCAGCTCGGCGAGCTGAAGGGTACGCCCATTCTCCTGCTCGGCTCTTTGGTGGGTATGGGAATTGCCAGGTGCGTCCAGGTAATTCGCAAGCATGGTATAGGGCTCCTTCACGCCTACTGGGTAGTTCCCGCTGGCCTGATCGGCGTAGCTGCGGGTCGGCTGACTGGAAGGCCGGTGGTTGCCACCGCCGCCGGCTCCGATCTCTTTCTGGCGCCGCGACGCCGCTGGGGCCGCATGTTGGTCCGATTGACGCTGCGCCACCTGGACAGGTTGGTTGCCGTGAGCAGAGCACTCGAGGACATCGCCCTGGAATTGGGCTTGCCAGAAGGAAGGAGCACTCTCATCCACGGCCCGGTGGGTATCGACCTGAGCCTTTTTACTCGCCCCCGGAACCACCCTCCCCGTGAGACCCGGCCGGGTCGGAGCTTGATCTACGTCGGGAATCTTGCACCTCCCAAGAGAGTGGACACCATCATTCGGGCGATGCAGCGGGTGGTCGGCAAGGTTCCCGACTGCCACCTGACTCTTGTTGGTGACGGCGTCTTGCGCCCCTCGCTTGAGGCCCTAGCAGCAGAGCTTCATCTTCAACGCTCCATCGAATTCCTCGGGGCCTTACCTCACGGCGAGATGGCAAGGATCCTGCAGAGCGCGGAGGTCTTCGTCCACTGCAGCGACAGCGAAGGACTCGGGGTAGCGATCATGGAGGCCATGGGCGCTGGGCTCCCGGTGGTGGCAAGCGGCGTCGGCGGCGTCCCTGATCTCGTCCGGGACGGGGAAACGGGATTTATCGTCTCCCCTGATGACCACGAGACCTATGCAGAGAGGCTTCTCCTTCTGCTGCAGACCGAGGAACTGAGGGCCCGTCTCGGCGGAAACGGGTCCCGATTTGCGCGCGAGCACCTTGACAAGCACGTGGTTATTGCAGAGCTTGAAGGCGTCTACCAAAGCCTCCTATACTGAGATTATCGTGAATATCGTCCGTCTTCTCCGGAAATTCGTGCCCTTTCTCCTGTTGCTCGGCGCAACCGGCTATCTTCTTCGTCTGATCCCTGTCTTCCATCTTGAATTCACGTCCTCGCCTCCGGTGGGCACCTGGTGTGCCCTGTTGGGGACTTTCGCGCTCGTGCAGATCCTGGCCGTATCTTCCTACACGCTCATTCTCCCTCTCCTGCACCCCCTCCGTTCGTTCCGGCCCCTGGTCTCCGTTCTGTTCGCCTCTCACTCCCTGAACTATCTCGGGCCGATGAAGATCGGCATGCCGATTAGGGTTTTCCTTCTGAAACGAGTCATGGGGGTGCCTTACAGCGCCGGTAGTGTTGCCGTCATGGTGGCCACCGGTCTCGACCTTTCTGTCCTCATCGCCCTCACCCTGGTACTTTGGTCCTGGCTGTACCTGGGGCCGTCAGCTGGCCTTCTCGCGGGCTCCCTCTCTCTCGCGCTCTTTGTCGGGGTGTTAGCCGGCGCCCAGAGGCTCGGAGCCGTGCTGCCTGCAAAACCCGAATGGCTGAGAACTCTTCTTGGCGATGTTGCGAAGCTGTCGCGGCTTGCCACTACCGGGGCGCTTCTCCTTTCTGTCAGCCGGGCGCTCTTCAATGCCTGGGGTAGCTGGCTCTTGCTCGTCGGCCTGGGTGCGACCATAGGGTTGCCCGAATTCACCCTTGCCTACTTCTTGTCGCTCCTCGCCGGCTTCCTTTCTTTCCTCCCAATGGGTCTGGGAGTCCGGGATGCCTCACTCGTCGAGCTTCTCAGCCGTGTGGGGGTACCGGCACCTCTCGGGCTCACCTTCGTTGCGGTAGACCGACTGATCTGGTCTCTCCTGCCGCTGGTGATCGGCATAGCGGCGGGATGGTACTTGGGCATAGGAGGACTCATGCGATCGTTCAAGAACGAGACGGCAGGGTGACATCCCCCCTTCCGGGGCGAGTGGGAGAAGCTCGGACGGGTCGCCTCGTGGGTCCGCCCCGTAAGGTGTCCCAATCTCGAGAAATCAGTGAACCAAGAGTACGCAAGGAGTAGTGATGATCCGAGTGGGCGTTGTCGGATGTGGATATTGGGGAAAGAATCTGGTCCGGAATTTTCATGCCTTGGGCGCCCTCGGTGCCATCTGCGACAATAACCCGGAGATATTGGCCGGGCTTCGCCAGATCTATGAGGGAATACCCACCCTAACCGATTGTCGTGGGTTATTGAGGGCTCCGGGGCTGATCGAGGCGCTCGTCATCGCCACCCCGGCCGAGACCCACTATGGGTTGGCAAGAGAGGCCCTCTGTGCCGGGAAGCATGTGTTCGTGGAGAAACCTCTTGCCCTCACGGTCGGCGAAGCGCTGGAGCTGGTGCAACTCGCCGAGCAAGGGGGGCTCACCCTTATGGTGGGCCACATCCTCCACTACCATCCGGCGGTCATTAAGCTCAAAGAGCTCATCGACGGTGGTGAGCTCGGCAAGATCCAGTATCTTTACTCGAACCGGCTGAACATCGGCAAAATAAGGGCCGAAGAGAACATTCTCTGGAGCTTCGCCCCCCATGACATCTCAGTTATCCTCATGCTCCTCGGCGAGATGCCGGACACCGTCTATGCCACCGGCGGTAGCTACCTCCAGCTTCAGGTTCCGGATACCACCCTCACGGCGCTGGATTTTGCCAGCGGGGTAAAAGCCCACATCTTCGTCTCCTGGCTCCATCCGTTCAAGGAACAGAAGCTCATCGTCGTCGGTGACAGGAAGATGGCCGTCTTTGATGATGTGAGCGAGGAGAAGCTCCTGCTCTATCCCCACCAGATCCAGTGGTTGAAGCGCATCCCTGTCGCCGCCAAAGCTCAGGCGGAGGTAGTAGTCACGGAGAGCCAGGAGCCGCTGAGGGCCGAATGTCAGCACTTTCTCGACTGCATTGCCGCGGGAACACGACCCAAGACCGACGGGGCGGAGGGCCTCCGCGTGCTCAAGGTGCTGCAAGCCTCTCAGGAATCGCTGAATCAAGACGGCTGCAAGCTCGCTCTTGACCGCGAACCAGGACCGCCCAGCATCGGTAGAGGATCAGGGCCGGTGGGCCCGGCAGGCGGATCCCGGCTCGAAAGCGGCAGCGTGTTTGTGCACGAGTCATCCTACGTGGATGACGACGTGGAGATCGGCTCCGGTACCAGGGTCTGGCACTTTTCTCACATCTTGAAAGGTTCCCGGGTCGGGAGGCTCTGCACCATCGGCCAGAACGTCCTGGTAGGACCGGATGTGACCATCGGCGATGAATGCAAGATCCAGAACAACGTCTCGATCTACAAGGGGGTCACCCTGGAAGACCGCGTCTTTTGCGGACCCTCGATGGTGTTTACCAATATTTCCAACCCGCGGGCCCACATCAGTCGGATGCACGAACTTCAGCCCACCCTGGTGAAACAGGGGGCGACCCTAGGAGCAAACTGCACCGTGATGTGCGGAACCACCATCGGCCGGTACGCCTTCGTTGCTGCCGGTGCCGTGGTCACCAAGGACGTACCTGACCATGCCCTGGTCCTGGGCGTCCCCGCCAGAATCGGCGGGTGGGTATGTGCATGTGGCGAGCAGCTAACCTTCGCCGGCAAACAAGCGCGGTGCCGGGCCTGCGACCTGCGCTACCGACGAACGGGTCGGCAACAGGTCCAGCGAGAGGATGAAAGCGATGAAGGTTGCCACGGTTGTCGGAGCTCGACCCCAGTTCATCAAGGCCGCTCCGGTGAGTAGGGCCCTCCGGGAAGCTGGTCACCAGGAGCTGCTTGTCCACACCGGGCAGCACTATGACTTTGAGATGTCCCAGGTTTTTTTCGAGGAGCTGCGGATCCCGCAACCGGATGTGAACCTCGAGGTGGGCTCGGGGCCACACGGCTGGCAGACTGGGCGGATGCTCATCGGCGTCGAGGAAATATTGCGGACGCAGCAACCTGACCTAGTTCTCGTCTACGGCGACACAAACTCGACGCTGGCGGGGGCGCTGGCAGCTTGCAAACTCAGAATCCCGCTGGCACATGTCGAGGCGGGCCTCCGCTCCCACAACCGAGAGATGGCGGAAGAGCACAACCGGGTCCTCACCGATCACGTCTCGGACCTGCTCCTGTGTCCCACGCACACCGCGGTCGGGAATCTCAAGCGCGAGGGGATCACAAGAGGTGTCCACTTGGTCGGCGATGTGATGTACGACTCCCTTCTCGTTGGCCTGAAGCAGATAGAGGGCCGCTACGCGCTTATGGGAAGACTGGGGATCAAGGAAAAGGCTTACGCCCTGGCCACCGTGCATCGCGCCGAGAATACCGACAACCCGGAGAAGTTGAGTTCCATCCTTCGCGGTTTGCAGGAGATCGTGCGCAATGGGCTTGCGGTCGTCGTGCCGCTCCACCCAAGGACGAGGCAAAAGCTTGCATCCCTCGGGCTATCCCTGGACGGACTCAGTCTGACCGCGCCCTTCACCTATGTGGAGATGCTCCTGCTCGAACTCCACGCTCGCGTCATCCTCACTGATTCCGGTGGGGTGCAGAAAGAAGCCTATTGGCTCGGTGTGCCTTGTGTCACCCTGCGGCAGGAAACGGAATGGGTGGAAACCGTTGAGTCTGGCTGGAACGTGCTCGTCGGCTGCGAGACAAGCCGCATCGCCAGGGCCGCGGAAACCGCTCGGCCTGGACTCGTGCTTCAAGACGCCTATGGTGACGGTAAAGCGGCCGAGAGGCTCGTGACCCTTCTCGTCTCGATGGGCTGATGCCCCGTTGCCTGCGGGGGGCGCTAGCAGGAAATGGGAGACACCGATGGGTTCAGAACATGAGAGTCCCAATCTACGGAGCTTCGTCAGTCGGCACCCGTCCCTCGCGGCCGGGTGTCTCATCATGGTCTTCACCTTTGCCGTCTACGCCAACTCCCTCGGTAATCAGTTCACGAATTGGGATGATCCCGGCCTCGTCCTCGATAACCCTTCCCTCCGCTCTCTCGCCCCCCAAAACGTCCTCGACATCTTCACCCCGAGGGCCGGAGCAACTTACCAGCCCGTCCGGGTCTTGAGCTACGCTATCGACTATCACCTCTGGAAGCTCAACCCTTTAGGATACCACCTGGGAAACACCCTGCTGCACGGATTGTCAGCGCTGCTCCTCTATGGCATCTTCCTCCGCCTCCTGCGGGGAGACGAGGAAGGGGATAGAGAGTCGGCTCAGGTTGTCTCTCTCACGAGCGCGCTGATCTTTGTGGTTCACCCGGTCAATGTGGAGGCCGTCACCTGGATCGCCTCAAGGAAATACGGGCTCCTGGGTCTGTTTTGTTGTCTCTCGCTCTATCTCTACCTCAAGAGCGCGAATGGGACGAAGCGCCACATGGGCTACTACTCACTGTCGGTTGTAGCTTATATCCTCGCCTTGCTTGCAAGCCCCCTCAGCGTTACGTTGCCGGGGTTACTCTGGTTGTGTGACTACTACCGCGAGAAAAAACTTACTCTGTTCAGCATCATCAGGAAGAACTACCTCTATTATCTTCCGTATGGAGTCTTAGCTATTGCACAATTCATCACTTTGCGGCAGGTCCTTTCAGGAGGACCCGAACCAGCCATCAAGAGTCACTTCTTGAACAACCCCGCTTACACCTTACTAACGATGCTCAGAGTTCTTTTTGATTATATAAAAAATCTTATCTTGCCATTATGGCTGAACAATAGATACATAGATCGGTTCTCCATTAACATATTCGAATACAAAATAATCGTAACGCTCATAGTTCTCCTGCTGGTAGGTGTTCGCCTATTCAGGTGTCCCCGCTCGAACCACAGACTGATGGCTCTCTGTCTTGGGTGGTTCTTTCTCACCTTGTCGCCGGCATTGAATATCTTACCCATATCCACAACTATGGCGGATCGATATCTTTATGTGCCAGCCATCGGCCTCTTCTTAGGGTTTTCGTTTTGGCTCTACAAATCAGTGAGACTCAGGTTCGCGCACAGGTTCAATATGGTCACGTACGTCTCCATCGTTTCCCTGGTCTTGCTTGCTTTTTCCTACCTGACCATTCAGCGCAACCGAGTCTGGGCCAACAGCCAGACCCTCTGGGAAGACAGCCTGCGGCAGGCACCCAATAGTTATCTGGCCCACCTCAACCTTGGTGACGTGTTCCACCAACAGGGCAAGCTGGATGAGGCCATTACCCACTATCTGGAGGCCTTGCGACTCGATCCCGACGGCCACAAAGCCCACAACGGTCTTGGCGTTGCCCTGGCGGCCCGAGGGGATTTCGTCAAGGCACTGGAACACTACGACCGTGCCCTGGAGATTAAGCCCGGTTATGCTGAGGCCCTCAGCAATCGGGGGATAACTCTCGCTGCTCTGGGCAAATACAGCGAGGCATTCGACTGCTGCTCCGCGGCACTGCGGCTGCGACCAGATTGGCCCGAAGGCCATGCCAACATTGGCAATATACTCGCGGCCCAAGGCAATTTTTCCAAGGCCGTCGAGCACTACTCCGAGGCCCTAAGGCTCATGCCGTACTCCGCCCAACTCCATAACAACCTGGCGGTAGTCCTGGCCCGACAAGGGCGGTTGGAAGGGGCACGGGATCACTACCTGGAGGCTCTTCGCCTCGAGCCCACCTCTCCCCAGATCCACAACAACCTGGGAGTTACCCTCGCCGGCCTGGGAGACCTCGAAGGGGCGGTGAAGCACTATCTCCGGGCACTGGAGTTGGCTCCCCACTATGTCCAAGTCGAGAATAATCTCGGAGATGTCCTGGCTCGCCTAGGGAAACTCGAGGAGGCGAAAGCTCACCTTTCAAGGGCGTTGGAGATGGACCCCGCTTATGCAGAGGCGCATAACAACCTTGGGGTAGTCCTTGCTCAGCAAGGAAAACTCGACGAGGCCATCGCCCATTTTGGAGCGGCTCTGCGCCTTCAGCCAAACTATGAGAACGCCCGCGGCAACTTGGAGCTGGCCCTCCAGGAACTACGCCAATCCTCCCCCCATACCGGAAGATCGCCCTGAAGATGAGTTGAAAGTGGGTGTCGATCAGGAGTAACATAGAGCCGACCGGACAAGCGTTCCGATATGTCCCCGGGCGGTGACCTTACCATCCTGCTTCCCCGAAGGGTACTCCTCGAGAGACTACCGCTCCTCGGCGCAGGCGGCAGGGAGGGGGAGAGGCAGACAGGAATCGCTCGATGCAAAGAGACATGAGGATAGTGCCCTAGCCCGCGCGGCAGAAAACCATGTGCTGAACAATGATCCGCTCCTTCATTGCAATCGAGCTTCCGGATGAGATTAGGCAGGCTTTGGCCCACGTCCAGGGTCAACTCAGGCGGAGCGTGGATGGCGTGCGCTGGGTGCAGCCGGGGAGCATCCACCTTACCTTGAAGTTTTTGGGTAGCATTCCCGCGGAACAGATTCAGCCCATCGCCGCGGCGGCGATGGAAGTGGTGCAGAGCGAATCGCCCCTCAGCGTGGGGGTGAATGGTCTCGGGGCCTTCCCGAATGCCCGAAGGCCACGGGTGATTTGGGTGGGGATTGAGGGAGATGTGGAACGCCTGGGTCGACTTCAGATACGTCTGGAGGAGGCTCTCGAGCCGTTGGGGTTCACCCGAGAAGGGCGCGCCTTTCGACCGCACCTCACCCTGGGGAGGATCAAGGACCCCCGTCGCCCCCCGGACCTGACCCGTGCCCTTGCCGACGTGACCGTGCCCACATGCAATTCCTTTGACGTTCGCGAGATTCTGGTGTATAAAAGTGATCTTAGGCCCACTGGGGCTATCTATACGAAACTTCAGCATCTTCCTTTTGCCGGATCGTCAGGGTCCTGAGCAACTCCCGCCAAGCCATGGTGGCCCTTTCCGGTCCTGGAGACGCCGGGGACCTGCCGGGAGACTGTGAAGAGAAAGGAAGCGATTATGGCTACCGCCACCGACGACAGGAAACGGGCAGTTGACCTGGCCATGAGCCAGATCGAGCGGCAGTTTGGCAAGGGGGCGATCATGCGCCTCGGCAGCGACGCCCTTGTGCCAGACATCGCCGTGATTCCCACCGGCTCACTCTCCCTCGACATAGCCCTCGGTGTCGGTGGCGTGCCGCGGGGAAGGGTGGTGGAGATCTTCGGGCCGGAGGCCTCGGGGAAGACCACCCTCGCCCTGCAGATAGTCGCCGAGGCCCAGAAAACCGGTGGCATCGCCGCCTTCATCGATGCCGAGCACGCCCTCGACCTTGCCTATGCGCGCAAACTCGGCGTCAACGTGGATGACCTCCTTATCTCTCAGCCCGACACAGGCGAGCAGGCCCTCGAGATCACCGAGGTCCTGGTGCGAAGCGGCGCCATGGACGCGATCGTGATCGACTCGGTGGCGGCGCTCGTTCCCCGAGCTGAGATCGAGGGAGAAATGGGCGATGCCCATATGGGCCTCCAGGCCCGACTTATGTCGCAGGCCCTGCGCAAGCTCACCGCAAGCATCAGCAAATCTAAGACCACAGTGATTTTCATCAACCAGATCCGAATGAAGCTCGGTGTGCTCTTCGGGAACCCGGAAACAACTACAGGCGGAAACGCCCTCAAGTTCTACGCCTCTGTACGGTTGGATATAAGACGGGTCAATGCCATCAAGGACGGCCAGGATGTCGTCGGCAGCCGTACCAAGGTGAAGGTGGTGAAAAACAAGCTTGCCCCGCCTTTCAAAGAGGCTGAGTTCGATATCATGTACGGCCAGGGAATCTCCCGGGAGGGGGATCTCCTCGACATGGCCGCCGGGTTGAACATCATCGAGAAGAGCGGCGCCTGGTACTCCTACCAGGGCGAGCGTATGGGGCAGGGCCGCGAGAACGTCAAGGCCTTCCTCAAGGAGCATTCTGACGTTTCCACTGGCATCGAACGGAAGGTTCTCCAGGCTTACGGGCTCAAGGTAGCTGGTAGCGGCGAGGAAGGGAACGTGAAGTCATGAAAACGGCCGAAATCAGAAAAGCATTCCTCGAGTACTTCCAGGCGAACGGGCATACGGTGGTCAAGAGTTCCTCGCTGGTTCCGCACGACGATCCCACCCTCCTCTTCACCAATGCGGGCATGGTCCAGTTCAAGCGCCCTCTCCTCGGCGAGGAGAAACGCGGCTACGTGCGGGCAACCTCGAGCCAGAAATGCATGCGGGCAGGAGGCAAACATAACGATCTCCGCAATGTCGGTCGTACCGCCCGGCACCACACCTTCTTCGAGATGCTGGGGAATTTCTCCTTCGGCGACTACTTCAAAAAGGACGCTATCCGCTTCGGCTGGGAGTTTCTTACCGAACACCTGGGGCTCCCCAAGGACAAGCTCTACGCCTCGGTCCACGAGG
>Ga0335070_10002851_pt1 | contig 20103 bp, 25 predicted proteins | sample Lox_Sample_13_FD_206722 | JGI IMG/M metagenome (GOLD analysis project Ga0335070, IMG submission 206722) | Soil microbial communities from Loxahatchee National Wildlife Refuge, Florida, United States - Lox_Sample_1.3 | ecosystem: Environmental > Terrestrial > Soil > Wetlands | place: USA... | reverse complement strand
GAGCGGGTTCACCACGAAGGGCTCGCGGCCGCGATTCCAGCACGACACCATGAGCTGGCCCTGGTAGTCGGAGTCGATGAGCCCCACGAGGTTGCCCAGCACGATGCCGTGCTTCGATCCCAGGCCAGAGCGCGGGATGATCATGGCCGCGAGCGCCGGATCGCCGAGGTGGATCGCGAGGCCCGTAGGGATCAGCGCCGTGTCGCCGGGCCTCAGCGTGACCGGATCGGGGATCGCGGCGCGCAGGTCGAGGCCCGCGGAGCCTTCGGTCGCGTAGGCCGGCATCTGGGAAAGGATGCGCGCGTCCAGGACCTTCACGTCCAGGGTTTTTCTTTTCATCGGAAGCCTACGAGAGCTGCTTGATGGGAGTGACGTTGCCCGCGGGGCGCGCCTCGCGCAGCGCGAGCGCATGCTCGACGATGCCGTAGGCGATTCGCGATTTCGGCGCCCGCGCGAGGGGATGCGCTCCGGAATCGTCGTAGATCGTCACTTCGTTCTCTTCCTTGCCGATGGTGTGCTGCACCAGGTTCGCCACGATCATCGGGATCTTCTTGCGCGCGCGCTTGGCCTGCGCGTAGTCGGCCAGGTTCTCGCTCTCGGCGGCGAAGCCCACGCAGAACGGCCCGCCCGCGATCGCAGCCACGTAGGCGAGGATGTCCTCGGTGGGTTTCAGCTTGATTTCCATCGGCTCGGCGGACTTCTTGATCTTGCGGCCCGAGGGCGCGACCGGCGTGTAGTCGGCCACCGCCGCCACGCTGAAGAAGAAGTCGGAGCCCGCGACGTGCGCCTTCACCGCGTTCAGCATCTCGGCGGCGGTCGTCACGTACACGAAGTGCGCGGACGCGGGCGGCGCCAATGCCGTGGGCCCGCTGATCAACGTGACGTCCCCGCCCAGCGCGCCGGCCGCCTCCGCGATCGCATAGCCCATCTTGCCCGAGCTCAGGTTCGTGATGCCGCGCACGGTGTCGATCGCTTCGAACGTGGGGCCCGCGGTCACCACGACCTTGCGGCCCGCGAGGCGCTTGGGCGCGAAGAATGAGATCACCGATTGGAGGATCTCGTCGGGCTCGAGCATGCGGCCCATTCCCACCTCGCCGCAGGCCTGGTCGCCGGGCGCGGGGCCGAGCACCTGGATGCCGTCGGCGCGAAGCGTGGCCACGTTGCGCTGCGTCGCCGGGTTGTCCCACATCTCGACGTTCATCGCGGGCGCCACGAGCAGCGGGCAATTGCGCGCGAGGCACGCGGTGGAAAGGAGGTCGTCGGCGATTCCATGCGCGAGCTTCGCGATGAAGTCAGCGCTTGCGGGGGCCACGACGATGGCGTCGACTCCGCGCGAGAGCTCGATGTGCGCCATGTTGTTGGCGAAGGAGGTGTCCCAGAGATCGGTGATCACGGGCTTGCCCGTGAGCGCCTGGAACGTGGCGGGCGTCACGAATCGCGTGGCCGCTTCGGTCATCGCGACCTGCACGTCCACGTTATTCCTCATCAGGAGCCGCGAAAGCTCGGCGACCTTGTAGGCGGCGATGCCGCCGGTCAGGCCGAGCAGGAGCCGGCGATTCAAGACCTTGTCCATCAACACATTTTACCCACTCCCGAGGCACGCATGTCCATGGCAGAGTGGCCGCCCGCCGAGCGGCCCCGCGAACGATTGCTGGCGCAAGGAGCGGCGGCGCTCTCCGATGCGGAGCTCGTCGCGCTCTTCCTCGGGACCGGCGTGCGCGGAAAGAGCGCGCTCGAGCTGGCCCGCGAGCTCCTTGCCCGGTTCGGCCGCGTTTCGCGCCTGCTATCCGCGGCGCATCGCGAGCTCGCCGAGGTACCGGGCGTGGGCGCGGCCAAGTACGCGCAGATCGCCGCAGTGATGGAGCTCGCGCGGCGCGCGCTCGCCGAAGAGATGCGCTCGCGCGACAGCCTCACCTCGCCCGCGGCGGTGCGTGGATACCTTCGCCTTCGCATGCAGGATCTCGCTCACGAATGCTTCTATTGCGTGTGCCTGGATGCGCAGAACCGCGTGATCGTGGCCGACGAGCTCTTCCGTGGCACGCTCACGCAGACGAGCGTGTATCCGCGCGAGGTCGTGAAGCACGCGCTCGCGCACAACGCCGCGTCGGTGATACTCGCGCACAACCATCCCTCGGGTGTCGCCGAGCCCAGCGTGCAGGACCAGGCGCTCACCCGGACGCTCGCCGAGGCGCTCGCGCTCATCGACGTGAAGGTGCTGGACCACTTCATCGTGGCGCCCGGTGCATGCCTTTCCTTCGCCGAGCGGGGATTGATCTAGGGGCGCGCGCCGGGATTGCCCGTTTCGGAGCTTTCCTGCTATAATTCAATGCTTTGGTTCTTCAACGCAATTTAACCGGATTTAGTGCCATGTCGCGCGTTTGCCAAGTGACGGGGAAGGCGCCCCGCAGCGGACACCACGTGTCCCACGCCAACAACAAGACCAAGCGCCGCTACCTGCCCAACCTGCAGTACCGCAAGTTCTGGGTCGAGGGCGAGAACCGCTGGGTGAAGATGCGCCTCACCAACGCGGGCCTGCGGCTCATCGACAAGAAGGGCCTCGAGGTCGTGCTCGCCGAGATGCGCGCCCGCGGCGAAAAGGTCTAAGCCATGCGCGAAAAGATCAAGCTGGAATCGTCGGCCGGAACCGGCCACTTCTACACCACCACGAAGAACAAGCGCACCATGCCCGACAAGATGGAGATCAAGAAGTACGATCCCGTCGCGCGCAAGCACGTCGTCTACAAGGAAACCAAGATCAAGTAGCGCGACGGCGGATTGTCCGGATCGAAATGAAAAAGCCCCGCATCGCGGGGCTTTTTTCTTGGGCTGGATCCCCGACGGCTCGTCACTTCTGTTTTGCGATGATCTGGTCCTTGATGCCGTCGTAGACCTTCTCGGTGAGGATCTTCTTGTGGACGAGGTCGTCCTTGCCCTTGTAGGGGCGGCCCTTCACGATGGCCTTGGCGCGCGCTTCGCCGATGCCGGGGAGCGTGGCGAGGTCCTTCTCCGACGCCGAGTTGATGTCCATCGGCTCGGCCTTCTTCGCTTCCGCCTTGGGCGGGTCCGCCGCGAACGCGGCCGGGGCCACGCCGAACGCGATGCCGGCCGCTGCGAGCGACGCGACGATCAGTGCATGCAGTTTCTTCATGTTGTTCCTCCGCTGGTGGGTCGTGAAAGCGGTCAGGCGTAGCTGCGCAGGCGCCGCGAGAACGTCGCGAGCTGCGGGACGTTGCTGCGCTCGGCGCGCTCGCACCAGTCCTTGAGCTGGCTCACGAGCTGCTCCGTGGTGAGCGTCGAACGCTCCCACAGGCGGGCGAGCTCCTGGCGCATCGAGGCGGTGGTGTGCAGCAGCGGGCTCGACGCGAGCACCGCGCCCACTTTCTCGCACTTGGGAAGGTCGCGCGCGTCGCTGTGCAGCCACTGGCGCAACGTCTTCAGCGCCCCGATGTCGTGCCCCCTGGCGCGCAGCTCCGCGAGCTCGAGCGCGCAGCTTTGCTTCATCGACTTCGCGTAGTTCGCGAGCACGTCGTAGCGGTGCGCGATCACGGCCTGCAGCGTGGCCGCGTCCACCTCGAACTTGGACGGATCGAGCTTCACCTTCGGCGCGGTCTTGCGCACCGTGGCGAGCCCCAGGCTCGAGAGCATGCGGATGTAGAACCAGCCCAGGTCGAACTCGTACCAGCGGATCGAGAACTTGGCCGACGTGGGATAGGCGTGATGGTTGTTGTGCAGCTCCTCGCCGCCGATCCAGGCCGCGACGGGCGTGATGTTGGTGCTCGCGTCTTCGGTGACGAAGTTGCGATAGCCCCACCAGTGGCCGATGCCGTTGATGACGCCTGCGGCCCAGAACGGGATCCACGCCATCTGCACGCCGAACATCAGCGCGCCGGGCACGACGCCGAAGAGCAGCAGGTCGATGGAGGCCATCACCAGGATGCCCCACTTGTTGAGGGGCGTATAGATGTTGCGCTCGAGCCAGTCGTCGGGCGTGCCGTGGCCGTAGCGCGTCATGGTCTCGGTCTTGTACGACTCCTTCACGTACAGGACCACGCCGGTCCAGAGCACCTTGTTGATGCCGAGGATCTGCGGGCTGTGCGGGTCGTCCTCGGTCTCGCACTTGGCGTGGTGCTTGCGATGGATCGCGGCCCACTCCTTGGTGATCATTCCCGTGGTGAGCCACAGCCAGCCGCGGAAGAAATGGCTCACCGCCGGATGCAGGTCCAGCGCACGATGCGCCTGGCAGCGATGCAGGTAGATCGTGACTCCGGCGATGGTGATCTGCACGAGGATGAGCCCGGCGATCAGGTCCCCCCACCACGGAAGATTCAGCAGGCCTGTGAACATTGTCGTTGTGTGCCCTTATGGTTGAGCCAAGAGGAGTGGCAGCTGGCTCTTATATTGGGGTTGATGGCCGGGGATTGTAGCCCACATCCAAGGCCCCCGGTCTGATTATCGTCAAACAGCGTATAAGGTAATGATTATACGCTATTTTTCGGTGTTTCAGGCGTAGCCTGGAGGTACACCTCGCGGCGCGGGTAGGGAATGCCGATTCCGGCGCCGCGGAAGGCCGTGAGCGCTCCCTTCAGGACGTCGCCGCGGATATCGCCGTCGCCGTTTACAGGGTCGCTGATCCAGGCCGTGAGCTCCAGATCGATGCCGCGTTCGCCCAGCTGGCGGATGCGTGCCACGGGCGCCGGATCCGCAAGCACGCGCGGCTGCTTCATCGCGAGCTCCACCAGGATCGCGCAGGCGCGGTCCACGTCGCTGTCGTACGAGACCGTCGCCTGGATCGACACGGCCACGCGCGAGCTGCTGTAGGTGTGGTGGCCGATGCTGTCGGTGATGAGCTTCTCGTTCGGGATGATCGACTCGATGCCGTCGCCGCTGCGGATCACGGTGCAGCGAGACTCGATCGCGATCACCTGGCCGCGGCGCCCGTCCACGAAGATCACGTCGCCGATCCGCAGGCTGCGGTCGAGGAGCACGATGAATCCGCTCACGTAGTTGCTCGCGACCTTCTGCAGGCCGAACCCCAGCCCCACGCCCAGGGCGCCGCTGAAGATCGAGAGCGTCGTGATGTCGATGCCGGCGAGCGGCAGCGCCACGAAGATCGCCACGAGGATGGCGGTCACGCGCGTGATCTTGCTGATCACGAGGCGCGTCGTGGGCTCGAGCGATTCGGCCGCCATGACGCGGCCCTCGGTCACGCGCGACACCCAGAGCGCCAGGGTCACGCTGAGGAAGAGGGCGAGCACCGCCTTGAGCACATCGAGCACGGTGATCTGCTGCGTGACGTTGGTCGCGTCCAGCGCGGCGAGCACGTCCGGCATGAGCCCGGTGGCGCGCAGCCCCACGCCGACCCACGCGAGGAGCGCGATGAAGCGGATCACCGAGGACTGGAACTCGCCTTCGGGCAGCACGTGGCCCAGCACGTAGCCGGCCGAACGGATCACCACGTACGCCCAGAGGACGTGGATCGCGATCTCGATCGGGCCCGTCTCGACGTGCGGCACCGTGGCCGCGAGGATTGCCTGGCCGCTCCAGACGCACGCGAGGGCGAGCAGCGGGAAGGCGACGCGCTCGAACTCGCCCTTGCCGAATTGCCAGCGCGCGAGCGTGAGGCGATGGCGGGTGAGCCGCGTGGCGACCCAGGCGAGCAGGAGCCCGCCCGCGATCACCGCGCCTTGCAACGCGAGGTCCTTCGCGGACGTCACGTGGCGGAACGCTTCGATCGAGCGGGCGAGGGGCGAGAGGTCGAAGCTCACGGCCATGGCGCGGATTGGCTCCGGTGGTATTCGAAGTTCTTCACGAAGCGGTCGGCGATCGCGCGGCTGCCGGAGATCACGACCACGTTCTCCGCGTTCCTCGACTGCGCCGCCTGGGTGAAATTGTAGCTCCCCGTGATCACCGTGGCCCCATCGACGATCACGATCTTGTTGTGGGAAGCCGCGTGGTCCGCGTCGAGGTACACGTGCGCGCCCGCGCGGCGAAGCGGCGCCAGCACCGGCAGGCCGCCGGAGGCGTGCTGCGCGGCATCGGCCACGACCTGGACTTCCACGCCGCGGCGCATCGCCGCGAAGAGCGCGCCGGCGATGTGCCAGTCGTTGAACAGGTAGGCCTGCATGCGCACGCTCTCGCGTGCCCGTGCGATGCGCCTGGCGATGAGATCTGAGACGTCTTCGCCGGGCGTGAACGCCACCTCGATTCGCGCGCTTTCGGCGCCGCGCGCGTGGACGGGGAGGGAAACGGCGAGCAGCGCCGCGAGGGCGAAGGCCCGGATCACGCGAGGCGCCTTCAGGCCTTGCGGCGTTCCATCACCGCGGCGAAGAAGCCGTCGGTGTCGTGCACGTGCGGCTCGAGGCGCAGGTACGGATCCGCGGCGAGCCTCACGCCCTGGCGCCTGAGCGCCTCGCCCGCGGGAACGAGCTGGAAATCCGGGTGTGCCGCGAGGAATTCGGCCACGATGTCCTCGTTCTCTTCGGCGAGCAGGCTGCACGTGCCGTACACGAGGCGGCCGCCGGGCTTCACGAGCGCCGCGGCGGCGGCGAGGATCGAGCGCTGCTTCGCGTTGAGCTCGGCGAGCGCCGTCACGTCCTGGCGCGATTTGAGGTCCGGATTGCGGCGCAGCGTTCCCAGCCCCGTGCACGGCGCATCCACCAGGACGCGATCGATCTTGCCGCGCAGGCGCTTCACCTTCGGGTCGTTCTCGCCCGAGATGCGCTGCGGGTGCACGTTGGAAAGGCCCGATCGCTTGAGGCGCGGCGCGAGGTTGGCGAGGCGCTTGTCGGAGACGTCGAAGGCGTAGAGGCGCCCCGACGATCCCATCGCCGCGCCCAGCTGCAGCGTCTTGCCGCCGGCGCCCGCGCAGAAGTCCACGACCATCTCGCCGCGGCGCGGCTCCACGAGCAGGCCCAGCAGCTGGCTTCCCTCGTCCTGCACTTCCACGGCGCCGTCCAGGAACATGGGGTGCGTGTTGAGCGCGGGCTTTTCGCGAAGGCGCACGCCGATGGGCGAGTAGCGCGTGGGATGCGCCTCGATCTTGTCGTATTCGAGGCGGTCGAGCACCGCTTCGCGCGGGGCCTTCATCGCGTTCACGCGAAGGTCGAGCGGCGCGGGATGCTGCAGGCCCCGGGCGAGCGCGAGGATCTCGTCGTCGCCCATGCGCCTGCGCAGGCGCTCGATCACCCAGTCGGGAAGGTCCACGCGCAGCTCGAAGGGCAGCGCGTCGAGGTCCAGGGCCTTCAGCTTCGCGAGCCACTCGCGCTCGTCGCCCTTCAGCACCGATTCGATCTGGCCGATGCCCACGCCCTGCAGCTTCACCAGCGTCGCGAGCGCGATCTCGCGCGGCGCGGCCCTGGGCGTGACGTGCTCGAGCATGCGCCGGCGGCGAAGGGCGGCGTATACCGTGTCCGCGACGAGCGCGCGGTCGCGCTGGCCGAGCTTCGGGTTTTCGCGGAAGAACGTGCGCAGCTGCGCATCGGCCGGGGCGCGCGCGGGAAGGATCACCGTGAGCGCGTCCACGACGGCATCGAGCTGCGCGCGGGTGAGGTTCATGGCGCGCTAGTTCGAGATGGCCAATGAAACGATGGTCTGCTCGAGGCGGAATCGCTTCGGATCGTCGTAGACCACGCGCACGGGAAAATTGGAGCGGTCCCTGGCGAGCCACACGTCGGCGCGCGTTTCCTTCGGATCGTTCACGACGCGCTGGTAGTGCCTCGTCGCGAACTCCCCCGCGGGCGTGGAGAGCTTCTCTTCGCCCACGAAGCGATAGGTGAAAGTCTCGATCTTGCGGCGGTCGGCCATGGGGACGACCAGGGTCGCGCCGAAATCCTTCATCAGGGTGAACTGGTACATCATCGAGACGCGGTCCTGCGTTTCGCGGGGCAGCGGCGCCCTGGAGTTCTCGCCGTGCAGCACCGTGCGCATCTCGCCCTTGTTCCAGTCGAAATCGCTGCGCAGGTCGCGCTGCGAGTCCTTGCCGCGGTGCTCGGAGTAGGTGAGGGGCTGCAGCCCGTGCGCGCCCACGCTTCCCGTGCTCTCGGCGGTGAACGTGTCGTCCACGAACATCTTGAGCAGGCCTTCGCTGCGCGTGACGCTGCGGATTGTGTAGTGGTCGTCCTTGCGCTCGAAGCTCTCGTTCACGTGGCCGATCACCAGGCCGGAGCTCGCCACCGAGTACTCGGCGTGGATCTCCTGCGGGGGAGCGGCCGAGGCAAGCGTCGAGGCGAGCAGCAGTGCGGCAAAGGGCTTCACTCAGGGCTTCCGGGGCGAGATGAGGTAGTCCGTAGAAACGCCCGAGTCGCGGACCCGGACGACATCGCCCGCGAACTCGACCCTGCCCTCGACGAACCAGCGCACCGCCTCGGGGTAGATGCGGTGCTCCACTTCGAGCACGCGCGCGGCCAATCGTTCCTCGCTGTCGCCCGGCATCACGGGGACCACGCCCTGCACGACGATGGGCCCGTTGTCGAGCGCGGGCGTGACCACGTGTACCGTCGCGCCATGGACCTTCACTCCCGCCTGGAGGGCGCGCGCGTGGGTGTGCAGGCCCGGAAAGGACGGAAGCAGCGACGGATGGATGTTCACGATGCGGCGCGGGTAGCGCGAGATGAATCCGTCGGTGAGGATGCGCATGAAGCCGGCCAGCACGACGAGGTCCGCCCCGTGGCCGTCGATCGCGCGCGCGAGCTCCGCATCGAAGGCCTCCCGCGTCGCAAACGCCTTGTGGTCGACGACCTTCGTCGCGATGCCGCGCGCGGCGGCCCACTCGAGGCCCTGGGCGCCGGGGCGGTTCGAGATCACCGCGCGCACGTCGAGCCCCGTCCCCGCCTCCACGATCGAGCGCATGTTGCTGCCCCGACCGGAGATGAGGATGACTCCCTTCAGACGACCACCGCCTGCGCGGAACCCGCGGCGCGCTCCACGATGGAGCCGATCTCGAAGGCCTCCAGGCCGTAGGCGCCGAACGCGTCGATGGCCTTCTTCGCGTCGGACCTGTCCACGACGATCGTCATGCCGATGCCGCAGTTGAACGTGCGGTGCATCTCCTCGTCGGTCATGGCGCCCTTCTTCTGCAGCCAGTCGAAGACGGCCGGCCGCTTCCACCGCGACGATTCGAGCCGCGCGCAGGTGTTGTCGGGCAGCACGCGCGGGATGTTTTCCACGAGCCCGCCGCCGGTGATGTGGGCAAGGCCCTTCACGGTCACGCGCTCCATCACCGCGAGCACCTGCCGCACGTAGATGCGCGTGGGCTCGAGCAGCGCCTCTCCCAGGGTGCGCTTCTCGTCGAAGGGCTCGAACAGGTCCGAGCCGCTCACCGCGAGGATCTTGCGCACGAGCGAGTAGCCGTTCGAGTGCACGCCGCTCGAGGCGAGGCCGAGCACCGCGTCGCCGGCGCGGATCGAGGTGCCGTCCACGATCTTCGATTTCTCGACGAGGCCCACGGCGAATCCCGCGAGGTCGTATTCGTTCGGGTCGTACATGCCGGGCATCTCGGCGGTCTCGCCGCCGATGAGCGAGCAGTTGGCCTGCGCGCACCCGTCGGCGATGCCCCGCACGACATCGGCGGCCACGCCCACGTCGAGCTTGCCGCATGCGAAGTAATCGAGGAAGAAGATGGGCTCTGCGCCGGAGACGAGGATGTCGTTCACGCTCATCGCCACCAGGTCGATGCCGATGGTGTCGTGCTTCTTCATGCGGAAGGCGAGCTTCAACTTCGTGCCCACGCCGTCGGTGCCCGAGACCATCACGGGCTCCCTGTACTTCTTCGACACCTCGACCAGCGCCCCGAATCCGCCGATGCCCTCGAGCACTTCGGGACGCATCGTGCGCCGTGCGAGCGGCTTGATCTTCTCGACCAACGCGTCGCCCGCGTCGATGTCGACGCCGGCATCGCGGTAGGTGAGGGGTACGTTCTTGGTGGACACGGGCGATCCGCTTGATTCGAGAGGGGAAATTTTACCGGATTTGCCCTCCCGACGCCCGCTTTTCGGCGTCGCTCAGGCGAGGAAGCGCTTGCCCATCCAGCGATCCACCGAGATCTTCCCCGGGCCGTAGAAGAGCGTCACCAGCATGAGCGCGCCCCAGAGCATGTGGTCCACGAGGCCCGCGTCGGAAAGGTCGGGATACGAGACCACCGCGACGATGTTGAAGACGAAGAGCGCGATCGCGGCCAGGCGCGAGCCCAGGCCTATCGCGAGTAGCACCGGAAGCCCCACCTCGGCCGTGGTGCCGAGCGTGGCGGCGAGCTCCGGCATGAGGAAGGGGACGTGATACTCGTTGGTGAAGAGGGCCACCGTGATGTTCCAGTCGTGCAGCTTGGTGAGCCCGGAGAGGAAGAACACGCGCGCCACGTAAAGGCGCACCGCGAGGGCGAACACCGGCTGGAGCTTGTCGATCCAGCCGGCGCCCGTCGTATAAACGGCGGTGAGCGTTCCCAGCATCGAGGAGGCGCGCGTGTTCATGGCGGCACTACTTCTTCGGCGCCGCGGTCTTGCCGCCGGCCTTCTCGCACGTTCCCTTGGGCACGTACTTCCATTCGGCGGGATCGTTGTCGGCCTTGCTCGAGGCGGCGCACGCGTGCTTGGCCGTGCCGCAGTCGTTCTGGCCCGCCTTGGCGATGCCGAAGCACTTCTCGGTGTCCGAGGGCTGCTTCACCGGGCCTGCCAGGACCGAGGCGGAAAGGCCGAGGGCCACGAGGCCGGCGACGGCGGCGGTGAGGGAAGTCTGGTTCTTCACGATCTGGATCTCCTGTTGATATTGAAGGGGCGATTTCGAAACGCAGGCAGCGCCTGCTGCGAGTTCAGTCGCCGCAGGTGCGCCCACCTTACACGCTTGCCCGATGAAACATTCCTGTAAGCCGGCGGCGAGGCGCGCGACCAACCTCCCAAGCCCCCCAGGAATGCGCCATGGACAGTTTCCTGCAACCCGGTCCCTCCGCTTCGCAAGCACCGTCCGACGACGTCGCCGCGTAGCGGGCTATTTTTTCAGGGCGTTGGGCGGCGAGGTCTTGCCGCCCATTTTTTCGCACGTGCCCTTCGGCACGTATTTCCACTCGGCGGGGTCGTTGTCCGCCTTGCCCAGGCCGGCGCAGGAATGTTTCGCCGTGCCGCAGTCGTTTCCTCCGGCTTTCGCGACGCCGTAGCATTGCTCGGTGCCGGCCGGCTGGTCCCCGGGCTTGGGCTGGTGGGCGGAGGCGGGAAGCCCGATGGCCAGCAACGTGGCGAGCGCTGCGCCGAAGGCAGCGGGCTTCAAGCGTCGCCGCTTCCCTGGAATGCTGGCAGGTTGGCCTTGGCGAATTCGAGCATGCGCTCGATCGGCACCTTCGCGCGCAGGCCGATGGACGGATCGACGTGCACCTCGCGGCCCGGCGCGCCCTCGAGGGCCTCGATGAGGTTGTGCAATCCGTTCATCGCCATCCACGGGCAATGCGCGCAGCTCTGGCAGGTTGCGCCCTTGCCCGCCGTGGGCGCCTCGATGAAGTTCACGCCGGGCATGCGCTTTCGCATCTGGTGGATGATGCCGCCGTCGGTGGCGACGATGTATTCCTTCGCCTTCAGGCGCTCGGCCGCCTGGATGATGCCGGTCGTGGAGCCCACCGCGTCGGCCATCTCGATCACGCTCGCGGGCGACTCGGGGTGCACGAGCACCTTCGCCTTCGGATGCAGCGCCTTCAATTCCTCCAGCTGCTGCGCCTTGAACTCTTCGTGCACGACGCAGGATGCGTTCCACATGAGCATGTCGGCGCCGGTGACCTTGTGCACGTACGCGCCGAGATGCTTGTCGGGCGCCCAGAGGATCTTGCGTCCCTGCTTGTGCAGGTGCGCGACGATCTTCTCGGCGATCGACGAAGTCACCATCCAGTCGGAGCGCGCCTTCACCGCGGCGCTGGTGTTCGCATAGACCACCACGACGCGGTCCTGGTGCTCGTCGCAGAACCTCGAGAAGGAGTCGGCCGGCGTGGCGAGGTCCAGCGAGCACTCGGCATCGAGGTCCGGCATCAGCACGCGCTTCTCGGGATTGAGGATCTTGGCGGTCTCGCCCATGAAGCGCACGCCGGCGACCACGATGGTCCTGGCCGGATGCGCGTGCCCGAAGCGCGCCATCTCGAGGGAATCGGAGACGGTGCCGCCGGTTTCCTGCGCAAGGTCCTGCAAGTCCGGATGGACGTAGTAGTGCGCGACGAGGACCGCGTCGCGTTCCTTGAGGAGCTTCTTCGCGCGTTCGACGAGGGCGGGCTTCTCCCCGGGCGCGACCGCGTGCGGCGGTTTGGCGGGCGCGATCCCGACGTCGCCGTTGAAGCGCTCGAAGCGGATCTGGATCGGTGCAGCGACAGCCATGCCTCGATTGTACGGCACCCGCGCGTGGTAAAATTCATTTGTCCTGCGTCTCGGGACTTTTCACCCGGGGCGCGCCCGGGCCAAGCCTTCCGCCGGAGCCGTCCGCGGGGCGCAGGCCCCGTGGAAACCAATGAGGCAGCTCCTCCTCGACTTCACCCAGGCCCCGGCGCCCACCTTCGCGAACTTTGTCCCCGGCGGCAATGCGGAGCTCGCTCACGCCGTCGAGGCCGCGGTCCGCGGCGAATTCAATGAGCGCGTGATGTATCTGTGGGGAGAACCGGCCGCGGGCAAGACCCACCTGCTGAAGGCCTTCGCCGCCGCGAGCAATGGCCGCGCGCGCTATGTCCCCGCCGTGGATTTCATGGACGCGGCCGGGGCCGCCATGTTCGCGGTGGACGACATCGAGCGGCTTGCCGACGACGAGCAGGTCGCGCTCTTCAACGCCTACAACGAGCGCTCGTTCGAATTCCTGCTGGTCTCGGCGCGCTCGGCGCCCAAGGACGTCGCCCTGCGCAAGGATCTCGCCACGCGGCTCGCCACGGGGCTCACCTACCGCGTGCTGCCGCTCTCGGACGAAGAGAAGCGCGCGGCGCTCGCGGCGCATGCGAAGCAGCGCGGCTTCTCCATTCCCGAGGAGGTGAGCGCGTACCTGCTCACGCACGCGCGCCGCGACATGGGCTCGCTCGTCGCGGCCCTCGATTGCCTCGACAGGTATTCGCTCGAGACCGGGCGCCCCATCACCGTGCCGTTGCTCAAGGCCGCGCTCCAGCCGGAGCTCGCGATGGGACGATCGCCGTGAAGCTCGCCATGTTCGACCTCGACAACACCCTGCTCGACGGCGACAGCGACCACGCCTGGGCCGAGTTCCTCATCGAGGAAGGCGTGCTGCACGCGGGAGAGTTCCACGCGAAGAACGAGTACTTCTACGAGCGCTACAAGGACGGCACGCTCGACATCCACGAGTTCCTGGACTTCCAGCTGGCGCCCATAGCGAATCGCCCGCGCACGGTGCTCGATACGTGGCACCTGGACTTCATGCAGCGCAAGGTCCGCCCGATGATCGCGCCGGGCGCGCCCGCGCTCATCGCACGGCACGACGGGGCCACCACCGCCATCGTCACGGCGACCAATCGCTTCATCACCGGGCCCATCGCGAGGGAGCTCGCCGTTCCCAAGCTCATCGCGACGGACATCGAGGAGCGCGCCGACGGCACCTTCACCGGCAAGCCGCGCGGCACGCCGACCTTCCGCGAAGGAAAGATCGTCGCGGTCGATGCGTGGCTCGCCTCGATGGGCCGCCGCCTCGCCGACTTCGAGAGCTGGTTCTACAGCGATTCGCTGAACGACCTGCCGCTGCTGGAGCGCGTCACGCACCCGGTGGCGGTCGATCCCGATCCCACGCTCAAGGCGCGCGCCGAGGAGCGCGGCTGGAAGATCATGTCGCTCAGATGATCAAGCGCTACATCGACAAGCTCTTCGGCCGGCGGGAGCGCGTGACCCACAAGGACGCGAAGCCGGTCGTCTACGGCAAGGACAAGCACTCCATCGCGCGCGAGCACATCAGCAAATGCGCGCGCCGCACGTGCGAGGAGCTTCAGCGCGCGGGCTATGCGGCGTTCGTGGTGGGCGGCGCCGTGCGCGACCTGCTGCTCGGCATCCGCCCGAAGGACTTCGACGTCGCGACCAACGCCACGCCCGAGGAGGTGCGAAGCGTCTTCCGCCGCTCGCGCATCATCGGCCGGCGTTTCCAGATCGTGCACGTGCTCTGCGGCGCCGAGACCATCGAGGTGTCGACGTTCCGCGCCCACTTCACGCGCGAGCCCGACGCCGAGCACACCGACGAGCATGGCCGCATGCTCTCGGACAACGTCTTCGGTACGCAGGCCGAGGACGCGATGCGCCGCGACTTCACCGTGAACGCGCTCTTCTACGATCCCGTGAAGGAAGAGGTGTGGGACTACGTGAACGGGATGAAGGACCTGAAGGCGCGCAAGCTCGTGATGATCGGCGATCCGGCCGCGCGCTACCGGGAGGATCCGGTGCGGATGCTTCGCGCCGCGCGCCTCGCCGCGAAGCTGGGCCTGGAGATCGACGCGAAGACGCGCGAACCCATCCGCACGCTTCGCCACCTGCTCGAGAACGTTCCCCAGGCGCGCCTCTTCGAGGAAATCCTGAAGCTCCTGCTTTCGGGCAACGCCGTCGAGTGCGTGAAGATGCTGCGCGAGCTCGAGCTGCACCACGGCCTGCTTCCGCTCCTGGACACGGCACTCGACGATGCGGAGGCCGGGCCCTTCGCCATGGCGGCGCTGCGCGCCACCGACGAGCGGCTCGCGGGCGATCGCCCCGTGTCGCCCGCCTTCCTGCTCGCAGCGCTCCTCTGGGGCCAGGTCGAGAAGAACCTCGCGCGCTTCGAGGCGCGCGGGCAGCCCACGATTCCGGCCCTGCACGACGCGATGCACGAGGCGCTGGACGCGCAGCGCGAGACGCTCGCGATCCCGCGGCGCTTCGACGCGACGATGAAGGAGCTGTGGCTCATGCAGCCTCGCTTCCTGCAACGCGGCGGCCAGCGGCCGTTCCGCCTGCTCGAGCACCCGCGCTTCCGTGCCGCCTACGATTTCTTCGCGCTGCGCGCCGAGTCGGGCAACGCGCCGCGCGAGGCCGCGCAGTGGTGGGACCGGTTCCAGCGCGTGAATCCCGACGAGCGCGAGCGGATGCTCGTGAGCGACGAGGCGGGGCCGAAGAAGAAGCGGCGGCGCCGGCGCGGCAAGCGCAAGCCGGCCGAGGGCGCGCCGGCGACGCCGGAACCGGGCGAGGGCGCAACGTGACGCGCGCGGCCATCGCGCTCGGCTCCAACCTCGACGACCCCGAGGCGCAGGTGCGCCGCGCCTTCGACGAGATCGCCGCCCTTCCGCGCACCGAGCTCCTCGCGCGCTCGAAGCTCTATCGCACCGCGCCCGTGGGCCATGCGGACCAACCGGATTTCATCAACGCGTGCGCCCTCGTGGAGACTTCGCTCGCGCCGCGCGAGCTGCTCGACGGATTGCTCGCGATCGAGCAGGCGCATCATCGCGTGCGAGCGGTGCCGAACGGCCCGCGCACGCTGGACCTCGACATCATCCTCTACGGCGACCGGTCGGTCCGCGAGCCGGGCCTCACGATCCCGCATCCTAGGGCGCACGAGAGGCAGTTCGTGCTGGCCCCGCTCAATGACGTGTGGCCCGAAGGAGCGGCGAAGCTGTGAAGCACCGCTACCTCGTCGTCGAAGGCTGCATCGGCAGCGGGAAGACGACGCTGGCGAACAAGCTCGCGCACCGGCTGGGCGCGACCACCCTGCTCGAGGACGCGAGCGCCAATCCCTTCCTCGCGCAGTTCTACCGGGACATGCGCCGCTACGCGTTGCCCACGCAGCTCTTCTTCCTGTTCCAGCGCGTGGAGCAGCTCGAGTCGCTCAAGCAGCCGGACCTCTTCGCGCAGCCCACGGTCGCCGACTACACGCTCGCGAAGGATCCGCTCTTCGCGCGCCTCACGCTGGACAACGCCGAATACCAGCTCTACATGAACATCTACCAGCACGTGAAGCCGCGCGTGCCGGTGCCCGACCTCGTGATCTACCTCCAGGCGTCGGTCGAGACGCTCATCCATCGCGTGAAGAAGCGCGGCAACCCGGTCGAGCACGGCATCACCGAGGACTACCTGCGCGCGCTCGACGACGCCTACACGCGCTACTTCCACGGCTACGGCGAGGGGCCGCTGCTCATCGTGAACAGCGAGAAGCTCAACTTCGTCGACAACCCCGACCACCTCGACCTGCTGGTCGAGCGTATCCAGAAGATGCGCGGCGGCCGCGAGTTCTTCAACCGCGCCTAGGCCCTTTGCTGCGATGCATCAAAGTCTGGCAGAATCCGCATTCCGCTCCCGGCGACACACCAAGAAGACATGAGCGCCCAAGGCTCCGACAAGGCCCTCCGCGTCTCCATCCCGAAGCTGCAGGAACGGGCGCGCGCGGGCGAGAAGCTCGTGATGCTCACCTGCTACGACGCGAGCTTCGCGCGCCTCTCGGACGAGGCGGGCGTGGACATGCTCCTCATCGGCGATTCCCTCGGCATGGTGATCGAGGGCCACGGCTCGACGCTGCCCGTCACGATGGAGGCGACCGAATACCACGTGCGCTGCGTGGCGCGCGGCAGCGAGCGCGCCCTGGTGATCGGCGACCTCCCGTTCGGAAGCTTCCAGGAATCCCCCGCCCAGGCCTTCCACAATGCCGCGCGCCTCATCGCGGCGGGCGCGCAGATGGTGAAGCTCGAAGGCGGCGCGGTGATGGCCGACACGACGCGCTTCCTCGTCGATCGCGGCATCCCCGTGTGCGCGCACATCGGCCTCACGCCCCAGTCGGTGAACACGCTGGGCGGCTATCGCGTGCAGGGCAAGAACGACGAGGCCGCGGCCAAGCTGCTCGAGGACGCGAAGGCGAACGAGCAGGCGGGCGCCGCCTTCGTGCTCATGGAGGCGATGCCCGCGCCGCTCGCCAAGCGCGTCACCAAGTCGCTCTCGATTCCCACCATCGGCATCGGCGCGGGCCCCGACGTGTCGGGCCAGGTGCTCGTGAACTACGACATGCTCGACATCTATCCGGGGCGCAAGGCCAAGTTCGTGAAGAACTTCCTCGAGGGGCGCTCCTCGGTGCGCGCGGCGATCGAGGCCTACGTGAAGGCGGTGAAGGACAAGACCTTCCCCGGCGAAGAACACTCCTTCTGATGGACCTGATCCACACCGTCGCGGAGTTGCGCGCACGGCTGAAGTCCCAGCGCTCCGTGGCCCTCGTGCCCACCATGGGCAACCTGCACGCGGGGCACCTCTCCCTCGTGGACATCGCGCACAGGCACGGCAAGTGCGTCGTCGCGTCCATCTTCGTGAATCGCCTGCAGTTCGATCCCGGCGGCGACTTCGACCGCTATCCGCGCACGCTCGGCCAGGATTGCGCCCTGCTCGAAAAGGCCGGCTGCCACGTGGTGTTCGCACCCGACGAGAAGGAGATGTACCCGCACGCGCAGGAAGTGTTCGTGACGCCGCCCAGGGTCGCGAACCAGCTGGACGGCGATTTCCGCCCGGGGCACTTCCAGGGCGTGACCACGGTGGTGTCGAAGCTCTTCAACCTCGTGACACCCGACGTCGCCGTGTTCGGCAAGAAGGACTACCAGCAGTGGCACGTGATTCGCGCCATGGTGAGGCAGCTGAACTTCGGCATCGAGATCGTCGGTGGCGAGACGGTTCGCGAGCCCGACGGCCTCGCGCTCTCGTCGCGCAACAACTACCTCTCGCCGGCGGAGCGCGCGAAGGCGCCGCTGCTCTCGACGGCGCTTCGCCAGATCAAGGACGCCATCGAGGAAGGCTCGCACCGCTTCGAGCGCCACGAGGAGATGGCGATATCGGCGTTGAACCTCGCGGGATGGAAGGTGGACTACATCGCGCTTCGCAACCGCGGCGAGCTTGCGCCCCCGCAGCCGCACGACCGCGAGCTCGTCGTGCTGGGCGCCGCCTGGCTCGGCAAAACGCGCCTCATCGACAACATGGAGATCGCGGCGCGCTAGGGCCGCGCGCGGTCAGCGCCGCGCGTCGTAGGAGCGCGAGATGCGCTCGGGCAATCCCGGGTCCTCCGACAGCGCGCCGTTCGCATTGAACTCGACGCGCACCGCGCCGTCGGCCTGCGTGATGAGGCGCGCGGTCACGCGGATGTTTCCGCGGTTGCCCTGGATGAGTCCGCCCGCGCGATCCTGCGCGGTGATGTTCACGCCCTGGTCCACGAGCGCGCCCATGGCGTTGCTCCATGCGCGTTCGTAGGGGCCGGGCCCGGGCGCCGTCGTCGTGTAGCCGGGCGGCGGATAGTCGTAGACGACGCAACCCGCCATCGCGATGGCGAGAGCGACGGCGGCGAGGAGCCGCGAAGCGGCAGTCTTCATTGTGTTCTCCCTTGGGAAGCTTGATCCCGTTTTCGATCCATGTTAGTACGTTTTCGATGAACAAGCGCGCCCTGGCGTCCATCGCATGCGCGGCCCTCGCGGCCGCGATTTCATTCGCCCCGGCTTTCGCGGACGATTATCCCGCGAAGGCGATCCGCCTCGTCGTCCCGTTCCCGCCCGGCGGCGGCACCGACGTCCTCTCGCGCGGCATGGCCCAGGCCATGAGCGCGGAAACGAAGTGGACGATCGTGATCGAGAACAGGCCCGGCGCGGGCGGCAACGTGGGCCTCGACCTCGTGGCCCACGCGGCGCCGGACGGATACACGATCGGCATGGGGCAGACCGCGAATCTCGCGGTGAACCCGGCGCTTTATTCGAGCATGACGTTCGATCCGCTCAGGGACTTCGCGCCGGTGATGCTCGTGTCGTCGCAGCCGCTCATCCTGGTCGTGGACGCGAAGTCGCCGTACCAGACCCTGAAAGACCTCGTGGACGCGGCGAAGAAGAATCCGGGCAAGGTGAACATGGCCTCGCCGGGCAACGGCACCATCGGCCACATCGGCGGCGAGCTCTTCCAGCGGCGCGCGGGCATCACAATGACCCACGTCCCGTACAAGGGCGCGAGTCCCGCGGTGACGGATCTCATGGGCGGCAGCGTCGACTGCTACTTCGGCAACAGCCAGGCCGTGGGCGGCCTCGTCGCCTCGGGGCGCCTGCGGCCGCTCGCGGTGACCTCGCTCGCGCGCCTCGCGGCATTTCCCAAGGTGCCCACGGTGGCCGAGTCGGGCTATCCCGGATTCGAGGCGGCGACGTGGAGCGGCCTCGTGGCGCCCGCCGGCACGCCGCCCGCGATCGTCGAGAAGCTCAACGCGGCCGCCAACAAGGCGCTCGCCGGCGCGACGATCAGGAAGCAGCTCGCCGACGAGGGCAGCACGCCCATCGGCGGCACGCCGAGGCAATTCGGCGACTTCATCAAGTCCGAGCACGCGAAGTGGGGCGCCGCCGTTCGCGACGCCCACATCAAGCTCGACTAGGGTCAGAGCCCTTTTCGGCGGAAAAGGGGTCTGACCCCGAAAACGGGGAAAAGGGGACAGATCAGGCTCATGTGGAACCTCTCGTTCACGGCGCCGGAGGTGATCGAGGCGCGCGTGCTCACGCGCCTGCCCGATGCGTTCCGCAGGAAGCGACGCACCGAGTGGAGCGATGCGAACAAACCGGGCCACGAGGTCGATAGCTTCCTCGAGGGCCCGTCGTTCGACCGCGACGGCAACCTCTTCGTCACCGACATCCCGTTCGGCCGCATATTCCGCATCTCGCCCTCGCTCGAGTGGACGCTCGTGGCGGAGTACGACGGCTGGCCCAACGGCATGGCGTTCCACCGCGACGGGTCGCTTTGGATCACCGACTACCGGCGGGGGATACTCAAGCTGGATCCGGCATCGCTGCGCTCGCGCGCCCCCGGGATGACGACTGTGCTCGGGCATCGCAACAGCGAGTCCTTCAAAGGCGTGAACGACCTCACCTTCGACTTCGAGGGCAACTGCTACTTCACCGACCAGGGGCAGACGGGCCTTCACGATCCATCGGGGCGCGTGTACCGATTGCGCGCCGACGGCCGCCTCGACTTGCTCATCGACGGCATCCCGAGCCCCAACGGCGTGGCGCTCGACGCTGCCGGCAAGTTCATCTTCGTGGCCGTCACGCGCGCGAACCAGGTGTGGCGCGGCCCCCTGCTCGCCGACGGCAGCGTCTCGAAGATCGGCGCGTTCCGCACTTTCTTCGGCACGAGCGGTCCCGACGGCATGGCG
>Ga0335070_10002850_pt1 | contig 20105 bp, 20 predicted proteins | sample Lox_Sample_13_FD_206722 | JGI IMG/M metagenome (GOLD analysis project Ga0335070, IMG submission 206722) | Soil microbial communities from Loxahatchee National Wildlife Refuge, Florida, United States - Lox_Sample_1.3 | ecosystem: Environmental > Terrestrial > Soil > Wetlands | place: USA... | reverse complement strand
AAAGGGGCTCGACCGAGCGCCTGATTCCTTCCTCTCGCTCCGGCTCCCGCCGCGCGCGTCGGTTCGCTCGCCCGGACTCGCGAACTCTGGTCGCGCGGCGAACCGGGCTAGGCGAACCGGGTCCAGGAAGACCGTCGCCCTGGTCGCGCGGCGACGGGGGTGACTACGGGTCCGCGTAGACGCGGTAGTGGGGGTCGCCCGGAATCTTCTGCGCGGACAGGAAAGCCCAGATTGCCGGGTTCAGGTCCTTCGACACGTCCGCGTAATCGTGCGTGTGGTCCGGGATCTCGGTCAGCGTGACGGGGAAGCCGCGCGACTTCAGGGCCTCGGCGGTGGCCCGCACGTCGGCGAGGGGAAAGAAACTGTCCCTGGTCCCGATCCAGATCGCGATCGGGATCTTGCGGGCGGCGTAGTCGAAGATCGAGAAGTAGCGCGGGTCGACGGCGCCGGCATGGACCGCGGCGGCGGCGAAGTACTCGGATTCGAGGCTGGCCATCTGGAGGGCGAAGACCGCGCCGGCCGAGTGGCCGAAGAGATAGACGCGGCGCGGGTCGATCGGCTGCGCGGCCGACACGGCGTCGACCACGTCGCGCAGGAAGAGCGGGCCGTCCTGGGGCGACGCCCAGTGAACGGCGTCGGTCGAGTCGGGGCCCGCGAGCACGATGCCTTCCTTGCGGGCGAGATCCTTCCACCGGTCGACCAGCGTCCTGCCGTCGCGGCCCGAGCCGTGGAGCGTCACGACGAGCGGCGCGGGGTGCCCGGCGGAGAGGCCGGGCGGCGCGTAGAGGTAATAGACGCGGTCCTTGTCGCGCGAGCGGACCGCTCTCTTCGCGACGTCGTCCTCGCCCAGGGCGGCGGCGCCGACGAGGAGGAGCGACGCGGCGGCCGCGAAGGCTCTCTTCATCGCGCGGCGCCCTACCAGCGGTGGTACGCGGGGTGGCCTTCCTTGACGGCCACGAACGTGCCGCGGCAGGTCGCGGTCACCTTTCCGTTGGCCTCGAGGGACGCTTCGACGACGGCGCGGTCCGCCGCGGACTCGACGACGCGCGCACGCAGCTTCAACGGCACGTCCATCGGCGTCGGCCGGCGCAGCGTGACGTGAAAGTCGGCGGTCACCGTGCACGGCGGCGTCGGATCGCCCGACTTCTTCATGAGGTGATGGGTCGCCGCCCAGTTGCTGTGGCAGTCGAGCAGGGCGCCGCAGATGCCGCCGTTCAGAATGCCGTCGAAGGCCGCGTGGTGGGGCTCCGGGCGCCACTCGGCGACGACCTCGTCGCCGTCGACGAAGCTCTTGATGCGAAGGCCCTTGTCGTTGGCGGGACCGCAGCCGAAGCAGCGGTTCTGCGGCGCGTAGGTGTCCTGGAGGCTTCGGGCGTCCGTCACGCCCGTTATCCTCTCGCGCCGCCGGCTTCCCCGCAATCCGCTTCGGTCGCGAGGGCAAACGCCTCGGCCAGGCGGACGCGAACGGTTTCCGGAATGGCGGGAGGCGCCGCCGGCCCTCGGGCGCTGGCCAGGGAGGCGAAGAGCGCGAACAGCGCGGCGGCGGGGAAAATCCCCGTCTTCTTCGTCGGTTCCACGACTTGCAGGGACGTCCCGACGCCTCCGATGTTTCACCCGGAATTCGTTAGAGAATAGGGGCGGAGGTTTCCATGGGTACTCTCGAAGCGACGAAGACGGACGACCCGACGGCGGGATCCAGGGAAACCCGGGACGCCCTCTCGGTCACCGACCGGCGGACGGGCAAGACCTACGAACTGCCGATCAAGAATGGCACGGTCCGCGCGATGGACCTGCGGCAGATCAAGACCGGGCCGGACGACTTCGGCCTGATGGCCTACGATCCCGCGTTCCTGAACACGGCGTCCTGCACGAGCCGCATCACCTACATCGACGGCGACAAGGGGATCCTGCGATACCGCGGCTATCCGATCGAGGTCCTGGCCGAGAAGTGCACGTTCCTCGAGGTCGCGTACCTGCTGCTCTACGGCGAGTTGCCCAGCCGCTCGCAATACGAGCAGTGGGTCCACGACATCACGTACCACACGATGATCCACGAATCGCTGAAGAAGCTCATGGACGCGTTCAACTACGACGCGCATCCCATGGGCATGTTGATCGCGACGGTCGCCGCGATGTCCACGTTCTACCCGGAGGCGCGGGACGTCCACAGCGCCGAGAGCCGGACGAAGCAGATCCACCGGCTGATCGCGAAGATGCCGACGATCGCGGCGTTCGCCTACAAGCACTCGATGGGAATGCCGTACGTCTACCCGTCGAACGCCCTCGAATACGGCGAAAACTTCCTGACGATGCTCTTCAAGACGCCGGCCGAGGACTACAAGCCGAACCCGGCGCTCGTGAAGGCCCTCGACGTGCTCTTCATCCTGCACGCGGACCACGAGCAGAACTGCGGCACCAACGCGATGCGCGGCATCGGCTCGGCGCACACGGACCCGTACTCGGCGGTGGCCGGCGCGGCGGCGGCGCTCTACGGGCCGCTCCACGGCGGCGCCAACGAGGAAGTGCTGAAGATGCTCGAGGAGATCGGCTCGATCGCCCGCGTCCCGGCGTTCATCCAGGAGGTCAAAGAGGGCAAGGGCGAGAAGCGCCTGATGGGCTTCGGGCACCGCGTCTACAAGAACTTCGACCCGCGCGCGAAGATCATCAAGCGCATGGCCGAGGAAGTCTTCGACGTGACCGGCCGCAACCCGCTGCTCGACATCGCGCTCGAACTCGAGCGGATCGCGCTGCAGGACGACTACTTCGTCAAGCGAAAGCTCTACCCCAACGTCGACTTCTACTCCGGCCTGATCTACCAGGCGATCGGAATCCCGAGCGACGCGTTCACGGTGCTCTTCGCGATCCCGCGGACTTCGGGGTGGCTCGCCCAGTGGGAGGAGCTGCTCGAGGACCCGGAGGAGAAGATCGCGCGGCCGCGCCAGGTGTATCTCGGCGAGGGCGAGCGCGCCTTCGTCCCCATGGAAAGGCGCTGACCGACTGACCCTTCTCGGTTCCTGGTTCCTCGCCGCGGCGGGCTCGTTCGCGGCGACCCCGTCGAACGCGCGCCTCGAGGTGCCGGGCGGTGTCGTCGAAGTCGTCCTCGACGGCAAGCCCGCTCTTCTCTCCGAGCCGCAGCTCCTGGACTGGGTCGCGGGCGCGGCGCGCGCGGTGGCGGCGTACTACGGGACGTTTCCCGTCGCGCGGACCACGCTCATCGTCCACGGCGGCGGTCCCGGCCGGGTCTCGAGCGGCCGCACGGTCGGCGTGCGCGGCGCGGCGCGCATCGTGATCTCGGTGGGCGATGCCGCGACGACGGCGGACCTGAAGACCAACTGGGAGCTCGTCCACGAGATGGTGCACCTGGCGTTCCCGTCGATGGACGGAGAGGCCTGGATCGAAGAAGGACTCGCGACTTACGTCGAGCCGCTCGTGCGCGCGCGGGCCGGGCTCGCCCCCGCCGACGACATCTGGAAGTGGCTCGTGTGGGGCCTGCCGAAGGGCCAGGACGCACTGTCCGGCTGGGGGCTCGACGGCGCGCGCAGCTGGGCCGCGACGTACTGGGGCGGCGCGCTCTACTGCTTCGACGCGGACGTCGCGATCCGGGAAAAGACCGGCGGGAAAAAGTCGCTCGACGACGCCTTGCGCGCGATCGTCCGCGCGGGCGGCAACGTCACCGTGACCTGGAGCCTCGCCAGGGCGCTCGACACCGGCGACCGCGAGATCGGTTCCCCGGTGCTCCAGGACGTTTACGCACGCATGGCCCGTCAGCCTCCCCGCGACGACCTGCCGGCCGTCTTCGCGCGCCTCGGGGTGAAGGCGACCGACGCCGGGGTGGTCTACGACGACGCGGCGCCGCTGGCGTCGATCCGCAAGGGCGTCACGACCGGCCGCTAGAGCCGGCGGCAGGTTCTCGCCGCGCGAAGACGGGCGGCGTCGGCGTCACGGGCCACGGCACGGCGGCCATCGCCGCGAGCAGGTGCCGGTGGAACGCGTGGCAGACGGCGGCCTCCACGCGGCGCCACAGCCAGCGGGGTCGCCGGGCGGCGGCGTAGCGGGTCTCGAGCTCGACTTCGCAGCCGCCGTCCGCGAGGTCCCGGAACGCGTAGCGGCCCCCGACCAGTCGAATCCCGCCCGCGATCGCGAAATCCTGCGCGACGACGTCGAAGCGCCAATGGTGCGGGGGCGACACCGCCGTGACGCGCTTGATCAGCAGGCCCTCGCGGTAGCGGCACAGCGTCCGGTCGCCGACGGAGGCCTTGGGGCCTTCGGTGCCGAGGGGGGACGGCAGCAGCGCCCGCAGGAGAAGCGGTGGCTTTCGCTCGATCTGCTCGTAGAGCAGCAGCCTTTCCCAGGCGAGGGCGGCCGAGACGGGGAAGCGCCCGGCCGTGGTCACGGCGAGGACGGCGGACCGGCTCAGAGGGCCTCCACGGGCCGAACGTCCACGACCCCCCAGAGCATCGAGCGGTCCTCAGCCGCGAGGTTGGTCGGAGTCCGGGCTTTGGGTTCGCCGAAACTGCGGAGGACCACCATCGCGCGGGGCGCCGCGGCGCGGCGCACCGCGGCGAAAAGCCGCTCCGGGTAGCCGGAGCGGGCGCCGTCGAGGATGTTCGACAGCGCGAAGCCGTCGAAGGCTCCGGCCGGGCACGAGGCCAGAAAATCCGCCGCGTCGGCGCGGACAGCGCGGATCCGCGGCGCCTGCGCCGTCTCCGCCGTCCCGGGTAGCTCACCGAGGAGCAGGGCGCGCGCGTGGGGGTTCGTGCGATTCGGATGCCGTCCGAATCCGCGCTCGAGTCGGGATCGCAGCACCTCGCCGAATCGGTCGGGCAGCGCGCCGAGGAGGGACCGGGCGTAGACGAGGCGGAGCGCGGGCCGGGAGAACGCGAGGTTCACCGCGGCGCGAAACCGGCGCGTGTCCAGCCGCCGCCTCCAGAAGGCGCGCTGCTCGGCTGGGTCGTCGAGTTCGAGGAAGCGGCGGAGAGTCGGCAGCGACCAGCCGACGGCCGGCGCCAGGGCGCGCAGCCGGCCCATGAATCGCTCCGCGGAGCCGGGCGACGCCGGCGCACCCGCAAAGCGCGCCGCCGCGTAAGCCAGCTGAACCGGGTTGACGTCCACCGCGACGACCTCGTGGCGGTGCGAGAGCGCGATGGCGGTGCAGCCGGCCGAGGCGATGCAGAAGACGCGGCTGCCCGCTGCGAAAGCGCGCGCCTCGATCGCCCCGTCCTCGTGCATGCGTCCGAAGAGGACTCGGCCCGGAGCCTGCGCCGCGTCGAAACGGCCTGCGTCCCAGGCCGTGCGAGGCTCGGTGGCGCTCATGGTCCGTGCGGAAGGCTCGCCGAGACCCAGGCGAGAACCAGAAACGCGAAGTTCTTGACGATCATGCCGGCCGGGTCGTGGATGAGCCGGCGGGCGAAGATCAGGCCGGAAGCGTTGAGTGCGACTAGCAGGAGCGTCTGCACGGCCGCGGCGGCGACGGGGTGCGCGCCGGAGAGCACCCAGGCGGCGATGCCGACTTCGGCGGCGCCGAGGAGCTTGAGAAAGGGGCCGCTGAAGCTCGGACCCAGGCGCGGTACCCGGGCGACGATCTCCCGCTGGCGCTTATCGCCCTCGAGCAGCTTGCACCAGAGGCCCTCGTAGAGCCACACGGCGGCGATGGCGGAGTGAATCAGCCAGGGAGGCGGCAGGAGCGGCGCGGCGTCGGACACGGCGACGAGCCGATACTAGCGCCCGGAGCGGGTCGGGCGCCTGTAGAGGCGATCAACGGACGGGGAGGTCGAGCTGGCCGGGGTCGGGCGGCGGCGTCTGCTCGCCGTCCTTTTCGAGGAGCCCGTGGACCGAAACGCCCAAAAGGCGCACGGGAATCTTCCCGGCGTCGGTCTTCTCGAGGAGGGCGACGGCGCGTTCGCAGATCTCGTCGGCCGAGCGCGTGGCCGGGCGCCGCGTCTGGCTCCGCGTGATCGTCCGGAAGTCGCGGTAGCGCAGTTTCAGGACGACGGTGCGCGCAAAGAGGCCCTGGCGCTCGAGGACCGAAGCCGTGCGGCGCGCCAGGCGTTGGACTTCGCCGCGAATCGGCGGCAGCTCCGCGAGGTCCTGCGCGTAGGTCTCTTCGCAGCCGATCGACTTGCGCTCCTGGTTCGGGTTGACCGCCCGGTCGTCGTCGCCGAAGGCGAGCCGGCGGAGCCCCTCGGCCCAGCTTCCGACCGCCTGCCGCAGAACATCCTCCGGCGCCTCGCGCACGTCCACGAGGCGCGCGATGCCGGCGCGCCGCAGGCGTCCCGCGGTCACGGGGCCGACTCCCCAGAGCGCGTCGACGGGCAGCTCCTGGAGGAACCGTTCCATCCGCTCGGGAGCGATGACGGTCAGGCCGTCGGGCTTTTTCCAGCCGGAGGCGATCTTGGCCAGGAACTTGTTCGGCGCGACGCCGGCCGACGCCGTCAGGCCCGTCGTTTCGCGGATCTGCGCCTTCAGCCTCCGCGCGACCTCGACGCCGAGCGGCTCGCCCCACGCGTTCTCGGTGACGTCGAGGTACGCCTCGTCGAGCGAGAGCGGCTCGACGAGCGGCGTCACCGCGCGGAAGAGGGCGAAGACCTGCTGGGAAACCGCGCCGTACTTCTTGAAGTCGGGGCGGAGGATGACGAGCTCCGGGCACAGTCGGACGGCCCGCGCCATCGGGATCGCCGAGCGCACCCCGAACTGCCGCGCCTCGTAGCTCGCCGCGGCGACGACGCCGCGGCTCTCGGGGCGGCCGCCGACCGCGACGGGCTTCCCCTTCAGCGCCGGATCGTCCCGCTGCTCGACCGACGCGTAGAACGCGTCCATGTCGACGTGCAGGATCTTGCGCACGGCCACGCGCGCAGTCTACCCGTGTGGTATGAGGGGCCGCGATGACGGTTCTCCGCGTCCACGAGGAGATCTTCCGGCGCTTCCCCGACGTGCGGATCGGGGTCGTCGTCGCGCACGGCCTCGTCAACGCGGGCGAGAGCCCGGCGTTGTCGGCGCTCCTGCGGCAGGAGCAGGAGGCGGCGGCCGCGCGGCTGGGCGCCGCGCCGGTCGCCGAGCATCCCCACGTCGCGCCGTGGCGCGAGGCCTATCGGGCTTTCGGCGCCAAGCCCAGGGACCATCCGTCTTCGATCGAGAACCTGCTCCGCCGCGTCGCCAGGGGGCACCGCGTCACGCCGATCAATCGCCTGGTGGATCTCTACAACACGGTGTCGCTGCGCCGCTTCGTGCCGGTCGGCGGCGAGGATCTCGGCGCCGTCGCCGGCGACGTGGCCCTGCGGTTCGCCGGCGACGCCGAGCCGGCCGTCCGGCTCCTCGGCGAGCCCGAGCCGCGGCCGCCCAAGCCGGGCGAGGTGATCTACGCGGACGACGTCGGCGCGCTCTGCCGGCGGTGGAACTGGAAGGAAGCCGACCGCACCAGGCTCACGGAGGCGACGACCGACGCGTTTCTCGTCGTCGAGGCGCTGCCGCCGGTCGGCCGCGCCGAGCTCGACGCCGCGCTCGCGGACCTCGCCGCGCTCGTGCGCGAGCACTGCGGCGCAACGGTGCGCACCGCGGTCCTGGAGCCGGGGAGCGCTTCGGTCGACCTGGGCTGATTCGCCTCACCCCCCCCCTCACCCTGGCCCTCTCCCCCCTGTGGGGGGAGAGGGGACATGGCGGCGGTTACGCCCCGGCGCCCTCGTAGTAGTCGAGGCCGGAGTGGTCGAGCACTTCTTCGCCGACCAGAATGCGCAGCGTGTTCGACAGCTTCAGGTGCTGGACGAACAGGTCGTGCTCGGGCTTCAGGTCCGGGCGCGACATCGGGGACTTGAAGTAGAACGAGAGCCATTCCTGGATCCCGGAGAGTCCCGCGCGGCCCGCGAGGTCGAGGAAGAGGAGCAGGTCGAGCACGACCGGCGCCGCGAGGATCGAGTCGCGGCAGAGGAAGTCGATCTTGATCTGCATCGGCTGGCCGAGCCAGCCGACGATGTCGATGTTGTCCCAGCCCTCCTTGGCGTCGCCGCGCGGCGGGTAGTACTCGATGCGCACCTTGTGGAAGTAGTCGCGGTAGAGCTCGGGGTAGAGCTCGGGCTGGAGGATCGCGTCGAGCACCGACGCCTTCGAGACCTCCTTCGAGCGGAACGAGCCCGGGTCGTCGAGGACTTCGCCGTCGCGGTTGCCGAGGATGTTCGTCGAGAACCAGCCCTGGAGCCCGAGCATGCGCGCTTTCAGTCCCGGCGCGATGATCGTCTTCATGAGCGTCTGGCCGGTCTTGAAGTCCTTGCCGGCGATCGGGACGCCTTTCGATTTCGCCATCTCCATGAGCGCGGGTACGTCGACCGAGAGGTTCGGCGCGCCGTTGGCGTACGGGGTCCCGCTCGCGATCGCGGCGTAGGCGTAGATCATCGAGGGCGGGATGTCGGGGGAGTTCTCCTTCAGGCCCTTCTCGAACGCGGCGAGATTCTCGTGCACGGCCGTGGGCTGCGCATAGACCTCGGTCGAGCCGCACCACACCATCACCGCGCGGGAAGCGCCCGACGCCTTGCGAAAGTCGCCGATGTCCTGGATGAGCGCCTGCGCCAGGTCCATCTTCGTCTTACCCTTCTTCACGTTGGGGCCGTCGAGGTTCTTGACCCACGACCGTTCGAAGACGGCCGCCATGGGCCGGACCGACTCGAGCTCCGCGCGGACGGGCTCGAGCATCTCCTTGCCGAGGACCCCGGCCTTCGCGGCGGACTCGTAGGCGTTGTCGGTGAAGATGTCCCAGCCGCCGAAGACGAGGTCGTCGAGGCCCGAGAGCGGCACCAGGTCCTTGACGAGCACGTGGCGCGGAGACGAGCGCTTGCCGAGGCGCAGCTTCTGCATCTGCGTCACCGAGCCGAAGGGCCTGGCGAGGCCCTTGCGGATCAGGTGCGTGCCGGCGATCAGCGTCGTCGAAACCGCGCCGAGCCCGGGCAGCAGGACGGCCAGCCGCCCGTCGGCCGGGGCGATCTTCTTGGCGAGCTCGGGATAGAAGGACGTGCGGTCGTTCATGCAGGGCTCCTTGCGGCGCGGCGGTCGTTCCACGCGACGGCGAGAAGCGCGAGGAAGTAGACCGGGATGATGACGGCCGACGAAACGACGAACCAGTCGGCAACGCCGAACGCGGACATTATCAGAATCAGGTAGATGAAGTCCCGCCGCGAGACGGCGTCGGCGACCTTCGAGAGCTGCGTCTGCTCGACCGTCGCGACCGACGTGTAGAGGGGGCCTTCCTTCGGGCCGATCATGGTCCGGCGGTAGACGTACCAGGCCGAAATGCCGGTGAAGACCACGGCCGAGAGGCCGCACCAGAGCGGCCAGGTCCTGCCCGTCGAGCGAGCGAGGCCGAGGCCCATGGCGCCGAAGACGGCGACGTGGACGACGTTGTCACCCCAGAAATCGAGGATGCCGCCGTCGCGCGACTCCTGGAATTTCAGGCGCGCGAGCTCGCCGTCGCAGCCGTCGACGATCGAGTGGAGCAGGAAGAGGAGGCCGCCGACGACCTGGATCGCGGGACGCGACCAGAGAAAGAACGGCGCGCCGAGCAGGCCGATGCCGACGGCGACGAAGGTCATCTGGTTCGGCGTGATCCGCGTCGGGGCGAGGCGCCGGCTGATCGCGAGCGAGATCGCGCGGTCGAAGTACCGCGACATGAAGCCTTCCTCGTCCTTGATCAACCCGCGCAGCAGGTACTTCTCGGCCCGGGGCCGGTCGGCGGCCGAAGCGACCGCCACGCCGCCCGGCGCGGCGCCGGCGGCGAGAGCCTGGAGGCCCTTGCGGTGCACGACGACGTTCCACGGCAGCCGCACGGCGCCGGCGGGCGATGCGGCGACGAGCTCCGCGCTCGATCCCTCCAGGGCCGCCGCGAGGGCCGGCGGTGCGCCGACCACGACGACGCGCGAGAAGCCCGAGCGCGCCGCGGCGAGCACCGTGCGCCGCGCGAGCGGAAGCCCGAGCAGCATCGTCTCGGGCGGGAGGCCCGGCCCGTCGGGCGCGTGGAGAGCGAGGACGGGACCGGCCGTCATCGCCTCGCTCCGGGTCCCACCGCGCGCTCGGCCGACAGAGGCTCGCCGCCGCGGCGGTCGGACTCCTTCGCGAGGGAGAGGACGTTGGCGCAGAGAGCGGCCTCGGCCAGGTTGTGGCCGCGGGCGCGGGGGCTCTCGATCTCGCCCAGGAACTCGGCGATGACGCCGCCGAACCAGTCGGGATGGTGCGAGCCTTCGGTGAGCGACGGGAAGGTCCACTCCTCGAGCGTCTCGACGCCGTCGACGTCGCGGAGCGCGAGGCGGCCGCCGTCGAGGAAGAGCTTGCCCTTCGTGCCGGAAAGCTCCATGCGGTTGGCGCGTTCGTCGGCCGCCCAGGTCAGGAAGATCTCGGAAGACGCCGACGGATGGAAGAGCATCAGCTCGGCCGTGTCTTCGATCGGGAAGTCGCGGTGCTTGCGCGTCGAGAGGCGCGCCGCGACCGTGCGCGGCGTGGTCGGCATCCACGCCTGGAGCACGTACAGCGCGTGCCAGCCGTGATCGACGAGGATGCCGCCGCCGGATTGCGCCGGGTCGACGCGCCAGTTGCTCCCGTCGCCCACGGCGTTCGCCGGCCTGTCGCGCAGCGTCTCCCAGCGGCAGTAGCGGACTTCGCCGATCGCCCCGGCGCGCACGATCTCGCCCACGCGCGCGAGCACGGGCGCGTGCTTCCAGTTGTGAACCGTGAACAGCGTGCGCTCGCGTTCGGCCGCGAGCGCGGGCAGGCCGCGGAGCTCTTCGGGCGAGAGCACCAGCGGCTTTTCGCAGAGGACGTGCAGGGACCGCTCGAGCGCCCCGCGGACCAGGGACGCGTGCGATCCGGGCGGCGTGCAGATGTCGACGAAGTCGAGCGGCTCCGCGTTGAGCAGCTCTTCGGCGGAGGCGTACCAGCGGGCCCGCGGCAGCTCGGCGCTGCACGCCTCGAGGCGGTCCGGGCGGGCGTCCGCCACCGCGACGATCTCGACGTCGCTCCGCTCTTTCCAGGCGGGGACGTGGCCGTTGACGGCGACGTTGCCGGCGCCGAGCAAGGCGCCCTTCAGCACGGGAGCCCGGCCAGTCTCCCTCGCCCCCCGTCCGGGGGGAGAGGGTCGCGGTGAGGGGGGCGCAAGATCAGGCGAGCTTCCATTCCGTCGCCACGGCGCCGAGCGCTTCGTCGAGGATCTCGAGGCCTTCGAGCGCCGTCGCTTCGTCGGTGTTGAGCGGCGGGTTCAAGCGGATGATCGGCGAGTACACCATCGCGACGAGGCCGCGGCGCAGGCACTCCTGGAACAGGGCCCTGGTGAAATCCTTCGACACGAGCTCTTTGGTCCGGCGGTCCTTCACGAGCTCGATTCCGAGGAGGAGCCCCTTTCCGCGCACGTCGCCGATGATCCGGTGCTTCTCCTGCATCCGCTGCAGGCGCGCGAGCATCGCGGCGCCGACCTTCGCCGAGTTCTCGACCAGGTTGTCCTGGAGGATGATCTCGAGGGCAGCGAGCCCGGCGGCCGACGCGAGCGGGTTGCCGCCATAGGAAGACGAGGAGCCCGACGGATTGGCGAACGGCTTGGCCTTCGTCAACTCGTCCGTCGACACGACCGCGGCGAGCGGGAAGCCGCCGCCGATGCCTTTTCCGCACGTCATCACGTCGGGGACGACGCCGTCGTGGTCCACGCCCCAGAACCTGCCGGTGCGGCCGAAGCCGGTGATCATCTCGTCGGCGATGAAGAGGGCGCCGTGGTCTTTCGCGATCGCGCGCACGGCGGGAATGAAACCGGGCGGCGGAATGACGTTGCCGGCGGTGCCCTGCATCGGCTCGACGATGATCGCGGCGACCGCTCCACCCGTTTGGTTCTTGATGACGTCGCGCGTCTTCTCGGCGCAGGCGATGCCGCAGTCCGGATACGTCAGGTTCAGCGGGCAGCGGTAGCAATAGGCGTAGGGCGCCGAGTACGTCCCCGGCACGAACGGCCCGAGGCCGTCCTTGAAGTCGCCCCAGAGGAGGGGCAGAACGCCGCCCGTCTTCCCGTGGAAGGCGCCCGTATACCCGACGAACTCGAACTTCTTCGTCACCGACTTGGCGAGGCGGAACGCGGCCTCGACCGCCTCGGCGCCGCCCGAAAAGAGCTGGACGCGCGTCAGCCCCTCCGGCGTGACGCTGCCGAGCAGGTTCAGGAACTTCGCTCGGACCTCGGTCGTGAAGCTGCCGAAGGTGAGCTTGCCGGCCTGCTCCTGCAGCGCTTTCACGTAGTGCGGGTGGCAGTGGCCGACGCTCCCGACCGCGATGCCCGCGATGAAGTCGATGTACCCGTTGCCGTCCTCGTCGTAGATCCGGCTGCCCTCGCCGCGCGCCATGGCGAGGCCCGCGTACAGCGCGAAGGACTGGAGGCCGGGCGCCATGTGGCGCGCTTCGAGCTCCGCGATCTTCTTCGAGCGTTCTCCGACTTCGAGGCGCTTCTTCAGGACTTCGGTCATCGCGTCACTCCGGTCGAGGTAAAGCGCGCCGCGAGCAGCGCGGCGATGCGGGCGGCGGCGACGGGGCGGAAGAGCGCGAAGCTCGGCCAGGCGTTCAGGTCGATGACGGTGATCGCGCCGTTGGGCGAAACGATCGCGTCCCCGCCGAAGACCTCGAGGCCGAGGGCCGCGGCCGCGCGGGCCGTCGCGGCGGCGAGCGCGCCCGGGTCGAAGGGATGGTTGGCGAGCTTCTGGTCGCGGTGGTAGAACCACTGGAACCAGGACGGCCGGTCGGCTTCGCCGTTGAATCCGGCGACGCCGTAGAACTTGATGAGGTCGCCCGGCACGTGCGCCTGGACCACGGCGCGGCGGATGCCGCGGCCCGCGAGACGTTCGAGGCTCTTCGCGAGCGTCGCTTCGTCCCCCGCGTAGGAGACGTCGCCGGCCTCGGTCGCGTGGACGTCGCCGCGCTTGACCCAGCAGGGGCCGGGGAACGCGGCGGGCGCGGCGGTCTCGACGAGGACGCTCTCCGGATACGGGATGCGGTGTTTCACGAAGAGCGTCAGGGTGCTCGCGCGGTCGGTGTTCCGGATTCCCGACGGCCGGTTCACGATCCGCGCGCCGCGGCGCTCCCACCCGGCGAGCTTCTCGACGACGGGGATCCGCTCGCACATGACGAAGAGATGGGGCGGCACGTCGCCGAAGTCGTCCGCTTCGGGCAGCTCGTCGGGAGACTTGAGCTCGACGCTCAGGCCGAAGCCCTCGAGCTCGCGGGCGGTCGCGCGGAGGATCTCGGCGTCGTCCGTCTCGCGCCCCGGCGAGTGGGCGAGCTCGCGGTAGACGCCCCAACACCGAATCTTTTCGCTCATCGAATCCTCTCGGAAGAAGCCGCCGCGAGCTCCTCGGCCGCGGCGAGGTCCTCGGCGCGGTCCACGTCGACCACCTTCGGAATGTCCGCCGCCTCGATCGGCTCGCCGGACTTCGCGAGCCACGCGAGGAAGTCGCGCAGCCGGCCGAGCTCGGACGGAATGCCGAGCCGGCGCACCCTTTCGGGAAAGACGTAGATGCCCGCCGTGACGGCGTCGCCCGACGCGCCGCCGACGACCGTGACGCGGCCCGACCGCGTCGTCGTGACCCAGAGGGGCTTCTCGTCGTGGACGTAGCCCGTCACGGCGAGGACGGTCGCGGCGGCCGGCAGCTCCTCGGCGCGGCGGACGAACCGGACGAACTCCTTCCGCGGGCAGAAGGCGTCCACGGTCGAGACGAGCAGCCGGCCGGGCGGGGCCGCGGCGAGAATCTCGCGGAAGCTCTCGAGGGAGGAGCGGGTCGTCTTGACGACGACCGTCGAGACGAGCTCGGCGAAGTGCGCGCGCACGTAGTCGGCGCCCGCCTTCCCGGCGTCGTTGAAGATGACCGCGGCCGACCGGATTCCCGCGGCCTCGAAGTTCGAAAGGACGTGCCCGATCAGCGGCGTGCCGCCGACCTCGAGCATGGGCTTCGACGGCGCGACGCTCTTCAGCCGCGAGCCCTCGCCGGCGGCGATGACGGCGCCCGACACGATGGCGCTCACCGCGCGCCTCCTTCCGACAGCTTCACGTCGGGCAGGTTCAGGCGGCCGGCGCCGAGGACGTGGCGCCTCAGGAGGACCACGAACCCGGGGACGAGCCAGAGCAGCTCGCGGCCGCGGCGAACGAGCGCGTAGGCGGTTCCCTGCGCGGCGGTCAGGCCGACGAGCGCGTAGACGGCGATGCGCACGCCTTCGGCGCTCCCGACGCGGCCCGGGATGAAGAGCAGGATGTTGTTGAGGACCATCGCGAGCGATTCGATCGCGACGGCGGTGGACCAGTCGTGCGCGGGGGAGAGGAGGCGCAGCACGATGTACGTCTCGACGAGACCGCCGCACCAGCCGACGAAGCACCACGCGACGGCCCAGCCGAAGTGGTCGGTCTTTTCCGTGTAGAACGCGCCGATGCGCGCGTCGAGCCGGCCGGCCCCTTCCTCGAGGCGGCCGAGGCGCCGGCGCAGGAACGGGAACTTGCCGAGTCCCGCGATCATCGGCCGGAAGGCACCCCGGCGCAGCCCCACCGTCATCGCGAAGACCGCGATGCCGAGGACGACCAGGCTCGCGATCGTCGCGGCCCGGGCCACCGGCGGCAGGTCGAAGCGCACGAGCGCGATGCCGACGCCGGCGGTCAGGAAGATCCACTGCGCGAGCACGTCGGCGTGGCGGTGGACGGCGACGGTGGCGAGCCCGTGCGAGAAGCCGAGCCGGTCCTTGAGCAGCTCCGCCTTGACCGGCTCGCCGCCGACGCTCGTGAAGTAGTTGATCGAGTCGCCGCCGAGGTACGCGGCAAAGAGCGCGCCGAAGGAGACCGGCCGCGGCGCCGGCCCGGTCAGCACCCACCAGCCGAGCGCGAAGGCGATCTGCGCGACGGCGTAGAGCGCCACGAGGGCGACGAACCAGCCGCCGATGCGCGCCAGGTTCTCGGCGACGGAGCTCCAGCCGACTTTCGCCAGGATCGCGCCGAGGACCGCCAGGCCCGCGGCGAAGAGGGCGACGCGCCACGCCCGCCGACGGCTCGGCCCGTGGCCGGGCGGGGCCGGCTCGGGGGTTGCGCGATCGGTCGCGGCGGGCGCGCCCGGAGGATTCATGCGGGTCTCCGACGTTTGAAGACGCCTGCCAGTGACTACGAAACTCGGACCGGGAGGAGCGCCTTCAGCTCCTGGGGCAACGGAAAGGAGACGTCCTCCTTGACCGTTTCGAACTCTTCGGCGACGCGCACGCCCAGCCGCTCTTTCGCGAAGGCCACGACTTCCTGCACGAGGATCTCCGGCGCCGACGCGCTCGCGGTGAGGCCGAGGACCCGGACGCCGGCGAGCCACTCCGGCCGGATGTCCCGCGCGCGCTCGATCAGGTGCGACGCCACGCCGTTGGCGCGGGCCACCTCGCACATGCGGAGCGAGTTGGACGAGTTGGGCGCGCCGAGCACGAGGAGCAGGTCGACGTGCGGCGCCATCGCCTTGACGGCGTCCTGGCGATTCTGCGTCGCGTAGCAGATGTCCTGCTTCGAGGGCGCCTTGAGGTTCGGGAAGCGGCGCTTCAGGATCGCGAGGATCTCGCGCGTGTCGTCGATCGACAGCGTCGTCTGGGTCAGGTACGCCACGCGATCCGGGTCGGGGACCGTGACCGTCTCGGCGTCCTCCTTGGTCTCGACCAGGCGGATCGCGTCGGGGGCCTCGCCGAGCGTGCCGACCGTCTCGTCGTGGTCGTTGTGGCCGACGAGGATGATCGTGTAGCCCTGGCGCGCGTAGTGGATCGCCTCGAGGTGCACCTTCGTCACGAGAGGACAGGTCGCGTCGATCGTGCGGAGGTCCTTGACCGTCGCCATCTCGCGGACCGCGGGCGCGATGCCGTGCGCCGAGTAGATGAGCGCGGCGCCGTCCGGCACCTCGTCGACCTCCTCGACGAAGCGGGCGCCCTTGTCGCGCAGCTCGTCCACGACGTAGCGGTTGTGGATGATCTCCTTGCGGACGTAGACGGGCCCGTCCACGACCTGGAGCGCCTTCTCGACGACGTCGATCGCCCGGACGACGCCGGCGCAGAAGCCGCGCAGCCCGGCGACGAGCAGCTTCTCGACGTGAATTCCGGAGAAGTCGTGTTCGCTCACCAGGTCACGGTCTCCGCGAACTTCTTCTCGGCGCGGGAGCCGGCGGCGGGGGCCGACGAGCGGCCGAGATCGGGGTAGGTGGCGAGGACCTTTTCGACGACGCCTTCGACGTCGAGCTTCAGGGTGTGGCGCTGCTGCGCCTGCGGGCTGTGCTCGATGAACTGGTCGGCGATCGCGTGGACCTTCAGGCCCTCGGTCGGAAGATTCGCGTCGTGGAACGCCTCGAGGACGCCCGCGCCGAAGCCGCCGATCTCGAGATGTTCCTCGAGGGTCAGGAGGCGCGGCGTCGCCGCGACGAGGCGCGCGAGCAGCTCCATGTCGAGGGGCTTGGCGAAACGGGCGTTAGCGACGCCGCAGGAGATGCCGCGCTTCTCGAGCTCCTCGGCCGCCTGCATGGCGATCGCCACCATCGAGCCGTAGGCGACGAGCGTCAGGTCGCGGCCTTCGCGCAGGACCTCGCCGCGGCCGATCGGGATGGTCTTCAGGACCGGATCGAGCTCGACGCCGAGCGCGAGGCCGCGCGCGTAGCGCACCGCGAAGGGCTTGCCGGAGTTGATGGCGGTCCAGAGCAGGTGCTGCAGCTCGTTCTCGTCCTTGGGCGCCGCGACCGTCATGTTCGGAATGACGCGCGTGTAGGAGATGTCGAAGACGCCCTGGTGCGTCTTGCCGTCGTCGCCGACGAGGCCCGCGCGGTCGATGCAGATCGTCACGCCGAGGTTCTGGAGGGCGACGTCGTGGATGAGCTGGTCGAAGGACCGCTGCAGGAAGGTCGAGTAGATCGAGACGACCGGCTTCCAGCCCGCCTTGGCCATGCCGCCGGCCATGATCACGGCATGCTCCTCGGCGATGCCGACGTCGTAGACGCGCTCGGGGAACTTCTTCTTGACCTCGACGAGGCCGGTCCCCTCGAGCATCGCCGCGGAGATCGCGACGATCTTCGGGTCCTTCTCCATCATCGCGATGAGGGTCTTCGCGAAGGTCTGCGAGTACGTCAGGCGGACGCCGGCGCCGCCCATCCCCGTGGGCGTGCCGGGCTGGTGGAACTTCGACGGGTTCTGCTCGGCCTGCTGGAAGCCGCGGCCCTTGTGGGTCAGCGCGTGGATGACGACCGGCGTGCCGTCCTTCGAGACGTCCCTGGCCCGGGCGAGCGCTTCCTCGAGCTCCCGGTAGTCGTGGCCGTCGACCGGACCGACGTAGTGGAAGCCGAGCTCGTCCCAGATCAGGTTCGGGAAGAACAGTCCCTCGACCGAGCTCTTGACCTTCCGCGCGAGCTCCCACGCCTTGTCTCCCTTGGGCAGGCGCTTGAAGAAGCTGTGGCCGGCCTCGATGAACTTCTGGTACGTCGGGTGGAGCTCGAAGCGGTTGCGCCAGTGGGCGAGCCAGCCCACGTTCTCGGAGATCGACCAGCCGTTGTCGTTCAGGATGACGATCAGGCGCTTGGGCTTGACGTGGACGATGTTGTTGAGCGCCTCGTAGCTCGGGCCCGAGGTCATCGAGCCGTCGCCGACGATGACGATGGTGTACGGATCGCCCGGCTCGTTCTGAGTGGCGATCGACATGCCGAGCCCGTAGGAGAGTCCCGTGCCGGCGTGGCCGGCGGCCAGGGTGTCGTGGGCGCTCTCCGTGGGTTCCGCGAAACCGGAGAGGCCGCCGGGGGTCCGGATCGACGGGAACTGGTCCCGCCGTCCCGTCACGAGCTTGTGGGTGTAGCACTGGTTGGACGTGTCCCACACCAGATGGTCCTTGGGGCTGTCGAAGGCGCGATGGAGCGCCAGCGTCAGCTCGACCACGCCGAGGTTGGACGCGAGGTGTCCACCGGTCTTCGTGATCGTCTCGATGATCAGCTCGCGGCAGTCCTGGGCGACTTCCGCTAACTGCTCATGGGAGAGTGCTTTGAGGTCCTGCGGACCCTGGATTCGGCTCAAGATGGGCATGCTTCTCTCATCCCCCGCATCGCGGGAAAACGCGCATGATACTCTACCTCGCTTTATGTCAAAGAAGCTCGTCCTCGGCTCCGAAGAGCACAAGCAGCTGCTCTGCCGCACGTTCATCGACACCCACGATCCTTTCAAGCCGGAGGAGATCCGCTGGCCGGATCTGGACCCGGAGGGTTTAGCGCGGCTCAAGGCCATGCCGGTCTGGAACGAGGCCACCCGCACCGAGGCGGCCACGGCCGTCAAGGTCCAGTCCCTCGGCGACGTCGAAAAGGACCCGCTTCTGGCCGAGGCGATCAGCCTGCAGGGCTACGAGGAGGGCCGGCATGCCGACGTGCTGAAGCTCCTGACGAAGCACTACGGCATCGAAGTCGCGCCCTATCCGCCCCCCGAAGTTCCCAGGGACCCGACGCTCGCGTTCCTTCGGACGGGCTACGGCGAGTGCCTCGACTCGTTCTTCGCGTTCGGGCTCTTCCGCCTGGGCGTGAACGCGGAGCTCTTCCCGAAGGCCCTGACCGACGTGTTCGAGCAGATCATGCAGGAGGAAGCCCGACACATCCTCTTCATCGTCAACTGGGCGGCGTACCTGCGGGCGCGGCGTCCGGTCCTGCTGCGTCCCGGGTTCGACCTCTGGCGCGGCTGGAACATCGTCGCGCAGGCCTTCGACCGCCTCAAGGGCGCGCTCGCGATGGCGGGCGGCGACGGCGAGAAGAAGGCGAAACCGGCGGACCCATCGGGCAAGGACGAGACCCAGGTCGGGTTCACGCTCAAGACCCACTCGATCTTCGGCGACTTCTCGCTGCGCGCGTTCCTCGAGACGTGCCTGGCCGAGAACGACAAACGGCTCGCGCGCTACGACGAGCGGCTGCTGCGCCCGATGCTCGTGCCCTCGGTCGTCCGCGCGATGATCAAGGTCCTGCCGAGAAAGAAGAGCTCGGGCAAAGCCGAGTCCGCCAAAGCGGCGTAGGGGCCTCCCCCGGCGGGGGGGAGGGTTGGGGTGAAGGGGGGATCGGCCTAGACGGCCGGCTCGCCCCGATCGAGCGCGCGCTTCAACCTCTGCACGATCAGAAAGACCTCCGGGCGCGAGACCTTCGCGCCGGGGCCGCTCTTCTCGACCTTCTCGAGCGCGGACCAGGCCAGGCGCACCGGGAGCGCCGTGAATTCGACGAGGCCGCGCGGCGCCTGCGCCTGCTGAAGGGCGTGGATGTAATCGCCCGCGATCCCGAGGTCCCGGCGCGCGAGCGCGAACACCTCCGCGACGGGCACTTCCGCGGGCAGGTAGCGGCGGCCCTCTTTCGCATCTCCCGCCGAGTCCTTCAGGATGTTGACGAGCTGCAGCGCCTCGCCGAACGTGGCCGCGCGCTCGCGCAGGTACGCGCCCACCGGGGCGAGGTTCTCCCGGTCGAGCAGGAAGAGCTCGGAGAGCATCTCGCCGACGATGCCGGCGACGAGATAGCAGTAGTCCTTGAGCTCCTGGAGCGAGTGGAGCGTCAGCGAGCCGCCGAGCGTGCGGGCGACGATCGAGGCCATGCCGTCGGCCGATCGCGCGACGTGCGCGCGGATCGGCGGGATCGCCCGCGGCGAGAGCGCGAAGAAGGCGTCGAGGACGAACGGCGTCTGTGCCATGAGCTCGCGGTAGCCGGCGTGGTGCGCGACGTCGCGCGCGACCCAGTCCTTCGCGAGCGCCTCGGCGCGGGGGCGGGCCTCGGCGTGGAGCAGCGCCTTGAAGTCGGCGAGGGCGGCGATGCGGTCCTCGGGGCTCCAGTGCGACGCGTCCTCGAAGGTGTCGGCGATGCGGAAGAGCAGGTACGCGATCGTGACCTCGCGGCGCGTCGGCTCCGGCAGGACCGGGATGGACAGCGCGAACGTGCGGCTCGTCTTCTCGAGGAGGTCGTCGAGGCTCGCCATCGTCAGACGCTCCCGGCGACGAAAGCGGCGACGAAGGCCGCCAGGCGCTCGCCGCACTCGCGCACGCGCCGGCGCATCTCGAGGAGCTTCGGCACGGAGCCCGGCCGCGCCAGGGCGGCGAGGATCACGCGCGCGCGCCGGATGCC
>Ga0335070_10002849_pt1 | contig 20105 bp, 20 predicted proteins | sample Lox_Sample_13_FD_206722 | JGI IMG/M metagenome (GOLD analysis project Ga0335070, IMG submission 206722) | Soil microbial communities from Loxahatchee National Wildlife Refuge, Florida, United States - Lox_Sample_1.3 | ecosystem: Environmental > Terrestrial > Soil > Wetlands | place: USA... | reverse complement strand
TCGCCGAGGACTATCGCGGCCTCGAAGTCATCCCGAAGGCCGGCACCGAGATCGGCCGTGACGGCGGCAAGCCGGTGCGCACGCCCTACGACGACTGCGTGCTGATCATGCCGTCGCGCCGCCTGAGCAAAGGGCAGACGGCGGTACGGCTGGGAAGGTTTGTGTAAGACCCAGCTGACCCCATCGGTCATTGCGAGCCCGTCTTTGGGCGAAGCACTCCAGGGGGCGCGCGCGATTCTGGATCGCTTCGTCGCTCCGCTCCTCGCGATGACGCACCTTACTCAGAACTCGACGCCGGCGCGGAAGCGGACTTCCATCGCCTCGTGATCGTTGTAGATGCGGCCGTGGACGAAGTTCTGCTTGGCCTCGTCGTTGTAGGCGCGGCCGATCGGCAGCTGCGGCAGCACGGTCAACGTCGCCCACCAGCCGTCGGTCGTGTAATGGACGGTCGGCCCGGCGAAGAACGCCGCAAATTCCGGATTGCCGAGCGAGAAGCCGGAAAAGACGTTGTGATTGCGGAATTCGAGACCGCCGGCCCAGTTCGGCGCGAAGAGATACGACGCGCCGAGCGTGAACTCGATCTCCTGCTCCTTTTCCCAGCGCGAACCGGATTCGGGATCGTCGGCGGCCTTGGTCGGATCGCCGTCCTTGTGCTCCCATTCCCAGGCGAAGGTGATGTTGCTGGCAACGACCAGGCGATCGTCCAGGAAGTTCTTGTGCAGGAGCAGCTTGGTCTCGACCTCGCGGCGCGCCGGCCCATACGATGGCTCGACATAGAGCGCGAGGCCCATGATGTCCTTATACGGGCTGAGCAGCCGGTAGATACCCTCGACCGACACCGTGTCGAATCTCGTGGCGCTGTAGCGCTTGCTGGTGTCGATGTCTTCCGGCACGTACGGCCCGCCGGTGGTGCGGTCAGCCTGGTCGCGGAACGCGTTGACCGACGACCAGTTGAAGTAGCCGGACAGCTGGAAATCGTTGGTGACGCCGACCTCGATTTCCTCGCGCAGCTGCCAGAGATTGTAGTCGCCGTGCGGCTTGCCGGTGCGCAAGGTCGCCCACTGCTCGAACTCGGCCTTGCCCTGCGGATGGGTGTCGGTCGTGTAAACGTAGCCGAAGGGCGACTCACCGGCAGAGGCCGGATACGCCGCGGCGAGCGCCGCCGCCGCGACAGCCACAAGCGCCGCCCGGCGCGCGGATCGACGGACCGCAAAGCGATGGAACTGGCCAGCCATGAAACACCCCTGCGAAAGCCCCTTTGGAGTTCGGCTGGCTAGAGAGGCGCCCTCTTTGGGCTGGGCCTCTCGGTCGGCTGGCTAACCCCTGATGAGGCCCGCACCCTACTCAGGCGCCTCAGTTGTTGCAAGTCATTCTTAATCTCATGCGTCGTTTCATTATCACCCGGAATCCGAGCGCAAAACGCAAACCCCCGCATAACCGCCTGACTCCAAACGCCGGTTTTGCCTATAGCGTTTTGCGCCCCGTTTTTTTCGAAACCCGCGCGCAACACTTTTTGCGAACCTCATCAGGACCTTAGCGGTTTTGCCGCAAACCCGGCCACGAAAGAAAATGACCAGATTTTGATCATGCCTCGCGATGGCCGGTGACCGGCGTCCGCCCTAATGTGACGCTCCATGGCTCATCGCCCCTCTCCGCCCGCAAGCGGCCCTTCCGCCCTGTCCTGGCTGCCGGCGGCACTGCGCACCCGCTCGCGCCGGCGCGAGCTCAAGGCCGGCGAGGCGCTGTTCCGGCAGGGCGACGCGAGCTTCGGCATTTTCGAGCTCGAGCACGGCCGGGTGCGGATGGTCCGGGTCACCGCCGACAGCCGCCCGGTCGTTCTGCACAACGCCCGGCCGGGCGAGATGTTCGCCGAGGCCGCGTTGTTCTCCGACGTCTATCACTGCGATGCGGTCGCGGCGGACGACGCGCGCGTGCGTATCTATCCCAAGCGCGAGATGCTCGCCGCCTTCCGCCGCGATCCCGAGCTCAGCCAGCGCTTCATGGCGCAGCTCGCCCGGCAGGTGATGGCGCTGCGCTCCCGCCTCGAAGAGCGCAATATCCGCTCGGCGCGCGAGCGCGTGCTGCATCACCTGGCGCTCGCCGCTGCTCCTGACGGCCACATTCCGGTCAACGGCACGTTGATGGACCTCGCGGCCGAGATCGGCCTCACGCATGAGGCGCTGTACCGGACGTTGGCCAGCCTCGAAAAGCAGAAGCTGATTGCCCGGACCGCCGGCGGCATCGCGCTGCGGCGCAAGCGCGCCGTATGATCGCAGTCATATCGCCGCCGCCGCGCCGCGCGTAATCTCCGCCCATAGTCCTCAAAGAGAGGTTCCCCATGGCCCGTCCTGTCGTCCTGGCCGCCGTCGCCGCCATTGCGGTGTCCGCCGCCACCATGACCAGCCTTTATGCCCAGTCGCCCGCCGCGCCGCCGACGATGAACCACAGTCACGATCACGGCGGCATGAGCCCGGACCAGATGCGCACGATGGTCGAGCAGCATCATCCCGGCATGACCGGTGACATGACGGGTCACATGACCGCCGGCGCGCCGTCCCTGCCTGGCCAGGACGCGTTCGGCGCGATCCAGGAGGTCGTGCGCATCCTCGAAGCCGACCCCAGCACCGACTGGTCGAAGGTCAATCTCGAAGCCTTGCGTCAGCACCTGATCGACATGAACGAAGTCACCTTGCATGCCGATGCTGCGGCAACGCCGGTCGACGGCGGCCTGGTCATCGCGGTGACCGGCAGCGGACGCACGCTGGCCGCGATCCAACGCATGGTCCCGGCGCATGCCCAGGAGATCAACGGCCACGACGGCTGGGCGGTGAAGACGGAGACTTTGGCCGACGGCGTGCGCCTGACGGTCACCGCGGCCGACCCCAAGGAGGCCGCGCATATCCGCGGCCTGGGCTTCATCGGCATCCTCGCCAGCGGCTCACATCATCAGCGGCATCACCTGGCGATGGCCAAAGGCGAGTTCGCGCATCACTAAAACGCTCGTCATGGCGGGCTTGTCCCGGCCATCCGCGCCGTTCTGCAAAGATCCAACGTCTAAAATTCGGCACGACGGGGATGTCCGCAACAAGTGCGGGCATGACGGATAAGACTCTACAGCCGCACCCGCCGCAGCCGCAGCGCGTTGGTGACGACGCTGACGGAGCTCAGCGACATCGCGGCGGCGGCGAAGATCGGGCTGAGCAGGATCCCGAACAGCGGGTACAGAACGCCGGCCGCGATCGGCACGCCGGCCACGTTGTAGACGAAGGCAAAGAACAGGTTCTGCCGGATGTTGCGCATCGTCGCCACCGACAGCCGGCGCGCCCGCACGATGCCGGTGAGGTCGCCTTTCACCAGCGTGATGCCCGCGCTTTCGATCGCCACGTCGGTGCCCGTACCCATGGCGATGCCGACGTCGGCCGCCGCCAGCGCCGGCGCATCGTTGACGCCATCGCCGGCCATGGCGACGACCCGGCCCTGATCGCGCAGCTTGCGCACGACCTTGCCCTTGTCCGCCGGCAGGACCTCGGCCTCGACCTCGGCGATGCCGAGCTTGCGTGCCACCGCTTCGGCGGTCGTGCGATTGTCGCCGGTGAGCATGACGACGCGGACGCCGTCGGCGCGTAGCGCGCGCACGGCCTCGGGCGTCGTCGCCTTCACCGGATCGGCAATCGCGATCACGCCCGCCGCGGCACCGTCGACTGCCATGAAAATCACGGTCGCGCCGTCGCGGCGAAGCTCGTCGGCACGGACAGTCAACGTACCCGGATCGACCTTCACATCCGCCAGCAGCTTCGTGTTGCCCAGCGCGATCTTCCGTCCGTCGATAACGCCGACCACGCCCTTGCCGGTCGGCGAGTCGAACCCGGATGCCCGGCCGATCGCCAGGTTCCGCGCCTCGGCGGCAGCGACGATGGCGGCGGCGAGCGGGTGCTCGCTGCCGCGCTCGAGCGTGGCCGCAAGGCGCAGCAGCTCGTCCTCAGTGAACGGCGGCGCCGGAACGACGGCGACCACCTTCGGCTTCCCCTCGGTCAAAGTCCCGGTCTTGTCGATCACCAACGTGTCGATCTTCTCCAGGCGCTCCAGCGCCTCGGCGTTCTTGATCAGCACGCCACTGGCGGCCCCTCTCCCCACGCCGACCATGATCGACATCGGCGTCGCCAGGCCCAGCGCGCACGGGCAGGCAATGATCAGCACGGCGACCGCGGCGACCAGGCCGTAGGCATAAGCCGGCTCGGGTCCCCACACCGCCCAGCCGGCAAAGGCCGCCGCGGCGGCGGCGACGACCGTCGGCACGAAATACGATGCGACAACATCAGCCAGGCGCTGGATCGGCGCCCGGCTGCGCTGCGCCTCGGCCACCATGCGCACGATCTGCGCCAGCATGGTCTCGCTGCCGACCTTGCCGGCACGCATGACGAAGCTGCCGGTCTGATTCAAGGTGCCGCCGATGACCCCGGCACCCGCCTGCTTCAACACCGGCATGGATTCGCCGGTGACCATCGATTCATCGACGGCGCTGCGGCCGTCGATCACCTCGCCGTCGACCGGCACCTTCTCGCCCGGGCGCACGCGCAGCCGGTCGCCGACGTGCACGGCGTCGAGCGCGATATCCTCGTCCTGGCCGGACGCGGCGATGCGCCGCGCCATTTTCGGCGCCAGGTCCAGGAGGGCCCGGATGGCGCCGCCCGTCGTCTCGCGGGCGCGCAATTCGAGGACCTGGCCGAGGAGGACGAGGACGGTGATGACCGCCGCCGCCTCGAAATAGACAGCCACCTCGCCGGCGTGCCCTCTGAAGGCCGGCGGGAAGATGCCGGGTGCCACGGTGGCCACGATGCTGTACAGCCACGCGACACCGGTGCCCATCGCGATCAACGTGAACATGTTGAGATTGCGCGAGAGGATGGACGCCCAGCCGCGGACCAGGAACGGCCAGCCCGCCCAGAGCACGACGGGCGTCGCAAGCGCGAGCTGAATCCAATTCGACACGGCGGGCGCCACGCTGTGCTGGAGATCGAACAGATGGCCGCCCATCTCCAGCGCCACCACCGGCAGAGCGAGCACGAGACCGATCCACAAGCGCCGTGACATGTCGGCGAGCTCGGGATTGGGGCCTGTCGCCGCCGTCGGCATCTCGGGCTCGAGCGCCATGCCGCAGACCGGGCAACTGCCCGGGCCGGCCTGGCGGATCTCCGGATGCATCGGGCAGGTGTAGATCGCCCCCCCGGAAACGGATCGGGCTGGTGCTGCAGCTGTGGCCGCCGGCTGCGGCGCGAGATAGCGCCCGGGCTCGGCCTCGAATTTTTCGCGGCAGCGCGGGTTGCAGAAATAGTACGTCACGCCGCCACGCACGGCCTTGTGCTTGGCCGTGGCGATCGTGACCGTCATGCCGCAGACGGGATCTTTCGCCGTCGCCTCAGACTGCGCCCCAGCGCCCCCGGCATGCGACGGGCTCGGACAGCAATGTTCGGTGTGTTCGGCCATGGTGCTCGATGTTGCGCTTGAACTATATACCCCCCAGGGGTATATAGACGGCATGCAAACCGAGGTCAAGAACGCCTGTGTCGCGCGGCTGCGCCGGATCGAAGGCCAGGTCCGCGGCCTCTCGCGCATGGTCGAGGACGACCGCTACTGCATCGACGTGATCACGCAGGTGCAGGCGGTCCGCGCGGCGCTCAAGCGCGTGGAAGAGGAAGTGCTCAAAGACCACGTGGCGCACTGCGTCGAGCACGCGATCCAGAGCGGCGACAGCAAAGAGCAGCGGAAAAAGGTCGCCGAGCTGATGGCGGTGCTCGGCAACCTGTAGGCGACCCGGGCGTTATTTCGGCGTCACGGTCGGCCGCATCATCGCGGCCCCCATCGCCGACGGCATCGCCATGCGCGGCGTCAGGCCCACGTGCGGTCCCACGAGCTCGTCGGCGGTCTTCTTCTGGTCGTCCGACAAGGCCGCGTAGAGCGCCGTAAACGCCGTCTTCTTGGAGCGGATGCCTTCGAGACGGGCGGCGTACCAGCGCTCCTGCTGGTCCAGGCGCTGCGCCACCGTCGGCGATGCAACCTTTGCCTGCTCGTCCTCGATCACGTCGCTGACCGCATCGAGGCGCTTGGCGTCGGCGCGCAAAGCGTCCGCGAACGCATCCCAGACCTTGGCCTGCGCGTCGGTGATCTTGATCTCGGCCTTCAGGAAGGCGAGCCGCCCCTCCAGCCGCTCGCCGGTCAGGAGATCCATCATCGGGATATCCATCGTGTCCATCGTCGATTGACCGCCCGCCCCCATCATCGGCCCGCCCCGCATGTGCCAGCCCATCATCTGCGGGCCCATCCCGTACTGTTCCATCATCTGCGGACCCATGCCGTGCTGTTCCATCATCTGCGGACCCATGCCGTGCTGTTCCATCATCTGCGGGCCCATCGTGGTCTGCGAGCCGGGGGTGGCCGCCTGGGCGGCACCAGACTTGTCCGCCGTCGCCGGCGGCTGCGGATCGGCCGCGAAAGCCGGGAAAGCCGTCGCGAGTCCGAAGGCGATGCACACTGCGGTAAGCGGCTTGGCGGTCATGGATGTCTCCTGGGCTGGGATGGCGCCTAGCAGAAGGCCAATTGGGCGCGCACACCTTGATTTAGGTCAAATGCCTGATTTTGCAGCCATCGGCCGGACAATGTACCGTGATTGCGGCGCGCGATATCGATTCCACGCGAGTGTTGGAGCGATCGTCATGGCGTTGGCCCCGCTCGAAGTGCTGATCTACGCGCTGGTCGTCACCGGCCAGCCGGTGCCTGCAGAATGCACGCTCAAGCCGGATAAATCCGTCGCCTGCACCAACGGCGTGACCGCCGTCGAGAACCGCCTCCCTGGCGGCCTCATGATCCTCAACGGCAAGATCGCTATCCAGACGGCGCGCGACGGCAGCCTGCTGTTCAGCAACGGCATCACCGCGAGCCGCACCTCGGCCGGCTGGATCCGCTTCTCGAGCGGCATCGAGGCCCGCCGCGACATGTCGGGCACTCACAACGCCTTCCTGGTGGCGCCCGATCTCGTCTGCACCCAGGACAGCGACACCAAGGCCAGCTGCAAGAAGCGGTGACGACTCTTTTGTCGTCATGCCGGCGAAAGCCGGCATCCAGTCTTCGCCTTCACTGGACCCCGGCTTGCGCCGGGGTGACCGCCTTTCAGGCGGTCAGCTTCTTCATCGCCTCGTCGGCGGCGAGCTCCTCGCGCGCACCGGTGGCGCGGCGCTTGAGCTCGACCTTGCCGGCGGCGACGCCGCGCGGACCGATCACCGCCTGCCACGGCAGGCCGATGAGGTCCATGGTCGCGAACTTGGCGCCGGCGCTCTCGGCGCGGTCGTCGTACAGCACCGCCTTCCCCGCTGCCTGCAGCTTGGCGTACAGCTCGGCACAGGCGGCGTCGCACTTGGCATCGCCCGAGCGCAAGTTCACCAGGCCGATATCGAAAGGTGCCACGCTGTCGGGCCAGATGATGCCGTTGGCGTCGTGGCTCGCCTCGATGATGGCGCCGACCAGCCGCGACACGCCGATGCCGTAGGAGCCCATCTCGACGGTGATGGTCTCGCCGTTCGGGCCGGCGACCGTGGCCTTCATCGGCGCCGAGTACTTGGTGCCGAAATAGAAGATGTGGCCGACCTCGATGCCACGCGCATCGACCATGCGGTCGCCGAGCTTTGCCGCCGCCGCCGCGTCGTGCTTCTCGTCGGTCGCGGCATAGAAGCTGGTGAAGCGGTCGACCGCCGCCTGCATCCCGGCGACGTCATCGTAGTCGACGTTGACGTTGAGGAAGTCCATGTCGAGGAACTGGCGGTCGACATGCACCGCACTCTCGCCGGTGTCGGCGAGGATCTGGAACTCGTGGCTCAGATCGCCGCCGATCGGGCCGGTGTCGGCACGCATCGGGATCGCCTTGAGCCCCATGCGCGCGAAGGTGCGCAAGTACGCGACGAACATCTTGTTATAGGAGTGCCGCGCCGCCTTGGCGTCGACGTCGAACGAGTACGCGTCCTTCATCAGGAACTCGCGGCCGCGCATGACGCCGAACCGCGGGCGCACCTCGTCCCGGAACTTCCACTGGATGTGATAGAGGTTCTTCGGCAGGTCGCGATAGCTCTTGATCGACGCGCGGAAGATCTCGGTGATCTGTTCCTCGTTGGTCGGCCCGTACAGCATCTGCCGCTCGTGGCGGTCGACGATGCGAAGCATCTCCTTGCCGTAATCCTCATAGCGGCCGGATTCGATCCACAGCTCGGCCGGCTGGATCGTCGGCATCAGGACCTCCTGCGCGCCGGCGCGGTCCTGCTCCTCGCGGACGATCTGCTCGACCCGCTTGAGCACGCGCAAGCCGAGCGGCAGCCACGAATAGATGCCGGCGGAAGACTGGCGGATCATGCCCGCGCGCAGCATCAGGCGATGCGACACGATCTGCGCTTCGCTGGGGTTCTCGCGCAACGTGGGCAGGAAATACTGGGACAGACGCATTGGGCTCCTTGAGCGCGCCATGACGGGCCGCGCGCGGACTTTAATTGCAGGCTGTGGCTATTGCAAAGCGCCGCGAGCGGCGGATCGCCAAGCGCCGGTGGCGGATCGCCACGCTTCGCTAGCGGCGCAGCCCCTGCTGCCGGCAGGCCTCGGCGAGCGCCCGCTGTTCGGTGTCGCCGAGCGGCTGGCCGTTGAAGTAGACCCGCTGCCCCTGGTCCTCGATGGTGATCCGGCCGATACCGACCGACGGCAACGACAGCGGCGAATTGGAGGACACGCCGTATTTGCGGAGGTCGGCGTTGACGTCGAAGGTGAAGGTCTGCGGGCCGGTGATTCCACCCGAAGACGGCAGATCGGCCGGCGCCACCTTGCGCCCGTAGACGTCGACTCCGGGCGTGTAAGCGACGTCGGGTCGCGGATAGTGGGCCACGAGCTGCTTGCAGTCCTGCGCGGTGACCGCGACCTGTTGGGCCGCCGCCGGAAGGGCCATCGCGGCGAGGAGGGCCGCAACCGCAACTGTGAGCTTCATCAGAGAAGTATAGCTCTATTTCAAAAAACCTGGGTTGCGGGGTGGAATGTTTTATTCGTACGCGTATCAAACAAAATATCTTGCGTGACTCCCTTTGTGAGCTTGGGCTATAGTCCCAGGGCAATAAGCAAAAAGCACGGCAAAGCCGGCGCGGACCAAGTTTAGGGAGCTGCGTCTCAAGTCCGGATCGGCAACGATCCGGACTTGTTGCGTTTTAGGGCCCACAACACGTTGAAAATAAGAGGCCTTTGGGGTAGGCCGAAGTCCCGGCCGTTACATTCACAGTCTCTAATATTTGAAGCCGCGGGCCAGCATCCAGGGCGGCTTGAGCCGGGCGATCCTGCGGTGGACAGAGCAGTCGAGGCGGTGGGCACCGGGCAAATAGCCGATGCTCATCAGGAACTCGCCCACGATCTCGCCGCCGGTGAACTTGAAGGTCTTCCCGAAAAGCTTCACCCAATCCGCCTTACGCATCGGATGGTGGGCGGCGATCCAGGCTGCGAACGAGCCGTGCTTGTCGGCAAGGTCGCAGATCCGCCGCGCGTTCTCGATGGCCGCCGCTACTTTCAGCCGGTTGCGGACGATCCCCGCGTCGGCCAAGAGCCGCGCCTCGTCCTTGGCCGTGAAGCGCGCGACCTTGGCGACGTCGAAATTGCGGAACGCCTTCCGGAACGCCTCGCGCTTCTGCAGCATCAACAGCCACGACAGCCCGGCCTGGTTGATCTCCAGCACCAGGCGCTCGAACAGCTCGTTGTCGCCGGTCAGCGGGAAGCCGTACTCGGTGTCGTGATACGGGCCGTGAAACGGATGGCCCGGGGCTATGTCGCAATACGTCGAAGCCGCACCGCCCATTGATGCTACCCGTCAGTCGTTCCGGAACGACACGAAACCCTGGTCGATGAACCAGTAGAGTGCCGCAAAGACGATCCCCGCGACCACCGTCGTCACCGCGAACTTGAGCAGCAGCCGCGGCTTCTCCGGCGCACCGGTCTGGTGTCCGGGCTCGGGGTTCTCGACCGGCCGCACGCCCCAGGGCAGGACGGTGAACAGCACCAGCCACCAGATGACGACATAGACCATGATGCCGGTCGCGAGACTCATGTCGTGACCGTCACGCCTGCTCGAGTTCGATCAAGGTACCCGCGAAGTCCTTCGGATGCAGGAACAGCACCGGCTTGTCGTGGGCGCCGGTCTTCGGCTCGCCATCGCCGATGACGCGGGCCCCCTTCGCCTTCAACGCGTCGCGCGCCGCATAGATATCGTCGACTTCGTAGCACACGTGATGCATCCCGCCCGCCGGATGATCGGCGAGGAATTTCGCGATCGGCGACGCGGCTCCCAACGGATGCAAGAGCTCGATCTTGGTGTTCGGCAGCTCCACGAACACGGTGGTGACGCCGTGCGCCGGCAGGTCGAGGGGTGCCGAGACTTTGGCGCCCAAAGTCTCGCGATAGACCGCCGACGCCGCCTTCAGGTCCGGCACGACGATGGCCACGTGATTGAGACGGCCGATCATGGGAGCAAGATAGCCGCCCTTCGAGACGCTCGCCACCGCGCAGACGCGGCGGCTCGCTCCTCAGGGCGAGGTGCTTTTCTTGCCTCAGCCTGAGGACGCCTCGTGAGCACGGAGAACGAGGCCATCACGAAGAACTAGACCCGCACCAGGTGCACGTCGACCACGGGACGGCCCTCGCGGTGGCCGCGGATCACCTCGCGCACGGCGCGGCGCACGGCATCCTCGACCCGCTCGTCGTCGGCATCCCGCCCCGCCTGCCCCACGCCGTCCTCGATGGCGGCGACGATCTCGGCGGCGAATTCGAGATCGGTCTCGGGATCGAGGAGACCGGGCGCCGAGAGCTTCGGCGTCGTCACGAGCCGGCCCTTGCGGTCGAGCACCACCGTCGCAACCACGGCACCGTTCCACATCAGCCGGGTGCGGCTGCGCAGGATCGCGCCGCCGACCGGCAGCAGCCGGTCGCCGTCCGCCGCCAGCCGGCCGGCGAAGACGCGGTCGACGATCTCGGGACCGTCCTCGGCAAGGCGGATCATGGTGCCGTTCTCGGGCACCAGGGCGTGCGGCACCTGACAGGCACGCGCCAGCTCGGCATGCGCCTCCATATGCCGGTGCTCGCCATGCACCGGGATGGCGATGCGCGGCCGCACCCACTGGTACATGCGCGCGAGCTCGTCGCGGGCGGGATGTCCGGAGACGTGGATGTGCGGATGCGTGTCGTCGGTGATCAAATTCACGCCGAGCCGCGCCAGCCCGTTCTGCAGCCGCAGGATGTTGCGCTCGTTGCCGGGAATGACGCGCGAGGAGAAGATGACCGTATCATCGCGCTCGAGGACGACGTGCGGATGCTCGTCGGCCGCGATCCGCGACAACGCGGCGCGCGACTCGCCCTGGCTGCCGGTGCAGATCATCACCACTTTGTCGCGCGGCAGGAAGCCGGCGTCGCGCTCGTCGACGAACTCCGGCAGGTCCTTGAGGTAGCCCGTCTCCTTGGCCGCATCATGGATGCGCCACAGCGAGCGCCCGACCAGAGCGGTGTGCCGGCCGTGATGCGCGGCCGCGACGGCAATCGTTTCCAGCCGCGCCACGTTGGACGCGAAACACGCGACCGCAACGCGGCACTTGCAGCGACCGATGATCTCGGTCAGAGCGTCGCGCACCATCGCCTCGGAGCCGGACTCGCCGGGGCGCATGGCGTTGGTGGAATCGCCGATCATCGCCAGGACGCCGCTGTCGCCCCACGCCCGAAGCTTGGCGTCGTCGGTCACGTCGCCGACCAGCGGCTCGGGATCGATCTTCCAGTCGCCGGTGTGGAACACCGATCCGGCCGGCGTCCGGATCGCCAGGCCGTTCGGCTCCGGGATCGAGTGCGTCAAGGTCACCATCTCGAGGTCGAACGGGCCGATCGAGAAGCGGGCACCCATCGGCACGGTGTTGATCTCGATCGACTTGACGAAGTCGGTCTCCTCCAGCTTGCGGCGCAGAAACGCGGCGGTGAACGGCGTCGCCCAGATCGGGCACTGCAGCTGCGGCCACAGGTACTGTACGGCCCCCAGGTGATCCTCGTGCGCGTGGGTCAGTACCAGGCCCAACAACCGGTCGCGCCGCTCGACGATGAATTGCGGGTCCGGCATGAGCACGTCGGCACCCGGGATGCCCTCGTCGCCGAAGGTGACGCCGCAATCGACCATCAGCCACTGGCCGTCGTATTCGTAGAGGTTGAGATTCATCCCGATCTCGCCCGAGCCGCCGAGAGGCAGGAAATGCAGAGCGGGACGCCCGGAGGCGCCGGCACGACGGGGCCGGGTCTCGTTCATGTGCGATTCACGGCGCCGGGCGGCGGTTCAGCCGATAGATGTCGACGAGCCCTTTGAGGGTCAGATCGAGATCGACATGCTGGATGCAGGGTGTCGCGTCGGCCACGAGCGGCACCAGCCCGCCGGTGCCGATGACGGTCATCTCCTGCCCCCACTCGGCCTGGATGCGGATGATCAGGCCTTCGATCAGGCCGACATAGCCCCAGAAGATGCCGGACTGCATGGCACCCATGGTGGTCTTGCCGATGACCTGCGGCGGGCGACGCACCTCGATGCGCGGCAACTTGGCGGCCCCCATGTAAAGGGCTTCGAAGGCCATGTTGATGCCGGGCGAGATGGCGCCGCCGCAGTAGTTGCCGTGCGCGTCGATGACGTCGAACGTGGTCGCCGTGCCGAGATCGATGACGATGCCGGGCATCTTGTAGCGGTTGCGGGCACCGGCGGCGTTGGCGACGCGGTCGGCGCCGACCTCTTCCGGCCGCTCGAGCTTCACCTCGAAGCCGAGCTTGACCGCGGGATCGCCGACCGCCACCGGATCGCCGCCGAAGTAGCGCTGACAAAGCGAAACCAGATTGAAGCTCGCCTGCGGCACGACGTTCGACAGGATGACGCCGTCGATGTCGGAGAATTTCAGGCCTTCGAGCGCCATCAGGTGTGTCAGCCACACCGCGTATTCGTCGGCGGTGCGGCGGGAATCGGTCGAGATCCGCCAGGCGGCGCGTTTGGTATCGCCCTCGAAGGCGCCGAACACCGTATTGGTGTTGTTCGAGTTGATGACCAGCAGCACGAGATCGTCCCAATCGGAAGCTATCAGCCGAAAAACACGTCCCCGGCGGTGATGCGGCGCCGCTCGCCGCCTTCCAGGCCGAGGACCAGGGCGCCATCGGCGTCCAGATCGACAAATGTGCCCCGGAGCGTCGTCTTCGGCAACCGCACCGTGATCGCCTGCCCCTCACCCCATGCCCGCGCCAGCCACGGCGCGCGCAGGGCACCGAAGCCACGATGCCGCCAGGCGGTCGTCCAGTCCAGGAAGGAGCCGACGAACTCGGACAAGAGCCCCTCGACCGTGACACGCGACCCCGCCTCGTTCGGCAATGCGGTCGCCGGAAACTCGGTTCCCGCAGGCGCGCTGGCCACGTTCACGCCGACGCCCACGACCAGCCAATCGGGACGTGAATCCGCCCGGCTCTCGGTTTCGATCAGGATGCCGGCGAGCTTTCGGCCCGCCAGAAGCACGTCGTTCGGCCACTTGAACGCGAGATCGAGCCCCGGGGCGAGCCGGTCAAGCGCCTGAACCAACGCCAACGCCGCGACGAAGCCGAGTTCGGCCGCCTGTGCGGCCGGCACATCGGGCCTGAAGATCAGGGACACATAGAGATTGCCCGGCGGCGACACCCAGAGACGGCCGCCGCGGCCTTTTCCGCCGGTCTGAGAGCGCGCCCAGACCACGGTCTTGTCGGCGGCACCGGCACGCGCCAGGCGCTTGGCCTCCTCGTTGGTGCTGTCGATCGCGTCGAGGGCGACCAGGCGGCAGTCCGGCGGCAGGGCTGGAGCCATCGTCATTCCGGCGCAAGCCGGAATCCGGAATCTGGACCCCGGTTCTCACCGTGGTGACGTGCACTTTTCATTATGAGTCTGCGTGCGCGTCAGTTCTGGAACAACGCCGCGGCGGCGACGCTGGCGGCGTTCACGAGCGGCGCCGGGTAGATGAAGAACAGCAAGGTGAACAGGCTGCTGATCGCCAGCACGGTGCCGACCCGGCCGCCGATCGGCTTGTCGAACGCCCCGGCCGCCTCGTCGAAATACATCAGCTTGACGATGCGCAGATAGTAGAAGGCGCTTACGACACTCGTGAGCACGCCGATCACGGCCAGGACATAGAGGCCGGCGCCGACCGCGGCGAGGAACACGTACACTTTGGCGAAGAAGCCGGCGAGCGGCGGGATACCGGCCATCGAGAACATGGCGACGGCGAGGGCTGCCGCCACCACCGGCTGCGTCTTGGCGAGCCCGGCGAGGTCGGCGATGTCCTCGACCATCTTGCCGCCGCGGCGCATGCACAGGATGACCGCGAACGTGGCGACGTTCATGAACAGGTAGATCGCCATGTAGACGAGGACGCCGCGCACGCCGCTCTCATCGCCCGCGGCAAGACCGACCAGCGCGTAACCGACATGACCGATCGAGCTGTAGGCCATCAGCCGCTTGATGTTGGTCTGATTGATGGCCGCGAAGGCGCCGAGCAGCATCGACAGGATAGAGATCGCGATCACGATCTGCTGCCACTCGCCGACGATCGTGCCGAACGGCTGGATCATGACCCGGACGAGCAGCGCCACGGCGGCGATCTTCGGCGCCACCGAGAAGAACGCCGTGACCGGCGTGGGCGCGCCTTGATAGACGTCGGGCGTCCACATGTGGAACGGGGCGGCGGAGATCTTGAAAGCCAGGGCCGCGGCGATGAAGACAAGGCCGAAGATGAGGCCGAACGGCGGTTCGGCCGCCTGATCGGCGACGATCGCGGCGAGCGCCGGGAACGACGTCGTCCCGGCGAAGCCGTAGACCAGCGAGGCACCGTACAGCAGCATGCCCGACGCCAGCGCGCCGAGGACGAAGTACTTGAGGCCGGCTTCGGTCGACAGCGAGGAATCGCGCCGGAACGCCGCGACCACGTACAATGACAGGCTCTGCAGCTCGAGCCCGAGATAGAGCGAGATCAGGTCGTTCGCCGAGACCATCAGCATCATGCCGAGAGTCGCGAACAGGATGAGGACGGCGTACTCGAAGCGGCCCATGTCCTCGCGCTCGTTGTAGTCGATGGCGACGATCAACGTCAGGGCCGAGCCGATCAGGATCAACAGCTTCGCAAACCCGGCGAAGGCGTCGCTGACGAACATGTCGGAGAACAGCGACAGCCGCTCGATCGAGCCGCCGCAGACCAGGGCGCCGGTGACGACCAGGATGGCGACGGCGATCCACGATACGATACGCGCATTCGCCGCGGCGGCGATCCCGCGGCCGGTGTCGGCCGCAGCGCGCGCCCCCTCGCCGCGGAACACGCCGAACATCAGTAGCCCCATGCCGGCGATGGCGAGGAACAGCTCCGGCAGCGCCGGCCCGAGAAGAAAGCCGTTATCGTCCATGGCGCAGTCCTATTTCGTTTCGGCCAGCCGGTGTACGGCGACCGGCTTCACGGGCTTGGGCGGCGGCACGATCTGCGCCGCCTGGTAGCGGCCGACCAGCGCCTCGACCGACGGGGAGAAGACGTCGAGGAAGGACTTCGGATAGATGCCCATCCACAGCACGACCACGATCATCGGCGCGAAGATCGCTTTCTCGCGCAGGTTGAGGTCGAGGATGTCCTTGAGATCGGCCTTCACCAGTTCGCCGAAGATCACGCGGCGATACAGGTAGAGCATGTAGGCGGCACCGAGGATGATGCCGGTCGTGGCCAGGAAGGCCACCCAGGTGTTCACCTGGAACGCTCCGGTCAGGGCCAGGAACTCGCCGACAAAGCCGCTGGTCCCCGGCAGGCCGACCGAGGCCAGCATGAACACCATGAAGACGAAGGCGTAGACCGGCATGCGGTGGACGAGGCCGCCGTACCTGGCGATCTCACGCGTGTGCAGGCGGTCGTAGATCACGCCGACGATGAGGAACAGCGCCCCCGACACGACGCCATGGCTCAGCATCGTGAACAGCGCACCCTGCAGCCCCTGCACCGTGCCGGTGAACGTTCCCATGGTCACGAAGCCCATGTGCGCCACCGACGAATAGGCGATGAGCTTCTTCATGTCCTCCTGCACCAGCGCCACCAGCGAGGTGTAGACGATGGCGATGATGCTGAGCGCGTAGACCAGCGGCGCGAAATAGGCCGAGGCCTCGGGCAGCATCGGCAGCGAGAAGCGCAGGAAGCCGTAAGCGCCCATCTTCAGGAGCACGCCGGCGAGGATCACCGAACCCGCGGTCGGCGCCTCGACGTGCGCGTCCGGCAGCCAGGTGTGCACCGGCCACATCGGGACCTTGACCGCGAACGAGGCGAAGAACGCCAGCCACAGCCAGTACTGCATCGCCACCGGAATCTTGGTGCTGAGCAGGCTCGGAATGTCGGTGGTGTCGGTCACCCAGTAGATCGCCAGGATCGCGAGCAGCATCAGCACCGATCCGGCGAGCGTGTAGAGGAAGAACTTGAAGGCCGAGTAGACCCGGCGCGCGCCGCCCCACACGCCGATGATCAGGAACATCGGGATCAGCACGCCCTCGAAGAACAGATAGAACAGGATGAAGTCGAGGGCGCAGAACATCCCGACCATGAGAGTCTCGAGCAGCAGGAACGCGATCATGTACTCGCGCACCCGCATCTGGATCGCCTCCCAGCTGGCGAGGATGCAGATCGGCGTCAGGAAGGTCGACAGCAGGACGAACAGCAGCGAAATCCCGTCAACACCCATCTGGTAGGTGATGCCGAAGGACGGGATCCAGTCGTGCACTTCGACGAACTGGAAGTCGGCGGTGGTCGGATCGAAGTCGATCCACAGCGCCAAGGACAGCACGAACGTGATCAGCGACGCCCACAACGCGGCCATACGCGAGTTGCGCGCCACGACCTCAGGATTGCCGCGCACGAAGGCGATGAAGATCGCGCCCGCCGTGGGCAGGAACGTGACGAGGGAGAGGATCGGCCAGTTGGCGGTCATGGCACCCTCACCCGTGCAGCAGATACCAGGTGATCAGCACGACGACGCCGATCAGCATGGCAAATGCGTAGTGGTAGATGTAGCCCGTCTGCAGGGCCGCGGTGCGGCGCGCGAGCCGCAACGTGTTGGCGGCGAGCGCGTCCGGCCCGAGTCCGTCGATGATCGCGCCGTCGCCCGTCTTCCAGAAGGCGAAACCGGTCCAGAAGGACGGGCGCACGAAAATCGCGTCGTAGAGCTCGTCGAAGTACCACTTGTTGAGCAGCCACAAGTACAGCCCGCGATAGCTCTGGGCGAGCCGTCCGGGGATGCCGGGATCGCGGATGTAAAAGCCGTAGGCGGTGCCGATGCCGATCAGGCCGACGATCAGCGGCAGGATGCCGACCCAGCTGGGGCCGTGGTGCGCCGCCTCGATCGAGTTGTGGTCCGGCAGAACCAGGATCGATTCACGCCAGAAGTGCTCGGAGTCCGGTCCGACGAAGGAATTGAACCCGAGATAGCCGGCGAGCACCGCGCCGGCCGCCAGCACATAGAGCGGGACCAGCATCACGTTCGGCGATTCGTGCACATGCTCCATCGTGTGATGGTCGGCACGCGGCGCGCCGTGGAAGGTCATGAACAGCAGCCGCCAGGAGTAAAAGGCGGTGAACAGCGCCGCGACGATGCCGAGCCAGAACGCATAGGTGCCGACGCCCGAATGCGCCGCGAACGCCGCCTCGAGGATCATGTCCTTGGAGTAGTAGCCGGCGAAGAAGGGGATGCCGGCAAGCGCCAGGCTGCCGATCCACATCATCGCGTAGGTGATCGGGATCTTGTTCCACAGGCCGCCCATCTTGCGCATGTCCTGCTCGCCGGACATGGCGTGGATGACCGAGCCCGAGCTCAGGAACAGCAGCGCCTTGAAGAAGGCGTGGGTCGCGAGATGGAAGATCGCCGCCGCGTAGGCCGAGACGCCGGCGGCGAAGAACATGTAGCCGAGCTGCGAGCAGGTCGAATAGGCGATCACCCGCTTGATGTCGTTCTGCACGAGGCCGACCGAGGCCGCGAAGATGGCGGTCGAGGCGCCGATGACCGTGACCACGGCGAGCGCGTCGGGCGCGTATTCGAACATCGGCGACAGCCGCGCGACCATGAACACGCCCGCGGTCACCATCGTTGCGGCATGGATCAGGGCGGAGACTGGCGTCGGTCCTTCCATGGCGTCCGGGAGCCAGGTGTGCAGCGGCACCTGCGCCGACTTGCCCATCGCGCCGACGAACAGCAAGAGGCAGACCAAGGTCAGCGCGTCGGCATCCCAGTTGAGGAAATGGATGCTGAGGTGCAGGTGCGTGGGCACGGCCGCGAACACCTCTTCGAAGACGACGGTGCCGAAGAGCGTGTAAACGCCGAAAATGCCGAGCGCGAAGCCGAAGTCGCCGACGCGGTTGACGATGAAGGCCTTGATCGACGCGGCGTTCGCCGACGGCCGGTCGTACCAGAAGCCGATCAGGAGGTACGAGCACAGGCCCACGCCTTCCCAGCCGAAGAACATCTGCACGAAGTTGGCGGCCGTCACAAGCATCAGCATGCAGAAGGTGAACAGGCTGAGATACGCCATGAAGCGCGGCTGGGACGGGTCGTCGTGCATGTAGCCGACGGAATAGACGTGGATCGCCGTCGAGCAGATGCTCACCACGGCGACCATGACCGCCGACAAGGTGTCGAACTTGAACGCCCAATCGGCCTGCAGCCCGCCCGAGTAGATGAACGGGAACAGCGTCACCGTCTGCTCATGCGCGGACAGCGCCACCTGGTAGAAGATGATGATCGAGAGCACCGCCGACACGCCCATGCACAGGCAGGTGGCCAGTTGTGCCGCCAAGTCGCGGCCATGCCCTTTCGGCATCGTGGCGTTGAAGAGCCCGGCCAGCATGGAGCCGAGCAGCGGCATCAGGACGACGGCGGAGTACATCTTCTTTTTCTTCCTCAGCCCTTCATCAGGTTGATGTCTTCGACCGCGATCGAGCCGCGGTTGCGGAAATAGACGACGAGGATGGCGAGGCCGATCGCCGCCTCGGCGGCGGCGACGGTCAGCACGACCATCGCGAACACCTGGCCGACCAGATCGCCGAGATGAGTCGAGAACGCGACCAGGTTGATGTTGACGGCGAGCAGGATCAGCTCGACCGACATCAGGATGATGATCACGTTCTTGCGGTTGAGGAAGATGCCGAAGATGCCGAGGGTGAAGACGATGGCCGACACCGTCAGATAATGGCCGAGGCCGACGGTCATGACACACCTCCGCGCGTCGGCACCTTGACGACGGTGACGCTGTCCTCGCGCCGCCGCGAGACCTGGCGGCTGATCACCTGGCGGCGCACGCCCTGGCGCTCGCGCAAGGTCAGCACGATGGCGCCGATCATCGCCACCAGCAGCACGAGGCCCGCGACCTGGAAGACGTAGACGTAGTCGGTATACAGCACGAGCCCGAGCGCGTGCGTATTCGTGACCTGCATCGGATCGGGGATGGGCACCTGCGTCGCCGACGCCGCCTCGGGCGCGAAGCTCCAGGCGCCGGCGACCAGCGCCAGCTCGGCGAGCAGGATGAGCCCCACCGCCGCGCCGATCGGCAGGTAGCGCATCATGCCGCTGCGCAGCTTCACGAAGTCGACGTCGAGCATCATGACGACGAAGAGGAACAGCACCGCGACCGCGCCGACATAGACGATGACCAGGATCATGGCCAGGAACTCGGCGCCCATGAGCACGAACAGGCCCGCGGCGTTGAAGAACGCGAGGATCAGGAAGAGCACGGAGTGCACGGGGTTGCGCGCGGCGATGACCAGGACCGCCGACGCGATCAGGATCGCGGAGAACACGTAGAAGCAGATGGTGGCGATGAGCACGGTTCTATCTTCCCCCGGGGCTCTCGGCTGTCACCGGTACGGTGCGTCGGCCGCGAGGTTGCCGGCGATTTCGGCCTCCCAGCGGTCGCCGTTCGCGAGCAGCTTGTCCTTGTTGTACATGAGCTCCTCGCGCGTCTCGGTCGCGAACTCGAAATTCGGCCCCTCGACGATGGCATCGAC
>Ga0335070_10002848_pt1 | contig 20105 bp, 21 predicted proteins | sample Lox_Sample_13_FD_206722 | JGI IMG/M metagenome (GOLD analysis project Ga0335070, IMG submission 206722) | Soil microbial communities from Loxahatchee National Wildlife Refuge, Florida, United States - Lox_Sample_1.3 | ecosystem: Environmental > Terrestrial > Soil > Wetlands | place: USA... | reverse complement strand
CGAACTCTTGGAACAACGAGTCATAATCGATCGGCAGATTTATCAGAGTACCATCCAGATCGAAGATGACTGCTTCGGTCAACGGTACATTTCTCCGAGAACTTTTCCGCCTTTGACAAGTCGCGCTGGCGCATCGATGTGGCGAATCCAATACACGTCTTCGGGTACTACGTCATATTTTGGAATGTCTGGGATCTTATCCTTGAAGGCGAGTTTCGCATAAAGATAAGGAATGTTTGCATAGTAGTCCTTGCGGATAATCTTGCTTGCAAATGAGAAGAAGTAGGATGTTGTGAACATTCGTCCTGCGTTGATTTCTGTTACGAACGGTAGCCCCGTTCTATCCTCTTTCAGATCAACACATGCGATTCCATTGAAATTAGGGTCGATTGACAATATTGCTTCTGTCGAGATCTCGTTTATCCTGCTATCATGAATTGTCTTCTGGACGGTCGGTGTGCCTGTGATTCCTGATGGGGCAAGATATGGGTACATGTATTCGATCCGTTCTCGCGCCATTGATGTTATCAGTTGGCCATTCTTCCACAAGCTATGAAAACCGATATTCCTTCCAGGTAGATGAGTCTGTGCAATGAACTCCCAACTGACACCACGCGCCTTCCAATATTTGATCCATGAAGTGGCCGTTGCCATGTTGTATGCAGGGGTGCTTCCTTTTCCACCTGCACCTTGCCTTGCTCTGATCCATATAGGCTTTCCAAGCGTTTCAAAGGCCTTACTTACGTCTGATTCTTTTGCTAGCGGTATTGCTTTCGCGGTTGGTACGTTGTTTTTCTCCCATATTTTCGCCGATTCGAGTTTGTCTTGGCACTTGCGCACCGTTTCTTTAGATGGAAGGAAAACAGCTGCCTTGACTCTTTCGCGGTTTTCTGAGATAGTCGCAACCTCAACGTCTGGTTGGGGGTGGACAAACTCGACGTGCTCTTTGGTTATGACATTATTCAACTCGTCAATATACTCAGGTCTGTTGGCTCTAGGAATTACATGGATGCTATCGGTTGGAGCCAAATGGGCCAAGTATTGATTAGCTTCTGTTCCAACAATGGAAAATCTCTCTGGAGCAATACGGATAGAGTTGACGAAGTTAATTCCCGCAGGCCCTCCTACGCCTGTGACAAGTATCTTTCTCATTCGATTGTCACACCGTTGTTTATTCTGGGTTCTCAAGAACCTTTGTTCGATTTCTTTCGCCTTATATAAACTGTCGTCTTTATATCTGTTCCCAGCATATTAGTCGAAGAATGCTCACGGTTTTCTTGTACGTAGATCTTGAAAATGTGCGCGTTTGGCTGGGGGCTGATCTATTTGGAAAGGTTAATAAGATTCTTGAGTTTATATGGGAATTCGCGGAAATATAGTAGCGGGAATATTTGTCAAAGCAGTTAGGTTGCTTTCCGGGGTGTGCTGTTGTTTAAGTCAATAGCTGAAAAGGTGACTCTAGGCAAAAATGTGAAGATAGGCGAAAATAGCATTATTCGTCAGAACGTACAGATAGGTGATGACGTTACGATTTACCCTGGTGTCTATATTGGCGAAAACACCAGAATAGGCAATGGCAGCATCGTCCAGTTTGGAGCATTCATAGAAAACGACTGCAATATAGGAATTCATACCAGGATAGGCACTAACGCCGTTCTGAGAAGGCAAACTAACGTTGGCGACAATTCCATTTTTGGGTCATTAAGCGCAAGTGAGGGAAAAAACTGGATAGGCAACAATGTGCTGATACACAGCCAGTGTCACATAACCACCGGAATAATCATAGAAGACTGGGTTTTCATAGCACCTGAATTTGTTGGTGCAAACGATACCCAAATCCTGCATGGAAGAAGACACATAGAGAAATTCGTGCCCAAAGCACCGCACATAAAATTCGGAAGCAGAATAGCCGTGAACGTGACGGTCCTTCCTGGAGTAGTTCTTGGGCGAGAATGTCTGATAGGTGCGTCTACTCTTGTGACAAAAGATGTGGCCGATTTCCACATAGCGTACGGCGTTCCAGCCAAGGCGGTCAAGGAAATCGATCCAAAATGGAAATTGCCTCAGGAGCTGTACGATGAGTTCAGGAAAAGGGTCAAGGAAGAAGACCTGCACAACTTCATTGACAGGATCCTAAGTGATTACAAGTAGCGAAAGCGGAAGCGAACGTCATGCACAAACATGGTCCAATTGCGCGTCCACCTTTATGAACAAAAACCACTGAAAAATGTCTGGTGCTGCATGAGACAGAATGTAGGCAACCAGATCCTGTCATTGGCTTCAGTACAATGCGTGCTGCGCGCGTGCTAACAATTGTCGCGTGGGGACTATAGGAAACAGTCGCTCTTTGCTTGCCCGCAGAAAGTTGACTCTGATAGAGCAATCTGCGCGGTCGCGCTCGTACACTGCTGGTTAGTCGTGTACCCTCCTTAGTGGAATTTTCTGATTTGTTCTTCTTCACTTTTTTATTTCTACCAAGATAGAATACTGAGTAACGCGGGGTAATATGCGGCCTAGAGGATCTTTGTTTCTGTTGTTTCTGGTGTGATACGCAATACGTGCCACTTTCATACCTGCCCTTTCAGTCAACTGTCTTAACTCGGGAAGACCCCACGCGTGAACATGGTCCAAATGCACATCGGTTTTTTCAAAGAACAACCACCTGAAAAACCGTCGGTACTGCATTATGTTAGGTGTAGACAACCAGATTTTGCCGTTTGGCTTGAGTACCCTGCGTATTTCCAAGATTAAGTCAAATGGATGACTAACATGCTCTATAACTTCAAGCATCAATATACTGTCAAAAACATCATTTCTAAACGGCAAGTGTTGTCCATCTGCAAGTATGTTCGCAGCTCCCTTAGTAACATCTATCCGAACGGAAGCATTACCGGTAGGATTGTCACCGCAACCAATTTCAAGCATCATATTAGCTTCCCTCTTTCTTACCTAAACCATCTTCTTGCGCGTTTACTTCCTTTCAATTCTTATTGCTTTTGGAAAATCCACCATGAGTCCACTCCAATAATCTTTCAAACCATTTCATATTTGAGCATCACCATCAGAATTTTCAGCACGTGCAAGGCATTCTCCAAGATAAGCCACACTATCTTGACCCAATTGATCTCAATAAACATTTACCTAAAACTCTTAAATAATGGCGTTTTACTGAAAAGGAAGGGGGCCGGTCGTCTAGCTTGGTTAGGACATTGGCTTTACGAGCCAAAGGTCGCCGGTTCAAGTCCGGCTCGGCCCACCAATCACCAAGATTACTATGGTTTTCAGTGTTGTTCAAAGAATTGACTTGTGAAAACTGCGTTAACAAGTGTTTCAAGTGATTTTCGAAGGTCTTACTTAAATTGAAGCCGAGACTACGCGACTTTTCAACCAAATATTCATCGATATATGATACAAAGTTGTGTTTGTTTGACTTTTGCGTTTGCACCCGAGTGCACGCAGGGGTCGTTCAACGTTGTAAGTCTAGTGCTTCATGAAGGACGCACGACGAGAAAAGTGGAGACATCCCTCGCACCAGTTCATGCGTTCTGCAGCATATAGAAATTCTCTGGAATCTATTTGTAAGACTCGCTTTGGGTTTAGACTTCCAAGCATACCCGACGATCAACACATCAATCACGATTTTCGAACCCCACATGAGACCAGGAGGCCCAGCGCAAGCCAAACACACATCCACCCACACTATTCACTAGTCCTAACCAAAGCCCCGCCCACACCGTAAACATATTTGGATCCAAATATTCACGATACATTGAAACGAGGAGGGGGAGGGTACACAATAAGCTTTTTTCAGCGAATAATTTTCCGAAAATGTTTCTACGTTTTCAGTTTGTTGGTCAGTTCCGCGACTCTTCTTCCCGGTTCCCGAAAGGATTCCAAATCTTTGGCGCGTGCACACTTGTCCTTGTTCTGACATCATTTCTATATAGTCGGAAACTACACTGTACACAGGTGAACTTGATGATACTTGCCCACACGAGTGTCAGAACGAGCAACATGGATAAATCAATCGACTTCTACGACAAGTTGATGGGACTTAAACTGTTGAGCCGCCGGCAAATCCCCCAAAATGACGCCGAAATCGCTTTTCTGCAGGATCCTGAAGGAAAAGGCGCGAGACTTGAATTGACCTGGTTCAGAAAGCAGGAGAAATTCGTTCAGGCTGAATACGAAGAAAGGGTGTTCGACCACATCGCCTTTGAGATCAAGGACATGAAGCAAACTATCGCCATGATGCGGAAAAACAGGGTCACCATCACTGATGAACCGTACAAGTTAGGTCCAACCGGGCCAGTGATAGCGTTCATAGAAGATCCCGATGGAACACTGATCGAGCTGATAGAAAGACCATAGACGCTCCATGGAGACTCTATCAAGCAGAGCAGCATTGGGTCTGTCTTGAATGTTCATCTTTCATGAAATCATCTTCTAACAACCGCGTGTTCTTTCACATGTCAACTCGAACAATAACCCCGCTCAACGCTTTTCTAATGCTACTCGTAATAACAGTCTGGGGCAGCTCCTTCGTCGTAGTAAGAATACCACTGGATGAAGGCGTAACACCCACCGCAATCGCAACCGCAAGGTTTCTAATGGCCATTCCAATGTTTCTCGCAGTGTTGGCCGCAAACAAGGTTCGGAACAGAAAATACGGACTGTCCGTTGCCCCGAAGGATATCCCGCGGCTCTTTGTCCTCGCTTTCACGGGCATCACCTTCTTCTTCATCGCGCAATACACGGGCATTGAAATGGCAGACTCCTCTATCGCTGCAATAATGGTCTGCCTTCTATCTCCTCTATTCATAACGGTTCTTTCTTCGGTGCTGTTCAAAGAAAATCTGGTACCAAGGCAAATTCTCGGAATCGTAATAGCTGCCATAGGAACATTCGCGATCATAGCAGGCGGGTCAATGCAGCTGCGAAACAACCCGAATTTTATTCTAGGAACTCTGATCCTGCTTCTGACACCGATTCTCTGGACAACATTTACTCTCTCAGGTAAGACTATGATGCAGAAATACAGCCCGTTCCTGGTTTCGGCTTACGCTAGCATCCTGGGCGGTCTGTGTCTGATTCCATTCTCTCTTATCGAAGGCTCATTTGGCAAGCTACTGTCAATGAGTCTTCAAAGTTGGGCGGCAATACTTTTTCTAGCACTCGTGTGTTCATTGGCAGGATACTTCATCTGGTTCAACGTTGCCAATCAAGTCAAAGCGGCCGTCGTCAGTTCATTTCTTTTTGCAGAACCACTCATCACCGTGTTGTTTGCCACCAAGTTCGCAAACGAGCCCCTGACATTGTTCACCGCACTGGGCGGTCTCATCATGTTCGCAGGCGTGTACTTGGTTTCTAGAAAGTAGAGGACGCGATTTCGGACCCCAAGAGTCTCAGAATTTTTCTCGGGTTGAAAACCGTAAAAACAGCTCTCTCAAGGTTCTTGCCGATTTTCGGAATCAGTCCCGCAGCATCAGTTCCAAGCTTGCAGACAACTGCATACTCGAACATTCCGAGCGGTTCAATCTTGACGACATCACGATCGATCTGCAGTTCTCTTATCGTTGACTTGATTTCAGAATAGGAAGCGCCGATTATCAACAATCGGTCCAGCATCGACTGCGTCCAATCAGAAAACTGCTTCTGTTGTTTGTCAGAAAACTCGGCTTCCATCTGCCTCTTCTGAAAATCGACATTTGTAATTCTTACGTCCAGAGGAACGTTCTCTCGTAGACCGAACAGTTCACACAGTTTGCCAATGGCTATTTTTCTTCCATCGCTAAGCTGGGCTTGCAGATAGCGCAAAGGAATAGACGCTTCGACACGCTCAGGTGCAAAGACTCCTATGTCCACGCGGAGTTCACTCTTATTATGCTGTGCATCTGCTATGAACCCTTTGAACGTTGAAAACTTCTCGATCTTCTCCAGTTCCACCGGACACAGTCCGATTTTCTCGGTCAAGTATTGCAGCGCGACTTTCTCGTCCTCGCCAGAAATCGAAACTTTTATCCATCCCTGAGCGTTCGCACGAGATATATCTAACTTAATTCCCAGCGTTTTGAGGACAGATTCTAGATTTCTTTCAGCTTGACGCAGCAGGAAATCATTGCGGGCTCTTGCCAACAAAATCACGGAATGCAATCGCAATCGCCGACTAGCGTTAACATCTCTTCGTGAAGTTTCCATATTCTTTCGACTGCGGATCGCGGCAGCTCCTGTTCGAATTGCTTGGCCGTTTTCTCTATTGGGATGCGATGTGAACCCTCGACAAGCTTGTCCGCGTAGCACACGATTTTTTCTTCAAGCGTCTGTGGAACGTAAACGTCCTTGGGCCATCCGAGCCTTTTTGCCTCTCTAGCTGTTATTCCTCCGCCAACATGCTTCTTTATTATCGACACTATCGGCTCAGGCAAGCCCAAGGATGCGGCTATTTGGGCTCCCACAACCGCGTGATGTACCGTGTGGGTCTTGCTTCTTCCAATATCGTGGAGAAGTGCACCTACTTCTACGAGCCTTAAATCGACTGGGTGTCCGTTTTCCCTGCAGGCTTCTGCGATTTCGCAAGCCAGTTCAGAAACCACTTCAACATGTCTTATCACGTTCTGCTTGCATCCGCTCTGCCTAAGAAATCTCAGTGCCTGTTCCCTTGTAGGAAGCCGATCACTCACCGAGCTCCTTCCTTAGGATTTCGACCTTCTTTGACAGCGCTTCAAGGGTTTTTTCATTGTCATAATGCATCAAAGGCTTTGCACATGTCGGACATTTGAAGACCAATTCAACGGCCTCCTCAAAAGGTACCCGCTTACACCCTGGCGTGTCACAATAGTAGAAGTCATGGTTTTTCTCAAATTCCAGGCGGATGTCGAGTTTTTCGAGGACTCGTCGTTTCTGGCTCTGGATAAAGCCTTCCAACTGGTCTGACTGCAATCTCCAGTGGAAAACGAACCAGCCTGTCTTAGGATCACGTGTTCTTCGTAAGCTCACAAGAGAATGATCATAAAGCTTGTAAAGGATCTTCCGAACGGAATTCAACCTTATGCCCGTCTTCGTGGCTATCTCATCGTCTGTCGTTTCCTCAGCGTTCTTGAGAATTTCGATGAGTTTGATCGCATCATCTTCGCCAAGTGCTTGAGCAACTCTTGTTAGAGTTGCGTCATCGATGTTAGATAACATGTTAGTCCTTTTGTTTCTCCTTTTCAACACGACTCTCTATGATATGTAAGTACCCAGTTCGACTTTAAATCTCTTTACGAAAAGAAAAGCGAAGTCTCACGTTGAATTTTCATGATCCGTCTTCTTTCCCCTTTCCTGGGGAATGATACTCATCTTGGCTTTGTCGAATTTCCTCACCAACTCTTCTCCATTGAAGAAGCGGTCAAGAAAAACTGCAAGACTTGCACACTCTGAATGAGGCTGGTTTCCGACGGCCACATTGAAATCTGACACTTCTTTGGAGAAGAACTCTCCAGGAACTTTTTGGCTTCCAACTATAATCAACAAATCTTCCCCAGATCTTTTGATACGTTCCATTACGTTGCTACTCTGAATGTTCTCTCCGTAGGCTGTCAAGTGGACGATGACACCGCCCTTCCTTTTCCATTCTTTAACAATGTTCTTCCAACTCGTTCCCGTTTCGAAAAAGAATGAGCCGCCCCATTCTCGTGTGACTTTGTCAATTGAATCCTTGATGTTTGAATCTTCCACGTCTGACAGCAGCAGACCGTCTGCTCCCAGAGCTCTGGCCGCCAAAGCAACGTGCGTGGTTAGTCTTGCATCTCTTTGTGGCCTGTGTCCCCATCGAAGTACAACAACTTTCGACATGTTCTCTCTCAGACTTTCTCGATCTTACCTTCAAATTCCTTCAAAACGCGGTTTCTGACTTTTTCGGCGAAGGCCGGGTTCGATTCGAAAACCACGTGGACTGAGTCCGACTTGTATTCTGCAGTCTGCACGTTGGCATTATTGAAAAGCCATGCCATAAAAGGCATTGTTTCCTTATTCATTTGTGCCGTAAATGATACGCGCACGTAGTCTCTCAGCTGGTTCAGTATTTCGCGCTTCAAAAGTTCGATGTTCGTTCCCTTCAGTGCCGATATGGCAACCAAGCTCGTAGCCTTATCCTTTAGGCGTTCGATTTTCTGCCGGGTCTCTTCGGCCGATATTAGGTCAATCTTGTTCAGCACAGTGATCGTCGGTATCCCGGATGCCCCTATGCGGTCTATCGTCTCTAAACAAGTGCCGAGTTTTCTTTCCATCGTGTCCATCGTTTCACTTGCGTCAACCATCAAAAGCAAGAGGTCAGAATATATCGTCTCTTCGAGTGTTGAACGAAAAGCCTCTATCAGCGTCAGTGGAAGCCGATCTATGAAACCAACGGTGTCCGTGAGCAGAAACTTCCTTTTCGAGAAGGTCACGAGTCGTGTCGTCGTTGAAAGCGTGGTAAACAATGATGCATCGACCTTAACGGTTTCTTCTGCAAGAGAGTTGAACAAACAGCTTTTTCCAGCCTTCGTGTATCCTGCCAGTGAAATGGTCGTAAATCCCAGTTCAGTTCTTCTTTCTCGATGTAACACTCTTTTTCCTCTGATGGTCTTCAGTTTTCGTCGTATCGCATGCACTTCCCTTTTTACGCTCTCGTAGTAAACGTCAACTTCGTAGGCTCCGAGTCCCATGAAACCTGGCTGCTCTCCTCTCTTTGCAAGTCTCACTCTTTCTTTGGCCTGAGTCAGATCATATTGCAGTTTCGCTAAACGAATTTGCAGGTTAGCTTCCGTGGTTGTAGCTCTTCGCGTAAAGATTTCGAGGATGAGTTGAAAACGGTCGATGGCCTCGACATTTGTGGCTTTGGCAAGGTTGTAAGATTGAAGAGGTCTTAGCAGGTTGTCAAATATGACTTTTTCCGCGCCGTTTTTCTTCACGAGTTCGGCCAGTTCCTCAACCTTTCCGGCGCCTATTTGATAACGTGCATCCGGCTCTCTGACTTGCTCCAGTCTGCCAACAACTTCATAGTCTGCGGCGTTCGCGAGACTTTCAAGTTCATCTAGGGCTGGCTTTTCAAAGTGCCATCGGCGTTGAACTAGGATCGCTTTCGTTCGGCAGTTTCCTCCTCATCCCCGCCTTTCTTCTTCAGCTGAATCAAGTCTCCAAAAGTCAATTCCCGACTTGGCTTCTTGGGTATTTTGGCTTCGACGACTTTAACTTCCTTTGCAACTACGATCAGCTTGATTTTCAGTGCGTGTTCCAGTGACGCCGCAAGCTTATCGTCAGGCGTCATTTTTCCCGTTTCGATTTTCCGGAGGAGAGAGACTTTCTCGTTTATTCGCTTGCCCAGTTCTTCGTGGGAAAGTCCAAGTTGCTCTCTTGCCTTTCTTATTTTGACACCGTAATCTTCGACCAACTCCAAGCTAGTGTCCACGGAGGGGGGCCTAGGTTTTGGCTGGGCTCTCAACATCACCGGTCTTGCTTTGGGCTTCGCGAATGCCAGTTTAGGCTTGGGTTCATCGTAACAGATCTTTCCATGCTTTGCGCATTCACCGCAGACGGTCAGCCTTGCTCCTTCGATGATAACGTTGAAAGGTTTTCCGCCGATTCTGCATCCGCAGACTTCGCACCGCAACTGTCGCACCTGAGTTGCTCTTAATATTGAGGTCGTCTTTATAGTTGTCGAACGAATGAGCTTCAAACGGTGCTTGAGTTTGGAAGATGCTCTAGTGCGAATAAGAGCCGTGGGAGATTATCAGTTTGGACGAGGTGTAGGCGCCAAACTGTTTCCAAACGGAGTCAAAGTCTCCTTCTCAATGCGAACAGGCCGTATTCGGTACGTGTTTTCAGGTGAAAAGCGGATCGCCACGATGCGTCCTACGGACGGTTTGTTCTCCCTCAGCATCGAAGGCGCTAACCGCATTGCCCAAAAAGCGCCTTCTGCAAAATGTTTTGTAACCATTCGAGATGACGTTTCAAAATTCATCATCGAAGGAGGCGACGTGTTTGCCGTGCACGTCATCAGGGCAGACGGCGAAATACGCGCGAAAGACGAGGTGATAATCCTTGATAGCAACAGCAAGGTTCTTGCTGTTGGACGCGCTTTGTTGTCAGGAGATGAAATGAAGGCGTTTAAGCGAGGCGTCGCCGTTAAGGTGCGACGAGGCTGTCTGGATGAAGGTTAAGTATATGAGTATTCAATAGTAAGGATTGAAGTCAAGGTGGTATCATGCAGAGACGTGTTAATCCAAGAGAAGCCAAGAGAATGATGCAACGAATGGGCATGAGTATGGACGCGGTCGCCGACGTTCAAGAGGTTGTGATAAGAACAAACAGCAAGGAAATCAAGATTGAAGAACCTGAGGTTGCGATACTTGACGTGCAGGGGCAGAAGATTTTTCAGGTCACTGGGGGCAAGGTTACTGAGAAGGCTGCTGAGCACAAAGCGGTTGGAATAGCCGAAGAGGACGTTAGGCTAGTCGCCGACCAGACTGGAAAGAGCCTGGACGAGGCTCGCAGGGCCTTGGAAGAGAGCGGGGGAGACTTGGCCAAAGCGATTCTTCTGTTGCAAACAAAGTTCTGAAAATGCTTTTGCGTTTTCGGTTGATCGTCGCACGCGCTTCTGAGCTTAAGAAAACGAGGATTCCGTTGGCTTTAAGTTCAATGTGCTCTGATATTGTTGGCGAGGTCAGAGACGCGCGTGTTCGACATTGTGTCAGTGGGGCACTTGACTATAGATTCAATTCTGCTACCTGATAGGAAAAACGGATTCGTTGTATTGGGCGGTTCTTCCGCGTATGTTTCATTGGCGGCTCGACGTCTGGGTGCTCGAGTCGCCGTGGTTGCCAAAGTTGGCTGTGACTTCCCAGAGGCTTACAGGTGGTGGCTTGAGCAAGAAGGCATCGACCTGTCAAACGTTTCGAAAGATGTCAATTCGCAAACGACCCATTTTGAACTGAAGTACAGTCCCGATTTGTCGGAACGATCTCTGCGGTCAGATTGCAGGGCTTCCTCAATAACCATTGAAGACCTGTCACACGTTCCTAAAGCTGCAGTAGTTCACGTTGGATCTGTAGCTCACGAAATCGGTTTTGACGTAATCCAAGAGCTGAAAGGCTGCGCGAAAGTCGTTTCCCTTGATCCACAAGGACTCGTAAGGAGTTTCGATGATGCAGGGGCCGTAACTATCGTTCCCTTAACCGACAGGCGCATTTTAGAACTCGTTGACATCTTCAAATCTTCGCTCGTTGAAATTAAAGCTGTGACTGGGTTGTCTGAATTGACCTCTGCTATCAAGACGGTTCATGATAGTGGTGCCAAAATCGTCGTGGTCACCTTGGGTGCAAAAGGTGCTATCGTTTCGGTCGAAGGAGCGATTCACGAAGTTCCTGCGTTCACGCCTGAAAGACTTGTTGATCCCACGGGTGCCGGAGACTCTTTCATAGGGGGTTTTCTGGCAGAATATGTGCGTGGCAAGGATATCTCTTGGTGTTCATACGTGGGTTCTGCGGTCGCTTCGCTCGTGGTTGAAGGTGTGGGCCCGACTTGTATCGGCAATGGTGATGAGATTTACAGAAGGGCTCGGGTTATGCATGAAAAAGAAATTAAGGGATGAAGTGTATTCTATTGCAACATAACTTGATTCAAGAGAGGTAGCGAACTTGGGACGTATAGAAAAAGGCGTGAAATGCAACATATCAGGTTGCGGCGGAAGCGCTGTTCGCTCGCTTTCAGCTCCAAAGGTAAAGAAAGCAGGGTTGAAAGTGACCGATGAAAGACACGCATACCTGTGCAAGGAACATTACAAGGAGTACAAAAAGAAAACGAAAAAAGACAAGCAACTCGAGAAGTGGCGGTACAGCGCCTAAGCATTGGGAGGAGCCTAGTCGATGAGAATTTTACAGTTGCATTCTAATTTCATCGTGTACAAACCAGTTGAAAAGGAGATTGCGCTCGCTGAGGAAGCAGACAAGAGAGAGAATCGTCTAGAGGAACTGATCGTGCTTTTCACGGCCGTAGAAGAAGGCGACGATATATCAGTCGGACAGAAGGCAATTGACGAGGTCCAAGCCTTCCTCGGAAAACTTGGAGTAAACCGCATTCTAATCTACCCCTACGCTCACTTGAGCAGCAAGTTGGCAAAGCCTTCAGAAGCACTGAAGATCGTGAAAGCGATGGAATCGTATGCAACTGAGAAAGGCATAGAAACACACCGTGCGCCTTTTGGGTGGAACAAGCAATTTGCGATCTCGGTTAAGGGACATCCTCTCGCGGAACAGTCACGTGAAATTCTACCAACAACAAGTAAGGCGAAGAAGGATGAAGAAAAGATTTCCGAAGCGGTGAAGGCTGAGGAGAAGCTCAGATCCTACTGGTACATTCTACAGACAGACGGAAAACTCGTGCCTGTTGAAGAGTTCAAATTCAAAGGGCATGAGAATCTGCAAAAGTTTTCTAGATACGAGATATCCAAGGTGAGAGCGAGCCAGCAGATGCCTCCTCACGTAACACTTATGAAGAAGTTGGAAATCGCGGATTACGAGCTTGGAAGCGATCCAGGCAACATCCGTTGGTATCCAAAGGGGCGCCTCATCAAGGCTCTGCTTGAGACTTTTGTCAGTGCGAAGATGAACGAGTACGGAGCCATGGAAGTCGAGACGCCAGTGATGTATGATTTTCAGCATCCAAGCTTGGCAGATTACCTGAACCGTTTCCCAGCCAGACAATACTTGCTAAAATCCGAGGATAAGGAGCTCTTTCTGAGGTTCGCCGCGTGCTTCGGACAATTCTTGATGGTGCATGATGCTCAGTTCTCCTACAAGCAATTACCCATGAAAGTCTACGAGTTGACTCGATACAGTTTCAGGAAAGAAAAAAGCGGTGAAGTTGTGGGTCTGAGGCGACTAAGAGCATTCAGCATGCCTGACTGCCACGCGTTCTGCGAAGACTTACGGCAAGCAAAGAAGGAGTTCGAGGTTCGGTTTAAACTGTGCACGAAAATCCTGGAAGAGATTGGACTCAACAAAGATGACTTTGAAGTGGGGATCAGATTCACCAAGGATTTCTATGAAGAAAACAAGAAGTTCATAGCCTCCTTGGCAAAGATTTTCGCTAAGCCCATGTTGGTCGAAATGTGGAACGAACGCTTCTTCTACTACGTAATGAAGTGGGACATGAACTACGTCGACAATCAGGACAAGGCTGCGGCTCTTTCAACAGATCAGATTGACGTTGAGAACGCCAAGAGATATGGAATAACGTTTGTTGATGAGAAAGGTGAGAAGCAATATCCGCTAATACTGCATTGTTCCCCGAGCGGAGCGATCGAAAGAGACGTGTACGCGTTGTTGGAAAAAGCCTACAAGATGCAGAAAAAAGGCAAACCGCCAATGCTTCCCTTTTGGCTCTCTCCCACGCAAGTCCGTCTCGTCCCCGTGTCCGACAGCTTTCTCAAAGACGTAGAGAAAATCGCCGAACAGATAGAGGCACATCACATACGCGTAGACATCGACGATCGCACGCTCACACTGCAGAAGAAAGTGCGGGAGGCCGAAATGGAATGGGTTCCATGCATAATCGTGGTAGGTCAGAAAGAACTTGACTCCGAGGTGCTTCCTGTACGGAACCGTTCAACTGGAGAATTGCGCAGGCTAAAGTTAGCAGACTTTGTTGCTGAAGTTGAAAAGACAGTCAAAAGCAAACCGTTCAGACCTCTTCCTTTACCTAAGTATCTATCGAAAAGACCTCAATTCTACGGTTAGTGACGGTGAGAACTAGCTGGTCTTTCCAAAAGATATATGAAACCTTGACTTCTTAGACTTACTTCGCGTTTCAGGGGGGAAAATTTGGACAACGAGTTGCAGGTCTATATAGATGAAAACTTCTATCCAAAGTCTGAAGCGAAAATTTCAGTTTTCGATCATGGCCTACTCTATGGCGATGGCATATTCGAAGGCATCCGCGCCTACGGCGGAGTGGTTTTCAGGTTAAAGGAACACATAGACAGACTTTACAGTTCAGCTCACATGATAATGCTTCAAATCCCCATTAGCAAAGAGGAAATGATCCAGAGAACGCTTGAAACCCTGCGCAGAAACAAACTGAAAGATTCCTACATTCGTCTCGTGGTCACAAGAGGCAAAGGAGACCTTGGACTGAACCCGCGCAGATGCCCCAAACCGACTATAATAATAATAACCGACTCGATCATGCTGCATGGCGACGATGCCAAGGAAAAAGGTATAGCTGCCCTCATTTCATGGGTCAAAAGAGATCCTGTTGATGCTACGTCGCACGAAATAAAATCTCTCAACTACCTCAACAGCATTCTAGCCAAGATCGAGGCGAACATATGGGGGGTAGACGAAGCAATAGTCCTTGATAAGAACGGCTTTGTGTGCGAGGGAGTAGCCGAGAACATATTCATGGTGAAAAAGGGGAAACTGTACACACCGCCAACCTACACGGGAGCGTTGCGCGGCATAACCGCGGAAGCCGTTCAGGACTTGGCAAAGAGCTTGGGTTATGACGTGAAAGAAACCATCATCACTCCGTTTCAGCTCTTCAACGCTGACGAAGTCTTCTTCACTGGAACAGCTTCGGAAATCATACCACTCAGAGAAATAAACAAGAGACAGATAAATGACGGCAAGCCTGGCACAATAACAAGACGCTTGCAAGCAGAATTCACGAAACTCGTTCGCGACCCAAAGGAAGGAATAGTCATCTATCAATAACGCCAGAACTAAGAGAGTTCCACCCTATTTCTATCCATGTTTCTTCATGAAGCCTTCAACTTCATCAAGTGCCTTCGCTAGATCCTCGGGCGGGGGAAGGACAACTCCTCTCACGTGTCCAGCTCCGTAAACGGGGTCGAAGCCAGATCCATGCACAAAAAGCACACCCGTTTCTCTCAGGAGATCGAGTACAAATTCCATATCTGTCTTCCATTTCGACCCTACACCGTGAATTTTGGGAAAAACGTAAAAAGCTGCTTGCGGTTTTGCGCAACTGATTCCTTCAATCTCGTTCAGTCTTTTCCATGCAAAAAGACTTCTCTGTCGAATTTTCTCGGCGGTTGGTCTAATATGGTCCTGAGGGCCATTCAAGGCGGCTACTCCGGCTTTTTGGACTGGCGTGTTTACGCAGAGTCTTAGTCTGCCCTCTTTCTCTATGCACTCCTTCATTTCTCTTAACCGACCGTTTGAACTGTGAAAATAGACGTAGCCAAGTCTCCAGCCTGTCATCATATACACTTTCGAGAAGCCATTGAGCCCTATAACTGGTACGTCTTTGGCCAAGTGAGCTGTACTAACGAGCTTTTTCTCGAAGACTATCTGATCGTAGATTTCATCTGCAACGATCGGTATGTCATGCTCGGCGGCTATGTCGGACATTTCTCTCACTATTTTTTCGTCATACAGAGCCCCGCATGGGTTGTTCGGATTGATTATTGTTATGGCACGGGTCTTCTTGGACACTTTCTTCTTAATGTCGTCGGTATCTGGTTGCCAGCCCTTTTCTTCGACGGTTCTATATGTCACGGGAGTTCCACCAAAGAATTTTGCATAGGCAATGTATGGTGGGTACGTCGGTCCTGGAAGGAGAATTTCGTCCCCACGGTCGATGAGTGCTGCCATCACCATTTGGATACCTTCAGAAATTCCGGAAGTTACAATGACGTCGTCTGGTGAGAATTCAACATCGTTAACTCTTTTCTCTTTTTGACTTATCGCCTCTCTGAGTTCTTGCAGTCCCTCTGAAGGTGAATAAGCGTTCGCTTTCTCTTGAACTGCTTTGATCAAGGCTTGTCTTATGTGGATTGGCGTGTCAAAATCGAATGCGTTTGGGTCGCCGATGTTTAGATAGTAGATTTTCTTGCCTGTTTTCGCGACCTGCTTCGCGTATGGAATGACGTCACGAATTGGATATTCAACCTCGCGCACTCTTTCCGTAGGTTTGACGCTCGCCAAGAATGTCACACTTCTTCGTGTGGTTGGCTCGAAAAATGAAATAAAGGTTGTGGATGCGCTACGGGACTTCAAACGTTGCTGACGCTGCCGTTCCGTCCGCAGTGTAAACGGTCACCGTTATGTTTTGGGTCGAATACTGTTTCCAATACCACGAACAGACTATCGCAATATCTGATCCCACGTTGATCGTGTCTCCTATGACTCCAGTGATTGGAAATGTTGTGTTATTCGTACTGACTTGCACGGTTGTGATCGTGGCGTTGACCTTGGAAAACTCGCTGTTGTGGACGGTGACATTCACGTAGAAGCTGTTGTCTGAATTGGACGAGAAGGTTGCACCTGTGACTTTGATGTACGGAATGTGGAAACTGTAGACCTGTGAGAATCCGTTTGAGTCGGAATTGAAGTAGACTGTTATTCTCGCGTCCTGACCTATAAAGCCTGACCAGTTATAGTTGCACGCTACTGTGGCCTGTTGTCCTGCATTTAAGGTCGTTGGATTGAAGCTGGCATTAGCTTGGTTGATATAGATGCTTGTAACGTTGACGGCGCTGAGCGAGTAGGGCAGATTAGTTACGTTGACTGAGAAAATTCCTATGTCTCCTAAATCGAAATTCACAGCTGTTATGTTTGCGGCCACGCGCAGAGGCGTTATAGTGGTGTTGGAGACGCCGACGAATCCTTGCAAGGTGTAGGCTTTCACAGTTACGGTCACATTGCGCGAGTTGCTCCAATCCCACTTGCACGCAAAAACAACTGATTGATTTATACCAATCGTTGCGGGTAAGGTCGGGTTTGAAAGACTTCCGTTTATTACGAAAGTGGTGTTATCATATGAAAATGTCATGTTTGAAACGTCCACACTGTTGCTTGATTCATTCGAATTGAACAACTTCACGTCGACTTCATCGGTGTTCGTAGCGTTGAAGCTGATTCCAGCAACTTGTAGACTAACGATTGCATTCGCTTCCGTTGTTATTTGAACCGCATAGCCCTCTTTAGTCTCCACTCTCAGAACTGGGTTCACGTACCCTTCCCACGCGACGTAGCAGGTGAAGTTTATCGTTTCATTTGAATGAATCACCTGGGGCAGAGCAATGTTCACGTTCGTGTTGTTCACGGCGTTGAAGTCGAACAACACTCGGTTCAGAGTTAGGTCGATGGGTGCGTTCACACTCGTGATGCTTACGTTGAAGTAGTTGACGCTTTCCGACGCGTTGAAAACTGTGCTCATCACCAGTCGGACGCTTTGTGTCTTCACCGAGCGTATAGCTTCCGTATTATTGCTCGTTACCGCGTGCACAGTTATAACCTGGCCAGCGGCGTCCCCCCACACCAGTGAACAGTTGAAGGTCTGAACTGTTCCCCGCGCGAGAATGAATGGAAGTGTCGGGTCGGTGGCTGACGCGATGGTCGTGTTCAATCCCGTTGCCGTCGCGTAGATCTCTGTTATGTTCGTGTCAGAGGCAGAGTGAGAAGGGTTCATTATCGTTACGCCGAAGTGTCTGGCGTCGCTGACCTGAAAGGTCAGATCGGTGATAGTCACGTCGATGACGTTTTCAGGTTCCAGATAGAAAGATGACATGTTCCATCCATAAGCTATTATTGCGCCTACTACGGCTGCAATCAAGATCAGGATGATTGTAAAAACAGTGGAAATTGCCAGGGTTCGACGTTTCATGTGCAAATTGTTCCCTCAATTTTGAACGTTTGTTGTAGAACATATTTCTCAGAGGTAAATAAGCATTTCAGAACGAGACTGTCATCCCTTCGCGACGGGTATCATGCGGAAAAGAGTTCAAACATTCCAACGTCACTGAATAACTCATGATTCGTAACCTTCTGGTATGAAGCCGTGGTTTGCTTCAAATGCTTTTCATAGCAATGAGACAGCTAAGTTTAAATCTCGTACGTTTTCAATACTTGAATTCAAAATTCGATGGGTTTCGTATGGTAGAGGTCGATGCCGCAATAGTGGGCGCAGGAATAGTCGGTTTGTCAACAGGATACCACCTTAAGAAAGCAAACCCTGACCTCGACATCCTGATTGTCGACCGACTAGGCGCCGCAGGACAGGGCAGCACAGCAAAGAGCGCAGCCGCGTTTCGTTGTCTTTTCACCTCAGGAACAAACTTCGCTCTTGCAGACTCCTCAGCAGAGTTTTACCGTCATGTACAGGACGATTTGAGGTTTGACTTGAAACTGCGCTGGGCTGGTTACCTGTGGTTTTTTGATCAAGACGGCTACCGTAGGATGCTTCCAGTCTTGAAAGAACTGGCGGGCAGAGGCTTCAATTACGTTGAATACGATTCCGCAGACTTGGCTAGGAAACTTGGCATGCAGATTGATTTCGAGAATGATGATGAAGCCGAAATGATGGGTTTGGGCGGCGTTCACAAGGGAGTGCTGATCCCGAAGGCAGGCTTGATCGATGTTGATTCGCTCGTCAAATTCTATGAATCCGAGTTTCTCAAACTCGGTGGAAAAATACAGTACCACACTGAAGTGAATCGACTTATAGTCGAACCTCGCCAACCTTTAGGAATGCCCGGCGAACCGTACTTCTGGCAAGATGCCTTCGTCTCGGGGGTGGAAACTGCAAAAGGCCCGATAAAAGCTAAGAAGACGATAGTCGCAACGGGGGCATGGGCTTCCCAACTTCTAGACCCAGTTGGTGTTGAATGTTTTATCAAGGCGAAAAAGAGGCAGATATTCTCCATCAAAGCGAAGACTGATGAACTGAGGAAGTTGCTCTTCTGCAGGGAGTTCAGCAAGGCGGGATGTCTACCATTCACGATTCTTCCTAAGCCTTCGGCTTACATTCGTCCAGCACCTGAAGAAGACGCCTTGTGGCTTGCTTATGCTGACGAGTTTCCCCGTGCCTTCAAGATCGAGGATGAACCTGAACCTGAAGAAAACTATTACACTTATGGCCTTTACCAGGTCATGGTTAAGTACTTCCCTCAATTCACCGGTAGCCAACCTTTTTCAGCTTTTGCAGGGCTGTATGAAATCAATAACATCGACGGTCAACCGTTGATTTTTGAAGAGAACGGCGTCATGGTTGCTGGCGGTGCCAGTGGAAGCGGAATACTCAAAGCTGACGCAATCGGGAGAATAGCGGCAGCCCTCTACAGGGGAGAAGAGTATGCCTATCTTTACGGCGACAAGAAATTCAAAGTCACCGACTTGGGGCTGAAGAACAGAAACGTAGAACCAGAAAAACTGGTGATCTAACCGCAAAGGATTAGCCTTATCTGCCGTCAACTGAATATATTCACAAACTGATTTTCAAGAAGGCAAAGGACATGTTCGGCTGGAACGGAAGAATTTTGCACGTGAACCTCAGCAAAGAAAAAGCGGTCGCAGACAAGTATGACGCTAAAATGGCAAAGAATTTTCTCGGAGGCAGAGGGTTCGCTGCTAAAATCCTCTGGGATGAACTCAAACCCGGGGTGGATCCACTTTCGCCTGAAAATCGTCTCGTCTTTGCTGCAGGACCACTAACCGGCTTTGCTCTTCCAAGCAGTGGCAAACTAATCGTAGCTGCCAAGAGCCCGCTGACTTGGGGTTACGGAGACGGAAACATAGGCACGCTCGCCTCAGTTCAAATGCGCAAAGCTGGATATGACGCCGTTGTCGTCGAAGGCAAGGCCAAAAACCCGATAGCTCTACTGATTCGGGATGATGCCGCAGACTTCTTTGACGCGAGGGAATTGTGGGGTGTAAACTCGTTTGAGACCGAAAGAAGACTCGCTGAGCCCTACGGGCGGACGGCGGGCATTCTCTGCATAGGCCAAGCCGGAGAAAACCTCGTGAAATACGCTAATATCGTTTCCCAGGAAGGTCGCGCTGGAGGTAGACCTGGCATGGGCGCCGTCATGGGTTCTAAAAACCTGAAGGCAGTGATTTTTATCGGCTCTAACGAGTTGTCATCTGCCGATGCTAGGGGAATCAAAGATCTCGGAGATGAAGCGTACAGAGAAGTTCTCGCGAAGCCTAACTATGTTTTCTGGAAACGTCAAGGCACGATGAGTACGATCGAATGGAGTCAAGAGAACAGTGTGCTTCCAACGTGCAACTATCGCGAGGGAGTTTTCAAAGAGGCAAACGGCATAGGAGGCTTTGCAATGGAGAAAA